>Ga0256914_1000865_pt1 | contig 29220 bp, 26 predicted proteins | sample HulkmetaG_FD_191571 | JGI IMG/M metagenome (GOLD analysis project Ga0256914, IMG submission 191571) | Hydrothermal chimney microbial communities from Main Endeavour vent field at the Juan de Fuca Ridge, Pacific Ocean - Hulk | ecosystem: Environmental > Aquatic > Marine > Hydrothermal vents ... | reverse complement strand
CCTGGCGTGGGGGGGATGGGGTATGTGTTTCTTGAACTCTTTTTTGTGCATCTCTATCCTGAGTTTTTTATATGGCTATGCGGCAGCCTGTGGTCTGTCCATGCCAGAACATCCACTGCATGTCAGTGGCAAACAGCATCCCAAATATCAGCAGTCCCATTAATGACAGCAGGGCCATTATGAGTGCGGCAAGAAGTGCTGAGCCAAAATCACTGACCTCAAAGTCTGGGACAATAGCCGCCGTGAGGCTGATCATAAGGGCATTTATCACCAGTGCAAACAGGCCGAATGTAAATATGGTTATGGGAAAGGTGAAGAACAGGAGCAGAGGACGTATGAAGCTGTTTATCAGTCCAAGTACCAGCGCGGCTATAAGGAGTCCCGATGTGCTCCTCACCCTGATTCCCCTTACGATCTTCGTGGTAATCCAGAGGCCAACCGCCGTTACAAGCCATATGAATACGATTTCTATCATAGAGTAGCAGATCCCTTGTTGTATTGTTGCTGCGTTTCAGTCAATTCTTACTACAAGTACGTCACATCTTGCAGAGTGCATTATGCTGTTGGCTGTGGAGCCAAGCAGTCGGGCTATACCTTTTCTTCCATGAGAACCTGTGACAATCAGGTCAGCCTCCTGGGACTCTGCATAAGATATCACAGTGGATGCAGGTGATCCCCAGATCACCTCGGCACTGATATCATGGTAGTCTGTCTTCTGTACCATCTCTTCCAGACGTTTCTTCGCCGAGTCGAATATCTGCTGGTCAAGCTCAGGATCGTACATGGGCAGGGACAGGGACGGTCCCAGGAGGTCGTCTGGATAAATGGCATAGCGCATCAGGCTCTCGCATGCATGAACCACAGCGATGGAGGCGTTGTAGTGGCGTGCTATTTCCACTGCCCTTTCAAGGGCCTTTTCCGCATGGGGCGAAAAGTCCATGGCAACTATTATGCGGGAGTATGGTTTAAGCGGAACAAGATGTTGTGGCACAGCGTTATCTTCTGCTCCAGCCTGCTCCTTGTCTGATGCCTCCTTCTCGCGTATCCACTCCCAGGCCTCTTTGATCTGGTCGTGCTCGAAATAACGGACCTCTGCACCTGAGAATGCCCTGACCACTACGGCAAAGAGGTGATGCCACGCCTTTTCACCTACAATGGCGATCTTCTTGAAGTTATCAGGGTGTTCCAAACCCAGTTTGAAGTCTGCCCACAAGGCCTTGGGGTCCCACCCCTTGAAATTTTCAAACTCCACAAGCAGGCACACACGGCCCTGCCTGTTTATGAGTTCCTCCAACTTTGGGACAAACTCCCTGTAATCCTCATCAGATAGAAGTCCGGTTGCCTTTACAACAATTACGTCGTCATTGGGTGAGGGGATGATCTGTAACATGGCTGTGGTCCTATTCCTGGGGTTTGGATGCAGTGGCCTTCCACTGGTTCATCAGCCACTGCATCTGTTCAGGAGTCAGTATCTTGCGTGTGTCATATATACACTTTAGGTGAACCATGGTGGCCTCGGTCTTGAGCTTGGCAATCTGTTTCACCAGGGGATAGAGTTCATCAGGCTCCTTGCCTGAGTTGATGCCCTCTACTACCTGTTTCTCAAGGGCAGAGACCTTCTTCGCAAGCCTCATGACGTCTGCTATGGTCTCCTTGCGGACAACCATGAGCCAGCGTTTCTGTTTTTCCGTGAGCCCAAGCCTGGGGTTGTCCCACTGCTTCATCAGAATGCCGGTGAGGTGCGGCAGCTTGCCTATGATGAGAAAGGGCATGGCCTGTTTCTTGAGCAGGGGAGCTTTTGCCTTGCTGCCTGATTGGGCACAAAGCGACGTACTGGCGCACAGAAGCAGCAGTGCGGCAGTGGTTATGAAGATAACGGCGTGTTTTAGTGAATTCATATCCTGTATTCTCCTTTAGGTAAGAGATGTCTGTGTCCTGTAGTACGCTGCTTGTGTGGTTGCTGTTTGTCTATCTGATACCCCATGCCACAAAGAGTCCGGCAGATAGCAGTGCGTGGGTGGCAAGGTTCCAGTACACATTTGCTCCGAGTACAGGAAGGGGTGGTGTGGATTGCACCTTTACCTTTTCCCTTGCCCACTCTATGGCCTGTTTGAGCAGTACCACAGGTACGGCGGCTATGAGACATGGCCAGGGCAGCACGCCCAATATTCCCAGCAGCAGGATCAGTGCAGGCACGCCAAGAGCAACAGCGAGCCATACGAGCGCTGCCTTTTCCGGCCCTATCATGATAACCAGATTTTTTCTTCCCCCCCTGCTGTCAGCCTTTCTGTCAGGAAATTCGTTCAGCAGGAGCAGATTGAAGGTGAGCATGAACGATACTATACCTGCAGCTATGGCAGTGGCACTATGGGTGCCGCTCTGTACCAGTGCGCTGCCTATTACAGGAAGGGCCCCAAGGCCCAGGCCTGCGGCAATTTCACCCAGGCCGATACGTGCGAAAAAGTCAGTGTAGCCAATGACCAGTACTGCAGCCAGGATTATCAGCGGAAGCATTATCCAACCCAGTATCCATAGGAACCACAGCCCAACGAACAGACCAATGACAGTGGCTGTAAAGCCAAAGAGAGCAGCTTCCCTTATGGATACTTTGCCAGAGGGTACTGTGCCACTGCCTCCGCTGAAGGGCGTGGGGGTTGTCTCCCTGTCAATGCCACGTTTCGCATCAGATGATTCATTTATGGCATTTACGCCCACATGGAGCGCCAGTAGCCCGAACAGGGCCAGGAATGCCCGTGCCGGATTGATCCGGTCTGTATCCCATGCAGCAGCGCCTGTCCCCAGGGCAACCAGTGCCACTGGAAGCAGTAGGAACGGAACCCTTGATATTCCGGCATAAGATTTGAGCCTGCCCATATCACAACCTCCATCATAAAGCTTAACCGGATGGCTTTGGAGCGCAGCGGAAAAGCCCGTCCGTGTTGAAGTTGTTGTTATGCTTCAATCCATTCAATCAAAATTGTTTCTTTGGGGCTGTACCGGTTATCGACTTGACATGGTCGTTGGTATCGTATCTGATGGTAATTTGTCTTTTTTCACCTTGAATGCCTTCTATGGGAGTTCCTACTATTTCCCAAAGGCCTAGGGTTAAAACGTCCATTACACCATGACCGATTGCCCGGCCGGCACTCGGTTCGTTGCCGAGTTCATATTCATAAATATCAATCCGTGTTCCGTCCTCAAGGGTCGTTGACGTTGTTGGGGGGCCAAGCTGCATTTCAACCTCGCCACGCGTGGAACCTATCTTGATAGCTCCAATATTTGGTTCATTTTTTCCCGATAGAGCCATGCCAACTGAACAGCCGCATAAACAGAGAAGAGTGATAACGATCATAAGATGTTTCATTTTTTATTACCTAACGATTTGGTTGCTTATTGCTGTACACTTTAGGAAAAGTCAATAAAGAACCGTTGTTATCAAAAGTATATTTCCTGAAGCATAACATAATTTTATGAAATTTGAGGCCGAATCTGCAGATGACCAAAATTTTTATGATATTCTGCCAGGCATGCTACATATAGGAGTCTTAACTCAAAATCATGGGAAAAGCGTTATCAGCCTTTTCCAATTATTTTTGTATTTAAGGTCTCCAGTAGTATGTCCGCATAGAAATGGTATAGCGCTATGAATGTATGAAAGTGCGCACTGTGTGAATAGAAGGCGTTTTTTTACGCCAAGGTCCTGATGCCCTCTATTTAGACCCTGAGGGTTTCAACGTACCTAACTATACAGGATAAGTCCAGAGTGGCACAGGAAAAATGAGGATTTGACCTGTCCTGTTTTTGGTGGTATAAGATCATTTATATCCGCTAAATCTCTTTTGTCTTAATTGTCATGGGGCGCATGGTGTTCACGTTTGCACTTTTATGCACAGTGGATATTGCCCGTTCAGTCAGGGTAACATGAAAGTTTTGGCGGACGAATCTATGCCTGAATCAAGGATCTGCAGATAGTTCAAGGAAAGAAAGAGAGAAAAAAGAGCATTATGAGACTTACAAGGGCAGGTGAATATGCGGTCAGATGCGTGATATATCTGGCCATGAGTGGAAGGGATGTACTTGTCAGCAGGAAAGAGATTGCCTCCAAGGCAGCCATTCCTGCCCAGTTTTTGGCCAAGATAGCACAGGAGCTGGCCAAAGCAGGCATCATTGAGATTAGACAGGGAGTGCGTGGAGGGTTTATACTTATCAAGGATCCAGCCGACATTACACTTCTTGACGTAGTAGAGACCATGATAGGTGAAATATATCTCAATGACTGTGTTTGCAGGCCAAGTTCTTGTGATGCAAGTACGACCTGTTCTGTTCACAAGGTATGGCAGTATGCCAGAAAGCAGCTCAGGGAGACGCTGGCAAGTGTGACCTTTGCCTCTCTGATAGACCAGGGCGCCTGTTTTCCTCCTGAGCCAAAAGCAGGACGTCCCAACCAGAGTTGACATTGATGCGTGACCTGTTTTCGGGAATAATCCAGTTTTATGTTCAGGGGTTTAGATCAATGACCCTTGGAAAGACCCTGTGGAAAATCATTATTATCAAAATCTTTGTTATCTTTGCTGTAATCAGGGTTTTTTTCTGCCCGGATTACCTACATACCAGATACAGTACTGACCAGGAACGGGTTGAGCATGTGTTTTCCGTGGTAACTGCCCCTGCGTCTGAAACTTGCAGAGGCAGTGGCACCTGGTCAGATGATTAGACCTTACAATGGACGGTCATTGTTAGGGGTTTGGGACTTTTGGGCGATTTTCAACACATGGAGGTGATCCATCATGATTGATCAGTTTGATCCCACAATGGTGAACTGGGCCCGGGCGCAGTTTGCGCTTACCGCTATGTATCACTGGATTTTTGTTCCGTTGACCCTGGGCCTCTCGTTTCTCTGCGCATTTTTTGAATCCATATATGTGCGCACGGGAAATCCTGAGTGGAGGAGGCTCACACAGTTCTGGATGAAGCTCTTTGGCATCAACTTTGCCATTGGGGTGGCCACAGGTATCATACTGGAGTTCGAGTTTGGTACCAACTGGTCCAACTACTCCTGGATGGTCGGTGATATCTTCGGTGCCCCTCTTGCCATTGAGGGAATCGTGGCCTTTTTTCTCGAGGCGACATTCTTCGCCGTTATGTTTTTCGGTTGGGACAGGGTTTCAAAGGGTTTCCACCTCTTCTCCACATGGATGGTTGCAATCGGCTCCAACCTGTCCGCACTGTGGATCTTGGTTGCAAACGGCTGGATGCAGTATCCCACAGGCATGCGTTTCAACCCTGATTCCGCCAGGTTCGAGATGCAGAACGTCTTTGATGTGGTGCTCTCTCCTGTGGCCATAAGCAAATTTACCCATACCACCACTTCCAGCTTCCTGCTTGCGTCCATGTTTGTAATCTCTGTGTCAAGCTGGTACCTCCTCAAGAAAAGGCATACCCTTTTGGCCAGGCGCAGCATTATAGTTGCATCGGTATTCGGGTTGCTGGCAGCCCTGTTTGCCGCAGGCACTGGTGATGAGGCCGCGTTTTCCGTAGCGCATCACCAGCCAATGAAGCTTGCTGCATTTGAAGGGCTTTGGCAGGGTGAGAATAGTGCAGGTATCGTTGCCGCAGGTATCATCAATCCTGACAAGCGGCCTGGAGACAAACAGGACGCCTTCAGTTTCGAGGTAAGGATTCCGGGGCTTTTGTCCCTGCTTGCCAACAGGGACCTGGGCAGTTTTGTGCCGGGTATAAACGATCTGGTATATGGTAACCCGGAACAGGGTATAACTGGCGCGGCCCAGCGCATGGAAAATGGCAAGAAGGCCATTCAGGCCCTTGCCGCCTACAAGCATGCCCAGAATAACAAGGACGTGGCTGCCATGCAGGCGGCGCTCACGGAGTTCAACCAGTACAGCAAGGACCTTGGATACGGATATCTAAAGGCTCCCGAAGAGGCTGTGCCCCCTGTCGCTCTTTCGTTCTACGCCTTTCATATAATGGTAATACTCGGCACCATGTTCATCCTGCTCTGTCTGGTCTTCCTGTATTGCGGAGTCAAGGACAAACTCAATGGAATGTGGCCCCTGCACATAGTGGGGCTGATATCCTTCTTCCTTGCAATTATGGCCTCACAGGCCGGATGGGTGGTGGCAGAGGTGGGCAGGCAGCCGTGGGCCATTCAGGACCTCCTGCCTGTTACTGTGGCCCGGTCCAATCTTACTGCCGGTACAGTGAAGACAACTTTCTTTATGTTCCTTGTCACGTTTACAGTGCTTCTGCTGGCTGAAGTCAAGATAATGCTGGCCCAGATCAAGAAAGGACCGGAGGTGGAGTGATATGATTGGAAATCTTGAGACAACAGTTCTTCAGCAGTTGTGGTGGCTTCTGTGTTCAGTGGTTGGGTCCCTGTTTCTGTTTATGACCTTTGTGCAGGGTGGACAGACGCTGTTGTGGCAGATAGCCAAGACCGATACTGAGAAAAATATGGTGATAAATTCCCTTGGGCGTAAGTGGGAGCTTACCTTTACCACCCTGGTACTGTTTGGCGGGGCCCTGTTTGCGGCATTTCCCAAGTTTTATGCCACCAGTTTTGGTGGGGCCTACTGGGTATGGATGGTGATCCTGTTTACCTTCATCATCCAGGCTGTAAGCTACGAGTACAGGAGAAAGCCGGGAAATCTGCTCGGTACCAGTACCTATGAGACATTCCTGTTCATAAACGGCAGTCTCGGCCTGCTTCTCATTGGCGCTGCAGTGGGTACCTTCTTTACCGGCTCCAACTTTGTGTTGAACGAGTATAACCTGGTTCACTGGACCTCACCTCTAAGGGGGCTTGAGGCAGCCTTCAGTTTTTTCAATGTATCCCTTGGTGTATTCCTGGTATTCCATGCCAGGTCCCTGGGTTCCATGTACCTTACCAACAACCTTGATTTCACAGGAATGCCAGAGTTTGAGGCAAGGGTCCGCAGTGGTGCCATAGTGAACCTCATATGCGGCCTGCCATTTTTGGTCTATGTGTTGGGCATGTTGGTGTTCATGGATGGTTATGCTGTTGATCCTGTCACAGGCAAGGTGTTCATGGAATCAGGAAAGTATCTTCACAACCTGGTAGCCATGCCGCTGGTAGCAGCCATGCTCTTTGGCGGGCTTGCACTGGTGGTTGCAGGTGTGGTGGCAACCAGTGTATTCAAGAGCAGGGCAGGCATCTGGATGGCAGGTCCTGGGACGGTGTTTGTGGGACTGGGGCTGTTTCTTACAGCAGGCTACAACAATACGCCGTTTTATCCTTCCAAGGTAGATTTGCAGTCCAGCCTCACCATCTTCAATGCATCGAGCAGTCACTATACCCTTACTGCCATGACCTATGTGGCAATGGTGATCCCTGTTGTCCTGGCCTATATTGCATATGTCTGGTATCTCATGGACAGGAAGAAGCTGGGTGCCCAGGATGTGCAGGCAGAGAATGCCGAACTTTACTGATAGCTTATACAGAAGGAGAACAAGATGGAGACATTTCTGATAATTGCCTGGATAGTCCTTGTAGTGGTCTCTTACAGGGCCTCCCTCTTTGCCCTTGAGAAGGCAGGTGTGCTCTGAAGCACTGCCGTTTTCCATTGGCAGAGGATGCATCATGAGAAAAGCAGGTCCTTGATCTGTAATTGGTACTGATCCTGCATAAGAAAATATAAGCCACGACACCTGCAGGTGGTTTTGTTGATGTGTAACACCTTATTATGACGGCAGTTTTTTTCTGCCTGGTTTTGTAAGTTATGTTGCAACATCCAATTAAAATGCAGGCTCGGTCCTGCACCTGCCCTTTAATGGGAAAAGGAGAGAATAGATGAAGACAAGAAAGTCCTTTGCAGTTTTTACCATTACACTGTTTGCATTTTTCAGCCTTGCCAGCATGGCACAGGCAAGTGAGCTTGTTAACCTGCTCATGAGCCAGCTCGGTGTCACCGAGCAGCAGGCCACAGGCGGTGCCGGCGCAATCTTCAAGACTGCGCAGCATAACCTGAAACCTGATGAATTCAAACAGATAGAGAGCGCAGTCCCTGAGGCCGGTTCCTTGATCAAGGCAGCTCCTCAGGTGGCTGAGAAGAAGAGCTCAGGTGCGTTTGGTTCCCTCACTGCCATGGCAAAGGGAGTATCTCCAAAGCTGGGTGCCACCGCAGAACTTGCCCAGAGCTTCAATGAGTTGGGGCTTGAGAAACAGATGATGGGCAAGTTTACCAACGTAGTGGTGGATTACTGCAAACAGAAGGGGGGCGCCATGGTGGCAGAACTCATGCAGAAGGCCGTCGGGCTGTAGGACCTCCCTGTGTGCGCAGATATGCGCATTGATCTGTTAATAAGTACATTCTAATCAATTATAGTTCACCTGGCTGCCATGACTGATGGCAGCCAGGTGGCTATCTGCGGACAGAGTATTATTATTCCAAGTACCACTACCTGAAGTAGCACGTACGGTACAATTCCCTTGTATATCTCCGTTGTCTCTATGCCTGGCGGTGATACTCCCTTGAGATAAAACAGTGCGAACCCGAATGGTGGTGTCAGGAATGAGGTCTGGAGGTTTACGGCAAACAGTATGGAAAACCATACCGGATCAAATCCAAACGACTTCATGATAGGCGCCAGTACTGGGATGTGAATAAAGGTTATCTCAATGAAGTCGAGAAAAAAGCCGGCAATGAATATCACCATCATCACTGTGAGCAGCACACCCCACTTTCCAAAGGGTATGTGAGTCACAAACTGCCTGATTACAATATCTCCACCAAGCCCTCTGAAGACCAGACCAAATGCGGCAGCACCTGCCAGGATGATGAATACCATGCTGGTCAACTGGGTGGTGGCCTCCATCACCTGCCTGAGAATTTTCAGTGAGAATTTCCGGTTTGCAATGCACAGTATGGTTGCACCTGCAGCTCCCACGCCTGCGGCCTCTGTGGGGGATGCGATGCCTGCGAAAATTGACCCGAGAACCAGTATCATAAGCAGCAGGGGGGGAATCAATGCCCTCAGTACATAGGTTGCGAGGCCCTCGCCCTTGTGTTCATCGTCGGGTTTATATAGTACAGGAGGCGCGGCTTCCGGACGGAGCGCCGAGAATATTAGTATGTAGATGATGTATGCAGCCACCAGCAAGAGGCCAGGAAGCACCGCTCCTATGAACAGATCCCCAACCGACACGCCAATGATATCACCGAGCAGCACCAGTACGATGCTGGGAGGGATAATCTGGCCCAGTGTGCCAGATGCAGCAATGGTGCCGGTGGACAGTTCGTGCTGGTATTGGTGTTTCATCATTGTTGGCAAGGCCAGCAGCCCCATTGTTACCACTGTGGCACCCACTATGCCTGTGGACGCGCCGAGGAGTGCGCCAACGACCACCACGGCAACTGCCAGCCCGCCTCTTAACCTTCCAAAGATCATTGCCATGGCTTGCAGCAGGTTGGCGGCAAGACCGGACCTCTCTAACATCACCCCCATGAATATGAACAGTGGGACGGCAATAAGCGTGTAGTTGCTCATAATGCCGTAAATCCGCATGGGAAGCATGTTGAAGAAGTTCCATTCAAACCCCATCAGGCCAAAGGCCAGCGCTGTTCCCATCAGAGTAAAGGCCACAGGGAATCCCAATAGAAGCAGTACCGTTAGGGCAAGGAACATCCATGCTGAGAGATAGTCCATTACTGTTCCTCCTGCGGGTTGTGGCCTGCCTGGTCATGGATACCTGCCACTTCCATTATGCTGTGTATGAGAAGAGAGACGCCCTGAAGCGCTATTAGGCCGAATCCCACTGGTATTGCCATCTTCAGCAGGTATCTGCAGGGCAGGCCTCCAGGATCAGGGGATGTCTCGTGAAGTGCAAAGGATGAGTGGACAAAGGGGATGGATGTGCGGATCATGAGGTAACAGCCAGGGAAAAGGAAAAAGAGACAGCCTATTATGTTTATCCATGCCTTTGCCTTTTTCCCAAGGCGCTGATACACCACATCCACACGCACATGGGCGTTGTGCCGCAAGGTGTACCCCCCGCCAAGAAGAAATATCAGGGCAAAGAGATGCCATTCCATCTCCTGCGCTGCTATGAAACTGATATGGAACAGGTAGCGGAGGATTACATCAACGCTCACAAGTATCACCATGAGGAAGGTAAGCCATGAGACTGCCTTGCCTGTGATCTCGCTGAGACTGTCTATCAGACTGGCTATGTTTATGAAAAATCTGATCACTTGAAACCGGGTGTTTGGTGCAGGGGTTAAAGCAAGCAAGTCAATGGGGTATATATTGTTTCGTGGGGAATATACTATCCAGTCTGATAACCAGCAAGAGATATGGTTCCATTACAGGGTTGCAATTTTTTGACATTTCGTTCCGATTGCAATGCAATTTTTTGATTTTGTTCTTAATGTTACACAAATAATTTCATGTGAAAAAAGATATCTATATCTTTGGGAGAAGGGCAGATAAGGCAAGCAGGCTAATAATTAGGTTGTTTTTTTAAACAAATTTATTTTCCCGTCTTGTAAGCCTGTAATGGTCAGAGGCAAAGTGAGTTTGTGAGAGAGCTTTAAAAGCGTGATAGAAAGTACCATTCGCCCTGTAGGTGGTATGTAGTATGGTGGGGTTGTTCCAAATAAAAAAAGGCAGGGAACCTGTCAGGTTACCTGCCTGTAAATTTCGTTCTCAGTAGAGCTGCCTACTTGAGCTCTTTCATGATGGATTCTGTGACTTCCTGGATGGAAGGCTGACCGTCGACTGAGATAACCTTGGGACCTTCGAGCTGCTTGAAGAAGTTTACCGCAGCCATTGTACCTGTCTTGTCATCGTAGTAGATGTCATGGCGTTTGTCGATTGCCGCATCGTCCTGGTCATCAGCCCTTGTCTTCAGGTCTCCTCCGCATACACGGCAGACCAGCTTGCCATCTTTTTCAACGGGTTTGATAGCATCAAAGGCAATGTGGTTGGGGTGATTGGGGTCATTAACACAGAGCCTGCGGCCTGTGATACGGAGTTTTGCTACCTCTCTTGGCAGTACGATCTCAATAACGTAATCAAGGTTCATGCCTTCGTCCTTGAGAGCCTTTGCCAGGGTCTCAGCCTGAACCTTGTTTCTCGGGAAGCCGTCGAGTATCCAGCCGTTCTTGCAGTCATCTTCCTTGAGGCGATTGAGGATCATTGGAATGGTGATATCGTCCGGAACAAGGTCACCCCTGTCAATGTACTCCTTGGCCTTTTTGCCCAGCTCAGTGCCTTCTCCTATGTTTTTACGGAAAATCGCCCCTGACTCAATGTGAGGCAGGTTGAATTTCTCTTTAATGATAGCTCCCTGGGTTCCTTTGCCGCTTCCGTTGGGTCCAAAGATCAAAATGTTCATAAGGGTCTCCTCCGTGGAAAGTTTTGATTAACTGCGAAAACGTACAGTTTACCAGCATGTCAATGAATTTCCCGCACGGAACAAGTCAGTGCCACACCGCATGGACTGGTAGTTTGAAAAAATGTTTTCCTTTAATAACTCTCATTTGGGTTAATATCAAGTTTAATATAAAAAAACAGCTAAATAAGCGTGTAGAATGGGTTTCATTGTTTACCATCCCACCAGCAGGCCTGCTACCCCGGCAAGGAAGCCGGCCACGAGGTTGATGCCCTTTACTTTCACAAAGTCCCTGCGCGACTCTGCGAGCATGGGAAGCATGCCATGTCCGTCCTGCACGATGGAGCTTGCAAGCAGGGTACTGAACGGTATGGCCCCTTCGGCAAACAGGGTAACAAAGATCATATGAGGACCGGATTCAGGTATGAGGCCAAGGAGGCAGGCGATGATCATGACCATGAACCTGTTATTGTCCAACCAGGCCCTCATATGGAAGTGGTCCACTATCAGGTGCATGAAGAGAAGCGCTCCGAATGTCCACAGAAATATGCGTGGCACATGCTCCATGGCCACGTGATGCCACAGATGTTCCTCAAGGAAGTGTTCAGGTACGGTGGCTACTATGAACAGGCAGATCACAGCCACCAAGACCAGTGTGATCCTTATCCAGTTCCAGACTGGTGGACCGAGATGGCCACTTATGACACCGAGCAGGAACAAAAGTAGTGTAAGGCACAGGACCCCGCGCGCAGGAGAACAGTGCCGCCAGTGCTTTCGGATAGAGACAGGTGAAAAGAAGGAGAATGTCTCGTGTTCGTGGATCTGAAAGCCTGTTTTACACTGGGGAGGCCCTGCACTTTCAGGCTTGAACAGTGCGTCAGTGATAATGCCCACTGCTATGCCGATCACCGCAAGGAGGACGAATATCCCAAGGGCCTTTTCAGGGAACATGGACAGCATTACAAAGGATTCGTCACCGCTGGTGGCAATCATTGCTGCAACTACAGCTCCCAGGGTCACTGTGCCGTGACTGTACAGGGCAACAACCGCAAAGGCGCCGAGGCAGCCGGGTGTAGCGCCAAGAAACGCGCAGAGGAGGTACTGTTTCCATCTGCTCTTTTCAAGCCCTGTCTGCCAGACTCCCTCTGAGAGTATGTTCAGATACTCTATTAGCACCATCATCATGAACACAAACCCTGTGATCATAAGGGCGTGCAGCAGGGTACTCCATACGGTTTCCAACATGGTCATCTCCGGTATTTGTTATTTTTTTGTGTCAGCCCTTCCCGTTTGTCCCGCACTTGTCAGTGATATGAGCATACTGCAGGACACCTGAAATGCAGAGCCTTTTGTCAAAGGCCAATATACTTCCTTCTCTCATATTTTGGCCGTGGGGAATTACCGAATCATTGCAACTGATAAGCTTTAAATGCATGATAAAGAACTACATCGCTCATGCAGGTGTCCTGTAGTACGGGTATATGGGATGAACAGGGAATAGCCATCATGCTACTGATGGGTGAGGCCCTTGAGCGCTTTTATGAATTCGTTTATGTCAGGTCCTGCATTGCCACTAGGCGCTGCGGGCATGTCCTGGTGATGGGAGGTGCCGGACACTTCGCCATTGGGTACATGGGGTGGTCTGGTCATTGTCCCCAAAGGTTTGCCTGTGAGGAGTGCTTGGACCATTTCCCTGGCATCTTCCCTGGCCCTCTTCTCGGATGCCCTGTCGTATTCGATGTTGATTCCATGGGGAGGTATGAATTTGTCGTCGGGCACCGCCTCCTTTCTGATTTTTACTGCCTGTATGACGCTTGGTGCCCCAAACATGTTTGATTCTGTTTTAAGCGGTAGGTCAGTGTCGGCAATGCTGTATATCTTCATGCCCGGTACTTTCATTACATCACATTTGTACCCAAGGATAGTGGCGCTTCCCGTTCTGATCTCTCCCTGCACCCCGTTCATCATGGTAATGCCCATCTTTTTGGCATTTTCCATGACCTTCTTTTTGTCCCTGCGGGAGAGTTTGTTGTACTCCTCGATCATGTACTTGGTGGGGTTGACACTCTTGGTGCCAGTACCGGCAGTCAGGTCAATGGAGTAAATCCAGTCAGGAGTGGTGATATCAATGGTCTTGATTTTGGTGGTCATACCCATGATCTTCATGCTGGTGTTCTTGTGGGTGGCACGATACCTTCCATACTCCTTGATGTAGGTAGTCTGGGTACCGTTATCCATGCCAGTGATCTTGTACTCTATCACTGCTGATTTGAAGGGAAGTTTCACCTCCCAGGGAGAGGGAGGATCTCCTGCCTGACAGGACATGGCCCACAGAAGAACCAGGGAGAGATAGGTGCATGTGGATAGTAAGATGAGATTTTTTTTCATGGATAGACTCCTTTTGCTAAATTATTGCATGTTCATATATATGGCTATAAAAAATTTATGATTTTGCTAAATTTGTCTCTCTCTTGGTATGGGACACGAGTGATACTTGCAGAACATCTGCGATGCAGAACCGATTGACAGGGGTTCCATATGCAACTTAGGTGTCCTGGAGCATACCAAAGGGCAAAACTCAGATGCTGTTAAGGTGGATAAGAGTTCCTGTGCCATACCAGGTGGAGTCAGGGAATGGGACGCCCTGACACCTTCTTCCAAACCCTCCTCGTGCGCTCCGGCACGCCCTTATGAAACCGGTGATTTCATACGGCTTTTCAGGAGACGATCCCATGAGCCTGTATGCCATGACTGCATGAAAGACATTTTCAATATATGAGGTGGTACCAGGAAAGAATCCGTATCCCCCGTCTCCGTTTCGGCACAGATGAAGCCATGGTATCCACTGCTGGCAAATTGCTTGCCTCTCCGCACTGTGACACTGCCTTTTGGAAAGATATAGCAGCATGCGGAGTTCAGATACAGATTTTACTGAATAATCAGACAGGTGTGGAAAAATGTCAAGGGGAATGGATAGACCATGCTCAAACAGGCTTGCAATCCTGAGGGTATAGAAACACTCATCAAGCGCAGGCATCTCCTTGACCCTAAAGAGGAGAAATTCCCTTATCTTTTCCTTGTCAGGGCATATGTCATAGGTGTGCCTGCTGTCCAGAGTGTTCACGCAGAATAGAAGGTGATAGAGCCTGCGGGAGCTGCTCCACTCCTGGTCAAGGCGGCCCTTCAGAAAGTCTATGTGCCGTTCCACTGCTATGGAGTTGGGAAAAACACACTCCATGTCTGAATTGGTTGATTGCCTGATGAATTTGGTCAGGTAGTGGAGACATTTGATGGCATGGTATGTATCTTCCACTGTGGCAGGTATATATCTGCCCGCACTGAAACCGCCAGAATCCTGCTCCCTGCTTAGATAATAGGTTTGGATGCCTGGAATGGATTCCTGCAGTAGACTGGCAGCGTCAATGTGTTGTCTCAGGGTCATGATCATATGCCAATTATAATGCCTGCGTCATACAATTGCCAGATGTGGCAGTACTGTTGTCAATTGTCTCTGTATTACAGAGGTACTGTGGTTATGACATGGTAAACAGAAAGCTGTATTAAATACTGACTATCTGAAACCCCTTGAGGTACGTCTTGCAAAGGGGCGGTAAAGGGGGTCTGCTATGAGTACCATCTGCCAGGATGTATAGGGCAGGCTGGACCAGTATGCCTCCGCAACACTTGCCCCTGTGTAGATAAGGGTAGCAAAAAACATGTCAGGAAATGGAAATGCCTGGACATACGGTTCAAATACCGGCCCCAGAGTGGCAGTCACGCCCTTTTCCAGCATCCTTTTGCACCATACCTTGCTGCCCCTTTTTTTGAGTGTGCTGCATTCGGCACTCGCAATGTGATAGCCAACAGCGCCCCGTTGCCACTGGAAGGCATCCACATATCTTGCAAGGCTGTACCAGCCGCAGTAAATGGCAGCATGGGGGCACTGGCCAGGCTGGAACAGCTTTGGCGTATTGTCGATAACCACCTGCATGAGGGAGCTTTTTGCCACCAGGTCAGCGGCATGGTGAATGGCAGCATCGTATAGTGCATAGCCACTGAGCCTTTTCTTGCCTTTTGGTTCCTTCCATCTGGCATCAAAATAGGCGATGCCGGAAAGCCCGGTCCTCTCTGTCGTGATGGAGTCGTCAATTATTCTGCGAACAGTAGCCGGATCTGGTCCGTCTATCCTGCTGACCATGATTACATCTTCTGGCCTGATCCCTGATGCAGAGTCGTTGCCATATGCCTGAAAAAGCGGATTTGGTATCCAGCCTGCCAAGGGATACATGCCTGCCATGACAAGGGATAGTTCAGAGTCAACAGAGGCCCGTGTGTTGCGTCTGGTCAGATTGTTGATCTGGAGCTGAACCTTCCTGATCTTTTCCGTGATCTTGGCCACCTCTCCCTGGGATTTTTTTGAGGACCTGGCCTGTTTCCTGTCCTCCATGAGTTGACGCTTTTCCCTTTTAAGCTCCAGAAGGCGGTTGCTGTCCTCAGGATATGGCCCTGTCTGGCGGATCTTGAGCGGTATGCCATATACCAGCAGGATGCAGCGTATCTTCTGTCCCCTGGCCTCAAGCCCTCTGATGGCAGCCATTACAGGCATTGCGATGTTTTTTTCATACTCCTGCCGTGAGCAGGATTCCCCTTCAACTGTGTCAATGGTTATCAGGTTCCTCCACGGAACAAATCTTTTTTGCATATAGTAGAGGGCCAAGGTCTTGCTGTGGGGATTGCGGGTATTTACCACTAACGCAATGTCATCAGGGGCAAGAAGAGAGAGACCGGATGCCGTACCAGCGCGTGGAATAAGGCACATCATCAGCAGGAGTACCACCACCCTCATAACGGCATGTCCTGTCCTTGTGGTGACAGTTTCCATGGAGCTGCGGTACCTTTCCGGTCCTGCGTCACAATAGTTATTCACCAATTATCTTTACCAGCACCCGTTTTTTCCTGCGGCCGTCAAACTCGCCATAGAATATCTGTTCCCAGGTCCCGAAGTGTAGCTTGCCGTCTGTCACAGCCACTACCACCTCGCGCCCCATGATCTGGCGTTTCATATGGGCGTCGGCATTGTCCTCAAAACCGTTGTGCCTGTACTGCGATACCGGTTCGTGGGGTGCCAGTTTTTCAAGCCATACCTCATAGTCGTGGTGAAGGCCTGATTCATCGTCGTTGATGAAGACCGATGCTGTGATATGCATGGCGTTGACCAGGCAAAGCCCCTCTCTGATGCCACTTTCCCGCAGGCATTCCTCTACCTGCGGGGTGATATTGATAAAGGCCCTGCGTGTGGGCACCTCGTACCACAGTTCCTTGTAATAGCTTTTCATGTCAGCGGTTCTCCTGTCGTTATGTAACGTCTCATGAGGCGTGTTTGAGTGCTGAATCCCCTGCAATATGATGGGATTCAACTGGTTGAGATATGGAACGAATAGTATAGCTCCATGGATAATATCACGGCCCTCTGCGCAAGGCAAAGCCTCATGGTTTTGCCAGTGCCCTGAGTGCCTTTTCCATCATCCTGTCATGTTCCTCAGGGGTCTTGGCCCTGCCATATCTCCTGAGTATCTGCTGCCACGTATCTGTGCCAGCAAACTGGTGGCAGGCCGCACATGCCCCCTCTCTCTCCACAAGGTCCAGTTGCCGAGAGTCCAATGGCCTGTCTGCAGGAAGTGGCATGTTCTGAACCTGAACTCCCTTCCTGGTGATGAGCTGTTCAAGTGAAAAAGGAAAGTCCTTTATTGGTGGTACCTGCCATGGGGCATTGTCACCTGGTATGTCCCCGTAAATGCCTTTGCTCATGTTGGAAAACAGCGGGGATTTTCCGATGATACGCATGGCGTTGCGGCTGTTGCCTGTGCCATAGCCCAGGGACTTGGGGGTCGTATGGCAGCTTTCGCACGTGCGGGCAACAGGGCTGATGGAGTGGGGCTGTTCCGGGGCCATGGTCGGGCTGTTTTGACCTGTGGATGTGGTATAGTGACGGTTCAGGCACCTTATTTTACCCTTCTGGTCTATGAAGGTGTAAAAGACCTGGCAACCCGGCACCAAGGGGCTGACCCTGCCCCTGAAGTTTACACCAAGTACAGGATCTTCCCATCTGAGGAACGAGCGGTTTTCCATGGCAATGTTGCCTGGAGTGGCGATTATGGTCTGTCTGCCGTTTGGCTGGAGTGTCTTGGATGTGACTATCCAGTCAGTGCCTGGTTTTCTGCGGTCATACTTTATGTGGCAGCCAAAACACTGGGGGGCCCATACGGCATGACAGGCATAGCACTCTAAGTGTTTGAGGTGGGGTATGGAGACCATGGCCGTTTTGCCTGCAGGGCTCTTGAAACCTTTGGTCCTGGCCAAGTTCTTGAGCAGGGGGACCTCATGACGTTGCCCTGAGAGCATGCTCTCAATCACCACGCGGTTCCCTTTGCGGGTCCAGTTTCGCCTGACATTTCCCCTGCTGGTAAGGAGATAATCTGTACTGTCATGCCTGAAAGTACCGCGTGGCTGCTCCATGGTCACAGGAGAGCCAAAACCAACAGGAAGCTCCCACGGATAAGCCTCTATGGTACCGTGGCAGTCATAGCAGCTAATCTCCACCTGATACCAGGTAACCGGATATATGTTGCCGTCACCATGGACATCTGTTGAAGTATGGCAGTCTATGCACTGCATGCCCCTTTTGAAGTGTATGTCAGGGCTTACGTACATGTACTCCTTTGTGAAAAGGGGCCTCTGGGGCCGAGCCTTTTTGTCAAAGGGCGGTGCCTTGCCATCCTTCACATAGTCGTATTCGAACATACCGGTGAATGTGGTGCCGATCCGTTTGCCTCTTGTGTGACAATGGGTGCACTGGGTGGATGGAATGGCCGTTGTTATGCGATGGCGTATGGGGTGATATCTGTGGGAGTTTTCCTGGATGCACGGGTCGCCGCCCTTGTATTGCCCCTCATTGTCGTACAGCACGTGACAGGCGGCACAGCCTGCAGCCCGTCTGTCACCCCGTTTATCTCGTCCCTCTCCCCATACATGACATCTTGCGCACTGTTTTCTGTGAATATCTGCAAATCCGGCCTTTTCTTCAGACTTGAACAGCATTGTTGCGTGTGAAAAATCAGGGACCTCCCGTACCTCTTCAAGCCGTTTTATGAATCCGGTGTTTATGGCCTTTCTGATCCACTGTTTGTAAACCATGGAGCCTGATATTGGCTCTGCACCATCAGGATCGTCCATGTCGAAGTCGGCAAAAGGAAATGTACCTTTTGGTATGATACCGTTTGAGGAGAGCGTCTTGTTGGCCTTGCCGGTCTCAAGTGCCATGAGTGAGCGGGACAGGCGGTAGGTATAGTTCATGCCCGTCTGCCCTGTGGGATCGGAAAACATGGATACATGGGACATGATTTTTCCGCCCCCAGGCTTTTGTATGGCCTTACCCATCAGAGAGGTGATGGTGTCATGTCCATCGTGGCACTGGGCACACCCCCTGCCCTTGTGGAGCACCCACATGCTTGAGGGGTTTGGGTCCATGTCTTTGTGTGCCAGCTTCCTGTCCAAAGCGTCCGGTTTGCCGCCGTGACAAACCGCACATTCGAACCCCTTGCCTTGGCCGTACATCTCCACGGCCCTGGCAAGCAGATAGGGCTGCATCTTGTCATTGATGACCGAGATGCCCCTGTGGCATCTGAGGCAGCCCTTTGATCCAGAATTTGCAGGCGCTGTGGCTGATGTGGCCTGTACCGTAAGGAGCAGGGTGGCCACCCCCCATATCATGGCTATTGGAAATGCAAGAAGGTTCTCTCGTGGGCCATGGAAAAATGATGGACGCCTGTTCATTCTGTCCCTCCTGTGTGCAGCATGCTTGTGAAGGTTCCGGAATAGAGGATAGTGGTATAGTGTGGATAAGGCAACAAGGTGCATGTGTGGGGTGTGGGGAGGGGAGACGTCTGGGGTTTCATCGAGTTCTTTATATTGAGTTCTTTATCATGTATAAATCAGGCATGGCGCGAAAAAAGAAATATAAAAGGTCGTTGTGGTCGGATTTGGATGATGCTGCTTTTGTATCAGATAAAGATGTGCAGTGGACAGGAGACCGCAGGCTTAAAAATACACCGTTTGCGACACTCAAGGACAAGCTGGAACAGGCCCGGTGTCTGCCATCCATGGGGACTGGCAGTGGAACAGGGCGGGCAGCCCCTGCTTCCAGAACAAAAACAAAAGAGAGGCGACCTGCAAACAGGGCAACCGGAACCGAAGATACCGGCCCTACCACCGGGGCTGATGATGACAGCAGTCTGTTTCTTCAGGCAATGGATGGTGTCAGGCCCCTATCCCAGGGCTCACGGGTGGTGGATACAGCTTTTTCCGCAGAGGTGAGGCCTGTTTCTGAAAAATTGGCATGTGAGCAGGAAGAGGCTGCCTGCAGGGGTGAGCTTGAGGCCATTATCAAGGGAAAGAGACAGATACCCGTAGAGTATACACCTGAGTATGCTGAGGGTCCTGTCATAAACAGCAATCCCAGGATCGTCCGCAAACTCCGCAGGGGCAAGTTTTCTGTGCAGGGTTACTGTGATCTGCATGGCCTGACTGCCAGGGAGGCGTTGGAGTGGTGTGAGGAGTTCATGTCCCGTTCCATTGCTGCCAACAGGTCATGTATCGCCTTCATTCATGGCAGGGGATTGTCATCGCCGCGGGGACCTGTGCTCAAGAAGATGGTACATGAGTGGCTGCGTACTGGCAGATGGAGACGCTATATTATTGCATATAGCAGTGCGCCAAGCTGGGATGGGGGGCCTGGTGTTACATATGTTCTGCTGCGTCAGAGGCCTGCCCCCCGCAAGAGACGCAAGAAACCCAGGTTGTGGTATACATAGGGTGCCTTTGGCAATTTGGGAACCATATGAATCCAGGAGGGAAGATAGTGGGACAGAGGGGCAGGGGACTGTTCGTAGTGATAGAGGGCATTGACGGTACAGGCAAGAGCACACTGTCTGCAGCACTGCAGCAGGAGTTGATGCGGCGTGGTGTGGATTGTCTATGTACCTTTGAGCCCAGTGATGGCGTGTGGGGCAAGAGGCTAAGGGAGAGTTTTGCCAGTCCGGAGAGGTTGCGTCCCCATGAGGAGCTGGAGCTTTTCATCAAGGACAGGCAGGATCATGTTATGAACACGCTTATGCCTGCCATGGAGGCAGGTAAGGTGGTTGTATGTGATCGGTACTATTTTTCCACCATGGCCTATCAGGGTGCGCGCGGTATGGATATGGAGGAAATCAGACGCCAGAATCAGGAATTTGCCCCTGAACCTGACGTAGTTTTCCTGTTGGAGTTGCCGGTGGATCAGGCAATAGGCAGGATTACAGGTGGGAGGGGAGACAGACTGAACAGTTTTGAAAAGGAGGAATATCTCAGGAAGGTGGCCGAGAATTTCAACAGCCTGAAGGACGGGTATATAGTGCGCATGGATGCATCACGTCCCCAGGAGGAACTTCTCCAGCAAGCCATAAGATATCTGGAACCACTGCTTGGCCTTGGCAAGGCTTGATCATCAACCGTGTCATCCCTGCCGGGCGAAGATGTAGCCTTTCAAGGCAGGTCCCATGGTGAAGTTGCGTTAGAAGGGAAGGCTCACCAGTACTGCATGAAGGACCTGCTGCCGCAGGGGTTCGTACATCAGGGCAGCCGAACAGATTGCAATGGTGGCTGCCGCCCCGGCCCACAGCCAGTACCGTGATGTCCCTTTGCCCGCAGGCACACGCTGCCTCTTCATGTTGAGGGGTTCGGCCTGTTCCATGCCCGGCAGGGTTGCGGTGGTGGCAGCATGCCTGTCTGTGGGTTGTGTCTCAGCCCCTGTTTCGCTGTCTATTCCCCGATCGTTCTGCCTGGAGAGTCTGTTAGAAAGCTCATATATCCTCTTGAGCAGTTCTTTGCGTTCTGCCTTGAGCCTTTCGATCTCTACCTTCTGGACATCAATGGTCTTCTGGAGTGCCTTCTCCCGCTTCTCCTGTTTGCGCGATGTCCTCCCGTTTTCCTCAAGGAGAAAGTCCTGTACTGTCCTGTTGATGGCTATCAGACCGCTTTGAAGGTCTGCCACCTTGGCCTCCAGTACGCGTAGGGTATCGTTTTGAAGGGATGCGAGGACCGGGGATTCATGTTTGGCTGTTTCAAGCGCCTCATCCTGAGTGCTGGCCGTGCTGTCCTCACAGACTGTGAACAGGGAGGAGAAACCGCTTGCCTCCTGATTTTTTACAACCTCTTCAACCACTTGAAGATTGATGCCCCTGAGTTCGTCTGCATAGGCATAGACAAGGCAGAGGTCGCACAGCACATTGATGAGGCGTGGGATGCCATTGGTATATCTGTAAATGGCCCTTAAGGCCTCTTTGGCAAATATGACACCTGGCTTGTCACTTGCCGAGGCCACTGAAAGCCTGTACATGATGTAGTTTTCAGTCTCCTCCTCGTTGAGAGGGGCGAGATTGTAATGGACTGCAATGCGCTGGGCAAGCTGGTTAAGTGCAGGATGTAGGAGCTTTTCCCTGATCTCAGTCTGTCCTACCATTACAATGTGCAGCAGGTACTCCTTGTCCTTCTCCATGTTGGACAGGAGCCTTATCTCCTCCAGGGTCTCTATGCTGAGATTCTGTGCCTCGTCAATTATGAGGAGAGACCTGATGCCCTGTTCGTGTCGTTTTGTGAGATACTCTCTGAGCCTGTTGAGCTTGGCCGACCGGTTTCCTTTGCCTGGGTCAAGGCCAAACTCCCGCAGTACAAGGTCCAGGAACTCGCTTGGGGTCACAGTGGTGTTGAAGATACTGGCCACGTTGATGTCCTTGTCCAACTTGGTCATGAGCGTACGGATCAACGTGGTCTTTCCTGTTCCAATCTCGCCACTGATAACAATGAAGCCTACCCTGTTGAGCAGCCCGTACTCCAACTGGGCAAGGGCAAGTCTGTGCTGTCTGCTCTGGTAGAAGTAGGATGCGTCAGGGATGATGGAAAAGGGTTTTTCTTTGAATCCAAAAAATTTTTCGTACATCAGGCTGCCCTGATAGAGGCAAGGGGGACAACGGCAGGCACCTCACGTTTCAGGATATCTATCAGTATGAGTGCACGGTCCGTACCTTTGAGGGCCTGGAATATCCCCTGAATCTCCGTGTTATTGTCGTCAGTTATCGTGATCCTGTCTCCGGGTTTTATCCCAAGGGATTCATCATAGGGCATGGGGATGAAACCCTCTTCTGCCTCCCTGTTCCTGAGTTCCTGGATGAGCCATTCAGGTACAGGAGGATAGTACTCTCCAAACCTTACCGGGCCTATGGCCCCGATGGTGGAGGCAATGGAGACCCAGTTTCTCTCCTCTGGAGCAAGGTTAAGGAACAGGTAGCCGGGAAACAGGGGGCGCAGGACCTTTTTGATCTTTCGCGCATGCCTGACTGTCTTTCGTATCCTCGGACACCATACCTCATAGCCCTGGCGCTGGTAATGGAGCATGGCCAGGGCCTCTTTCATGGCCTGTGTCCTTATGGCAAACCACTGCTTTCCAGGTTGTTTTTCCATACCGTTGCCTTTCTATCTTTCCCTTTTCATGGCGGGCTGCCATGCTCAGTGAGCTGCAGGCGGGGCCTCTTTGACGTCATCCTGCGGCAACTTGAACCAATCAGGTGGCTCTACCGATTCCATGCCTGAGAATAGCTTCTCTGCCTCAGGCATGGCAAGGGCAAGCGGCAGTACCTGATCCATATGTTCTACAGTTTGCACATTCAGGGACTTCAGGAGTTTCCCAGATATCTCCTTCAGGTCTTTTTTATTCTCTGAAGGGATGAGCACCCTGTCCATGTCTCCTCTCCGGGCGGCAAGCAGTTTTTCCTTCAGCCCACCTATGGGCAGCACCCTGCCTCTCAGGGTAATCTCGCCAGTCATGGCCACATCATGCCGCACAGGTATCTTGAGCAGGGCAGACACTATGGACGTGGCAATGGTGATACCTGCAGATGGCCCATCCTTTGGAATAGCCCCTTCGGGCACATGCACATGTATGTCAACCTTCTGGTAGAAATCCCACGGCAGGCCAAACTGGTGGGCCCGCGAGCGCACGTAACTCATGGCAGCCTGAACCGACTCCTGCATCACGTCTCCCAGTTTGCCTGTTATTGTGAGGTTGCCCTTGCCAGGCATGATGGCCGTTTCTATCTGGAGGAGCGTGCCCCCAGTCTCCGTCCAGGCAAGGCCTGTGACTACGCCTATGTGATCCTTTTCCTCTGCCTGGCTCTGACGGAATTTGGGTACGCCAAGATACTTTTGCAAGGACTGGCGGCCGATCTTCACCACCTTGTCCATGTCTTTCTCCTTGACGATGTTCCTGGCCGCCTTTCTGCAAAGGGCGGCAATGGATCTCTCCAGACTGCGGACCCCTGCCTCCCTGGTATAGTGATGGATTATGTCAGTGATTGCACCGTTTGTGATCTGTACCTGGCCAGGCTTCAGTCCGTGGGCCTCAAGCTGCCTTGGGATCAGATAGCCCTTGGCAATTTCGAGTTTTTCCTCCTCGGTGTAGCCTGGCAACTCTATGATCTCCATACGGTCTCTCAAGGGGAGGGGGATGGTATGGAGGGCGTTTGCCGTGGTGATGAACAGAACTGACGAAAGGTCGTAGTCAAGGTCGAGATAGTGATCGTTGAAGGCGAAGTTCTGCTCAGGATCCAGCACTTCCAGAAGGGCAGAGGCAGGATCTCCCCTGAAATCCGAACTCATCTTGTCCACCTCGTCGAGACAGAACACGGGATTGCAGGACTTTGCCTTCTTCATGGACTGTATGATTTTGCCAGGAAGAGCGCCGATATATGTACGCCTGTGGCCCCTGATCTCAGCCTCGTCCCTGACACCACCCAGGGAGAGACGTACAAAATGCCTACCCAGTGCACGGGCCACGGATTTTGCCAGAGAGGTCTTTCCCACACCTGGAGGGCCTGCAAGGCAGAGTATGGGCCCCTTCATCTTCTTTACCAGGCTCTGGACCGCGAGGTATTCAAGGATACGCTCCTTGGGTTTTTCCAGCCCGTAGTGATCTTCATTGAGAATGGCCTCTGCCTGTTCAATGTCGTGCTTGTCCTTTGTCCTGTCATACCAGGGCAGGTCAAGTATCCAGTCGATATAATTTCTGACTACCGTGGCCTCTGCAGACATGGGAGGCATGAGACTCAGTTTCTTCAGCTCGCTTCTCACCCTGGCCGCCGCCTCTTTTGGAAGCCGTTTCCGTCTGATGCGCTTTTTGAGTTCGTTTATCTCGCTGTTGGCATCATCCTTCTGCCCCATCTCCTTCTTGATGGCCCGTATCTGCTCGTTGAGGTAGTAATCCTTCTGGTTCTTCTCCATCTGCTTCTTGACCCGTTCCTTGATGCGCTGCTCCATTTCAGCGATCTTGGACTCAGAGGTCATGAGGCTGTATAGCTTTTCAAGGCGTTTGCCAGGGTGGAGAAGTTCAAGCACAGCCTGCTTGTCTGCCACCTGAAGGGTAACATGTGAGGCAATGGTGTCAGCAAGTCTTGATGCATCCTTGATGGATGCAATGGAAAGGGCCACTTCTGGTGGTATCTTCTTGTTGAGTTTTACATAGTCTTCAAATGCCTCCACTGTGACCCGGATCAGCGCATCGATCTCAGGGCCCTGGGCGGTTTTTTCTGTAAGTTCTTCCACCTCAACGGTAAAGTGCTTTTCCTCAGGCACGAACTGCCTGATCCTGCCCCGTCTCTTGCCTTCGATCAGTGCCTTTACCGTGCCGTCTGGCAGACGCAGCAGTTGAAGTATCTGCCCAATGGTCCCTACAGTGTAGATGTCTTTTGGGGCCGGATCGTCTATCTTGGCATCTTTCTGGGCCGCAAGGAATATCTCCTGTCCATTGTTCATGGCCTCTTCAATGGCCTGGACGGATTTCTCCCTGCCCACAAAGAGAGGGGCCACCATATGGGGAAAAAGTACCATGTCCCTCAGTGGAAGCATGGCATATCTTGTGGTCCTTTTATTTTCACTCATATATCTACCGTCGTAATGTTGCGTTGAAGTTTGCTTGCACCGCTGATCCTGCAGAATGGGTGTTAGCAAGAAGAAAAATTCTGTTGCTATTGAATGAGGGTGCGCGGATAACCAACATGATGGTCCGTGACATTGCAAGGTTGCTATGCAATTCAGGGCCTGATACCTGTGATGAGTATGTTGCCTGCCTATCTATACCACCATAAGCGTGCTGTGTGCATGGCAGGCAAACGGCTGTCAGTGGGGTTTTTGTCTGATTCATCAAATCTCATGTATCTGTTGTGAATATCAGCAGAAACAGAGAGTTAGAGACGTGAAAAAACAGGAGTAGAGCCCACTTCATCCATGACAATGCCTGTCAACCCCACTGTCACCATGGCCTGTCAAAGGGCAAGGTCTCCTCCCCTGCTTAATCTAAGCGTTAGTCATAAAGAGTATGTATATGTTCATTATGTTCACAGGGTACCGATCTGTTGCCCCGCGGGGGCTTCGCTTACCTGCCGGGCACTTAAAGTACAGTGGAGTACGCCTGCGTATCCTCCGCCTTGTATCTGGCATCCTGCAAGCAAGCAGATACACTTCAGACAGTTGTACAATAATACACGCAAATAATACTGTGAACAGTTACATACAGTTTACTCAGGATGCGAGAATCTTTTTCTTCTCCTCAGTATCATCCTCATAGATAAGGATTGGTTCTGCATTGTTCAGTATAACATCTTCACTGATAATGCACTCCTTGATCCCTTCACGCGAGGGCAGCTCGTACATCACCTCTAACATGGCCTGCTCCATTATGGAGCGCAGTCCCCTTGCGCCGGTCTTGCGCTTTATGGCTTCACGTGCAATGGCCTCTACGGCGCTGTCAGTAAAGTGAAGTTCAACACCATCCATGGCAAAGAGTTTCTGGAACTGCTTTATCAGTGCGTTCCGTGGCTCGCGCAGTATGCGTATGAGGTGCTCTTCCTTGAGCTCTTCAAGGGTGGCAGCCACTGATATACGACCAGTAAGTTCAGGGATGAGCCCGTACTTGATGAGGTCTTCAGGTTGAATCTTCCTGAGGAGCTCACCCACTGACATATCCCTGTTTTCATCCACTTCTGCACCGAATCCGATGGAGTACTTGCCCATGCGTGCCTTGACAATGGATTCTAGCCCTACAAAGGCACCACCCACGATGAACAGGATGTTGGTAGTATCCACCTTTACAAAGTCCTGCTGCGGGTGCTTGCGGCCCCCCTTGGGAGGTACGTTTGCCATTGTACCCTCGATGATCTTCAGCAGGGCCTGCTGAACACCTTCACCAGAAACGTCCCTTGTGATTGACGGGCTGTCAGACTTGCGGGCTATCTTGTCGATCTCGTCAATGTAGACAATACCCCTGCTGGCAAGTTCAACATCATAATCAGCAGCCTGCAGCAGGTTAAGGATGATGTTTTCCACATCTTCGCCAACATAGCCAGCCTCTGTGAGTGTGGTGGCGTCAGCAATGGTAAAGGGTACATTGAGTATCTTTGCAAGGGTCTGGGCAAGAAGGGTCTTCCCGCTGCCTGTAGGGCCAATGAGCACAACGTTGCTCTTCTGAAGCTCCACATCCTCCATGTTGACATTGCAGTCAATGCGCTTGTAGTGGTTATGGACAGCCACGGAGAGTATCTTCTTGGCATTTTCCTGTCCAATCACATACTGGTCCAGATGGGCCTTTATCTCCGCTGGCTTCATTATTGCCGTGGTCCCTGTGATCTCGTCATCGTTTTCGTAGTCTTCGGCAATGATGTCATTACAGAGATCAATGCATTCGTCACAGATGTAGACATTGGGACCTGCTATGAGTTTCTTTACTTCGCCCTGGCCCTTTCCACAGAATGAGCATGCAAGGTCACCCTGCAGTTCAAGGTCTTTTGTTTTGTCTGACATCAGACATTTTCCTCCTGGGATTCTGCTTCCCGGCTGCTTATTACGTTATCGATAATGCCGTACTTCCTGGCCTCTTCGGCGCCCATGAAGTAGTCACGTTCAGTATCGGCCTGTATCTTCTTTGCACTCTTGCCTGTATGCTTTACAAAGATATCATTAAGCCTCTTCCTGAGTTTCAGGATCTCCTTGGCATGGATGTCAATATCCGTGGCCTGACCCTGGAAACCACCCATGGGCTGATGAATGAGGATTCGGGAGTTGGGAAGCGAATAGCGCTTCCCCGGTGCACCTGCGGCAAGAAGCAGGGCTCCCATGCTGGCAGCCTGGCCTATGCACAGAGTGCTTACATCAGGTTTGATGTACTGCATGGTGTCATAAATGGCCAGCCCCGCAGTGACAACCCCGCCGGGGGAGTTGATGTACAGGGTGATATCTGCCTTGGGATCCTCTGCTTCAAGAAAGAGAAGCTGAGCAATAATAAGATTTGCCACCTCGTCATTTACTGCCCCTCCAAGAAATATTATTCTCTCCTTGAGCAGTCTTGAAAATATGTCGTAAGCCCTCTCACCACGAGGACTCTGTTCTACTACCATAGGTATTAATGGCATTTTTTCAACCCCTTGACTTTCATAAAGACTCTTGTTTCACCCAGATTGCACAGTTTCTTCCTTGTTGCAGCAGTGCGTCAGCCTGTTGCCCAGTCTCTTCAGGATGCCTCGGCTGCCTGAGCCTGCTCCTCTTCCTCAGGTGCCTCAACCATCTCTGCCTGTTCCAACAGATAATCCATGGTCTTCTGTGCCCTGAGTTTGGGTACTACGGTATCGAACAGTACAGACTGCAACTCTGATTTGTTTACATTCATGTCCTTGTAGCTGTTCTCGATGTACTGTGCATATCCCTGCAGTTCTTCATTGGGTATGGAGATGTCCTCTGCCTCTGCAATCTTGTCCAAGATAAGCTCGAGTCTTACCTGCTTGACTGCGTCGTCTTTCATCTTTTCCCGCAGGCGTGTTTCGTCAATGCCAGCGCGTTCAAGATCAACACCGCGCTCCTGCATGTGACCGGCAATGTTGTCAATCATCTGGTCGAGTTTTTTCTCAACAAGACGGTCAGGTACAGGGAAATCTGCATCTTCGAGCAGCTTGTCGAACAACTGCCGCCTCAGGCTGGACTGTACAGCCTCTTCCTTGTCCTTCTGTATCTGCTCTCTGAGCTTGTCCTTCACGTCGTCAATAGTTTTGAACCCTGTACCTATACGCTGAGCAAATTCGTCGTCCAGCTCCGGGAGTTCCCGTTCCTGGATATCCTTTACCTTGACATGATAGGTTACCGTTTTCCCTGCAACCTTGGAATTTACAGCATCCTCTGGATAGGTAATCTCAATATCCTTTTCGTCATCTTTTGACATTCCCACAAGGGCTTTTTCAAACTGTTCATTGAAGTTTCCTGACCCTACCTCAATGTAGAAATCCTCCTGAGCGAGGTCCTCCACCTCTTCACCATCTATGTATGCCTTGATGTCCAGGATGGCAATGTCGTTTTCCCCAATGGGGCGATTTTCTTCCAGCGGGGCAATGGAGCCAAAGTGGCGTCTCAGGGCCTGCAACTGTTCTTCTACTTCCTCATCTGTTATTTCAGCATGGGGTTTAACCAGCTTGAGCCCCTTGTACTCCCCTATCTCAAAGTCCGGGACAATGTCCATGAGAACTGTGTAGGAGAATGGCTTGCGTTCGTTAAGATCGCCTGCATCCTCAAGCTGGGGCTCCAGGACCATGACCACACCGGCTTCTTTGATGGCATCGCCTATTGAATTCTGGATGAGTCTTTCAAGTACTTCACCTTTTATCTGAGGACCATACTCTCTGGCCAGTATGGAGTTGGGTGCCTTACCCTTGCGGAAGCCCCTT
>Ga0256914_1000864_pt1 | contig 29256 bp, 27 predicted proteins | sample HulkmetaG_FD_191571 | JGI IMG/M metagenome (GOLD analysis project Ga0256914, IMG submission 191571) | Hydrothermal chimney microbial communities from Main Endeavour vent field at the Juan de Fuca Ridge, Pacific Ocean - Hulk | ecosystem: Environmental > Aquatic > Marine > Hydrothermal vents ... | reverse complement strand
CCCCCAACGCTGCAAACTTCTGCGGCTCGCGCAGGAATTCCACCACCTCTTGCAGTTCCTGCTTGGCCTCCTCGGCCCCGGCCACATCGTCAAAGGTCACCGTGGGCTTGTCCCCCATGTACAAACGCGCCCGACTCTTGCCAAAGGACATTGCCTGGCTGTTGCTCCCCTGGGCCTGGCGAAGGAGGAAGAAGAAGAGCACACCAATGATCAGAACGGGCAGGATGTTGGTGAGAATGACCAGCCAGTTCCCAAATTGGCTGGGAGTTTCCACGTATATCTTAACCGAACGCAATTGCTCTACAGTCACCCCGTAGGCTCGCAACTGAGAAATAAGATCCTGCCCCGGCTCTTTGCGCGAGGTGACCTCCTGGGATTGATCGTTTAGACGCACCCGAAGTGTATCGCCGTTAACGGTGATAGACTTGACCTTCCCCTCTTGTATCCAACGCGCGACCTCGCTGATATCCACAGTACGGGCGTTGGGTGTGGAGGGGAACATGTTCAAAAAGATGGCCACAGCAGCCACAGCGATGAGCAGATAGACAAATCCGTTCCTGCTCCACTTACTTCGTTCGTTCACGCGTTCCTGCTCCTATCTCCGCTACCTTAAATTTTCTTGCCAATATAAGGGAGTGTGTGAACAAGAGACCGTTTGGCCGCTCTTCCCTTAAAGGTATTTTACGCCAACCTGGCCATCTTGCCTAATCCTTAAATGGACTTCCACACTCGAGCCATGCTATCTCCGTACACGCTTAAATCCCACTCACACAACCAGCCAAAGGGAGTAATGTGAACCTCATACCCTGTGTTGCGCAAGCGCTCGGCCAAGGCCTGGAAAAAAGCCCACGCATCCTCAGGAGACGCGCTCTCTCCGCCCAGGTGAGTGAACGAGTGGAGCACTATTGTACGCATTCCGCGCTTGTTTGCTACCCATTTCAGGTGTTTCAACGTTTGTCGGAACACTGAACGGTAGCGATCTTCGCTCACATCCTTCCCTTCAACATGTACGAAGGCCACGACCGCATCGGATGCTTCCCCGGCCTGGGCGGGCTGGGCCTCGGGCAAAGAGGGCTCATAGGGAACCCATTGAAACCGTTTGGCCTGAAAGGTCAGAATTTTCATGGCGAGGACTCCTCCTTGGTAGGATACGCCAGGCGCAACGCACGTTCCGTGCTCATTGTGTACACACGGGATAGCACCTCTTCCACGATTTGAGCGGATTGGGGATGGGGATACGGGCCTAATCGCAAAAGCATGGCCTGAGACACCGGAGGAGATTCCACTCGGATGTGTAACCCCGACAGCCGATCCGGATCCCCCCAAAACTCGGCCATTTCTTGAACCAGGGACGAATGTTCTTCCTGTGCGGCTTCTGGCTTTGCAGCCTCCAGCGCGTGACGGGACTGCAGGGCATCCATAACCTGTTCCCGACTCCGCCCCCTGAGGAGGAACAGGAGGAAGGGGTCATAATCAAACATCTCACCTAACACATAGTACGTAGCAGCAATGTGCTTGCACGGTCTGACCCAATCCGGACAGGAACAGAACATAGAAATTTCCTCATCCTCCGAAGGGAAGAGGTGTACACCCGCCGACTCGAACGCTTCCTCAATGTTCTCGGGCATTTCCCCGGAAAGTAACTTCGCCGCGAACACAGCCCGCGAAGCCATCGCGTCCAACACCCGTTCCCATTCCTCATCACTGAGCATAGGGATGGAAATCTCCACCCAGTAAGGGTGAAGGTGGCTTCCCTGCACTTCAGCAACCACCTGTCCAGGATGAATCTGGACATTGAGCACCCGCTTATTGCGCGCGTACGAACGGCCTCTCTGCAGGCGATTTTGCCATCCCCGTTGCTCCAGAGTCTGTATCCACCGTTTTGCCCACCACGTTTTGCCAAAGACTTTTCGCGCCATCCCCAACCTCCATCACATAACCATCTCTGCCCGCAAGCGGAACAGTTCACGCAATTCCTCGGTGGACAGTTCAGTAATCCACTCCTCGCCAGCGGCTACCACTCGCTGAGCCAGGTCCTTCTTCCGTTCCATAAGTTCATCAATGTGTTCTTCCACCGTTCCCACACTGATGAACTTATGAACCTCCACGGTTCTCGTCTGCCCAATGCGGTACGCCCGATCTGTAGCCTGGTCCTCCACCGCGGGATTCCACCACCGGTCAAAGTGGAACACATGGGTCGCAGCAGTCAAGTTCAGCCCTGTGCCCCCTGCACGCAAGGACAGGAGGAATATGGGCGGACCGGAAGGGGATTGGAACGCGTCAATGAGCCGTTGGCGAGCCCGTTGCGGGATCCCCCCGTGCAAGAAGAGGACTTCCACCCCCAGCACCTCGGAGAGGTAACGTTCCAACAGGGCGCCCATTTGGCGGAACTGGGTGAACACCAGGGCCTTATCCCCTTCCTCCAGAATAACTTGCAACATGTCTGCCAGCCGGCTCAATTTACCAGACCGGCCAGCCAACCGAGCCACCCCAGGCTCCTCGCCAAGGAATTGGGCTGGATGATTGCAAATCTGCTTCAACTTAGTCAACGTGCTGAGCACCAATCCCCGCCGTTCCATCCCCGATGCCCGCTCAATATGGCTCAACGCGGATTCGACAACCGCCTGGTACAGGGTGACCTGTTCTTCGGTCAGGGGGACGTACACCTTCATCTCCAACTTGGACGGCAGATCCCGGACAATTTCAGGGTCAGTCTTAAGCCGACGGAGGATAAACGGGCCAACAAGGCGACGTAGTCGACGTGTGTGTTCCTCACTGCGCCACCGCTCTATGGGGAGGACAAACTCCCGTCGAAACGCGCGTTGTGATCCCAAATACCCGGGATTGAGGAAGGCAAAAATGGACCACAGTTCCATGAGCCGATTTTCAATAGGGGTTCCCGTCAAGGCAATGCGGAACTCCGCTTGCAATTTCCGGGCAGCCCGAGCCGTCTTGGTTTGCGGGTTCTTGATGTTCTGGGCTTCATCGAGAACAACATTAGCCCATTGGACACGTTGTAGGAATTCGATATCCCGCTGCATTACCGCGTAACTGGTAATTACAACATCGTAATCCTCAACGGCTTGCACGAATTCTTCCCCACGGCGTCGCTGTGGGCCGTGGTGAATCATCACCCGCAAGGAGGGAGCGAAGTGCTCCAACTCCCGCTTCCAGTTCACCACCACCGACGTAGGGCACACCACCAGGGACGGTCGTCGCGTCTGACCTTGTTCCCGCACGTGGAGGAAGAGGGCAATGGTTTGTGGCGTTTTCCCCAGCCCCATGTCATCAGCCAGACACGCGCCCAATCCCCACCGGCGAAGGAATGCCATCCAGGAAAATCCGCGCACCTGGTAAGGACGCAACTGGCCCTGGAACGATTGGGGTTGGGGAATCAGTTGGAACTGGGCTGATTCCAGGTCGCGGAGGAGGCGACGCAGGGCCCCTGTTACCTGAATCTGGCTCACAGGGATCCCGTTGACTTCCACACTTTCCGGGGCCAACGCGACCCGCAACGCCTCTGACCAGGTAAGGGTCTGCCTGGACTGGCGACGTTCCCAAAATTGAAGGACTTGCTCAATCTGCTCCGGTTGGACTTCGACCCATTGCCCCCGGATCTTGACCAGTGGCGTTTTCAAATCCACCAGCGCGCGGAATTCCTCGGGCGAGAGGACTTGGTCTCCCAAGGCCAATTGCCAATCGAATTGAACCAGTCGCTCCATCCCCAACACGCCGGAAGATTCCACCTGCTCCGGGGAGGAGAGCACCGCGCGCGCGGACAGGCGACGCTGGCGCTTTACCCACCAGGAGGGGAGTAACACACCAATGCCGCTCTGTTCCAACACGGGAGCAGTTTGTTTGAGAAAGGTGTACGCCTCCTCCAGGGAGAGGAGGCACTGGGTAGGTTGGGCTTCCTGGAGACTGCGCTCCAAAGGAGGAAAGAGCCGCGCGGCCACTCCCAATCCCCGTAGCAACGCCTCCTGCGGTGCTTGCACATACCGGTCAAGAATCTTCAAGGACCGAGAGCGCCAAACATGTTCCGCGGGGATGAGCAAACTCGGGTCTTCTCGGGATTGGAGGAAATACCGTAACACCCAGGGCTCGTTCCGTTCCCCTTCCGGGGGGTCCAGGCGCAGACAAAACCGCACATTGCCCAGGGAGGCAGAACGCAAAACCTCCATCCATGCCCGTATGTGTTGCAGGAAGATCAGGCGTTCTTCCTCGTACACCTGAAACGCGGGGGAAGGCGCCACCAGGGAACGAAGCCATTGGACCACGGGCGTGTAAGGCCGGTCAGCCAATTCTGCCTGCAACGCCTCGGTCCAGGAACGTAGAACCCTGTCAAGCCAGATGGTGAGTACCTGAGTTAGGAGATCCCCGGCCGAAGGTTCAGACCACGTCCCTCGTGCTGGACGGGCAGCCCGACACACGGGGGGCATGGCCTCGGTGAGCGCGGAAAACTGTTGTAGAAGCGTGCCGCCATCCAACCAGGGGCGCCATTGGGATTTTAGGTGATTGCCTTCCTGTTCAACAGCAGGTACATAATGTTGGCCAGCGATAATGTTGAGCAGGAAATAAGCCACATGGGCCCAATAACGCAGGTCTGTTCCAAGAAGGATGCCTGGACGGGGCCCAATGAGATGGAGTGGGATGGCCAGGAGGACATCCAGAGCATCTTCAGGCGTCCAGGATAAGGCTGGCACCCACCACAGTCCCAGGCGATCGGGCTGCACCGGTCCCCCGGGAGCGTGCCCCAATTCCTTTGAGGGCGCGGGCGTGTGCGCGTCTGAAGGGAGTAAGATGTGAAGACGTCCCTGCTGGGCTGCGGGCAGAGGGTGGCCAGCAATTTTCTCCAGTGACCGCTGCAGGACCTCTGCGGAGGCTGCGTAGGGATGCTTGAGCGCCCTATCCGGTCGGGCTTCGGGCCGTCGCCCCCGTCGTTGTACTTCTGGGCGGTAATGTTCCCCCCAGATGTAAAATGTGTCGTTCAACCACGTTCCGTGTAAGACTAACATAACTTACTATCTACCCCTCACCGTGCTCTTCCCAATCCTCAATTTTCTCCCACTTACGCAGTCTCCAAAAGCGTAATGGGTGATCCTGACAACGATTTTCATACTCCCAATAATACGTGGATGTAAAGCCCTCTGGACTGCCGATGGGGAGTTTACGTCGGTATCGAACGCCATGCTCCGGGCAAAAACGACGGCCGCACACACTGCATTGAGGCAGGACAAAATCAAACACCCGACCGTCAAAAGCGCACGTCCGTTCCTCCACTGCGGGATCGCGCACGGCCTTTACCTGACGGCGTTGCCGGTGTTTCTCCATGCGAGCAATATCATCCAGGGTTTTCTCCACGCAACGCTCACATGCATCCGGCCCGAAAATGTGGACGTAGGGGGCAGGGATGGGTTTCAAGTGCTCGGCACAAACTGGCTGCCCACACTGGCGACAGGTTGTGACAGCGGGTTTTCCACAGATCCAACACGTCTTCGTTTCCATAGAACGTTAAGACACCAGCCCGAGTAAGGTATAGGAGCCCATCTGCACAATTCGCTCTGGAAAATCTATCACGCGTGGGGAATCTGCGTCTCTTTCCAAGACATCCCACAGTCCAGGGACAAAAGCGATCCGCGCGACCAAGATATCTCGTTCCATTGCGACCCCTTTATGGGTAGAACCGAATGCCCTGGGATGGGGGAGGTAATCCCCCATCCCCCCTTATCGTACTAAGACCGGTTCGCGCAGGGGGCGAATGAGGTGAGCGGGGAATTGAGCAGGTTGAGCCACCAGTTCGCCGTCCTTTTCCACATATTGTCGAAGTTGGGTCGGATCTGCGATGTAATCAACGAACAGGATGCCTTCCAGGTGATCGTACTCGTGCAGGATAACCCGAGCCAGGAGATCTTTCGCCCGCAAGCGAAACTCCTTGCCGTAGGGATCCTGGGCCCGCACAATGACCTCCTCGGCCCGCCACACATCCCCGTAGATGCCGGGGATGGAGAGGCATCCTTCCTCCCCCAGCACTTCTTCATGGCTCTTGCGGATAATTTTCGGGTTCACGAAGATATAAGGTTTGCCGCTCTGTGGGTTGCCCTCCTCTTCAGGAATCTCGACCACAAACAACCGTATGGATAACCCAACCTGAGGCGCGGCCAGACCAATGCCATTGGAAGCGTGCATGGTTTCCAGCATATCCTGCGCCAATTTTGCCAGTTCCGGCCCGAAGCGCTTAATCTTGCGAGCCTTTTGACGCAACACAGCACTATCTTTATCAAATACAGTGACTACTCGTAAGAGACTCATTGCTTGACCTTCCTGTCAGGCACTCTCCTGATGTGCTTACAAAAAGAGTTTGCTTTTCAAGCCGTTCTCCATGTAGTATAACGCGCATAAAGGAACACGTCAAAAGGGGTACACAACTCCATGCACGGACGACGGCTACTTGTGTTCGTGGGGATTTTTACCCTCATCCTGACAGGGTGTGGGGGGAGTCATCTATCATCGGCCACACCTACAGCCACTCCTGTGGGATGGGGATTGCCCGATGAGGAAGCGATCCGGGCGGTGCTCAACGCGGAAGCGCGTGGAGTACAAGCACAAGATATTGATCTCCTCATGTCCCTCTGGTCCGAGGAGGGGGAGGTGCGCGACGCACGCCATACACCGACGGATCCTTCTGATGACATAGTGTGGTCGGGGAAAACGGCCATCTACCAGCGGTATGTGCACCTGGTCTTTCCCGGTAACCCCAGCGTTGTGGAACACCCTGACGTGGATATCCATGTGGAAGGAAACCAGGCGGTGGTCACAAGCACCACGCGCATAGGACAAGAGGTCGCGCCAGGGGGCGACCGTTGGGAATTGCGGAAGGAAAATGGGGTGTGGAAACTGCTGAGGTTGGTGTACAACAATGAGTGAAGGAGAAAGGTATGGCACGGGATATACGACGCGGGAAAGGGGTACTGGAAATCGACGAAGCGCGATTGCGAAAAGTGTGGGAGGAACAAAAGGCTGGGAAGGGGTTGATCGGTGGAGACCCGAGACGGCGTCCCCGTTGGGTACACCCCATCCCCGAGGAACCCGCCCCGTGGTTTCGTCTGGGACAATCCTCTCCGGAACACCGGGAACGCCTGATCAAATTCCTGACAGAGGCCCCCGCGGAGATAGAGATTGGAGCGGGCAGCGGGCACTTTATTGTGGACTGGGCTCAGCGTCACCCGCGCCGCCACTTTCTCGCCTTTGAAGTGCGTTGGAAGTACGCCAACAAGATTTACCGCAAACTGATGAAGCGTGGGCTCACGAATTTGTGGGTTAGTGACGATGATGCGCGGGTGACCATTTCCGAAGTTGTTCCTGATGAGAGCATCGAAGTTTTTCACATTCTCATGCCTGATCCCTGGTGGCGTCCTAAGCATCAGGCCAAACGCATTTTTAGCCCCTGGTTTATAGACGTGCTGGCCCGTAAACTCAAGCCGGGGGGCATTATCCGATTTGAGACGGATGTGGTTGGATATCCGGAGTTCGTGGATCGTTTGGTGGCGGAACATCCACTTCTGTTACCTCACAATCCGGCCCTGGCAGAACAGTTTCAAGGGGCAACGTTAACTATACGTCAGCAATGGTGTGTGGAGCATGACATTCCCATCTTTAAGCGCTTCTACCAACGACGGGCGTCTGTTTCCCAGGATGGGGATGAGAAGGCGTGATGTTTACTATGTGGATATTTTCCATGATTTCTCTTATTGTATACGTAGTCGTCACAGTAGAGGCAGGGGATTTGTGGAAAATTGGAGGACGGGTTGTCATCTGGGGAATGGGATGACCAGATGTAGGGTTTAGAGGGGGACGGGAACGTAGATGTGGGGATGTTCTGTGGAGGAAAAGCAGATAAGTTATCCACAGAGGGTTGTGGATAACTTGGACGGTTTGTGGATAAATGAAGCGGATATTTTCCGGAAATTCCCGGAAATATGACTATGTTCTTTCTGGTGTGTGGAATATTTTGTGGTCTGGAGAAGGGGTAATGCCTACATGTAGGGAGGGAAGGGCATTAGAACGCGTTGAAGGGGGATAGTCGTTTTTTCCACAGGAACCGTGGATAATCCACAAGATGTGCAGAGGTTTTCCCGAGGTTGTTACCCATCTTATCCACGGGGATATCCACAGGGGAGGGAAAGGAGAGGATGATGCCGCCCACTATGCCCACAATTGAGGTGCCGGCCGCGTGGGCCGAAGTTCCGTGGGAAACTCTGCGCGGGGTAATGATGGTGGTGGGCGCTGTGGATACGGGCAAGACGACGTTGGTGCGTTATGTGTGGCAACGGCTCGCTCACACACGGTCGGTGGCACTGGTGGACGCGGATGTAGGGCAATCCATTCTTGGGCCTCCCACTACTCAGACGTTGCGCCTGGCCTCCCCGGACGAACCGACCAGTTTTCCTCCCCGCGGCCGCTTTGCCCGCTGGTTTGTGGGGGCGGTTTCCCCAAGGGGCCATATGCTGCCCACTGTGGTCGGTGTCTTTCGCCTTGTGGACCGGGCACGGATGTGGGGGGCGGAGCGCATTTTGGTGGATACAACGGGGATGATTCACCCTTATGTGGGGGGCGTGGCTTTGAAGTGGGCGCATTTTGACTTGATACGTCCTCGGGTGGTAGTGGCCTTGCAGCGCGAGGGCGAACTGGAACCCCTTATTGGGCCGTGGCGACGCAGTCGGCGCTTTCGCTTGATAGAATTGCCCGTTTCTTCGGCTGCCCACCCCCGCAGTCGCGAGTCGCGCATTGCATGGCGACAGTACAGGTTTCGGTTGTACTTTCAGCGGGCGCGGGAGGTCTCTGTCTCGCTGAATCGGTTTCCTCTGCTGGGACAGAGTAGGTTAGGCCCTGGTCGGCTTGTCGGTTTTCTGGACCGCAGCGGGTTTCTCGTGGCATTAGGGGTGGTGCGGGAAATCTCCGAGGAGGATATGCGGGTGTGGACTCCGTTGCGCACTCTGGAACGTGTTGACGCGATTCGCGTGGGCTCGATTTTCCTGGATGAGAACTTTCGCGACTATCGGGAGCCCCGTCAACGGTCTGGCACAGGGGAAGACGAGGTTGGCAAAGGTGAGTAGGCTGAGTACAATGAACCTGCTTGGAAATGAATTGTAACGCCGGGCAAGAAAGGAGTGGTCGTGGAACTGAAGGAGTATTGGGCTATTTTGCGAAAACGAGGCTGGATTATTCTGGTCATGGCGATCTTGATGGCCGTGGCCGGTGGGGTCTTTTCCTTTTTCCAGGAGCCCATGTATCGGGCCAGCATTCAGGTGCGGGTGGAGCCGGCCCGCATTGACTGGGGTAACGTCAACGCGGTGAAGACGCTCCTGCGTTCCTACCAGGTGCTTATCCACAGCGCGGATATCGCTCAGAAGGTGATCGACCGGGCTCAACTGGACATGGAACCGGACCAGTTGTTGGCTCACATGAAAGTGGATCCCGATGAGTCGAACTTTACTATCCGCATAGATGTGGAAAACCGGGATCCTGAAGTGGCCCGCATTATCGCGGAGACGACCGCTGAGGTGTTCCGCATTAACCGGGAACAGTGGAATCAGAAGCAACGTCGAGAGGACCGGGTGGATGTGTCCATTCGCGAGCATGTGCGGTATGTCCCTAAAGTGCGTCCGAAGCCCAGATTGAACATGTTTGCCGGTGGAGTTCTCGGTGTGCTCCTGGGGGTGATTGTGGTGCTGTTTCTGGAGTGGATTGAATCGGACATTTTGCGCACGCCAGAGGTGGTGGAACGGACGCTGGGGTTGGAGGTTCTCGGTACTATTCCACCCGCCTGATATGGCGTTAGTGAGTTATCGGGAAGGGAGGCCCACACAATGGCGTTAAACTTGATCACGTTGACGGATCCACAGTCACCGGTCTCGGAAGCGTATCGCTCCTTGCGGACGAATTTGGAGTTTGCTGGCCAAAATGGGGCCGTTCACACGGTGTTGTTCACTTCGCCCAGCAGGGAGGAGGATACAGCAACCACGGTCGCGAACCTGGCTGTTACCGTGGCCCAAACGGAACGAACGGTGTTAGTGGTGGATGCCGATTTGCGCCATCCCCGCCTGCATGAGATCTTTCAGGTCAGTAACGAGCGCGGGTTGACGAATATGGTGAAATCCGAGGATCCGTTCGCGTCTCCGCCTTTCTATAAGACGGAGGTACCCGGTTTGTACGTGCTCCCCGCGGGAGAGAAGCCTGTGAGTCCTGCGGATATTCTGGATTCTAAGCGATTGTTAGGCATCTGGCAGGAACTTCGACAACGCTTCGATATGGTGTTGGTGAACACACCGCCGGTCCTGGCCGTCGCGGATGCTGCCATTTTGGCCCCGCGCATGGATGGCGTGTTGATTGTGTTGCGGGCAGGACACACTAAACGCCAGCACGCGATCGCGGCTAAGGAGCGCTTGGAACGGGTAAAAGCTCATGTGCTCGGTGTTGTGTTGTTGGACGCTCCCTACGACAAGGGGGTCGGGGGATACTAAATAATCGGTGGAATACGGCAGGGAGGCACTCGTATGAAGGGTTTGGTTTTAAGTGGTGGCAAGGGTACTCGCTTGTACCCGCTGACGTACACACGAGCCAAGCAGTTAATTCCGGTGGCCAATAAGCCGGTGCTCTTCCGCGTCATCGAATCCATTCGGGACGCGGGCATTGAGGATATCGGTATTGTGGTCGGGGACACGGCTCCCGAGATCATGGAAGCAGTGGGCGATGGCCGCCGCTGGGGTGTGCGCATTCAGTACATCCGACAGGAAGCTCCCCTGGGGTTGGCGCACGCGGTCAAAATCAGCCAGGATTATCTGGGTGATGAGCCCTTTGTCATGTTCTTAGGGGATAACGTTATTGAAGGAGGAATTTCTTCCCTGGTGGAGGAATTTTCTTCCGGGGATTATAATGCCCAAATTGTGCTCACGCCGGTCAAGGAGCCCCAGCATTATGGGGTGGCCCAGTTAGATGAGGAAGGGAACATTGTGCGCCTAGTCGAAAAGCCCCGCAATCCGCCCAGCAATCTGGCACTGGTGGGCATTTACATGTTCGACCACCACATCTTTGAAGCCGTGAACAGCATTACGCCTTCCTGGCGCGGGGAATTGGAGATCACGGACGCGATTCAATGGCTGGTTGAACACGGGTACCGAGTTCGGGCGTACATCCACCAAGGATGGTGGATCGACACGGGCAAGCCGATTGACATGCTCGAAGCCAATAATCGCGTCCTCCTGGAGATGCAACACGAGGTTCGCGGCTACGTGGATCGGGAATCCCGCGTGGATCACAATGTCACCGTAGAAGAGGGCGCGGAGATCATTAACTCAGTGGTGCGGGGACCCTCCATTATCGGCAAGAACACGCGGGTGGTGAACGCGTATGTGGGACCTTTTACCTCTATTTACCACGATTGTGTCATTGAGGACTGTGAGATCGAACACAGTATCGTGTTGGAGAATTCGGTCATCCAGGGAATCCCCTATCGCATTGAAGACAGTTTAATCGGTCGCAACGTGGAGATACGCCGTTCTCCCTACAAACCGAAAGCGTACAAGTTGACCTTGGGGGACAACAGTAAGGTCGGGTTGTTGTGAGATGATTCGGACGTTGCCAGAATTGGCCCGCGCGTGGTGGACGTTGGAGGATCGGTGGGGAGATGTGTCCGGTGTTCAGCAGGTAAAACGGCGACGCCTGGCCCCTGCCTATCGTGTTCCCTCCCACGTGACGGGCGAGAAGCAGGTGGAGTTTTTGGCTCGGATGGTGCGCCTTATTGCCGACCGGTTATCTCGTCTTCCGCGTGTGTGGGAGGAATGGGATGTTTTCGACCCGGGCGCCTTTTTCGACCTGTACCCGGAGCAGGTTGAGGTCCTCGTACACATTGCTCAGTCCCGCTCGCAAGTGAAAGTCACGTTTTACACGGATGTGCTTTTGCCTGCGTTCCAGGACGCGGAACAGTTTTGGATGCATCACGTTGTTCCGGCTTTACACGTGGCCCACCCGGTCTTTTTCGGAAACGGCCACGAACCCCCGGATCCGGCGGGATTGACCTGGGCTGAAGAGGTGGCCCAGGCATTGGGACCTCAAATGGATCAGCACTTGTACCGGGCTGCCCGTGAAATTCAAGCAGTACGCGATCTCTTGTACGAGTGGGGCGTTGTGGATTTTCTCGTCACCAGCGCTTCGTGGGAGGAGAAGTATCGGGTGGCCCGATCCCGTAACGGCCACGTGGACACGTCCATATGGAGGCGTATTCAATTTGTGCCCACGTTGACGTTAGAAGTGGCGTTCAGCCTGGTTCCGCCTGAGGAGAGAACCCGCCGTCGCGCGCTCTTGCGGTGGCAACATCGTCCTTGGCGGCGTTCTCACGCGAAATGACATCCCTAGGGCAGCCGGGAGAGCACGCATCACACGGGGCAAAATCCTGCACTTCACAGGATTTTGCAAGCGATCTCAGGTACACAGCAAGAGAGGATATGCACCATGCGCACACTCTTAATCACTGGTGGGGCCGGATTTATCGGCGCGAATTTCGTCCATTACATGCTTAATAAATACCCGGAATATACCCTGGTGGTCTATGACAAACTCACATACGCGGGGAACATTAACAACCTGAAGGACGTGTGGGATCATCCTCGGTTTGCGTTTGTCAAGGGCGACATTTGCGATCGGGACACTGTGGAGCGTACTGTCCGTGAGTACGGTGTGGACACGATTGTCAACTTTGCCGCGGAGACCCATGTGGATCGCTCCATCCTGGAACCCGATGCTTTCATTCGCACCAATGTGTACGGCACGTATGTGCTGCTCGAGGTTACGAAAGATCTAGGCTTGGAGCGGTTTCATCAGGTGAGCACCGACGAGGTGTATGGCGACATTCCCAAGGGATATCGGTCCCGCGAAGAGGATCCCTTACGCCCGCGAAGCCCCTATTCCGCGGCCAAGGCCTCTGGGGATCTGCTAACCCTTTCCTACTACACGACATATGGTTTGCCTGTGACGATTACGCGGGCATCAAATAATGTGGGACCGTATCAGCACCTGGAAAAGGTCGTGCCCTTGTTTACCACCAATGCCCTGGAGGATAAACCCCTTCCCGTGTACGGTGATGGCCGCCAGATGCGAGATTACATGTGGGTGATGGATCACTGTGAGGCCATCGACCTGGTGTTGCACCAGGGACAGTTGGGGGAGGTGTACAACGTGGGCACCGGACATGAAATCGAGAACCTGCGCATGGTGGAAATTCTCCTGGACACGTTGGGCAAACCCCGCTCCCTGGTTCACTTTGTGGAGGATCGCCCTGGGCACGACCGTCGGTACGCGATGGATATTAGCAAAATTCGGGCTTTAGGGTGGGAACCACGCCATATGCCCGAAGAAGCGGTCGCCAAAGCAGTCCGGTGGTATGTGGAAAATCCCTGGTGGTGGCGTCCCATTAAAGAAGGGGAATTTCAGGATTACTATCGTCGAGTGTACGGGTCCCGGAAGGTGTTGCGCCGAGGCCTGGACGCGAACTAACCGCTTTTTCCGGTGTGTTGTCCGCCCACACAAGAATGGAGGCTGGCATCATGGAAACCGGCAATGTTCAACCCGTACCTGCACCTTCCCCTCGTGAGTTGGCTGCTCAACAACTGAGGAGGGAAGTCGATCTCTCGGAGTTGTCCTTTGTGTCCACGGCTGAATTACACCACCTGGAAGGTATTATTGGCCAGGAGCGTGCAACTCGCGCCGTGGAGTTCGGCCTTAACATTCAGGCCAAAGGGTACAACATTTTCGCTCTGGGCCCCGCAGGCGCCGGACGTACCACAACCATCCGACGGTATCTCCAGCAAGTGGCTGCCACGCGCCCGGTCCCTGATGATTGGGTGTACGTGTACAACTTTGATGATCCGGATGCTCCCAAAGCGCTTCGGCTGCCGGCGGGACGCGCGGCCCAGTTGCGCAAGCGCATGGAGGAACTGTTGCGCGATGTGGCCCAGCAACTTCCCCAAGCGTTTGAAACAGAGCAATACCAGGAGCACCGCAGTCAGTTAGTTCGTCAGTACCAGCGACAACGGGAAGAAATTCTCGAACAAGTCAAACAATTTGCCCAAGCCCATGGCTTTCTCATCCTGGAAACGCCTATGGGATTAGCGTTGGCCCCTATGGGCAAGGATAGGAAACCCCTACCCCCTGATCAGTACGAAGCGTTACCCCCTCCGGTGAAGGCTCAATTGGAAGCCGCTCGCGAGGAAGTGGAAAAAGTCCTCGAAAAGGCCATGCGCCAGGTGTACGAGTTGGAGAAGGAATTACGGCGCAAGTTGTCCGATCTGGATAAACGCGTGGCAGAAGCAGTCCTGGAGTATTTGTTTGACGATGAACGTCGGGAGTTCGCGGATTTGCCGGATGTAGTGGCCTGGATGGACGCGTGCCGTCAGGACATGGTGGAAAATATCCACCTGGTTCGACAGGTTCTGGCTGCCGCGGCCCAGGTAAGTGGCGAGGGGAGTGCCCCGCCGATTCTTCCCCTTCGGCATTGGGAAGACTCTCCCCTGGCCCGTTACACCGTTAATGTAATCGTCGACAATAGCAAGTTGGATGGGGCTCCCGTCGTTTACGAACCGAATCCTACGGTAATTAACCTGATCGGCAAACAGGAATACAAAGTCCGCTTTGGCGCGCTGGTCACCGACTTCACGATGTTACGACCAGGCGCGCTTCACCGGGCGAACGGGGGGTACCTGGTGCTGAACATCGCGGATGTACTGCGCCAACCCATGGCCTGGGAGGTGCTAAAGCGATGTCTGAAGACCGGGGAGATCGTTATTGAGGATATTCCCCAACAACTGGGTCTTGGTTTCTTCCCCACCGCGGGCTTACGACCGCAACCGATTCCCCTGGACATTAAAGTGGTGCTTATTGGTGAACCCTGGTACTACTACCTGCTCTACAGCCTGGACGAGGATTTTGCCGAACTCTTCAAAGTCCGGGCCGACTTTTCTCCCGACATGCCGTGGACCCAGGAACACGTGGAACAGATTGCTCGGTTCGTGCACACGATTTGTGAGGAGGAGAAGTTACCGCACTTTTCCCTTCCCGCAGTCGGGGAGATTGTCGCCTACGCTGGACGTTTGGCCGATAGCAAGAAGAAACTCAGTGCCCGCTTTGGCCTTCTGGCGGACATTGTGCGTGAGGCGGCTTACTGGGCTCGTGTGGACAACCACGAGGTGGTCCAGGCGGAAGATGTGCGCCGGGCTATTGAGGAACGCGTGTATCGTTCCCGTATGCTGGAGGAACGGATTCAGGAGTTGATACAGGATAATGTGATTTACATTGACACGGAGGGCAAAGTTGTAGGCCAGGTGAACGGTCTCTCCGTGATCACGTTGGGGGATTACACCTTTGGTCGGCCCAACCGAATCACGGCCCGGGTGTATTTGGGACAATCCGGAGTGATAAACATTGAGCGAGAGGCTAAACTGAGTGGGCGCATTCACGATAAGGGGGTGCTGATTCTCTCCGGCTTTCTTGCCGGACGGTACGCTCAGGATAAGCCGTTGAGTTTGTCCGCAACGATCACTTTTGAACAGTCCTACGAGGGCGTAGAAGGGGACAGCGCCAGTTCCACGGAGTTGTACGCGTTGATGTCCGCGCTTTCTGGCTTGCCCCTTCGTCAGGATATTGCTGTCACCGGTTCGGTTAACCAGCGGGGACAAATTCAGCCTGTAGGAGGGGTGAACGAGAAAATCGAAGGTTTCTTTGCTGTGTGCAAAGCCCGGGGACTGACAGGCACGCAAGGGGTTATCATTCCCGAAGCCAATGTACAGCACTTAATGTTGAGACAGGAGGTGGTGGACGCGGTTGCAGAGGGTAAGTTCCACATTTATCCTGTGCGCACTGTGGATGAGGGCATTGAGATCCTCACCGGTGTTGCCGCGGGAGAACGAAATCCGGACGGATCATGGCCCGAAGGGACGGTGAATTGGTACGTGGACCGACGACTTCGGGAAATGGCTATGCGGTTGCGTCAGTTTGGGCGTGAACGTAAGCCGGAAAAGAAGGAGGAAGAGGAGGAAGCCCAGGATCAACCCTCTGAACCCCCTAAGGAACCCCCTACACCACCTGATGTTCCGGAGTCTGGTGAGGGGGAGGAGGCGTAGTGAACAGTATGCCGGCTTTTTTACGGGTGCTTTTGGGGGCAGGCGTGATCGCTGTGGCAGGGCTGTATCCGCTGTGGGCTGTCTTTCGCTTAAATCGCCGACTCTCGCGTCCGGACGGCCCGGATACGTGGACGCTGGTGTGGTGGCTGGTGTTTACGTTGAGTTTTCCCTTTGCCCTGGCGCTGGTGGGAGCGGGGATTGTTGCCCCGCGCCTGGGCACATCGCCGGTGTTTTGGGCGTCAATTGTGGGCTTTGCTTTCATGGCGTTGGTCGGAGGGGTGGGGTATTGGTTGCATGGCCGTCGTTCGTCATCCACGTGAGGGGAGGAAGGTGTGGGCATGAAACAGGTACCGGTCATTATCTTGGGTGTGGGAGGTGTGGGGCGAGCCCTGCTTCGGCAGTTGGTGCGGCGGCGCTCCTACCATGAACAGCGTTTTGGTGTCTTTTTGAACGTGGTCGTGGTAGCAGACAGCGGAGGGGCTGTGGTTTCCTCTGAAGGGCTCACGGATGAGGAATTGGACCAAATTGTAGCCCACAAGGAATCGGGCCGCTCGTTGGCCGATTACCCTTCCGGGTATTTTCAGAATCAGGCGCGGGATCTCGTGGATTTGTTTGCGGCTCCGGGCACGATAGTGGTGGATGTAACGGCTACTGAGGCGACGTATGACGCGCTGGTGTTGGCTATGGAGCGCCGTGCCCGGATCGTGTTGGCGAATAAAATTCCCCTGGCTGGTCCGTATGATCGGGCTGCTCCCTTGTTCCGCTATCCCCTCCTGCGATATGAGACGACCGTGGGTTCGGCTGTGCCGGTGATTACTACGTTGAAGCGTTTGTTGGCCAGCGGGGAAACTATTTATCGCTTTCAAGGGAGTTTGAGCGGTTCCCTGGGGTACATTATGACCGCGGTTGAGGAGGGGGTGGCTTTTTCCAAGGCAGTGTTGCGCGCCAAGGAGTTGGGGTATACGGAACCCGATCCCCGTGAGGATTTGTTAGGACGGGATGTGGCCCGCAAGGCGTTGATTGTGGCCCGTACTATGGGGTGGCAGGTGGAGATGGAGGATGTGGAGATAGAGCCCCTGATTCCTGAGGAGTGGGCCTCGTGGCCTATGGAGGATTTCCTGGCCGAGATTTTCGCGCTGGATGATGATTTTTATTCCTGGCGGGATGCTGCTCAGGCCCGGCACGAAGCGCTGCGCTATGTGGCGCGCGTTGAAGAGGGACGTTTGCGGGTGGGTATTGAGTTTGTTCCCCAGGATTCCCCATTGGGACGCCTTCAGGGCAGCGATAATTTGGTGGAGTTTTACACGGAGTACTACAGCACAGGGCCTTTGGCTTTGCAAGGTCGCGGTGCTGGCGTGGACGCTACGGCTTCAGGTGTGTTAACGGATATGGTGGATCTGGCTTTGGCGTGAGGGAATAGGGCGGGGGATGGATCTTCCCATCCCCCGCTTGTGTTTCATTGAACCAGGGGGGCCAGTTCGTTAAATGTGTTCATGGCGAAGATGTCGTCGTCGCTGTCTTCGTTTCGTTCTTTTACGGTGAAGGTCAGTTCCTTTTTGTCCGCGTCATATCCTACCTCAATGGTATCTCCCTCCTGGAACCGTCCTGCCAGCATCCCTTCGCTCAACGGGTCTTCGATGTAGTCCTGGATGACACGCCGCAAGGGGCGAGCGCCGTAATCTGGGTTGTACCCCTTGTCCGCGAGGAACATCTTAGCCTCATCTGTGACAATGAGGTCCATTTCGTGTTCTTGCAGCAGTGCGCGTACTCGCTTCAGTTCGATGTCCACGATCTGGGCGATTTGTTCCTTGGTGAGCGGTCGGAAGACCATGATGCCGTCCAGGCGGTTCAGGAATTCCGGCCGGAAGGTGCGTTTTAGCGCGTCCATCACACGTTCTTTCAGGTCCTGGTAAGTGGCCTCTTGTTGCTTACGCTCGTCCTCTGAGGTCACAAAGCCCAGCCCTCCTGCTCGCTTGATCATGGAGGCGCCTACGTTGGAGGTCATAATGATGATCGCGTTGCGGAAGTCCACACGGCGTCCTTTGGCATCGGTCAGGTGGCCATCCTCCATGATTTGCAGGAGGATGTTGAAGACTTCGGGATGGGCTTTCTCGATTTCGTCCAGAAGAATGACGCAATAGGGACGACGACGGACGGCCTCGGTGAGTTGCCCCCCTTCGTCGTAACCCACGTATCCCGGCGGCGCTCCCACTAGACGGCTGACGTTATGGCGTTCCATGAATTCGGACATGTCCAGTTTGATGAGCGCGTCCTCACTGCCAAAGAGGAATTCGGCCAGTGTCTTGGCGACCAGGGTTTTGCCAACGCCTGTGGGGCCCAGGAAGAGGAAGGAGCCAATAGGTCGTCGCGGGTCCTTAAGTCCGGCCCGGGCGCGACGAATGGCTTTGGCAATTGCTCGAATGGGCTCATCCTGTCCGACAACCCGCTTGTGCATTTCTTTTTCCATTTCCAGCAGGCGCTGACTTTCTTCCTGCGCCAAGCGGGTTAAGGGGATGCCTGTCCACATGGATACGACTTCGGCGACATCTTCTGCAGTCACCTTGGGGCGAGATTTTGGATCGTTCCACCCGGCTCGAAGTTGTTCTAACTTCTGGCGCAGGTCCATTTCGCGCTGGCGAATTTCAATGGCGTAGTTGTACTCCTGTTTGTGGAGGGCTTCTTCTTTCTGGCGCTGGAGTTCACGCAGTTGGGCGTACACTTCCCGCAGGCTGATGGCCAGTGGGGCCTTGTACATGCGCACCCGGCTGGCGGCTTCGTCAATGAGGTCGATGGCCTTGTCGGGCAGGTAACGGTCGGGCACGTAGCGCGCGGAGAGGTGGGCTGCTGCCCGGAGGGCTTCGTCCGTGATCTCTAATTTGTGGTGTTCTTCATACCGCGAACGAATGCCCTTTAAGATCTCTATGGTGTCCTCAATGGTGGGTTCTTCAACGATAATGGGCTGGAAACGGCGTTCCAGTGCGGCATCGCCTTCGATGTACTTGCGGTATTCGTCCAGGGTTGTAGCCCCAATAACCTGGAGTTCCCCACGAGCCAGGGCAGGTTTGAGGATGTTGGCTGCGTCCACCGCGCTGCCCGCGGCGCCCGCTCCCACAAGCATGTGGAGTTCGTCGATGAAGAGGATGGCTTCTGCGTTGATGATTTCCTCGATAACTTTTTTCATTCGCTCTTCGAACTGACCCCGGTACATGGTCCCTGCGACCAGGGATCCCACGTCCAGCATGACCAGGCGTTTGTCCATCAAACTTTCTGGCACATCTCCCTGGACAATGCGTTGGGCGAGTCCTTCAACAATGGCGGTCTTGCCCACACCCGGTTCGCCGATAAGCGCGGGGTTGTTCTTGGTTCGACGGGAGAGGATCTGAATGACTCGTTCGATTTCTTTTTCCCGACCGATGACTGGGTCGAGTTTTCCCTCTTCAGCCAGTTGGGTCAGGTCGACGCCCAGTTGCTCGACCAGGGGCATCTTCTTGCGTTCCTTGGCCCGTTGTCGCATCTCTACTTGGTTTTGAAGCAGGCTGCGCGCGGTTTGGCTGCGCACGCGTTCCAGGCTGATGCCCAAGGACCGCAGAACATTTACGGCCACCCCTTCACCTTCCCTCACCAACCCCAACAGGAGGTGTTCCGTGCCGATGTAGTGATGCCCCATCAGGCGGGCTTCCTCCACGGCCAGTTCGATGACGCGTTTTGTGCGCGGGGCCAGGGTGGGTTTTCCCATGGGGCGGCGTTCGCCAAAGCCAACCATGCGTTCCACCGCACGGATAATTTGCTCCGGTTCAACGCCCAGTTCTCGCAGCACTTTGACGGCCACGCCGTTCTCTTCTTTGACCAATCCCAGGAGGAGGTGTTCGGTTCCAATGTAACTGTGCCGCATTCGTACGGCCTCCTCCTGTGCTAATGCCAGGACTCGCCGAGCCCGTTTTGTAAAACGATCAAACTTATCTCTCTCGTTCATAGCAATTCACCTAACCTCGTCCCTCTGTAACCGATGTCGGTCTTTTTACGCAAAGCGGGGGCACGCCTGTGCCCCCGCTTCATTGCGCTTAGGTTGTACTTCGCGGGGCACTTTGCGGGAGGGCGGTTGGCCGTGTCCCTTTGTTAATGTGCCGCCGCGAGTAATTCCTTCCCTTCTTCCTACGATGAGGTGCCCGCTTCGCTGTTCTCTGGCTCAGCAGGAGTTTCCTCCGCGGCTTCCGGGGCCTCCGGCTGCTCTGCCGCGGCCGCTGTAACGTCCTCTTCTAATGTTACGTCTTCCAGGGCTTCCCAGGTTCCTTCTTCTACGATCTCTTCTTCATCTGCCACATCCCAGTCGATTTCCACGTATGCTTCTTCATCCGCTTGTTTGATGCTCAGGCCCATCCGTTTTCGTTCGGGGTCAATGTTGATGATGCGAGCCTGTACTCGTTGCCCTTCCTTCACTACTTCATGGGGATGGGATACAAAGTTCTGGGAGAGTTCCGAAATGTGGACTAGCCCTTCTATACCGTCGTCCAACCGTACAAAGGCGCCAAAGGGTAAGACGCGGGTGACGGTGCCTTCCACTACCTGGCCAATCGCGTACCGTTCCAAAACGGTCTCCCAGGGCTTGGGCAATAGGCGCTTGAGGCTCAGGTTAACCTTCCCCTTTTCCCGATCCACCTTGAGGACGTAGACATCCACTTCGTCGCCCACTTTAAGGACATCCGAGGGGTGTTCCACGCGTCCCCAGGAAAGTTCCGAGATGTGAATTAACCCATCAACTCCTCCGAGGTCCACAAACGCGCCGAACTTGGTCAGGCTTGTTACGCGCCCGTGTCGGACTTCTCCCTCGCGCAGTTCTTCTAAGAGGCGTTGACGTTGTTTTTCCCGTTCCTCCTTTAGCGCTGCTTTTTCGGAGAGGATCAGGCGACGCCGGTTTCTGTCCACTTCGATGACTTTGAATTTCAATGTCTGCCCAACCAAGGGGGCAAATCGTTCCTCGCGGTTGTCACCGCGCGTCTCTTCGCGACGTTCCAGTTGGGAACCGGGAATGAACCCACGCAGTTGGCCCAGGCGGACGATAACCCCGCCGCTGTTGGCCTCGCTGACCACGCCTTCCAGAATGGTGCCTGATTTCTCCCATTCTTGTGCCTGACGCCATTCGTATTCCAAGCGTGCTTTACTCAGGGAGAGAACCGTATGTCCCTCGCGGCCTTCTGGTTTGAGCACGTATGCAACAACAGTGTCACCCACGTTCAGGCTGTTCACGAATTCCGGATCCAGGCGTTCCAGGTCCTGGGGAGGGACAATGCCTTCGGATTTGCCGCCAATGTCAATGATGATTTCTTTGTCGGTCTTGAGGACGATAACGCCTTCCACCATTTCGCCACGACGAAAACGCCGTGGGGTGAGACTCTCCTCAAGGAGCGTCTCCATGCTTTCCTCTTCTTCCTCCGCGGCTTCTTGCCCTAAGGGGCTCTCCTCTTCGGCAGGTGTTTCTTCCTGGGTGCCGGCTTCCAGGGTATCGGAGGCTGCGCTAGGAGCAGTCTCCTCAGTCGCGGTATCCGTGGCAATGAGTTCTTCTGCAGATGTAGTTTCTTGAATGTCGGGTTGTTGGGTGGTCTCTTGTGTCATTCCTGTGTCCATTTGTTGTACAATCCTTCCAAAAGTCTTTACGGCTACGGCAATTATAACATGCTTCTTAGGGTTGGCAAATGCGCTTCTTCCCCTTCACAGAGATTGACTGAGTTTCGCGCTGGATTCTGTAGGCGCTGGGTTCATCTCTGTCAGACGGCCAGGAGGGCTTATTCGTCGCTTTCCGGCACAATGGCAATAGCTTCGATTTCTACCAGGGCTCCGAGTGGCAGGGCAGCGACTTGGACGGTGGATCGGGCTGGGGGATCTGTGTGAAACACTTCGCCGTAAATGGCGTTTACTGTGCGAAATTCGGACAGGTCCACCATGTAGATAGTCGTCTTTACCACGTGTTGAATGTCTGTTCCCGCGGCCTTTAACACGGCTTCCAGATTTTGCAGGACTTGTCGGGTCTGGGCAACCAATCCCTCAACCAAGGTGCCTGTCGCGGGATCAATGCCAATCTGTCCGGCCGTGAACACCCATTGTCCCGCGCGAATGGCCTGAGAGTAAGGTCCGACAGCCGCGGGCGCGTTATTCGTGTGAATCACTTCTCGCTTGGTCATGGATACACCTTTCCTGGAAATGAAGTGTGTGCTTACATGTTCATTCTACTCGCGTTATTCTGAGAAGGGAAATTCCGCGAAAGAGGACCAGAATTTTAACGTTTACTGTCTAGGGATAAGTGCACGCTCGCTTAAATATCCGAAATGAGGTATAATCAGACGTTGTGCTATACCACGGACCTGACGCTCCTTGCCTGGCGAGGAAATCGCCTTTTTGCGGCCAAGGCGCGTGATTGGGATGTTATTGTAGGTTCGCCATCCTTAGAAGGGATACAGACAGGAAGACGATGTCCACTGCACCCACAAATCACCAGGATGAAACGAGTACCTCCGAGATTCTCGGCCAAGTACAAGCGATTGACATCGAGCAGGAGTTGAAGGCCGCGTATTTGGATTACGCCATGAGTGTGATCGTGGCCCGCGCCCTGCCCGATGTCCGGGACGGTCTTAAGCCTGTACACCGCCGCATTCTCTACGCGATGCACGATATGGGCCTGAGGGCGAATGCCCCCTACCGCAAAAGCGCTCGTATTGTCGGCGAGGTCCTGGGAAAGTATCACCCCCATGGTGATGCCGCGGTGTATGATGCTATGGCCCGCATGGCCCAGGACTTTTCCATGCGCTATCCGCTGGTGGATGGCCAAGGGAACTTCGGTTCCATTGACGGGGATAGCCCCGCGGCCATGCGTTACACAGAAGCCCGTCTTTCCCCTATTGCCGAGGAAATGCTGCGGGACATTGATAAGGATACGGTGGACTGGCAGCCCAATTTTGACGGCTCCCTCCAGGAACCTGTGGTGTTGCCCGCCCGAATTCCCAATCTTCTCCTGAATGGCGCTTCTGGTATTGCTGTGGGCATGGCCACGAACATTCCCCCCCACAATTTGAACGAAGTGGCCGATGTGCTCATGTACTTGATTGACCGCTATGATGACCTGGACAGTGTGGGCGTGGAGGATATTATGGCTATCCTGCCCGGCCCCGATTTCCCCACAGGAGCCCAGATCCTGGGGAAGGATGGCATTCGGCAGGCGTACGCCACAGGACGCGGGCACATTACTCTGCGCGCGGTGGCGGAGATTCAGGAACGACGCGGGGGCGGATACAGCATCATCATCACCGAGATCCCCTATCAGTTGAACAAGGCCACACTGATCGAGCGCATCGCGGCCCTGGTCCGCAGTGGTCGCGTGGATGGCATTACTGACCTGCGGGATGAGTCGGACCGGGAAGGGCTGCGCATTGTCATTGAGATCAAGCGAGGTGTGGCAGCCCGGAAGGTGCTCAACCAGTTGTACAAGTACACACCTCTTCAGACCACGTTCGGCGTTCAAATGCTCGCGCTGGTGGACGGGGAGCCTCGATTGCTGCCCATCAAGCGCATGCTCTTGCATTACATTGAACACCGACGTGAGGTGATTACCCGACGCACCCAATTTGAACTGGAGAAGGCCCGCGCCCGGGCTCACATTCTGGAAGGGCTGCGCATCGCGTTGCAGTTTCTCGACGAAGTGATCGCCATTATTCGCGGATCGGAAAGTGCGGAGACAGCGAAGCAGACCTTAATGGAGCGGTTTGGACTGTCCGATGTGCAAGCGCAGGCTATTTTGGACATGCAGTTGCGACGCTTGGCGGCTTTGGAACGGCAGAAGATTGAGGATGAATATCAGGAGGTGCTGTCTCGCATTGCTTACCTGGAAGATCTGTTGGCCCATCCGAAGAAGATCCTGGCGCTTATTCGGGATGACCTGGAGGATATTAAGTCCCGCTACGGGGATGAACGGCGTACACAAATCCTGGCCCAGGGACCGGCGGAATTTCGTGATGAAGATCTCATTGTGCAAGAGGACTGGCTTGTCACAGTGACGTCGGATGGGTATATCAAGCGCACACCCAGTCGTGTGTTCCGCGCTCAACGCCGCGGGGGACGCGGTATCAAGGGGATGGAGACTCGCGAGGAGGATCGGGTTGCCCACGCGGTGGGATGTCGCTCCTTGGACACGCTGCTCTTCTTCACCAATCAAGGTCGAGTGTACGCGGAGCGGGTGTTTAATTTGCCCGAAGGGGGACGCACGGCCAAGGGGTTGCCGTTGATTAATGTGATTAATTTACAACCGGATGAGTACATGACCGCGCTGGTGCCCGTGTCCACTTTTCAGGAAGATCAGTACATTGCCCTGTGTACTCATCGGGGTAAGGTGAAGCGTTTGCCCCTTTCCACGTTCGAACGTGTCCGATCTACCGGGCTGATTGCTATTACCCTGGATAAGGGAGATGAGTTGGGGTGGGCGCGCATTACTACGGGGCAGCAGGATCTAATCATTACTACCCGTTTAGGGCGCACTTTGCGTTTCCCTGAATCCCAGGTTCGCGTGATGGGACGCCAGGCAGGTGGGGTGCAGGGGATCCGTTTGTCCGCAGGGGATGAGGTGGCGTCGTTAACTGCCGCGCGCCCCGGCGGAAAGTTGTTTGTGCTCACTGCCCACGGATTTGGCAAGTTGGTTCCCCTGGAGGACATTCCACGCCGCAGTCGCAATGGGGTCGGCGTGTGGATTATCGACCATCGTCGACTGCACCAGATTGGGCCTATTGTCTCCGCACGCGTGGTGTTGCCCAAGGATCAGATCATTGTTCTCACTTCCCAGGGCATGGCTGTGCGCATGGCCGTATCCCAGATTTCCGTGCAGGGTCGGTATAGCCGTGGGGTGCGGGTGATCTCCTTGTCCGAAGGGGATACTGTGGTGGCGGTGGTACGATTGCCGCGGCCAGAGGAGCACTCAACGAAGAAGGAGGCGGAGGCGTAGTGCGATGCCGGATTATCTGTTCATTGTAAATCCCGCGTCTGACCGGTGGCGTTCTGGAAAGCGGTGGGGGAAGTTGGAGAAACTTCTCCAGTCCTACAAAGTGAATTATGAGGTGGTCCTCACCGCGGGACCCGGCCACGCAATGACTATTGCTGAGGAGGCTGCTCAGTCGGGCCGATATGGGGTTATTGTGGCTGGCGGGGGGGACGGTACGTTGAACGAGGTGGTGAATGGGTTGTGTCGCGCCGCGGACGACGGTACGACGGTGCCTTTGGGGATTTTCCCCATTGGATCGGGAAACGATTTTGCCAGCGTGTTGGGCATTCCTCGGGACGCGGATGGCATGATCCGGCATTTGTTGGAGAGTAAGCGTCGCCTGGTGGATGTGGGCGTTGTGCACAGTTACGATATGGTGGGACCAACCAGTCCACGTCGTTACTTCTTGAACAATTGCGGTATTGGCTTTGAAGCCCAGGTGAACTTGGAAAGTCGACGCATTCAACGGCTGCAAGGATTCCTCATCTATTTGGTGGCCGTGTTTCGGGCGTTGATGCGGTATCGGCAACCACACGTTACGATTCGCTGGGATGATGGAGAACGGTCAGAACACATGCTCCTGGTAACGGTGGGCAATGGACGCCGGGCTGGTGGCGGGTTCTGGTTGACGCCCTTTGCTGAGGTAGATGATGGGCTCTTGGAGATTGGCATGGCTCAGGCCATGTCCCGTGTGAACATCCTGCGCTTGTTGCCCAAGGCGATTACGGGAAAACACATTTTCGACCCTGCCTACTCCCTTGCCCGAGGATCTCATATTACCGTGCGCACGGATATTCCGGTTCCTGTACACACGGACGGCGAGGCCATTATTGAAGGGACGCGGGAGTTGGAGATCCGTGTGGTTCCCCGCAAAGTTTGGGTGGTCAGCGATCCGGACCGCCCCCTGCGCGGTGTGCTCAAGGCGAAGGACATTGAGCGCTGGCAGCAAGCCCAAAAGGCCCCGCAGTAGACAATAGCACCGCGCGACTTCACATCTGATCCTAGCGGAAAAGGTCCAGTTCCTTGGGCCGCAGGAGATCGCGCAGGCGTCCTTCCCCTGGGATATAACGCGCTCCCCGGACGATAACCACGGGCAAGGCTTCATCGGCCTGTCCCATTACCGCGGATGCGGCCGCGGCAATCTCATCCGCGGTGCCGATGATGGTCGCTTGCAACGTTCTCCCCACGAGGTCAGAGTGTCCGCGCTGGTCGGTGAGGGGGAGCATTCCTGCCAGGCCGATGGCCACACCGACTGTGCCCAGTCGCCAGGCTCGGCCGTGACTGTCGTTGATAATGACGGCCAGGTTTTGTAAACCGAATGCTTCCATCCAATGCCGACGCAGGTCTCGGGCTGAACGGTCGGGATCTTCGGGCAGCAGGAGGACGTGTTCTTCATCTCCCCGGACGTTTGAGTGGTCAATTCCCGCGTTGGCACACACGAATCCCAGACGGTGTTCTACAATGATTAAGCCCGGTCGCACGCGCAAAATTTCGTTGCTCTCCCGGAGGATGAGTTCCACCAGCCGCGGATCCTTGTCCGCACGTCGGGCAAGTTCCACTGCCTGGGGACTTGGTTGAATGTCTGCCAGGTGGACCAGTCGGCCTTCTGCTTTGGAGACGATTTTCTGGGCAACGACAACGATGTCTCCATTACGCAAGGTCTCTCCCGCGTTGTGAATGGCCTGGACCACGAGGGATGCTAAATCGTCTCCCTGCTGAATAAGGGGGAGGCCGGGAATTCCCATACATGTCATTACCCGCGCTTGGACGGACATGGCTCATTTACTCCTTATGCGGGATGGGTGTAAGTAAACGGGCGGAAAGTGTTGTTTGCTCGGCCCGTGGCGTTACATTATACTGTTTTCGTAACGTTTTCCTATTTCCGGTGTTCCTACTTTATGGGAACCGGCACACACGGGGGAAGGGTGAGAGAGAGGCGGCGTAAAAACGGCTCGACGCCGTCAGATGTGGATTTAATTCAGCAGGCGCGCACTGATCCAAACGCGTTTGCCGCGTTGTATGAGCGGTATGTGAATCGGATCTACGCGTACTTCTACTACCGTACAGGAAGTCACGATGACGCGGAGGAGTTGACATCCCGGTTCTTTTACCGGCTGATTGAACGAATTCACTTGTTCGAGGATCGGGGCGTGCCCGTGTCCGCGTGGATGTTCCGCATTGCGCACAATATGCTGGCGAATTGGATGCGGGATCGCTCGCGACGTCAGGAAGTACCGTTGGAGGTGGCGGGCAATGGCTACCACCAGCGAGACCATCCTGAAGATATGGTGGTGGCCAGGGAAGAACAGGAGATGTTGTTACAGGTGATTCAGCAGTTGCCTCCAGAACGTCAGTTGTTGCTGTATCTCAAGTTTGTGGAGGGTATGCCCCACGCGGAGATAGGCAAGGTTCTGGGGCGAACCGAGGGCGCGGTTAAATCCTTGTACCATCGGACCCTGGTGTCCCTGCGGCGTCTGTTGACTCAACGGGTTAATAGCAAAGGAGAGATCTGATGTGGCGCGTTGTGACCGATTCTACCATGGATCTACCCCAGGATTTGGTGGAGAAGTACGGCATCGTGGTCGTCCCCATTCGCATCCACTTTGGTGAGGAAACATATCTGGACAAGGTGGATTTAAGCGAGGATGATTTTTACCGCCTCATTGAGGAGCGCGGGATTATTCCCAAGACCTCCCAGGTGACCCCCGGACAGTTGGTAGAAGCGTATGAGCGTCTGTATCAGGAAGGGATTCGGGAGATTCTGTCCATACACATTTCGTCCCACTTGAGTGGTTCCTATGATTCTGCTGTTCAAGCCGCGCGCATGGTGGCTCATAAAATACGAGTCATTCCCTTTGACAGTTTGTCCGGTTCGGGAGGACTGGGATTTATGGCGTTGGAGGCAGCAAAGATGGCCCTGGAGGGGAAACCCTTAAAGAGGGCACTCCAGCGCCTGGAGCGCATGCGGGATGCTATGCGCATTTATCTCATGCTGGATAATCTCAAGTTTCCCCAGATGAGCGGACGGGTGACGTTTGTGCAGCAAGTGGTGGCTTCTATGTTGCGTTTGAAGATGATTGTGGCAGTGCGGGCCGGTCATTTGGTGCCGACGGACAAGGTACGCACTCGCCAGCGGGCATTGGATCGCCTTGTCCAGTTGGTCGCGGAGGAATACGATAGGCGACCATTGCACATTGGCTCCATGCACGCGAAGGCTCCAGAGACAATGCAGCGGTTGTTGAACCTGGCTCGAAAGCGGCTGAATGTTGTCTCAGAGATCACGACTTCACTTGCTACGTCGGTGGCTGTCCATCTGGGGCCGGGAACAGTGGGGATTGTTGCTTATCCCGCGGATTTGGAACAGTGAAGGAGGGCATCGTGTTGTGGGATCTGTTGGATGAACACGCTCAGGCGTTGATTGATCAGGATGAAGAGAAACGGTTACGCGTGCGGGCGTTGGCCGAGGCTTCTCCCGAACTCCTCTCGTTAATGGATGTGGCCGAGCGTGTCCACCGGGCATATCAACCGGTGGCACCTTCCGGGGAATTTCGAGCGCGCTTGAAAAAGAAGGTCCGACGCGCAGCCCGCTGGAAGTTGTGGTGGCCGAACACGGCTCAACGAATGTTGCGCTCTTATTGGCTCTGGGGCGCGTTGGCTTCCATTGTGTCCGTGGCCGGAGGGGTCGGCTATTTTCTAGTCCGCCGTTCGCAAACAGCGTAAACCTAGACCAGGAGGCGAGGTATGCACCGGTACAGCCGTATTACCGGGTGGGGGATGTATGTGCCCGAACGACGACTTACGAACTTTGACCTGGAGCAAATGGTCGATACCAGCGATAAGTGGATTGTCGAACGTACAGGCATTCGGGAACGTCGTATCGTGGGCCCTGGGGAGACAACCCGAACCATGTCAGTGGCTGCTGCCCGTCGAGCGTTAAGCGTGGCCGGGATCTCCCCCCAGGATCTGGACCTCATCATTGTGGCCACCTCATCTCCTGACCACCTTCTCCCCACTGTGGCGACCCAAATTCAGGCGGATTTAGGGGCGGATGATGTACCGGCGTTCGCTCTG
>Ga0256914_1000863_pt1 | contig 29266 bp, 25 predicted proteins | sample HulkmetaG_FD_191571 | JGI IMG/M metagenome (GOLD analysis project Ga0256914, IMG submission 191571) | Hydrothermal chimney microbial communities from Main Endeavour vent field at the Juan de Fuca Ridge, Pacific Ocean - Hulk | ecosystem: Environmental > Aquatic > Marine > Hydrothermal vents ... | reverse complement strand
TCCAGGCGGCGCAAAAGGCGGGTCTGGTGCCGATCCTCTGTGTCGGCGAGTTGCTGGAGGAGCGTGAGAACGGCACGACCGAAGAGGTGGTGGCCCGGCAACTGGACGCAGTGACCGAGCTCGTCGGTGTCGCGGCCATGGCCGATTCGGTCATCGCCTACGAGCCGGTCTGGGCCATCGGAACTGGCAAGACTGCGTCGCCGGAGCAGGCGCAGGCAGTGCACGAGTTCATCCGTTCCCGGATTGCGGCACAGGATGCTGGCGTCGCGGCGGGACTGCGTATCCTCTACGGCGGCAGCGTCAAGCCGGACAACGCGGCCGAGCTGTTTGCCAAGCCGGACATCGATGGTGGCCTGATCGGCGGCGCCTCGCTCAAGGCCGAGGACTTTCTCGGTATTTGCACCGCTGCCAACTGACGGATTGCACAGACGATGCTCTACACGGTTTTGATGATTTCGGAAGTGCTGCTCTCCATCGGCATCATCACGCTGGTGCTGATGCAGCACGGCAAGGGCGCGGACGCGGGCGCCGCGTTTGGCAGTGGCGCTTCCGGTACCGTGTTCGGCGCGCGGGGCGCGGGCAATTTTCTGACCCGTACCACGGCCATTCTGGCGACACTGTTTTTCCTCAACTGTCTGGCGCTGGCGTATATCGTGGCGTATCAGGCAAGACATGCCGCGGGCACCGAGTCGGTCATCGACAAACTCGAAGCGCCGGCGGCACAGGTGCCTGTCGCGGATCTTCCGGCGGTCGATCTGCCGGTGGAGAGCGCGCCGGCGCAAGAGGGCGGGCAGCCGAAAGCGCCCGCCGACCTTCCTGAATAAATGCCGATGTGGTGGAATTGGTAGACACGCTATCTTGAGGGGGTAGTGGCGAAAGCCGTGCCGGTTCGACTCCGGCCATCGGCACCATTTTTTCAGGTTTTTCCGTTTCTGGCGCCGCCGTTCGGGATGGCGCCCCGTCTGTTGTCGGCTGCGCTCTTTTTCCTCGGACCAGCCCTTGGTCTTGTTCCATCCGGGTGTCGTATCTCCCTCTATTTCATAGTGATTTTCAATAAATTGCCTTGATGCTTCGATAGAAACTCTTCGCACAATCAATTAGTGAGTCGGGTGGCGATTTCTGTCACAATACGTCGGATTCTGGCTTCGACGCCGGGTCGCAACCAAACGCGGCTGTTGGTCGGTGACGACGCAGCAGCGGATATAAAGAGGGGAGCCTGAGGCATGCTGGACCAGTATCTTCCAATCCTGATTTTTCTCGCCATCGGCATCGTCGTCGGTGGCGCCGCGTTGGGGGCGGGTTTCGTGCTCGGCAGCCGCCATCCCGATCCGGCGAAGAACTCTCCCTATGAATGCGGTTTCGAGGCGTTCGAGGATGCGCGGATGAAGTTCGATGTCCGCTTCTATCTGGTGGCAATCCTCTTCATCATCTTTGATCTCGAAATCGCTTTTCTGTTCCCGTGGGCGATCGTGCTCGACACCATCGGTCTGTTCGGTCTCGTGGCCATGGCGATCTTTCTTGGCATTCTCATCGTCGGTTTCATCTATGAGTGGCGCAAAGGGGCTCTGGAATGGGAATAGAAGGCGTTCTGGAAAAGGGCTTCGTCACGACGACGGCCGACAAGCTGATCAACTGGGCGCGTACCGGCTCGATGTGGCCGATGACCTTCGGGCTGGCCTGCTGCGCGGTGGAGATGATGCAAGCCGGTGCCGCACGCTACGACCTCGACCGTTTCGGCATCATCTTTCGGCCCAGTCCACGTCAGTCGGATGTGATGATCGTCGCTGGAACCCTGTGCAACAAGATGGCGCCGGCGCTGCGCAAGGTCTACGACCAGATGGCCGAGCCGCGCTGGGTGATCTCGATGGGCTCCTGCGCCAACGGTGGCGGGTACTACCACTACTCCTACTCGGTGGTTCGGGGCTGTGACCGGATCGTGCCGGTCGATGTCTATGTGCCCGGCTGTCCGCCGACGGCCGAGGCGCTGCTCTATGGCATCATCCAGTTGCAGGACAAGATCCGTCGCACCAATACCATCGCCCGCTGATTCGAAAGGTAGAGCATGAGTGACGTTACCAACCGCCTGGTGGATGCCCTGAACGAAGCGATCCCGGAGAGCGTTTTGGCCGTGGACGAGCGTCTGGGTGAGGTTACGCTCACGATCGCGGCGGAACATCTGCCCGGTGTTTGTCGTCGGCTGCGTGACCGTCACGGCTACGAGCAGCTCATCGACCTGTTCGGCGTCGATTTCATGGGCTATGGCAACGCCGAGTGGGAGACCGACGATGCCTCGTCCACCGGCTTCAGCCGAGGCGTGCAGCCGGCCACCGCCGGTCGTTTCACCTTCGACACCGCGCCCGAGCCGGAGATGTCCGAGAACCGTTTTGCCGTCGAATATCTGCTGCTGTCGGTGTCCCGTAATCACCGGTTGCGGCTGCGGGTCTATTGTCCCGACACCGCCATGCCGGTGCTGCCGTCGGTGGTGGAGATCTGGAATGCCGCCAATTGGTACGAGCGCGAGGCGTTCGATCTGTTCGGTATTCTCTTCGAAGGGCATCCCGATCTGCGCCGTATTCTCACCGACTACGGATTCGTCGGCCACCCGTTTCGCAAGGACTTTCCGCAGATCGGCCACGTGGAGATGCGTTACGACCCCGAGACCCGCCGTGTCATCTATCAGCCGGTGACGATCGAGCCCCGCGTGCTGGTGCCCAAGGTGCGACGCGATGTCTGTGCCGAGGGGCCGGCCCCAGCAGGAGACGACGATGCCTGAGATCAGGAATTTCACGCTCAACTTCGGTCCCCAGCACCCGGCGGCGCATGGTGTGTTGCGGCTGGTGCTGGAGATGGACGGCGAGGTGATCCAGCGGGCCGATCCGCACATCGGCCTGCTGCATCGTGCCACCGAGAAGCTGGCCGAGAACAAGCCGTACAATCAGAGCATCGGCTACATGGACCGGCTCGACTACGTCTCGATGATGTGCAACGAGCACGCCTATGTGATGGCCATCGAGAAGCTGGCCGGGATCGAGCCACCGCTGCGGGCGCAGTACATCCGTGTGATGTTCGACGAGATCACCCGCATCCTCAACCATCTGCTGTGGATCGGCGCCCACGCCCTCGACGTCGGCGCGATGACGATGTTCCTCTACGCCTTCCGCGAGCGGGAGGACCTGATGGACGTCTACGAGGCGGTCTCCGGCGCCCGCCTGCACGCCACCTACTACCGGCCGGGTGGAGTCTATCGTGATCTGCCCGACAGCATGCCGCGCTACGAGAAGAGCCGGTTCCGCAGCAAGGCGGACCTCAGGCGTCTCAATGCGAATCGCGAAGGGACGATGCTCGACTTCATCGAGGACTTCACCAACCGTTTTCCGGGGTACGTGGACGAGTACGAGACGCTGCTCACCGACAACCGCATCTGGAAGCAGCGGCTGGTCGGCATCGGTGTCGTCTCGCCGGAGCGGGCATTGCAGATGGGGTTGACCGGGCCGATGCTGCGCGGCTCCGGCGTCGAGTGGGATCTGCGCAAAAAGCAGCCCTACGAGGTCTATGACCGCCTCGATTTCGACATCCCCGTGGGCAAGGAGGGTGACTCCTACGACCGCTATCTGGTGCGGGTCGAGGAGATGCGCCAGGCCAACCGGATCATCAAGCAGTGCGTCGACTGGCTGCGGGCCAATCCGGGGCCGGTGATGGTCGACGACGCCCACATCGCGCCGCCCCCCCGGGCCGAGATGAAGGAGAGCATGGAAGCGCTGATCGCGCACTTCAAGCTCTTTTCCGAGGGATACTGCCTGCCGGAGGGCGAGGTCTATGCCGCCGTCGAACACCCCAAGGGGGAGTTTGGCATCAACATGATTTCCGATGGCGCCAACAAGCCGTTCCGCGTCAAGATCCGGGCGCCGGGCTATGCCCACTTGCAGGCGTTGGACGAGATGTCGCGCGGGCACATGCTGGCGGACGTGGTGACGATCATCGGTACCCAGGACATCGTTTTCGGGGAGATCGACCGCTAATGACGACACAGAACAAGCGCAAATCCGATCGGTTGAGTGAGGCCCTCCAGCGCGAGATCGACGGCTGGCTCGAACGCTACCCCGAAGACCAGCGACAGTCGGCGGTGCTGGGCGCGCTGCGCGCGGTGCAGCATCACGACCCACAGCATCACCTCAGCGTCGAGATGATGGATGCGGTGGCCGACTACATCGGCATGCCCGAGATCGCCGTCTACGAGGTCGCCAGTTTCTACTCGATGTTCAATCTCGAGCCGGTGGGCCGGCACGAGATCTCGGTCTGCAACAACATCTCCTGCATGCTGCGCGGCGCCGACGAGATCATCGCCCATCTGGAGAAACGGCTCGGCATCCGGCTTGGCGAGAGCACGCCCGACGGCAAGTTCTTTCTCAAGAAGGAGGAGGAGTGCCTGGCCGGCTGCTGCGGCGCGCCGATGATGCAGGTGAACCATGTCTATCACGAACATCTGACCATCGAGAAGGTCGATGAGATTCTGGATCAGCTGGACTAGCCCATGACCAACCAGATCTGTTTTACGACGCTTCAGTTCGGCGATCAGGCCCATACACTGGAGAGCTACCGCAAGGTCGGTGGCTACGAGGCGCTGGAAAGGATCTTCCGCGAGAAGATGTCGCCGGACGATGTCATCGAGGAGGTGAAGAAGTCCAACCTCCGTGGTCGGGGTGGCGCCGGCTTTCCCACCGGCCTGAAGTGGAGCTTCATGCCGCGCAGCGCGCCGGGGCAGAAGTACATCGTCTGCAACTCCGACGAGTCGGAGCCGGGCACCTGCAAGGACCGCGACATTCTGCGCTTCAACCCTCATGCGCTGGTCGAGGGGATGATCATCGCCGGCTACGCCATCGGTGCCACCGTCGGCTACAACTACATGCGCGGCGAGTTTCTCGACGAGCCCTACCGGCGTTTCGAGCAGGCGGTCAGGGAAGCCTACGAGGCCGGCTATCTGGGCAAGGACATTCTCGGCTCCGGCGTCGATTTCGATCTCTATCCGACGCTCGGTGCCGGCGCCTACATCTGCGGCGAGGAGACGGCGCTGCTGGAGTCCCTCGAGGGCAAGAAAGGACAGCCGCGCTTCAAGCCGCCGTTTCCGGCCAACTTTGGCCTCTACGGCAAGCCGACGACGATCAACAACACCGAGTCGCTGTCGTCGATTCCGTCGATCATCCGCAACGGTGGTGACTGGTTCGCCGAACTCGGCGTCGACAAGGCCGGCGGCGAGAAGCTCTTCTCCGTCTCCGGACACGTCGCCCGGCCCGGCAACTACGAGATTCCGCTCGGCACCCCGTTCGCCGATCTGCTCGGCATGGCCGGTGGAATCTGGAAAGGGCGCAAGCTCAAGGCCGTCATCCCCGGTGGCTCCTCGGTGCCGGTGGTCCCGGGCGAGCAGATGATGGAGCTGAACATGGACTACGATTCGATCGCCGCCGTCGGTTCCTTCCTCGGTTCCGGTGCGGTCATCGTCATGGACGAGACCACCGACATGGTCAAGGCGCTGCAGCGGTTGTCGCGTTTCTACTACTCCGAATCCTGCGGGCAGTGTACGCCGTGCCGCGAAGGCACCGGCTGGCTCTACCGGATGCTGTGCCGCATCGTCGATGGCAAGGGCCGGCCCGAGGATCTGGAGAAGCTCGACGACATCGCCGGCAAGATCATGGGCCGGACCATCTGCGCCCTTGGCGATGCCGCCGCGATGCCGGTGCAGAGTTTCGTCAAGCACTACCGGCATGAATTCCAATACTACATCGAGCATGGCCGCAGCATGGTGCCCGGCGCCTCGGAGCCCCAGCTGGTCGCGGGAGGGGCAGAGGCATGAGTGACAAGATCACCCTCGAAATCGACGGCGTCCGCATCGAGACCACCCCGGGCAGGATGCTGATCGAGGTGGCCGACGAGGCCGGTATCCACATCCCGCGTTTCTGCTACCACAAGAAGCTCTCGGTGGCCGCCAACTGCCGGATGTGCATGGTCGAGGTGGAGAAAGCGCCGAAGCCGCTGCCGGCCTGCGCCACGCCGGTGGCGCCGGGAATGAAGGTCCATACCCGTTCCGAACTGGCGCGCGATGCGCAGCGCGGCACGATGGAGTTTCTGCTGATCAACCATCCGCTCGACTGCCCGGTCTGTGACCAGGGGGGGGAATGCGAGTTGCAGGATCAGGCCGTCGCCTATGGCAGTGGGGTATCGCGCTACACCGAGATCAAGCGTGCCGTGCCGGAGAAGGATATCGGGCCGTTGATCGCCACCGAGATGACCCGCTGCATCCACTGCACCCGTTGCGTGCGCTTCGGCGAGGAGATCAGCGGCGTCCGCGAGATGGGCGCCACCGGCCGTGGCGACCGGATGGAGATCGGTACCTTCATCGCCCGCAGCGTCGATTCGGAGTTGTCGGCCAATATCATCGACCTCTGTCCGGTGGGCGCGCTGACGGCCAGGCCGTCGCGTTTCCAGGTGCGCCCGTGGGAACTGGAGACCCACGCCTCCATCGCCCCGCACGATGCGGTGGGTTCGAACCTCTCGGTTCACACCAAGAACGGGCGGGTGGTCCGTGTCGTGCCGCGTGACAACGAGGCGGTCAACGAATGCTGGATCTCCGATCGCGACCGTTTCTCCTATCAAGGCATCTATGCTGACGACCGCTGTCTGGCGCCGATGGTCAAGCAGGACGGCCAGTGGCGGCAGGCATCGTGGGAGGAGGCGCTGGAACGGGTCAACCGCCGCCTCGCCGAGATCGGTGGCGACCAGATCGGTGCGCTACTGTCGCCCGGTGCCACCGTCGAGGAGCTCTATCTGGCGCAGAAGTATCTGCGGGCGATGGGCGTCACCAGCATCGACCATCGCCTGCGCGAGAGCGACGTCTCCGATCAGGCGGTGGCGCCACTGTTCCCGTGGCTCGGCGCCACGTTCGCCGAGATCGAGTCGATGCCGAGCCTGCTGCTGGTCGGGTTCGATGCACGCCGGCAGGCGCCGCTGCTCGGCCATCATGTACGCAAGGCGGGGTTGGCCGGTGCGAGGATCGCTTCGCTCAACTGCCGGGATCACGATTTCCGCTTCCCCCAATACGCCCAGGCCGTCGTCGGCCCCGACGGACTGATCGAGCGGCTCGCGGCCGTGGCCGGACGGTTGCTGGCGCAGCGCGGCGAGTCGGCGCCGAAGGCCCTGAAGGCGGTGATCGAGGGCGCCGAGGCCGGTGAGGCCGAGAAGGCGATCGCCGAGACGCTCGCCGCCGCCGAGCACACGCTGCTGCTGTTGGGCGCCGATGCCTTGCATCATCCGCACGCGGCCATCGTCCGGGGGCTGGCGACGCTCTGTGCCGCGGCCGACAACGTCACCCTCGGGTTCGTTGCCGAAGGCGGTAATGCCGCCGGTGCCTGGCTGGCCGGCGCCGTGCCGCACCGGGGGCCGGCGATGGAGCCGGTGGCGTCGCTTGGTGCCGCCACCGCGCAGATGCTCAGCGAGGGCCGCAAGGCGTTCTTTCTGATGGGGGTGGAGCCGGAATTCGATCTCGCCGATCCGGCGCTGGCCGCGCGGGCGCTCACGGAGGCCGAATTCGTCGTCGTTCTCTCTCCGTATGCCAGCCCCTCCACTTTCGATCAGGCCGATGTGATCCTGCCGATGGCCACCTGGCTGGAGCAGGCCGGCACTTTTGTCAATGCCGAGGGACGCTGGCAGAGCTTCCGCGCCGCCGTGGCGCCGTTGGGCGATGCCCGTCCGGGCTGGAAGATCCTGCGTACGCTGGGCAGTCTGGCCGGTTTCGATGGCATGGACCATCTCAGTGTCGATGCGGTGCGCGACGAGCTGCGGCAAAAGTTCGGCGACGATTTCCGCTTCGACGGCCAGACCCGGCTGGCCGAGCGCTATGCGCGCATCGAGCCGGGTATCGGGCTGACGCGAATGGGTGCTACCGCCATCTACGCCGCCGACGCCATCGTGCGCCGCTCGCCGGCGTTGCGTGCGACGCAGCAGGGCGCGGCCCAGGAGACGGCGAGAATGAACAGTGCCGAGGCGGAGAAATATGGCGTCGCCGCGGTCGAGCGGGTGCGCGCCACCCAGGGCGACCGTTCGGTGGAGTTGCCGCTGGTCATCGACGACACGGTGGCGGATGGCACCGTGGTCATTGCCGCGGGTAGCGAGGCCGGCAGCCGGCTTGGCGCCATCTGCGGCCCGATCAAAATCGAAAAAGCCTGAACCGGAAGGTATCCATGGAAACGATTGCATCACTACTGGATTTCCTGCCGCAAGCGTTGGTCACCGTCGTTCTGATCCTGATCAAGATCGTCGCGATCCTGCTGCCGGTGATGATCGCCGTCGCCTATCTGACGCTGGCGGAGCGGAAGGTGATCGGTTATATGCAGATCCGCATGGGGCCGAACCGGGTCGGGCCGAAAGGGTTGCTGCAGCCGATTGCCGACGCGGTCAAGCTGATGTTCAAGGAGATCATCATCCCGGCCAATGCGAGCAAGTTCCTGTTCGTTCTGGCGCCGGCGATCTCGCTGGCGCCCGCGCTGGCGGCCTGGGCGGTGGTGCCGTTCTCGGAGACGCTGGTGTTGTCGAACATCAACGCCGGTTTGCTCTATATTCTCGCGCTCACCTCGCTCGGGGTCTATGGCGTCATCATCGCCGGCTGGGCCTCCAACTCCAAGTACGCACTGCTGGGGGCGCTGCGCTCGGCGGCGCAGATCGTCGCCTACGAAATTGCGATGGGGTTTGCGCTGGTGGGCGTGTTGATGGCCGCCGGCAGCCTCAATCTCGGCGAGATCATCGACGCCCAGCGGGGCGGTTTCCACCACTGGTTCTTCATTCCGCTGATCGGGCTGTTTCTGGTCTACTTCATCTCCGGTGTCGCCGAGACCAACCGCGCGCCGTTCGATGTCGCCGAGGGGGAGTCGGAGATCGTCGCCGGTTTCCATGTCGAGTATTCGGGGATGGCGTTCGCCGTCTTCTTTCTCGCCGAATACGCCAACATGATCCTGATCGGCGCGTTGACGACGATTCTGTTTCTCGGCGGCTGGCTGTCACCGTTCGAGGGCATTCTGCCGGCGTCGGTCTTCTCGCTGCCGGTGATCGGCTCGCTGCTCGACAGCGGCGTCCACTGGTTCGTCTTCAAGACCAGTTTCTTCCTGCTGCTGTTCCTCTGGTTTCGCGCCACCTTTCCCCGTTACCGCTACGACCAGATCATGCGGCTGGGGTGGAAGGTGCTGATTCCGGTGACGCTGGTGTGGATTTTTGGCGAGGGCCTGGCGATCGCGCTGGGCTGGAAGCCGTGGCTGTAAGGGGGCGCCCATGGGTGATCTGAAACATTTCGTCAAGAGCTTTACCCTCATCGAGCTGCTGAAGGGGATGAGCGTCACCGGGAAGTATTTCTTCTCGCGCAAGTTCACGATTCGCTATCCCGAGGAGAAGACGCCGCAGTCGCCGCGCTTTCGTGGCCTGCATGCGTTGCGTCGCTATCCCAATGGCGAGGAGCGCTGCATCGCCTGCAAGCTCTGCGAGGCGGTCTGCCCGGCGTTGGCGATCACGATCGAGTCGGAGGAGCGCGAGGACGGCACCCGGCGCACCACCCGCTACGACATCGACCTGTTCAAGTGCATCTTCTGCGGGTTCTGCGAAGAGGCCTGTCCGGTCGATTCGATCGTCGAGACGCGGATCTATGAATACCATTTCGAGCAGCGTGGCGAGCAGATCATGACCAAGGACAAACTGCTGGCGATCGGCGACAAATACGAGGAGCAGATTGCCAGGGACCGCGCCGCCGATGCGCCGTACCGATAATGTGGACAGGCCGTAGGAGTAACCACCGCTGATGACCTTCGTTCAGTTTCTTTTCTATTTCTTTGCCGGCATCCAGGTGCTGGCCGCGTTGCGCGTCATCACCGTGCGCAATCCGGTCCACGCGGCGCTCTTTCTGGTGCTCACCTTCGTCTCCGCCGCCTGTCTCTGGATTCTGATGGAGGCCGAGTTTCTCGGCCTGCTGCTGGTGCTGGTCTACGTGGGCGCGGTCATGGTGTTGTTCCTCTTCGTGGTGATGATGCTGGACATCAATATCGCCGAGATGCGGGAGGGCTTCGCCCGCTACGCGCCAGCGGCACTCGTCGTGGCGATCGTGATGGTCATCGAGATGGCGATGGTGTTGACGCAGCGGATCTTCAACGTCCGCCCGCCATTGGCGTCTGGCGGTGAAGTGAGCAACACCGAGGCGATCGGCCGGGTGATGTATACCGACTATGTCTATCCGTTCGAGATTGCGGCGGTGGTATTGCTGGTGGCGATCATCGCCGCCATCGCGCTGACGTTCAGGCGGCGGCCGCAGACCAAGTATCAGACGCCGATCGAACAGATCAAGGTCAGGCGCGACGAGCGGGTGCGGCTGGTGAAGATGGCGGCGGAGAAGAAGGAAGACGGCTCATGATTCCATTGACACACTTTCTCGTGCTCGGCGCGATTCTGTTTTCGATCAGCATCGCCGGGATTTTTCTCAACCGCAAGAACGTGATCGTGCTACTGATGTGCATCGAGTTGATGCTGCTGGCGGTGAACACCAATTTCATCGCCTTCTCCCACTATCTGGGGGACATCTCCGGCCAGGTGTTCGTGTTCTTCATCCTCACTGTCGCCGCGGCCGAGGCCGCCATCGGCCTTGCGATTCTGGTGGTGGTGTTCCGTAACCGCCGGACCATCAACGTCGAGGATCTCGACGAGATGAAGGGGTAGGAAGATGGATCCGATATATCTGCTCATCCCGTTCACGCCGCTGCTCGGCTCGATCATCGCCGGCCTCTTCGGTGGGCGTATCGGACGGCGCAATGCCCACCGGGTGACGATTCTCGGTGTCGCCGTCTCGTTCGTCTGCGCCGCGATCACCTTCAAGCGTTTTGCCATCGACGGCGCCGCGCCCCTGGATGTCACCCTCTACCAGTGGGCCTTCAGTGACGGCATCGGTTTCCAGGTGGGGTTCCTGATCGACAATCTCACCGCGTTGATGATGGTGGTCGTCACCTTCGTCTCGCTGATGGTGCACATCTACACCATCGGCTACATGGCCGACGACGAGCACAACTGGCCGGAGTACAGTCTGGCCGGCAGGAACAGTTACCAGCGCTTCTTCGCCTATATCTCGCTGTTCACCTTCTCGATGTTGATGCTGGTCATGGCCAACAACTTCATGCAGCTGTTCTTCGGCTGGGAAGCGGTGGGGCTGGTCTCCTATCTGCTGATCGGCTTCTGGACGACGCGCGAGACGGCGATCTACGCCAACCTCAAGGCGTTTCTGGTCAACCGGGTCGGGGACTTCGGTTTTCTGCTCGGCATTGCGACGATCCTGATGTACGCCGGCAGCCTCGACTACGCCGTCGTGTTTGGACAGGCGGAGAAGCTGCAGCACGAGACGATGAACATCGTCGGCGCGGCGCAGTGGTCGGTCGTCACCGTGGCCTGCATCCTGCTGTTCATCGGCGCCATGGGCAAGTCGGCGCAGATGCCGCTGCATGTTTGGCTGCCCGATTCGATGGAAGGCCCGACGCCGATCTCGGCGCTGATCCACGCGGCGACGATGGTCACCGCCGGGATCTTCATGGTGGCGCGGATGTCGCCGTTGTTCGAACTGTCGGAGGTGGCATTGTCGTTCGTGCTCGTCATCGGCGCGCTGACCGCGTTTCTGATGGGGCTGGTCGGCATCGTGCAGAACGACATCAAGCGGGTGGTCGCCTATTCGACGCTGTCGCAGCTCGGCTACATGACGGTGGGGCTCGGTGCCTCGGCCTATGCCGCCAGTATTTTCCACCTGATGACCCACGCCTTTTTCAAGGCGTTGCTGTTCCTTGCCGCCGGGTCGGTCATCATTGCGATGCATCACGAGCAGGATATCCGCAAGATGGGCGGGCTGCGCAAGTACATGCCGATCACCTACCTCACCTCGCTGATCGGGTCGCTGGCGTTGATCGGTTTTCCCGGTTTTTCCGGCTTCTTCTCGAAGGATTCGATCATCGAGGCGGTGGCGCTGTCGCACATTCCCGGTGCCGGCTTCGCCTACTGGGCCGTGCTGCTCGGGGTGTTCGTCACCGCGTTCTACAGCTTCCGCATGTTCTTTCTCGTGTTCCACACCGAGGAGCGGATGGACGAACACACCCGCGAGCATCTGAAGGAGTCGCCCTGGGTGGTGACGCTGCCGCTGGTGCTGCTGGCGATTCCGTCGGTGGCCGCCGGTGTCTTCATCGACCCATTGGTGGTCGGGGAGTTTTTCAAGGGGGTGATCTTCGTCGAGCATGAGCACGAGGCGATCCATCACCTCAGCGAGCATTATCACGGTCTCGTCGCCTTCGTCACCCACGGCCTGATGGCGCCGCCGTTCTGGCTGGCGATGGCGGGGCTGGTCTCGGCCTGGTTCATCTACACGCGCAAGCCGGAGATCGCCGACAACACCGCGCGCCGTTTCAACGGGCTGTATCGCTTGCTGCTGAACAAGTATGGTTTCGACGAATTCAACGATGCCGTCTTCGGCGCGGGTTTTCGCAAGATCGGCGGGTTGTTCTCCAATGTCGGCGATCGCCTGTTGATCGACGGCCTGATCGTCAATGGCGCCGCCAAGGTGGTGGCGGTATCGGCCAGCCTGCTGCGGCTGTTGCAGACCGGTCAGCTCTACCACTATTCCTTCGCAATGATTCTCGGACTCGTCGGCCTGCTCGGCTGGTTCGTGCTGAACGGCTAATAGGAGATGTTCATGTTTTCAGACTGGCCGTTGTTGTCGATTCTCGTCTGGCTGCCGATCGTCGGTGGTTTTGCGCTGCTGGCCGTCGGTGAAGCGCGGCAGGATCTGGTACGCAGGCTGGCGCTCGCCATCGCCATCCTCACCTTCCTGCTGAGCATTCCGCTCTATACCGGTTTCGACAGTGGTACTGCGGCGATGCAGTTCGTCGAGAAACATCCTTGGATCACCACGTTCAACATCCATTATCACCTCGGCGTCGATGGGATCTCGATGCCGCTGATCCTGCTGACGACGTTCACCACGGTGTTGGTCGTCATCGCCGGCTGGGAGGTGATCCAGTACCGCGTGGCGCAGTACATGGCGGCGTTCCTGATTCTCGATGGCGTCATGGTCGGCGTGTTCGCCGCGCTCGATGCGGTGTTGTTCTATCTGCTGTTCGAGGCGATGCTGATTCCGATGTTCATCGTCATCGGGATCTGGGGCGGGCCGCGCCGGGTCTATGCGTCGATCAAGTTCTTCCTCTACACCTTCCTCGGCTCGGTGTTCATGCTGGTGTCGCTGATCTATCTCTACAACCAGTCGGGGAGCTTTGCGATTCTCGACTACCATGCGATGCCGATCAGTGAACAGGCGCAGATCTTCATCTTTCTGTCGTTTCTGCTCGCCTTCGGCGTCAAGGTGCCGATGTGGCCGGTCCACACCTGGTTGCCGGATGCCCACGTCGAGGCGCCCACTGGCGGTTCGGTGGTGCTGGCGGCCATCATGCTGAAGATCGGTGGTTACGGCTTTCTGCGTTTCTCGCTGCCGATCACGCCGGATGCCAGCCGCGCGCTCGACTGGCTGGTGATCTTCATGTCGCTGGTGGCCATCGTCTATGTCGGATTCGTGGCGTTGGCGCAGCGGGACATGAAGAAACTGATTGCCTACTCGTCGATCTCCCACATGGGTTTCGTCACGTTGGGCTTCTTCCTGCTCTATAGCATCATCGAGAACACCGGCGGCACCGCCGGCGCGGCGCTCGGCATCGAGGGGGGGATGGTGCAGATGATTTCCCACGGCTTCATCTCCAGCGCCATGTTTCTCAGCGTCGGCGTGCTCTACGACCGGATGCACAGCCGCGAGATCGGTGATTACGGTGGCGTGATCCAGGTGATGCCGGTGTTCGGTGCCTTCTTCGTGCTGTTCGCGATGGCCAATTCCGGGCTGCCGGGCACCTCCGGCTTCGTCGGCGAGTTCATGGTGATTCTCGCCAGCTTCCGGGCCAATTTCTGGTTCGCTTTCCTGGCGGCGCTGACGCTGATTCTCGGGGCGGCCTATACCCTGTGGATGATCAAGCGCGTCGTCTTCGGTGACGTCGCCAACGAGCGGGTGGCCGCGCTGACCGACGTCACCGGACGCGAGAAGCTTTTTCTCTGGGCGCTGGCCATTGCCATCATTGCCCTTGGCGTCTGGCCGAATCCGCTGCTCGATGTCATGCACGAGAGCATTGCCCATCTGATCCAGCAGGCGGCTGGGTCGAAACTGTAACGGTGAGACGAATCGATGCCTGATCTTACTCCAGCCATTCCCGAGATTTTTCTGCTGACGATGGCTTGCGTCGTGCTCGTCGTGGATCTGTTTCTCAAGCAGGAGCAGCGCCATCTGACGTTCTGGCTGACGCAGTTGACGCTGCTCGGCCTCTTCCTCCTGACCTGGAACGGCATGCAGGAGAGCGTGGTCACCACCTTTGGCGGCAGCTTCGTTCGCGATTCGCTCGCCGATCTGCTCAAACTGTTCACCTACCTGGTCACCGCCGCCGTGCTGCTCTATTCCCGTGACTACCTGAAGCACCGGGGGCTCTACAAGGGCGAGTACCCGGTGCTGGTGCTGTTCTCGTTGTTGGGGATGATGGTAATGATCTCGGCGGGCAGCTTTCTCACCCTCTATATGGGCCTCGAACTGCTGTCGTTGTCGCTCTATGCGCTGGTGGCCTTCAACCGTGACTCCGCCGAGGCGTCGGAGGCGGCCATCAAGTATTTCGTGCTCGGCGCCATCGCCTCGGGCATGTTGCTCTACGGCATGTCGATCCTCTACGGCCTGACCGGCACCCTCGACCTGGCGGCGGTTCAGGAGCGCCTGGCCGCCGCACCCGAGCATGGCCGGGTGCCGATTCTCTTCGGCATGGTGTTCATCCTCGTCGGGCTTGCGTTCAAGCTCGGGGCGGTGCCGTTTCATATGTGGATGCCGGACGTCTACCAGGGCGCGCCCGCCGCAGTGACCGCTTTCATCGGCACCGCGCCGAAACTGGCGGGTTTCGCGATGCTGATCCGGCTGCTGGTCGACGGCATGGCCGACCAACGGATCGACTGGCAGCAGATCCTGATGTTGCTGGCCGTGCTGTCGCTGGCGATCGGCAATATCGTCGCCATCGCCCAGACCAACATCAAACGCATGCTCGCCTATTCGACCATCTCCCATGTCGGCTTCATCCTGCTCGGGGTCATGGTCGGTGGCAGTGACGGACTCAGTTCCGCGCTGTTCTACACCATCATCTACGCATTGATGTCTCTTGGCGCGTTCGGCGTCGTCATCATGCTCAGCCAGAAAGGAAGAGAGGCCGAGCAGCTGGACGACTACAAAGGGCTGAACGACAGCCACACCTGGCTGGCGTTCCTGATGCTGGTGCTGATGGCCTCGATGATCGGTATTCCCGGTACGGCCGGCTTCATCGCCAAGTTCTGGGTGTTGCAGGCGCTGGTCGATGCCGGCCACATCTATCTCGCGGTCTATGCGGTGCTGATGTCGGTGATCGGCGCTTTCTACTACCTGCGCGTCATCAAGCTGATGTACGTCGACAAGCCGGCAGGGGAGTCACAGCCGCTCAAGGCGATGGATGCCGGGACCGTGGCGCTCTCGGTCAATAGCCTCGGCATGATCGCGCTGGGGCTGTTCCCGGGCGTTTTGACGGCGGTTTGCCTGGCGATCTTCGCGGGCTGACGGGCCGCGCGAGTGGAGATCGACTTATTTTCCGCCAGGGGTTGATAATTCCAAACGCGGGGACTATTATTCGCATCCTCAGTTGCGGGGTGGAGCAGTCTGGCAGCTCGTCGGGCTCATAACCCGAAGGTCGCAGGTTCGAATCCTGCCCCCGCTACCAGTTATTGGGGCCCCTTTCAGGGGCTTTTTTATTGTCCGCGGAAACGCGCTCGACGGTTTCGGGCAGCAAGGCCCGATCGATGGTCCGGCGGTTTGCGGATCGCCGGGTCGTCGGTCGGCCTGGTTGGACGGGCGCGGCCTCGAAGGCCATTGCCCGACCGGGCCGCCGTGTCGGGGCAACGCCTCGAACGGCAGCAGATAACGATGATAAGAAAGGGCCCGATGGCCCTTTTTTTGTTGGTGACGTTGTGAGTGATATTGAAACACTGGAAGCCCTGATCGAGCCGGTGGTCGAGAGTTTCGACTGCCAGCTCTGGGGTATCGACTATCGCCCGATGAACAAGTCGGCGTTGCTGCGGGTGTTCATCGACCGGCCCGACGGCGTGACGCTCGACCACTGTTCGCAGGTGAGCTACCAGCTCAGTGGCCTTCTCGACGTGGAGGACCCGATCGAGGTTCCCTATACGCTCGAGGTGTCGTCCCCGGGTATCGAGCGGCCGCTGCTGCGGCTGCAACACTACCAGGACCATATTGGCCATGAGGCAAAGGTTCGCCTCAAATGGCCGGTGGAGGGCAGTCGCAACTTCCGGGGTGTGATCGCAGCGGTTGGTGACGATGAGATCACGATGGATGTGGACGACCAGCAGATCGTTTTTCCGTTCGATGCCGTATCGCGGGGAAGGTTGATTGTAGACATGCAGTTTGGAAACAAGGGTAAGACGCGATGAACAAAGAGATTCTTATGGTTGTGGATGTCGTCTCCAACGAGAAGGGCATCGACAAGGAAATCATTTTCGAGGCGCTCGAGGCCGCGCTCGCGTCCGCGACCCGCAAGAAATACGGCGGCGACATCGACGCCAAGGTGGTGATCGACCGGGAGACCGGCGAGTACGAGACCTACCGTGTCTGGAAGGTCGTCGACGACGAGGATCCGGAATTCGAATCGCCCAACACACAGATTCTCTACAGCTACGCGAAGGAGAAGAAACCCGACGTCGAGGTGGGTGACTACATCGAGGAACCGATCGAGTCGGTGGACTTCGGCCGCATCGCGGCGCAGACGGCCAAACAGGTCATCATGCAAAAGGTGCGCGAGGCGGAGCGCAAACTGGTGGTCGAGGCCTATCAGGACCGGGTCGGCGAGCTGCTGATGGGGATCGTCAAGCGCAAGGACCACAAAGGGGGGGTGTTCGTCGATCTGGGCAACAATGTCGAGGGCTTCATCCCCCGTGAACACATGATCTCGCGAGACACGATGCATGTGGGCGACCGGGTGCGTGGCTATCTCTACGAAGTGCGTTCCGAGCCGCGTGGTCCACAGCTCTTTCTGAGCCGGACCATGCCGGAGTTTCTCGTGCAGCTGTTCAAGCTCGAGGTGCCGGAGATCGGTCAGGGGCTCATCGACATCATGGGCGCGGCCCGTGATCCCGGCCTGCGGGCGAAGATTGCGGTGCGCAGCAACGACGAGCGCCTCGATCCGGTGGGTGCCTGTGTCGGCATGCGCGGATCGCGGGTCCAGACCGTCTCCAATGAACTGGCGAGCGAGCGGATCGATATCATTCTCTGGGACGAGAATCCGGCCCAGTTCGTCATCAACGCGATGTCGCCGGCCGACGTGGTCTCCATTGTCGTCGATGAGGACAAGCACAGCATGGACGTGGCGGTGACCGAGGAGAAGCTCTCCCAGGCCATCGGCCGCAATGGGCAGAACATCCGCCTGGCCAGCCAGCTCACCGGCTGGGAGCTCAATGTCATGAGCGAGGCCGACGCCGAGGAGAAGAGCGAGGAGGAGGCCCGCCGCTACATCGAGGAGTTGATGAAGGCGCTCGACGTCGACGAGGACGTGGCGACCATTCTCGTGCAGGAGGGGTTCACCAGCATCGACGAAGTGGCCTATGTGCCCGAGGAGGAGATGCTGGAGATCGAGGAATTCGACGAGGAGATCGTCGCCGAACTGCGCAACCGCGCGCGCGATGCGCTGCTGATCCGTGCCATCGCCGCCGAGGAGCAGGTCGAGGGGGGCGTGCCCGCCGAGGACCTGTTGGAAATGGAGGGGATGGACGAGGAGACCGCCAGGCGACTGGCGGCCAAGGGCATCTGTACCATGGAAGATCTCGCCGAACAGGCCGTCGAGGACATTCTCGACATCGAGGGCATCGATGAGGAGCGCGCCGCCGCCCTGATCATGACCGCACGCGAACCCTGGTTTGCTGCCGAGCAAGCCGAATGATGAGAGGGGGAGATTCCTATGAGTAACATCACCGTAAAACAGCTGGCCGAAGTGGTCGGAACCCCGGTCGACAAACTGTTGACCCAGCTCAAGGAAGCCGGTGTCGATGTATCCAGTGCGGAGGCGGAGATCAACGAAGAGCAGAAGATGAAACTGCTCGCCCACCTGCGCAGCGCCCATGGTCAGCCCGCGACGTCGCCGGTGGCCGGCAAGAAGATCACGCTGAAGCGGAAAAAGGTCTCCACCCTCAGGGTCAAGAGTGGCGATCGCAGCGGCGCCAAGACGGTCAATGTCGAGGTGCGCAAGCGTCGTGTGGTCAAGCCGGAGCCGGAGCCGGAGCCAGAGCCGGCTGAACCGGCTCCGCCGAAGGTGGAAGAGGCGCCCGCCCCGGCCGCGGAAGCGCCACCGGCGGCGGCGTCCGGCCTCGACGAGCTGGCCAAGCAGCTGGAGAAGGAGCGCCAGGCGCTGATCGAGGCACAGAAGGCGAAGCAGGAGGAAGAGGCGCGCCGCAAGGCCGAGGAAGAGAAGGCGCGGGAAGACAAGCGCCGCGCCGAGGAGGAGGCGAAGATGGCGGCCGCGCGGCCGGTGGAGCCGGCGCCGCCACCACCACCACCGCCCGCCGCCGAGAAGAAGGCCAAGGGCAAGAAAAAGGGCGTGCTGCGCAAGGAGGAGTCTTCGCGTTTCTCCCGTGACCGGCTGCATGTCGATCGCAGCGCGGGTCGCCGCAAGGGCAAGGCCGGCCGCCGGGTCATCAAGACCGAGACCCGTCACGTCTTCGAGAAACCGACTGCGCCGGTGGTGCGTGAGGTGGAGATCGGCGAGAGCATCTCCGTCGGCGATCTGGCACAGGCGCTGGCCGTCAAGGCCTCCGAGGTGATCAAGGCGCTGATGGGCATGGGCGTGATGGCGACCATCAACCAGGTGCTCGACCAGGACACCGCGGTGCTGGTCACCGAGGAGCTGGGGCACAAGCCGAAGATCAAGGAGGAGAAAGACCTGGAAACCCAGCTGGCCGAGGTGGTCCAGGCCAGTGCCGACGACCGCGAGCAGTACCCGCGGGCGCCGGTGGTCACGATCATGGGACATGTCGATCACGGCAAGACCTCGCTGCTCGACTATATTCGCAAGACCAAGGTGACCGCTGGCGAGGCCGGGGGGATCACCCAGCACATCGGCGCCTACCACGTGGACATGGGCGAGGTGGGGATCACCTTTCTCGATACGCCGGGCCATGCCGCCTTCACCGCGATGCGTGCCCGTGGCGCCCAGGTGACCGACATCGCCATCATCGTCGTCGCCGCCGACGACAGCGTGATGCCGCAGACCAAGGAGGCGATCCAGCACGCCAAGGCGGCCGAGGTGCCGATGATCATCGCCGTCAACAAAATCGACAAGCCCGAGGCCGATCCCGAGCGGGTCCGCAACGAGCTGGCCGCGCTGGAGGTCATCCCCGAGGAGTGGGGGGGTGACACCATCTTCGTCAATGTCTCCGCCCACACCGGGCAGGGGGTCGACGATCTGCTCGAGAGCATCCAGCTGCTGGCCGAGGTGCTGGAGCTGAAGGCGCCGGTCGACGGGCTGGCCTCCGGCGTCGTCATCGAATCGTCGCTGGACAAGGGGCGTGGCCCGGTGGCGACGATTCTGGTGCAGTCCGGCACGCTGAAGCAGGGGGACGTGATTCTCTCGGGCTCGGAGTTCGGCCGGGTGCGCGCCATGTTCGACGAGGCTGGCAAGAAGGTGAAGGCGGCGGGGCCCTCGATTCCGGTCGAGGTGCTCGGACTCTCCGGCGTGCCCAATGCCGGCGACAGCGTCATCGCCGTCGAGAACGAGCGCAAGGCGCGGGAAGCGGCCGAGGCGCGCAAGGAGGCACTGCGCGAAAGCAAGCTGACCCAGCAGCAGGCGGCGCGGATGGAGAACCTCTTCAAGCAGATGCAGGAAGGGGATGTCGGCATCGTCAACGTCTTCATCAAGGCGGACGTGCAGGGCTCGGCCGAGGCGCTGCGCGATGCGCTGCAGAAGCTCTCGACCGACGAGGTCCAGGTCAACGTCGTGGCCGCCAACGTTGGTGGCATCAGCGAGTCGGACGTCAATCTCGCCGTGGCCTCGAAAGCCATCATGATCGGCTTCAACGTCCGCGCCGATGCCGCGGCCCGTCGCGCCATCGAGGAGAACGACGTCGATCTGCGCTACTACAACGTCATCTACGACGTCATCGACGACGTCAAGCAGGCCCTCTCCGGCCTGCTCAGCCCCGAGCTGCGCGAGGAGATCGTCGGCGTCGCGCTGGTCAAGGACGTTTTCAAGTCGTCGGCCTTCGGCGCCGTGGCCGGTTGTCTGGTCACCGAAGGGGTCGTGCGCCGTGGCAACCCGATCCGGGTGTTGCGGGACAACGTCGTCATCTACGAGGGCGAGCTGGAGTCGTTGCGCCGTTTCAAGGACGATGTCGAGGAGGTGCAGTCGGGCACCGAGTGTGGCATCGCGGTACGCAACTACAACGACGTCCGCCCCGGTGACCAGATCGAGAACTTCGTCCGCACCGAGGTCAAGCGTCAGCTGTAATGCCCAGGGAGTATCCAAGAGCGTTACGGCTGGCGGAGCAGATCCACCGCGATCTGGCCGAGTTGATCGGCCGCGAGGTGAAGGATCCGCGGGTCGGTATGGTGACGATCCACGAGGTGGAGGTGTCGCCCGACCTGACCCACGCCAAGATCTACTACACCCTGCTGTCGGGCGACCCGGAGGAGACCCGGGTTGGGTTGGAGAAGGCGAAGGGGTTTCTGCGTTCCAAGCTGGGCAAGGGGCTGCGGGTGCGGTTCACGCCGGAACTCCATTTCATCCATGACGAGACGGCGGCGCGCAGCGCGGAGCTGGAGGCGTTGATCGCCAGGGCGCGCGCGCGTGACCGCGACTTCGATCCCGACTGATGGCACGCAGGAGAAGGCGCCGTCAGGGGCGCGACGTCAGCGGCGTGCTGCTGCTGGACAAACCGCAGGGGATGACCTCCAACGCCGCGCTGCAGCGGGTGCTGCGGCTGTTCCGCGCGGCCAAGGGGGGGCACACCGGTGCCCTCGATCCGCTCGCCACCGGGATGTTGCCGATCTGTCTCGGCGAGGCCACCAAGCTGTCGTCGCATCTGCTGGCGGCGGACAAACACTACCGGGTGACGGCCCGGCTCGGCACGGCCACCGATACCGGCGACGCCGACGGCGAGGTGGTGGCCGAGCGGCCGGTGCCGCCTTTCGACGCGGCGGCGCTGGAGGCGGTGCTCGGTGGTTTTCGTGGTGAGATCCAGCAGGTGCCGCCGATGTATTCGGCGCTGAAGCGCAATGGCCGGCCGCTCTACGAGCTGGCCCGCGAGGGCAGGGTGGTGGAGCGGGCGCCGCGGGCCGTGACCATATCGCGGCTGGAGGCCACGGCCATCGAACCGCGGGGGTTCACGCTGGAGGTGAGCTGCTCCAAGGGAACGTATATTCGCACCCTGGTCGAGGATATCGCCGAGGCGTTGGGCAGTTGCGGTCATGTGATCCGGTTGCGGCGGCATCACGTCGATCCCTACGGGGACCAGCCGATGCGGACGCTGGACGAGATCGAGGCCTTGGCGGCGCGGGGCCTGGAGGCGCTCGATGCGTTGTTGATTCCGGTCGATCAGGCGTTGCCGCACTGGTCGGCGGTGTCGCTGAATGCGGCCGATGCCGCGCGTATTGCCCACGGAGAGGCGCTGGCGTGGTCGGGCAAGAGCCGGCACTGCCGTATCTACGGGCCAGACGACCGTTTTCTCGGCCTCGGCGAGATTTGCGATGGCATGCTCTACCCGCGCCGGCTGATGGCCACGGCCGCCGACTGACGCAGCGGTGGACGGTTGAAACGGCGGACGCCTCTGTCGGGTGGGGGGGCGTTGGTCGAAGTGATATACTCCGCCCGCTACGGGAATGTCCGGACGTGCCGGGCATTGCTTTTTTCGTTGCACAAATACTCTGGAGCTTTGGCTTATGATCACGACTGAAGGAAAGGCAGAGATCGTCAAGAAATATCAGCGATCTCCTTCCGATACCGGGTCCCCGGAGGTGCAAGTGGCTCTTCTGACCGCGCGCATCAAGGATCTGACCCCCCATTTCGAAAAACACAAGCACGATCATCACTCGCGTCGCGGTCTGATTCGTCTCGTCAACCAGCGCCGCAAGCTGCTGGACTATCTCAAGCGCAAGGACGAAGACCGTTACAAGGCACTGATTGCTGATCTCGGCCTGCGTCGTTAATTACTGGGAGAAGCATCGTGTCACCTACCCCTACGAAAAAGACCTTCCAGTTCGGTGAACATACCGTCACACTGGAAACCGGTGAAATCGCGCGTCAGGCAACCGGCGCCGTGCTCATCAACATGGCAGAGACGGTGGTGCTGGTCACCGTCGTCGCCGCCAAGGAAGCCGTCGAAGGACGGGACTTCTTTCCGCTGACCTGTGACTATCAGGAGCGTACCTATGCCGCGGGCAAGATTCCCGGCGGTTTCTTCCGCCGTGAAGGGCGTCCTTCGGAGAAGGAGACCCTCACCGCCCGACTGATGGACCGCCCGCTGCGTCCGCTGTTTCCCAAGGGATTCACCAACGAGACGCAGATCATCGCTACTGTCAAGTCGCTGAACCCCGATGTCGATCCGGAGGTGCCGGCGATGATCGGCGCGTCCGCGGCGCTGGCCATCTCCGGTCTGCCGTTCATGGGGCCGATCGGTGCCGCCCGCGTCGGCTATGTCGATGGCGACTATGTCCTCAATCCCGGTCGCGAGGCGTTGGCGAAATCGGCGCTCGACCTGGTCGTGGCCGGTACCCGGGACGCGGTGCTGATGGTCGAGTCGGAAGCGAAGATGCTGCCGGAAGACGTCATGCTCGGCGCCGTCATGTACGGTCACGAACAGATGCAGGTGGTGATCGATGCGATCAACGAACTGAAGGCCGAGGCCGGCAAGCCGGCATGGGATTGGCAGCCGCCGGCCGAGAACACCGAACTCGTCGATGCCGTCCGGGCGGCGATCGAGGCGGATCTCACCGAAGCCTATCAGATTGCCGACAAGCAGGCGCGTTACAACCGCATCGGCGAGATCAAGAAGGGCGTCGTCGAACGGTTGGCCGGTGACGACGAGGGCGCGCCGTCGGCCGCCGATGTCGAGGCGGCCTTCTACAAGCTGGAGAAGCGCATCGTCCGTGGACGCATCCTCTCCGGCGCGCCGCGCATCGACGGCCGTGATCTGAGGACCGTCCGTCCGATCACGATCCGCACCGGTGTCCTGCCGCGCACGCATGGCTCCGCGCTGTTCACCCGTGGCGAGACCCAGGCGCTGGTCATCACCACGCTGGGCACCACCCGCGATGCGCAGATCATCGACGCGCTCGAAGGGGAGCGTCGCGAACCCTTCATGTTGCATTACAACTTTCCGCCGTTCTCGGTCGGAGAGACCGGCCGCGTCGGTTCGCCGAAGCGTCGCGAGATCGGTCACGGTCGTCTCGCCAAGCGGGGCGTGCAAGCGGTGCTGCCCGATCCCGAGACCTTCCCGTACACCATTCGGGTGGTCTCGGAGATCACCGAGTCCAACGGTTCCAGCTCGATGGCGTCGGTCTGCGGCACCAGTCTGTCGATGATGGATGCCGGCGTGCCGCTGGCCGCGCCGGTGGCCGGTATCGCGATGGGGCTGGTCAAGGAGGGCGACGACTTCGCCGTGCTCACCGACATCCTCGGCGACGAGGACCACCTCGGCGACATGGACTTCAAGGTGGCCGGTACCGCCGACGGCGTCACCGCGTTGCAGATGGACATCAAGATCGACGGCATCACCCGCGAGATCATGCAGCAGGCGCTGGATCAGGCGAAAGAGGGGCGGCTGTTCATTCTCGGCGAGATGAACAAGGCCATCTCCCGCCACCGTGAGGAGATGTCCGAGTACGCGCCGCGCTTCATCACGATGAAGATCAATCCGGAGAAGATCCGCGATGTCATCGGCAAGGGGGGCGCCACGATCAAGGGGATCACCGAGGCCACCGGCGCCTCCATCGACATCGACGACAGTGGCGCCATCAAGATCGCCGCCGTCGACATGGAAGGTGGCATGGCCGCCAAGCGGATGATCGAGGAGCTGACCGCCGATATCGAGGTCGGCAGGGTCTACGAAGGCAAGGTCAGCAAGATCATGGACTTCGGCGCCTTCGTCACCGTGTTGCCTGGCAAGGACGGCCTGGTCCACATCTCGCAGATCGCCAACGAACGGGTCGAGAAGGTGACCGACAAGCTCAGCGAGGGTGACATCGTCCGGGTCAAGGTGCTGGAGCTGGATCGCCAGGGCCGTATCCGTCTGTCGATGAAGGCGGTGGACGAATAGGCCGCGATTTCCCGTCGGCCGGGCGAAAAAGGCCATCCCGGCCTTTTTCGTCTCCAGGTTTGATCCATGTCATGAAAAAAGGAGCTTCGGCTCCTTTTTTTATGGAGGCTGCGGCATCTTTTGGCGCGGTCGTGGCGTAGTTACCGTGTAGTCATTTTCAGTGATGGTGAAACCTGGGGGCGACGAGCTGCGTGATATGATTCGCCGTTCGACTTCCGTTGACTGCCAAGGTTTCACATGCCGGAAAATGACCCTTACGCCGAGTTGTTGAAGCGATGCGCCAAGGGGGATGAAAAGGCGTTCGAGCGGCTCTATCGACTGGCGTCACCCAAGCTGTTCAGCGTTTGCCTGAAACTGATGAAGACCTCCCATGCCGCCGAGGATGTGCTGCAGGACGGCTTCGTCAAGATCTGGAACAACGCCGCATCGTTCAACCCCGAACGGGCTTCGGCGATGACCTGGATGGCGACGGTGGTGCGCAATCGTGGACTCGACGTACTGCGCAGCAAGCGCAGCCGGCCGCAGGAGGTGGAAACCGAATATGAAGGTATCGACTTCTCCAGCAGTGATCCATCACCGGGCGACCTCGCTGCGCTCAGCCTCTCGGCACGGCGTGTGCAGGAATGCATGGAACAGTTGCAGGAAAAACAGAGGAAATCGATTCTGATGGCTTACTACTACGGTCATACCCACGAAGAGATCGCGGCGGAACTGGCCGCGCCGCTGGGTACCGTGAAGGCATGGGTCAGACGCGGCGTGGCGAGGTTGCGGAAATGTCTGGAGTGAAACGCTACCAGAACCCCGAACTCTACGAAGCGCTGGCGGCCGAATATGTGCTCGGCACGATGGTCGGGCCGGCGCGGCGCCGTTTCGAGAAGCTGATCGAGGAGCGCCCCTATATCCGCTATGCGGTCGAACTGTGGGAGCAGAGGCTCGGCCCGATGGCCGAGTGGCTGCCGGAGACCCCGCCCCCGGCCCGGGTCTGGGAGAATGTTCGCCGCGAGATCGGGGTGCCGGCGGAGGCGCCGACCGATGGCGGAGGGGAAGGCTCGCGTGGATGGTTCGGTTTTTTCGGCTCCACCGCCTTCTGGCAGGCCAGCACCGCGCTGCTGGCGGTGGTGCTGGGCGTGCAAACCCTGCTGCCCGTGGCCCGGGAGCCGGCGCCGATGCCGACGTTGAGCTATATCTCGGTGCTCGAAGGCGAGGGTGACAAGCCGATGGTCGTGACGATGGGTGACCAGAAGCGCCGGGTGGTGTCGGTGCGGCTGATGGAGCGGCCGAAGATGGACGATGAGCGGGTGCTGGAGCTGTGGGCCATCAAGACGCCGGACGGCAAGCCGGTTCGTGTCGGCGTCGTCCGTCCCGACCGCAAACAGACCTTCATCCGTCTCTCCGAGCAGCAGTGGAAGCGGATGGAGGGGGCCAAGCAGTTTGCCATCACCTTCGAACCTCGCAACCGCGAGCGGGCGGACCAGCCTTCCGGCCCCATCGTCTACAAGGGCAAGTGTATCGACTTCATCTGACCGCGATGCCGCGTCCGCGCCGTTTCCCGCCGACAGGAGCCGGGAGCCGGCCCGTGGCGTCATCCGTTTCGCCATTCCCGGTTTGCGCTATGCTACGTCGATGGATCCCATCGCGCTGCGTGGCCGCATTCTCTACTTCACCGACTCACCCGCCGCGGCGGGCGGGGAGGCGGTCGTCTATCACGAGGACGGGTTGCTCTGGGTCGAGGCAGGCCGTGTCCGCGCCGTGGACGATCATGCGGCGCTGGTTGGCCGGTTGCCGGCTTCCGTCCCGGTACGGCGCTATCCCAATCATCTGATCGTTCCCGGCTTCATCGACGCCCACCTGCACTATCCGCAGACGGAGATGATTGGCGCCTGGGGCGCGCGCCTGCTCGATTGGCTGGAGACCTACACCTTCCCGGTGGAGCGCAAGTTTGCCGATTCGCGCCACGCGGCCGATGTCGCCCGGCGCTTCCTCGACGAGCTGTTGCGCAACGGCACCACGACCGCCGCGGTGTTCTGCAGCGTCCATCGTCAATCGGTGGAGGCGCTGTTCGCCGAGGCGCGCAAGCGCTCGCTGCGCCTGGTCGCCGGCAAGGTGCTGATGGACCGTCACGTGCCGGCCGATCTACGTGATACGGCCGAACAGGGGTATGCCGAGTCCCGCGAGCTCATTCGGCGCTGGCATGGTGTCGACCGGCTCGGCTATGCGGTCACGCCTCGTTTCGCTCCGACATCGACGCCGCGGCAGCTCACGCTGGCCGGGCGATTGCTCGATGAGTTCCCCGGGGTCTACCTGCAGACCCATATCGCCGAGACGGCGCGGGAGGTGACGTGGGTCGGGACGCTGTTTCCCGAAGCGGCCGGCTATGCCGATGTCTACCGGCGTCATGGCTTGCTGGGGCGGCGCAGCCTGCTCGGGCACGGCATCCATCTCGACGACGATGAGCGCCGGATGCTGGCCGACAGCGGCGCATCGATCGTCCATTGTCCCACCTCCAACCTCTTCCTCGGCTCCGGTCTGTTTTCGCTGCGGCGGGCCCGCGAGGCCGGGTTGCGTGTCGCGTTGGCCACCGACGTGGGGGCTGGCACCAGCTTTTCGATGTTCCAGACGATGCAGGAGGCCTATAAGATTCAGCAGCTTCAGGGGGAGCCGCTGGATGCGCTCGAGGCCTGGTATCTGGCGACGCTGGGTGGGGCGCGGGCACTCGACCTGGAGGGTGTGATCGGCAGCCTGTGCCCCGGTGCGGAGGCCGATTTCCTGGTGCTGGATCTGGAAGCGACGCCATTGTTGCGATTCCGGTTGCAGCACTGCCGCGCGCTCTCTGAAATGCTGTTCGTGCTGATCGTCCTGGGGGACGATCGACTGGTGGCCGAAACCTGGGTGTTGGGGCAGTGCCGGTGGCAAAAGACGCTGTCAACAGATGGAACGTGACGATGGTTGAAGTGAAACAATACCGGGTCAGCGAAGGCGCCCACTTCCCGCGGGGGGCGACGGTCTGTCCGGACGGGATCAACTTTTCCGTCATCAGCCGGGGCGCCACCCGGATCGAACTGCTGCTCTACGAATCACCTGCCGCCGAGCGGCCGTTTCAGGTCATCGAACTCGATCCGCGCGTCAACCGCACCTTCATCGTCTGGCACGTCTTCGTCGAGGGGTTGCGCGAGGGGGTCTACTACACCTGGCGGGCCGATGGCCCGACCACGGACGGGCAGCGTTTCGATCCGTCGTGTGAGCTGGTCGATCCGTGGACGACGGCCGTCTCGACCCGCCTGTGGGATCGCTGGGCCGATGGCAGTGGTCGCTCCAGCCATAGCATGCGGGCGATGGCGGTGGACAACCGCTGGCCGCTGCACCGTGGCTCGACGGCATTGTGCGAGTCGGAGCTGCGGGACACCCGTTACCGCGCCGAGGAGGCGGTCATCTACGAGCTGCATGTCGGGGGGTTCACCCGCCATCCGTCGTCGGGGCTGGACGAGCGGCGCCGCGGCACCTTTCTCGGTCTGATCGAGAAGATCCCCTATATCCAATCGTTGGGGGTCACCCATGTCGAGCTGCTGCCGGTGATGGCCTTCGACGAGGACGACGTGCCGCCGGCGGTGGCGGCGCGGGGGCTGCGCAACTTCTGGGGGTACAGCCCGCACAGTTTCTATTCGCCCCATCCGGGCTACTGCGTCGAGCCTGACCAGGGCCGGCACGTGGAGGAGTTCCGCCAGATGGTGCGGGCGTTCCACGATGCCGGGCTGGAGGTGATCCTCGACGTGGTGCTGAATCACACCGCCGAGGGGGGCGCCGATGGCCCAACCATCAATTTCAAGGGGTTGGGCAACGAGATCTTCTATCACGTCGATCCCGACAACGACTATGCCTACCGCGACTACACCGGCTGTGGCAACACCATCAACGCCAACCAGCCGATGGTCAGCGCCTTCTTGCTCGACTGTCTGGAGTTTTGGGCCACCGAGGTGGGGGTGGATGGCTTCCGCTTCGACCTGGCCAGCGTGCTCTGCCGTGGTGCCGATGGCGAGCCGATGGAGAATCCGCCGATCGTCTGGAGCATCGAGCTGTCGCCGCTGCTGGCGCGCAAGCGGATCATCGCCGAGGCCTGGGATGCCGCCGGGCTCTATCAGGTGGGGCGCTTCCCCGGTTATCGCTGGAGCGAATGGAACGGCCGCTACCGTGACGTGATGCGGCGCTTCATCCGCGGTGATCGCGGCATCATCGCCGAGGTGGCAACCCGCATCGGCGGCAGCAGCGACTACTACCAGCCGGCCGATCGCCATCCGTTCAACAGCGTCAACTTCATCACCTGTCACGACGGTTTCACGCTCTGGGATCTGGTCAGCTACAACCGCAAGCACAACGAGGCCAATGGCGAGAACAATCGCGACGGTCACAACGACAACCTCAGCTGGAACTGTGGCGCTGAGGGGGAGACCGACGATCCCGACGTGCTGGCACTGCGCCGCAGGCAGGCGCGCAACTTCATGGCGGTGCTGATGCTCAGCCAGGGCAATCCGATGATCTTGGCCGGGGACGAGGTGCTGCGTACCCAGCACGGCAACAACAACGCCTGGTGTCAGGACAACGAGCTGGGCTGGTTCGACTGGACGCTGGTGGAGAAGAATGCCGACATGCTGCGCTTCACCCGGGAGATGATTGCGCTGCGCCGCCGTCATCCGTCCCTGATGCGGCGTCACTTCCTCACCGGTGAGGTGGTGGAACTGACCGGGATCCCCGACATCAGCTGGTACGGCCCCGATCTGCAACCGCCGGAGTGGGACGATCCGGTCGCCCA
>Ga0256914_1000862_pt1 | contig 29297 bp, 26 predicted proteins | sample HulkmetaG_FD_191571 | JGI IMG/M metagenome (GOLD analysis project Ga0256914, IMG submission 191571) | Hydrothermal chimney microbial communities from Main Endeavour vent field at the Juan de Fuca Ridge, Pacific Ocean - Hulk | ecosystem: Environmental > Aquatic > Marine > Hydrothermal vents ... | reverse complement strand
TATATAGCTATATGGCTATATAGATAAATATGGATAAGCCAACCATAAACACAATCAGCAGACGCCTTAAGGCCATTTCAGATCCCACCAGGATCAAGATTCTGGTTATGCTTTCAAAAAAGGAGTGTTGCGTCTGCGAGCTCACCACTGCCCTTGGCCTTGCTCAGCCAACGGTGTCTCGCCATCTCAAGCAACTCGAACTAGAAGGATTTATCTCTGGCAAGCGGGATAGAAACTGGATGCTCTACAAATTGTCGCCCCAGGCAGAATGTTGCAGGAATCTTCTTGCCATTGTAATCGGAAGGGCAGAACAGGACCCAGAGATGAAGAACCTCCTGAAAAGGCTTTTTTCCATTGATCGAAGCAGTATGGCAAAAGACCTTATAAGGCAAGGAGACACAGCATGAACAAGAAGGTCCTCTTTCTGTGTACTCAGAATGCGTGCCGGAGCCAGATGGCAGAAGGGATTTCAAATGCCATTCTTGACGGTGACGTCGAAGCATATTCCGCAGGCACAAAACCTTTCGAGGTACACCCTTTGGCCATAAGGGTGCTCAATGAAAAAAATATCGACATCTCAGGCTCCCGGTCCAAGCACATTAGCGAATTCCAAGATTGGCACTTTGACCTCGTGATAACCGTATGTGATAAGGCCAAGGAGAAATGTCCCTTCTTTCCTGGCCATGGGAAAAGGATCCACCTCAGCCTTAAAGACCCTGCCTCTGTCCAGGGAACAGAAGAAGAAAGGCTTGAGGCTTTTAGAAAGGTATCGGAACAGATAGAAAAGGAACTTATTCCCCTGCTCAAGCAAGAACTCGGCCTATAAGGAGCCACAGGCATCATGCTCAAGCTATTTACCCTTTTTGCAGATCTTATCACTTATAAGTGGCTTAATCTTGAACCTGGGCGACATCTTACCGAGGCTATCCACTTCTTCCTTGAGGATACCACAAAGATATTCTTCCTCCTTGTCACTATCATTTTCGTAGTAGCAATTGTGAGGAGCTTTTTTCCACCAGAGCGTACCAGGAAGTTTCTGAGCAATAAAAAGATCATCGTTGCTCATATCCTGGCAGCAGCCTTGGGCGTTGTTACCCCGTTTTGCTCATGTTCGGCGTGCCCCTTGTTCATAGGCTTTGTGGAGGCAGGAATCCCCCTGGGTGTGACCTTTAGCTTTCTCATATCTTCTCCCATGGTAAATGAGGTGGCCTTGATACTGTTATTTGGCCTTTTCGGCTGGGAAATTGCGGCCATTTACCTCTTTACGGGCCTCGTGGTTGCCATCTTCGCAGGCATGGTGATCGGAAAGCTTAACATGGAACGCTTTGTGGCAGACTATGTGTGGGAGATCAGGGTGGGCCAGACAGAAATACCTGAAATGAGCTGGAGGGAACGTATTGAATATGCCAAGGGTTATGTAAAGGATATCCTTTCAAAGATCTGGCTTTTTGTTCTAGGAGGAATCGCCATTGGGGCGCTTGTTCACGGCTATGTGCCGCAGGATTTTCTGCTGCGCTATGCAGGGCCGTCAAATCCGTTGGCCGTACCTGTGGCCGTAATCCTTGGGGTGCCACTTTACAGCAATGCAGCAGGCGTCATCCCCATAGTCCAAGCCCTTATGGCAAAAGGGCTCCCACTTGGGACGACCCTTTCCTTCATGATGGCGGTAACCGCCCTTTCCTTCCCTGAGATGGTGATACTGAGCCAAGTACTCAAGAAACAACTGATCGTGACCTTTGTGGGCATAGTGACCTTGACCATAATCATGGTGGGATATGTATTCAATTTTTTGATTTAAGGTATCCAAAAGAAATTGGCAACTATGGCTATATCATTAATCGGCAAAATTTTCTTTGGTTCGTCTCTTTTTTTGGGCGAGCAAAAGAAATGAACAAACAAGGAAACAAAACATGATACGAAACCCCAAGGAGATCATCTGTTACTGCTTTGGTTATACAAGAGAGGACATTGAAGAAGACTTACTCAGAAACCATGGCAGATCCACGATAATTGCAAGGATAACAGATGAAAAGAAGGCAAAAAACTGCCAGTGCAAGGACAAAAATCCCAAGGGCAGGTGATGCCTGGCGGATGTCCGCCGGGTTGTGGAACAAAACATGACCACACGGAAATATCATTAACAACTATCACAAGGAGGATTTCAAAGATGAAGATAGAGATACTCGGGCCAGGATGCCCAAGGTGCCAAAGCCTTGAAGCAAATGTCCGACAGGCAGTTACTGAACTTGGCATTGAGGCTGACATCGAGAAGGTGACAGAGATGGGAAAGATCATGTCGTACGGGGTCATGTCCACCCCTGGAGTTGTGGTGGACGGAACGGTGAAGGGCTTTGGTAAACTCTTCACCGTTGAAGAAATAAAAAAGATGTTAAAATGAAATCTTTCATAGCTTCTCTAACCGTTGGATTATTACTTTTTCTTGCCTCATTCGCCCATTCAGGGGCCCCTTCTGATAGAGGCCTCACACTCGGAGACGCAGTTGAATTCGCCCTTAAAAACAGCCCCGTGCTTTCTGCGGCAAGGATGGACGTAAACGCATCAGACTATGGAATCAAGGCATCAAGAGGAAGGCTCTTTCCTCAGATTACAGGTTATGCTGGATATGACAGGAAGAGTGACCCAGTTGTGGTGGTTCCCATAAAGGCCTTTGGAGGAAAGCCTCCCACCTTCAGCAGGGATCAGTACAGGGCGGGCCTTTCCTTGGTAATCCCCATATACGAAGGAGGAAAACTCTGGTCTCAACTCGACATGGCAAGATTTGCCAAGGAGATGGCTGCCCATACATTAAGCTTTACCCGCCAGGATCTCATTGCAAACATCACGAATGTATTCAATCAGGTCCTCTATCTCAAAGAGCTCGTGGAATCCCAGGAAGAAACCCTCACGGCCCTCAAAAAGGCCAGGGCTGATGCGGCTGAAAAATTAAAGGTGGGAAGGCTCGCTCCAGTTGACCTTATGCGCATGGATACCCAGGTTGCTCAGCAAGAGCAAGACCTCATTACAAGCAAGGAAAACAGGAGGCGTGCCCTTTATGCTCTGACCCTCCTCATGGGATGGAATCGGAAACAATTTCCAGAGGTGGCAGGTAAACTCAAGGCAAGCAAGATCCCTGTACTTTCCACACAGCCTGAAGAACTTGTGAAAAAGGCATGGGCGCAACGTCCTGACATCCAGGCTATGGATGCTGCCGTAAAAAAAGCTGAAGCTGAGCTCAAGCTTGCAAGAGGTGGACATCTTCCAAACCTGGACATAGTCGGCGACTACTCGAGACATGCCGGAAGTGGTCTTCATTCAGATGAAGAGGTATGGACTGGGGGGCTTGCACTTTCCATAAACATATTTAGCGGTGGCACTGTATCTGCGCAGATTGGAGAGGCGGCGAGCAGACTTGTGGCCCAACAGCACAGGCTAATAAACGAAAAGCTGAAGGTAAGGAGGCAAGTACTCGATGCGCTCTCCAATCTCCATGAAGCAAGGCACCGACTCCTGGTGGCAGAAACGGCCAAACGCACTGCTCAAGAGACGTACAGGATCGAACAGCTTAGATATGATACTGGAGCCGGGACCATAACAGACTCTCTCCTGGCTCAAGCAGCCTGGCAACAAGCCTTGGCCAATGAGATAGGCGCACGTTACGCATTTGAAAAGGCCCTCGTGGATCTAAGATTTGCCATGGGAGAAATAGAAAGTAGATGGATAAAAAGATGATCAGCAAGAAGATAATAACTGCAATTGTGATAATAGCTGTAATTGTTGCTGGAGCCCTTGTAGTAAGGTTAAAGAAAAAGGAACTTTCATCGGTGCCTCCTCCTGACAGGCCGCTCGTTACAGTGGGGACGGCCAAAGCTGAAGCTGGTGCCTTTGCCATGACAAGACGCTATCTGGCAACCATCAAACCCAAGGTAACCGCAGATATCGCACCTAGACTTACAGGGCACCTTTTGGAAGTACTGGTTCGTGAAGGAGACCAAGTAAGAAAGGGACAACTCCTAGCCATGCTAGATGACAGGGTGGAGAGGGACAAGGTTTCCGGCCTTGAATCCGAGGTTGCCGCGGCGCGCACGGCCTTTGAAACCCAGGAAGGCATCTTCAGAAGGGATGAAAGACTTTTTCAGGCCAAAGCCATAAGCAGAGAGGCCCTGGACAGATCGAAAAGTGCGCGAGATGCGGCCAGAGCCAAACTCATCAGCCTTGGAAAAGCCCTCTCATCCGCCAGGACAGACCTTTCTTATACGCGCCTTCTGGCACCCTTTGATGGGGTCATAACAGCTAGGTATCAGGACCCAGGCGATCTGGCCGTTCCCGGAAAGCCTGTGGTCTCCATGGAAGAGCCAGAAAAAGGGTATTTCATGGAATCAAGGATTCCCCAGCACGAATTTCCTTTGATGAAAAAGGGTGCGCCTGTAAAGATCCTTCCTGACGAAACATCCCTTTGCCCTCCCCTGGAAGCTACAATCAGCCGTATTCATCCAGCCGTCAGGGCAGGTACTCTAGCTGCCATTGAAGCAGATATTTCCAAAAGGCCCTTTGACCTTCCAAGCGGCTCAACTCTTATGGTGGAGATTGAAACTGGTAAGGCCAAGGGCTTAAAGATCCCCATTCGTGCCCTTCTTGAAAACACAAATGGAGATTGGATCTACCTTGTGGACAAGAATTCAAAAATCCGGATAAAAAGGGCCCACGTACTATGGAAAGGCAGTAATTACGCAATAATAGAGGCTAAGGGCCTTGAAAACGGCACGACAATAGTGGTGGCTCAGGAAAGCGCCCTCCTGCGTCTTCATGAGGGGCAACAAGTGAATATTTCAGGAGAAGGCCGTGACAATTGAACAGAATACAAAAACAAGCAGCTTCATAGAACGATTCCTTGCCAATCCGCATCTTTTGATCTCCTTTATCCTGCTGGCTGCCGCAATGGGGTTTATAGCGTTCAAGTCCATGCCCCTCAACCTCTTTCCAGACGCGAACTACCCTGTCATATCGGTAATAGTGCCTTGGCCAGGTGCCTCGGCTAGCGACGTGGAAGATAAAGTAACACGTATCATCGAAAAGGAGCTTTCAACAGTTGACCTTGTGAGAAAGGTGCGCTCTGTCAGCCAGGACGAGATGGCCGCAGTAAGTGTCGAATTTCAATACAAAAAGGGGTTAGATGCCGCAGCAACAGACGTTGCAAATACCCTCAAGAGGGTAGAGGCGAAACTCCCCCTTGACATCAAGCCTCCCGAGATCTTCAGGGTTAGTGATGCCACAGGCCCTGTATTTACCATTGCCATCACTGCCAAGCCATCAGCTCATCTTGATCTTGAAAAACTTAGACAACTTGCAGACAACGAGATCAGAGAAGACTTCCTTCGCATAAAAGAGGTCGCAAATGTGGAGGTATTTGGAGGCTACTTTCCAGAACTGACAGTAGAGGTGGACCCGGCAAGACTTCATGCATACAACCTTTCCCTTGAACAGGTAATAGCAGCCCTTAGGACCCAAAATGTGAACATCCCTGATGGGCTCATAATAAGAGAAAAGGGGCAATACCTCATAAAAACTGCTGGAGAAACCCTGGAAAAGACAAGGCTTGGGAAAATAGTCGTTGGCGGGGATGAAAACGGCGACATTCATCTGAGAGATGTGGCCAATATAAAAACCGGGTTCAAGGAACGCCAGAGCCTTTATCGGGGAAACGGCAAACCTGCCATTGGCATCAATATACTCCGGCCTGAAAAGGGGCATGTGACCACCACCATAAAGGCATTGGAGGCTGCCATGCCTGAAATCCAGGCAAAATATCCCGAACTTGACTTCAAGGTAGCGGATACCCAGAAGACTATCATCGAGACTAGTATATCCAACATGGTGGACGCCTTAAGAGACGCCATCATCATGACGGTTGGCGTAATCTTTTTGATGCTTGCGAATATCAGGATTTCTCTCCTAGCCGCCATCTCCATACCATTCACATATTTTCTCACATTTGCCGTCATGTATCTCTTTGGCTATGAACTGAACATAGTCACCCTTACGGCGGTGATCGTGGCAGTGGGTCTTCTCCTGGATGACGCAATCGTTGTAATAGAAAATATAGAACGCCACTTTCACAAGCTCGGGAAGCCAATCCAAAAGGCGGTTGTGGATGGGCTGAACGAGATCTTACTGGCAGATTGGTCAGGCACCTATACCACAGTGATCGTGCTCATCCCCATTATGTTCATTGGTGGATACGTGCAAAAGATACTAAGGCAGTTCACTGTTGTGCTAGCTATTTCTCTCCTTGCAAGCTTTCTCATTTCAGTAACCGTGATACCCCTCCTGGCTCCATATCTTGTCAAAGCCGGTTCAGGGCAGACCAGATTTGAAAGGCTCACAGGACTCTTTGGCAAATATGTCGTTGATCCCATAAGAGACTTTTTTGCAGGGCTGTCCCACTTTGCCATAAACCACAAGATCCTTTTTATAGTGCCTGGACTCGTTCTTCTTGTAATAAGCGCACGCATTGTCATGCCCCTGGCAGGAAGGGATCTCATGCCGCCTATGGATACGGGAATCGTGAAAGTCGCCTTTGAGACAGAGGCGGACTCTTCCATTGAACAAACAGAGAATGTTGCGAAAAAGCTGGAATCCATCCTCCTCGAGATGCCGGGGCTTAAGACCATTTCCACCACGGTGGGGTCGGAACCAGGGGTCATAAGCTTTGGTACCGGGCGTATTCCACAGCAGGGCCTCATTACAGCACATTTTGTGGACAGGTTTCACAGAAAAAAGACCATCTGGCAGATGGAGGATGAAATCAGGCAAAAGGCAAGGAGCATTCCAGACGTAAGGAACCTCGATGTTTACGATTTTGGGGCCACACCTCTTTCCTCTATTGCTGCCCCAGTAGACATCATGATATCTGGTCCTGATCCAAACGTCCTGGATTCCATTGGTGAAGAGGTGGAAAGAAGGATGTGGAAGGTTGGAGGACTAAAGACTGTCAGCCGCTCTTGGACCATGGATAAGACAGAGATGCTTCTTGAAGTAGACCTTGAAAAGGCCAGAAGGTACGGCCTTAACCCTTCTGATATAAGCCGCCAGCTTGCGGCAGCAGTCAAAGGCACACCTGCATCCACCCTCAGGGTGCCAGGAGAAGACGGTTACACCATAACTGTACGATATCCTTCAAAGTATAGAGAGTCGGTACCAGACGTAATGGCCATTTATTTGCAGTCACGCTCTGGCCCTGTTCCGCTGAAAGAAATTGCCAAAATCAAAAAAAGCCATACCAGGACGAAATTTACCCGCCAAGGGCTTCAGCCCACCCTGGATATCTATGGCTACAGGGCAACAGCCTCTATAACACACCTGCAGGAAAGGCTCCAAAAAGCACTATCTGGCATAACCCTTCCGCCAGGTTATCAAATAAGCCACGAAGGAGAGGTCAAAAACATGGAAGAGGCTGGAAAAAGGCTTGCCAAGGCCTTGGCACTCGCTGTCATCCTCCTCTACTTCTCTCTTGTTGCAACCTTTAAGTCGTGGATAAACCCCGTTACCATCATGGTAGCCATCCCACTTTCCACTATAGGGGCGGCCTGGGGCCTTGTGCTCGTGGGCAGACACGCCTGCATGCCTGCGAACATGGGCATGATACTGCTGGCAGGAGTGGTGGTAAACAACTCCATACTTCTGATCGACTTCATCGAACAAGCCCGGGCAAAGGGCATGGAGCTCAAAGAGGCGATAGAACAATCCGTAAGGGTGAGGACACGCCCTATACTCATGACCGCCTTCAGCACAATCGTTGGCATGATCCCCATAGCCGCTCAAAGGGCAATTGGCCTTGAAAGGCTTTCTCCCCTGGCTGTGGTGGCAATTGGAGGGCTCTTGGTGTCAACGTTTCTGACCCTTATATACATACCTATATTTTACGACCTTTTTGACGGACTGAGACAAAAGGGACGGGCATGGATAAGAAATAAGAGGGCAAAAGGACAAATGACAACCCAGACGACGGGAAAAACAATTTGAGCCTGAATCATGCTCAAACAGGGCAGGTCATCCCCTGCCCTCTTCCTCTTTCTTTTGTTTTGCAAGAATGGCTCCCAGGACAGCCTGCAGCTTTCCAAGCTTAAAAGGCTTTGAAATTGCCCCTTGGAAACCATATCTTTCAGGATCGGCCATGACCGGATCATTGGCGTAACCGCTAACAGCCACGATTATCGCATCGGGGTCGAGCTTTCTCACTTCCTCTGCATACACCAAGCCGCTCTTCTGGCCTGGAAGCGTTATATCTGTTACAACCATAAGGAAGGGCCTGTTTGTTTCCATGGCCTCTTTGTAAAGGCGAACCATTTCTTCGCCATTTCCTACTGCCACAGTCTCAAAGCCAAGGCTTTCGAGCATTGCACTCAACACCTCTCTTATAAGGTCTTCATCGTCCAGAATGAGAATTCGGCCGCCACCAGACAGGATCATGGCAACGCCCGCCTGAGTCAACCTTTCTGGCTCCTTTTCTGTGGCTGGCAAATGTATGGTGAAAAGCGTGCCCTCCCCTGGCCTGGATTTAACTCCTATGTGCCCTTCATGTTTCTTGACAATAGAATGCACCACAGCAAGCCCAAGCCCATTGCCTTCTGCCTTTGTAGTGAAATAAGGATCGAAAATGGAACTGAGCAGATTCTTTGGGATTCCACAACCCTGGTCCTTTACCTGAATCTGCACATATTTTCCCGGTCTCAGGCTCAACTTTCCTGGCTTCAAGATGACATTTTTCGCCTTTACTGTGATGATGCCCCCGTCTGGCATGGCCTGAACCGCATTTATCACCAGGTTGTTGAGCACCTGACTGATCTGTGACGGATCTGCCTCTACAGGCCAGAGTGCTTCCTCGATATCGAACTCCACCTTTATGGCACTGCCCCTGACGACAAATGTGGCAATCTCCTTGATCATCTCTTGAAGAAGGAGGGGTGTCTTTACGGGTGTTCCGCCCTTGGAGAAAACGAGAAGCTGCTGTGCCAAATCCCTAGCTTGCTCTACGGCTTTTTCAGCCTTTATGAGAAAGCTCTCCACATTCTGTTTTTCTCCCCTGCTGCATGATAACTGGGTCAAGTTGATATATCCTTGGATTCCCATGAGCATGTTGTTGAAATCATGGGCTATACCTCCTGCCAGCAAGGCTAGGGACTCTATCTTTTGGGCCTTTATTATCTCTCTTTCGAGACGGATCTTCTCTGTGATATCATGAATGACTATAACAACACCCTTCACCGTATCCTCAAAATTTATGGGTGCCGCATTGAGCACCACCACTTTGTCGTCACCAGTAGTGCTCTTCAAGACAAAACTACGCTTTTCAAACTCCCCTAGCTGCTCAAGATCTATTTCAACAGGCTCGCTGGTCGCCTCATCCACAAGATGAACCACTTCATTAAGATGGCTGCCCAATATCTCATCCATCTTCACCCCTACCATCTTTTCCATCTCCCTGTTCACAAGAGAGATGACGCCCCTTTCATCAACAACGATTACGCCTTCTCCAAGAGATTGCAGGATGGCAGACAGCCTTTGATGTTCGCGTTTAAGCTGCTCTTCCTTCATCTTGATCTCTTTGATGACGCGGCCAGTAAAGACGAAGAGATTCACACCATTTTTATTTGTCAGAAAACTCAGGCTTACAAGCACTGGCACCTTGCCTTCCCGGGCGTTGAGGGAACACTCCCTACTGCGAAACTCATGTCGTCTTGAAATAGGAAACTGTAAAAACGTGTTGCAATCGAAAAGGTCCTGAAGGGTCCATCTCTTTTTTATCTCAATAGTGGATTCTGCTCCAATAGCACGAACCGCAGCCGCATTTACCTTCAAAAGATTACCATCTTCATCCACCACTAAAAGGATATCCGAAATAGAGGTGACGATCTTGTTCACAAAAAGATAGGAATTTTTCAGATTGATTATGGTTCTCTTGATGACCGAGGTCATCTTATTAAAGGCCCTGGAAAGCTGAGCCACCTCGTAACTTCGGGATTCAACCGGAACCTTTACGTCGAATTTGCCACTGGCAAAATCCTTTGCTGCTCTTTGAAGCCTCAAGATCGGAGCAGCAATCTGGTCTGCAAGCCTCATGCAGATCAGGGGTCCGATTATGATTCCCAGTGTTGAAATTATGAGGATAAAATAATTGTAAAGCCGGAATGTATTGTGAAGTGGAGACAGATCATAACCTATTTCTGCTACTCCATATATCTTATTCCGGACCTTTACTGGTACGGCTATCTTATAAAACCAGGTATTTTCACGTTGTTTCTTCTTTACATAAATCTCGCCAGATCTTGCTTGAAGAAAGCTTTCATCCCGCACCTCCCTGCCAAGCATATCCAGGTCGTTATGGACCCGGATCTTGCCATCGAGAGAACAGACCATGACATATAAGATATTTTCCTGTTCAGCCATTGCCTCTATCTGAAACATCAGCTCCGAATAATGCTGAGTCAAAAGTGCGCGCTTTGATTGGGAAGAAAGGGTCTTTGCAAGAACGAGTGCCTCTTTGCGAAATTCTTCCAGAAATAGCTTTTGTGAATAATATCGAATAATGAGCATTGTAGTGACTATCACACAAGTCACTAATACAAAAAATATAAGGGTGATTTGCTTTTTTAAAGACACTTAAATGGATTCAGGAATATTGTATTTATGTATGAGTTCTTCTATTTTTTCTAGTTCATTACCTTTGGGTTTTGCGAATCCATGCCAGGGAGACATGGAAAGCACCTTTTTGCTGAGACTACTACCAGGAGAAAGGGCTAAGATTGCCTTAATGAGAGTTTCCTTATCTTTTGCTGGCAAATCCCTACGGATGGTCATAAGCCATCCAGGCGCCGGATCAGTCAAGGCAATCACCCTGAGCTGGCGTATGAGCTTTGACGGATTTTCTTCTTCTTCGAAATCAGCACAAACGGCACCTGCATCATAATCTCCTACGGCCACGGCCATAGAGTTGAAGAGTCAGTCACCACCAGTTGCGATCTCGGAAAAATCTTTTCTGGGATCTATGCCATTTTTCATGAAAAGTATCCATGTACAGAAAAATTTTGGGGTGTTGTGCAGGGAGCCAAACAGGAAACGCCTGCCTTTTAAATCCTGCAAGCTATGATAGGGGCTGTCTTTTCTTACGATTATGGCTCCCCTGTCTGTGGTTTCGTTGTTGTGGTTGACCGCAACGGCAACAGGGTCAAAAGACGTCAACTTGCTATGACGGTAAGCAGAGTATGCATCCTGAAGTATCAGGGCCGCATCGGCAATATTTTGATGAAACTGGTCTGCATTATCATAAACTGTGACCTTCACTGGCTTTTTCATTGCAATACTCAGATAATCTGCCAGAGGGCCAAACATAGTAAGGGTCTTTTCAGGCGTCCAACAAGGCTGTATTGCAAGTATGTAACTACTAGCCCCTGCCAATTGAGGCCATGACATTAGCAAAAAGACCATCCAGATGAAAAACTTTTTCATACGTATTCTCCATTGAAAAAGGGAATATTTTTTAGTTTCTTCGATACTTATCGAAAGAATCGGGAGAAATTATAAGATTTGGATGGCCTTTTCAAGCCTTAATTTTGTACAGATGGAAGAAATGGCCCTCAGACAGGTATGATTTCTTTTCCGCCCATGTAGGGCCTTAACACCTTTGGTATCACTACGCTTCCATCTGCCTGCTGGAAGTTTTCCAGTATAGCAACCACCGTGCGCCCTACCGCAAGGCCAGAGCCATTGAGGGTGTGAACCAGACGGGTCTTCTTCTTACCCTTTGGGCGGTAGCGGATATTTGCCCGGCGAGCCTGAAACGCCTCGAAATTGCTGCACGAAGAGATCTCGCAAAACCTGTCTTGCCCAGGCAGCCAAACCTCTATGTCAAAGGTCTTGGCAGCGCTGAAGCCAAGGTCACCAGTGCAAAGCACTATCACCCGGTAAGGTATTTCAAGGGCCTGTAGCACCTCCTCTGCATCGAGAAGCAGGGAATCGAGCTCTTCGTATGAAGTGTCTGGAGTCACGAATTTTACAAGCTCTACCTTGTTGAACTGATGCTGGCGCACAATGCCTCGCACATCCCGGCCATGTGAACCGGCTTCAGAACGAAAACAGGGAGTGTAGGCTACGTAATACTTGGGAAGATCGTCTTCCTCCAGGATTTCATCCCTGTGAAGGTTTGTAACTGGAACCTCGGCCGTAGGTATCAAATAGTAATCCCGAAAATTAAGCTTAAAGAGGTCCTCCTCAAATTTCGGTAACTGGCCTGTACCAAAAAGGGAAGCACTGTTGACTATGACCGGCGGTAACACCTCGAGGTAGCCATGCTTTTCCCTGTGGAGATCCAGCATGAAGTTTATGAGAGCCCGCTCAAGCATGGCCCCTAGCCCGAAATACACGGTGAAGCGCGAGCCTGTAAGTTTTGCGGCGCGTTCGAAATCGAGGATACCTGCTCTAACGCCTATATCCCAATGTGGAAGGGGCTTGAAATCGAATTCTGGGATGTCTCCCCATCTCTTAACTGTAACATTGTCATCTTCGTCCTTACCTATGGGCACCGATTCATGTGGAATATTAGGTATTGAAAGAAGTATGTCCTTGAGCCTTTTGTCTATCTCGGAAAGCTCACCTTCCAATTCCTTTATCCTTGCTCCCACCTCTTTCATCTCAATGATCATATCAGAGGCATCCAATCCCTTCTTCTTCAGCCTGCCGATCTCCTGCGAAGCCCGGTTCCTCTTGGCTCTCAGTTCCTCTGTCTCCTGGATAAGTCTTCTGCGTCTTTCGTCGAGTTCCAGAAACTCATGGAGAGAAACATCACTCTGGCGTACCTCAAGGGCATGTTTAACAGTATCGAGATTTTCCCTGATAAATCTGAGATCAAGCATTATGGCTGACTCCTTTTTCAAATTTTCACGGCTTGCCTTTTGGTGACAAGATATCTTTCCACCTTGTCTGGCCCAAGTCTCGAGGCCAATGTTACCTTGGAGGGTGTGTTTATCAAGTGCATCCAGCCTCCTATATAGACCAAGGGTGTGAATAATCTGGAAAGATTGGTGATCCTGCGGACAAGAAGCTCTTCTCTTTTACACCACTTTTCGTCAAAAACCAATTGACAATACGCCTCAGAAATCCTTTCAGGATGGACCAGAAGTCTTTCAGCCTTTGAATAATGACCCAAAAAATAAGACTCCATTGGCTCATCTTCATCTGATACCAAAAACCCTAGGTTTTCTTCAGAAAGTAGCTCTACATACCATAAGGGCAATTCACGCCTGGAAATTGTGCCTGAATCCACTGGAACTACTGGTATTGCTCCAATTTCTCCATATTTCTTTGCAGTTGACCATTCAAACGGCATGGAAAGTTGTCTTTCGAGAAGCTGAATCTTTAAATGGCGACGTTTTGAAACTGGCAGACCTTGGACAACCTGGGCCAACCGATCTAGCCATGCACCTTGGACCCTGGTCCTGTATCGTATTGAAAATGCACTTATCTCCACTGCTATACAGGCAGGTTTGATGGATTGAAGCAGGAGATGGAGAGAAGACGACGCCTCCTGGTCAAGATGAACTGTACCTATGAGAATGATAACCGATTCTGATTTCACCTGGCCGAATTCGAGGTTTCACCTTGTAAAACTCTTCAAAGCAAAAAGTAAAAACTGTCTATGGATTTCGAGAATATTCGCAATATTCATATGTTTGATATGGTACAAACTCATCCCTTCCATATCAATCTGGATAAGACGATTTTATTAAAAAAAGGATTAACGAAGCCTGCAAGAAACTACAAGAGCCAGTTGTCTCTATCGAAATTCCTGTATTGAATGGCCTCTGACATATGCTCTACTTGAATGTGTTTGGAGCCAGCGAGATCTGCTATGGTCCTAGATATCTTGATTATCCTGTGATAGGCCCTGGCACTTAGATGAAGCTTGGCCGAGGCCTCTTCCAAAAATTTCCTGCATTCGTCATCCAAATGGCAAAATCTGTTTATCTCCCTGACAGACATCTGTGCATTTGAATAGATGGCAACCTTGTTAAATCTCTTCTCTTGTATCTTCCTGGCACTGATTACGCGCTGCCGTATGACTTCAGATGGTTCTCCACGTCTGGACTTGGAGAGTTCATTGTAGGGAACTGCTGGTACCTCTATCTGAATATCTATCCTGTCCAAAAGGGGACCTGAAACTTTCGTACGATATTTATGGATCTGGGCCGAAGTGCACGAGCATATTTGTCCTTCCTGACCAAAATGGCCACACGGGCAAGGGTTCTGGGCCGCAACAAGGGTAAATCTCGAAGGGAAGACAAGACTCATTGCTGCCCTTGATATGGTGACAAAGCCATCCTCCATGGGTTGCCTAAGGCTTTCCAGACAGTTCTTTCTGAATTCAGGTAACTCGTCCAGAAACAGAATCCCATTATGAGCTAGGCTTACCTGTCCTGGCTTTGGAACAGTACCGCCTCCTATGATTCCAGCGTCTGAAATAGTATGGTGGGGAGCGCAAAAGGGGCGCTTCACTATAAGGGAGGAATCCCTTGGCAGCAATCCCGCAACGCTATATATAGAGGTGGTCTCAAGGGCCTCATCAAAGGTAAGAGGTGGCAGAATCGAGGGCAGCCGCCTTGCCAGCATGGTCTTACCAGAGCCAGGCGGCCCTACCATGCTCACATTATGGCCACCAGCTGCGGCTACCTCAAGTGCCCTTTTGGCCATTTCCTGGCCTATTACATCGCAAAAATCCGGCCCCTTTCCCTCTTGGCACGAAAAGAGCTGGGATAAGTCCACCTTCTTTTTTTCAATGGAGATTTCACCTTTAAGAAATTCTGACACCTGGGAAAGATGTTCCACTGGATATACATCCAGGCCCTGAACGACAGCTGCTTCAGCTGCATTTTCCTTAGGGAGTACAAATCCTTTCTTCCCCTTTTTCCTAAGAGAGAGGGCTATGGGTAAGATACCCTTTGCAGGCCTTATGGTGCCATCCAGAGACAGTTCTCCACAAAATGCCAAACCTTCCATTGCCTCCTGTGGTATAGCACCTGCGATTGCCAAGATAGCTAGAGCCAAGGGCAAGTCCAGACCAGTGCCTTCTTTCTTTATGTCAGCGGGGGCCAGGTTTGCAGTGATACGCTGGGTGGGAAAACCATAACCGCAGTTTTTTATTGCTGCTCTAACCCTTTCACGGCTCTCTTTTACTGCACTTTCTGGAAGGCCTACAATATTGAATCCCGGAAGGCCCGGAGACACATCCACTTCTATCTCTACGAGAAATGCGTTTATACCAACGACCACGCTGCCATGAACCACTGAAAGCATAAAATCTTACCTGATGAGACCAATCGAATATCCAAAAAGAGCTTTGGAAAAGTCAGAATCTCTTTTAGTTATCGGTCTTTTCTTCAAACAAAAAAACCCTGTCTGGCCTCAAGGCCAAACAGGGTTTGTATTTCATCAAGTTTTACCGGAAAAAACTTACATTTACATTACTACATCATGCCTCCTGGAGGCATTCCCATGCCGCCGCCCATTCCTGCGCCTTCGTCTTCCTTCTTGGGCACTTCGGCAACCATGGCCTCAGTAGTAAGAAGGAGTCCGGAAACACTGGCAGCATTCTGAAGTGCACTCCTGGTCACCTTGGTGGGGTCTATGATGCCTGCTGCAAGAAGATCCTCAAATTCTCCTGTTGCAGCATTAAAGCCCTCGCTATCCTTAAGGCCTTTCACCTTCTCAACGATGATGGAGCCTTCATGGCCTGCGTTATATGCTATCTGGCGAAGTGGCTCTTCCATTGCAACCCTTATGATATTGATTCCATGCTGCTCGTCCTCGTCATCGGTCTTGAGGCTGTCGAGCACATCCAAACACCTGATAAGGGCTGTTCCACCACCAGGCACAATACCCTCTTCAACGGCAGCCCTTGTAGCATTTAAGGCATCTTCAACCCTTGCCTTCTTCTCCTTCATCTCGGTCTCTGTTGCAGCACCCACATGGATCACGGCCACACCGCCAATGAGTTTGGCAAGGCGCTCCTGGAGTTTTTCGCGGTCGTAGTCAGAGGTTGTCTCTTCGATCTGGGCCCTAATCTGCTTTACGCGGCCCTCAATCTTCTCCTTGGAACCGGCACCGTCTACGATAGTAGTGGTATCCTTGTCAACCACGATCCTCTTGGCTGTCCCAAGGTCGTTGATGGATATATTCTCCAGTTTGATGCCAAGATCCTCTGCGATCATGGTACCACCGGTAAGGATGGCGATATCTTCAAGCATTGCCTTGCGCCTATCGCCAAAACCAGGAGCCTTTACCGCACATGCCTGGAGGGTTCCCCTGAGTTTATTGACCACCAGTGTTGCGAGTGCTTCTCCATCCACATCCTCAGCGATTATCATGAGAGGACGCCCCATCTTTGCAATCTGCTCAAGAATGGGAAGGAGATCTTTCATGTTACTGATCTTCTTTTCATGGATGAGGATATAGGGATCTTCCAGCACACATTCCATCTTTTCAGGATCGGTCACGAAATAGGGAGACAGATATCCGCGATCAAACTGCATACCTTCCACGACGTCTAGAGAGGTCTCCATGGATTTTGCCTCTTCAACGGTGATCACTCCCTCTTTTCCAACCTTGTCCATTGCCTCGGCAATGATGTTTCCAATGGTTGGGTCGTTATTGGCAGAAATGGTGCCCACCTGGGCTATTTCTTTCTGGTCTTTGGTAGGCTTACTTATAGTTCTGAGCTTTTCTACGACTGCATCGACGGCCTTGTCGATCCCGCGCTTTAGCGCCATTGGATTGATGCCAGCAGCCACAAGCTTGGAACCCTCTGTGTAGATGGCCTGGGCCAGAATGGTAGCTGTAGTGGTGCCGTCGCCAGCTACGTCACTGGTCTTTGAAGCAACCTCCTTGACCATCTGGGCACCCATGTTGGCAAACTTGTCTTCAAGCTCTATCTCCTTGGCCACTGTCACACCGTCCTTGGTGATTACAGGAGAACCAAAGGACTTTTCTATGATGACATTGCGTCCCTTGGGGCCAAGGGTGACCTTGACTGCATTTGCAAGTGCGTTAACGCCAGAGAGTATGGATTCCCTGGCCTTTTCGCTATATTTGATATCTTTTGCTGCCATTTATTTACTCCTCCATCTTTCAAATTTTTTTTGTTTTTTTGGAAAGGCCTCTTGTATGGCCAAAGTCGAAATCTTGATTTATTGAAAAATGCTGCTTGGATAGTCCGCTTATTAGTCCTCTATTATGCCAAGGACGTCGTCTTCCCTCATGATCAGATATTCCTCACCGCCGATCTTTACCTCTGTACCGGCATATTTTCCATAGAGCACCTTATCGCCAACCTTCACATCAAGGGGCTTGACTTCTCCATTCTCCATGATCTTGCCATTTCCTACAGCCACAACCTTGCCTTCTATAGGTTTTTCCTTGGCGGTATCTGGGATTATGATCCCTCCCTTGGTCTTTTCTTCTTCTTCAAGACGTTGAACCAAAATCCGGTCATGAAGTGGACGTATCTTCATAGTGTTCATCTCCTTTATAATGTATAAATTTTAGTGGAATCTTTATCAGGATGGCCATCCTATTGTTGTTAGCACTCATTGATTGCGAGTGCTAATATAAGTACAGAATTTCAAAATGCAAGATCCTGTTTCAAAATTTTTTTAACTAGCATGGGATCTGCCAACACGAATCAATGGCTGGCAATAGCATGAGGTCTCGAGATGTATCAAATTACAGGCCGCTATCCAGCTATTCTCACCGATCAGCAACTATTTTTCCCTGAGAAACTTCATGGCCAATATAAAGGCGCCGACTGTAATGCTGCTATCAGCTATATTGAATGCTGGCCAATGATAGCTGCCTATGAAAAAATCCAAAAAATCCACTACATAGCCGAATCTGACCCTGTCAACCAGGTTTCCTGCTGCGCCTCCCAGTACTAGAGCTGACCCCCAAAGAGCGAGCTTGTCTCTCTTGCTTGTCCAGAACAGATAGACTATGGCTCCAAGGGCAAGTACACTTATCATCTGAAAAAAGAGATGTCTCCAGCTTTCTTGACCCGCAAGTATGCCAAAAGCCGCACCCGTATTTCTAACATAGGTCAAGTTGAAAAATCCAGGAAGTACCGGCAGGGAATCGTGAAGACCAAAGGAGGTAAGAATAATGTTTTTGGTCACTTGATCTAAAAGCAATATGGTGACGGCAATCGTCCAAAAGGCTGCCATACCACCCTTGGGATCCAATCTGTTTACCTTTTGATTTGCCACAATCTCGTTATGCCCTGGTATTATGGCCAGAGGCCTTGGGCAGAGCGAAAACCCACATCAGGACTTCTCCTTTTCCTTTTTGAGGCGCTTATATGGCTCACTGTTTTTAGGCAAGGCAGCAAGAGCCTTCTTTTTATGGTATTGGGCTACCTGCATATTGCCTATCAGACTGTAATACCTGAAAAGATAATAATGGGCAAATCCTGGCTTGTTCAAAGCAGCGTAACACCTGCCCAATTGGAGAAGAAATTCTGGCATATCGTCCCATTCGGGCATGAGGGCTTTGAAATAATGCATGGCTTTTTGCGCCTGCCCTGTTTCCAGAAACGCCCTGGCCAAAAAATATTTGGCAGAAACATCCCTTGGCCTTTTTCCCAAGTAGGCCTTTAAAAGAGTTATTGTCTTTCCATAATTTCCAGAATGAAAAAGGGTCTTGGCCTCATCAAGCCTAAATGAGATGGGGTCAGGCGCCAGCTTTTCAAGCCTTGCAAAGACTTCCAAGGCTTCGCCGAATCTTTTGGCCTTATCTAGACTCAGGGCGTAACCATAAGTGGCCATGAGATTTTCAGGATCTTTCCTCAGTATACTGCGATATTCTTCTATAGCCTCGGCAGCTGGAGTGGACATGACCTTAAGTTTTGTCTGGATCCTGTGCAGGGTGAACAGATCCTCCTTCTGATGTTCATAACAAGGATGGGTTTTCCATAGATCTTCAATGTACGTGATCCTTTCTTCTGGCGCTGGATGGGTCAACAGGTATTTGGGAATGGCAGACGAACCAAGCCAGTTGTTTTTCATCATCTTTTCAAGGGTGGTCTTAAGCCCCCTTGGATCGTAACCCGCTTTACAAATCCATTGAAAGGCCCTTCTGTCTGCTTCCTGCTCGTCTGCCCTACTGTATTCCAGGCTTATTGACTGATTGAGAGCCATGGAGCCTGTAAGAAGCGCAGAACCAGCCTCTCCACCTCCAAGAAACAACCCTGCTATGGCCAGAACGGCTGTACCTATATTGACATATTTCATATTGTCCATGCGACGGGCAATGTGCCTTCCCTGAACGTGGGCAAATTCATGTGCAAGCACACAGGCCAGTTCATTTTCTGAATCAATGGCCTCAATAAGGCCAGAGTGGACAAAAACCATTCCGCCTGGCATGGCAAAGGCATTCAATGCAGGATCATTTATCACAAAGAACTTGTAATGAAAGAACTTGGCGGGTATGACTCTCAGGATATTTCTACCAATGCGCTCGACGAATTCATCCACTTCAGGATCCGTGACCAGTTGGACCTGTGGAAGAATCGTCTTTAACAATTTTTGGCCCATTTCCCTTTCCTCAGGAATCGATATAAGGGCGTAGGCCTCTGATGAAGGAAACGTCGTTACAAATAGGGAAAGGAGCAACAACAACAATAAACACAACGGACCGAAAACCGGTCTATCTCTTTCGCTTTTTTTTATCAAGGTATTTGGATCTTTTTCTGGATCTGATCTTGTCATTTTTTTTGAAGAGTTCTTCAAAAGAGGCTACTGAGGGAGAAAAGCCACCAATTTGCCTCAGAAATTCCGTTTCCGAATCGACCGTGCTTCTTAGGCTTTCCTCTGATGATTTCTTTCTTGGTTTTTCCCTAACAAATTCGTCCCTTATTTGCGGAAGGATCAACCATTGTCTTTCTATCTTTTTCGCAAGATAAAGGCCGCCCCCAGCATGTCGGAACTGGACTCCATCCTGATAGGCCTTTCCTGCTGTTATCTTACATAACATCGGTTTGTTATGAAACCTCTTTCCATACAAAAGGGCCTCTTTCCTCGAAGAAAATAACACTATCCACCCATTTTCCTGACAGTTACCAAGGCCGTGATCCTCAACATAGTGCAAGGCCTTTGGCCTGATAGGGGCAAAGAGCATTTCAGGAGGCCTTGCATTGGCATAGTCGAAGATGCCTGGATCTTGAAGCCCTGGCAACGCCCTAACCCTGCCTTCAGAGACTTCGAAGCCTTTCGGCCGAAAAACTAAAAGATGCTGTTCGATAGCCTTGGGAGTAATATGAGGGAAGAGCCTTTCTTCCAACAGGGCCTTATGCAAGTCTTTGATACGGACCCAGCCTTCTGTATCGCCAATTAATCGGAATTCAGATGGATGTCTTGCAAGCATGGTAAAAAGAAGCTTGTCAAATTTCTTTCTCTGCCTCTTATCCATACTTGCTAAAATCTTTCAACATGGTTTTGCATCTTCTTCAAAAACACATTTCACTACTTGACAGCATGCCTTAGTAAGTCTCGTTGCTGTTTAAAATAAAGTCGAAAAGCCCCTGAGAGTCCAAAATCTTATAAAAAAATCCGTTTTTTCTATATAATTCCATTATCGCATTTGAAAAGGCATAGTCTATGGTTTTATCATCAAGATTGTAATCATCGCGCAGGCTTTTTCTTGTGAACCGCATCCTCTTATTGCCAGACCTTTTATGCTTCATTAACCCCTGTAAAATCAATTCCCTTGCCAGATCAGCAAGTACAAAAAGCCTTTGTTCTTCGTCCTCCCTTGTTTCCAAGTTAAATCTCGATGGACAAATAGCAAGTCTTATAAGCTCAGGCATATTCCAATTTCTGGCAAGTTCGAACCCGAGATTTTCCGGGCTATACCCTCCACACGATTTTTTAAACTTTGCCTCATCTATTACCGGCGAACCTGCTTTCAATGATGATAGGACGATTTGTGGAATTACCAAAGAGGCGACAACTTCTCCGAGATTCCTGAACATGGCCACGATAGCAGTTTTTTCTGTATCGCATTTTGCCTCGTATGCGAGGTGCAAGGCAAGCAATGAGGCAAACACCCCCCTTGCTATAAAGAAGAGGTTGATGTCTCTGGTAAAGCTTACCCTTTTCACTGGCCTCAAGACATGGGCTTTTGATACAGCATGCGCAAGATTTTCAAGCCCAAGGAGCACCACCATGTATCTGATGGAAACAAGATCCTTTCTGTGAACAGAAAAAAAGGCCGAATTCATTAGCCTGAAAAGCCTAAAGGTTAGCCCGTAATCTTCCAGTATGACAGTTGAAATCTTGGCCGCACTGACGTATCGGTCTCCACACATGGCCAAGATGGCCCTTACCTTCTGTGGCCATGCTGGGACCCAGGCATCCCGTGCCCTTGCTAGAAGGATTTCTCCCTTTATCCTTGGCTGTTGGGTCTGGACCATGTATCTAAAACCAGTGCCTTGCATCTCCAATAAAAATGCAAGCTACAGAATTTCGGGCCACGTATCAAAATAACCCTTTAAAATTAAACCGATTAAATCCACGATTCTCATTTTGGGAGCCGTACAGGGCTATCTCTTTCCTTTGACAGCCCTTTTTCTTTTAATTAATCTTATTGCATAAAAAAAGAAAAAAGATAATAATCTAAAATACTAATCGGTCTATTTTTCTGGTTTGGGTAATTTTATTGAATTAGATCGTTCGTCGACTTCTTATCTTAACTGTAAAAGGTACAAACAATTATATTTTTTTTTCAACCTTCCGAAGAAGAAATTAGGCTTGAACGGAGTAAGGCCAGGAAGCTGAGAAAGACACGATGGTGGCGTAGAAAATGCGCATCTGGCAAATGCCACTATTGTGGTGCTATTGTGGGGTCTAACAATTTGACGATGGATCACCTTGTGCCCTTATCCAGGGGTGGCAAGAGCACCAGAGCAAACCTAGTGCCTGCTTGCAAAAAATGTAACAACAGAAAGAAATCAGCTCTCGCTTTCGAATGGGACGGTTTTACTAAAGACTGAATCAAGATGAACTCATATCTTATGAGGGTGGCCATGAAAAAAACAATCCTTCGAAAATCCCTTTTTCTATCGATTTTTATCTTGTTTTATATCTCTGGTTGTGCTTTTTCTGCCCATACCACTCCTATAAAAAAAGCGCGTACCACCAAATTGAACGCAGTACAGAAACAGGCCGATTCCACTTACCAGATTGGAGCTGGAGATGTCCTTACAATCCAAGTCTGGAGGGAACCAAGCCTCTCTGGACAATTTACCGTTAGACCCGATGGCCGGATTACATTCCCCCTTCTAAATGACATAAAGGCAGCAGGGCTCACCCCATTGGAGCTCAAGGCCAAGCTTGAAAAGGGGCTTTCTAAATTCATCTCCACTCCAGTGGTGACCGTAGGGGTGCAAGAGGTTAACAGCAAAAATGTCTATGTGCTCGGCAAGGTCAACACCCCTGGCAAGTACCCCCTTACCACAGACACTACCGTGTTGCAGGCCATTGCCGAAGCCGGCGGTCTGGCTGAATGGGCCCAGGGAGATGACATAGTTATCTTGAGAAAAGAAAACGGAAAACAGATAAAGCTAGAATTTGATTACGATGAGGTCTCAAAGGGTAAACACCTTGAACAGAATATTACCCTGAAACCAGGTGATACAATTGTCGTACCTTAAATTTCAAAAGCCTAAACCCCCTCATTGGCCTTTCTTTATTTTTACAGCTTTCACCTTTTTCGGTCTTTTTGCGCCCATGAAATCCACCTGCAAAGCAGATTGGATTCCATATACAAGAGCTACCCTAGAGCAGATATACGACTCTAACATTTTCCTGGAACCAGAAGGCGAAAACCGCCATGAAAGCCGATCTGATTTTAGGACAAACATCAGTCCCACCATTGGCATTAGAAATGAGAGCCAATTCCGGGTCCTCAGCTTTGAATATGCTCCTTCTTATTCCTATTTTGCAAGAAATACGAATGAAAATTATCTTAGACAAACCTTGGCATTTGATTTTAATCAAGGGATCTCGTCTCATATATATTTTTATGTCCACGATAGTTTCGACTACAATGAAGAACCAATTTCAGAGTACGGAGAAGAACAATCCACCTCTGTGAATTATGGCAGACGAAAAAATATAAGAAATAATGGTGAAGGTGGCTTTGTGTATAGGTTTGGCCCTGAAGATTTCTTTAGGATTTATTATTATGATAATCGCTTACTATATCCCGATGATTCTGGGTATGGACGTCAAGATAACAGAATCGAGAGCTCTGATGATTCTGTGGAATATGGGCCAGGGATCCAGGTCGGTTACTGGATAACTCAACGAAATGGTGTCAGTTTTCTTTACGAATGGCAGCGTGTGGATTATGAAATCAGGTCATCAAGGCGTATAGATCATTTGGATGCCGGTTACTCATATAGATGGTCTCCACATACTACCTTGAGGATAGACTATATATTAGATAATGTCAGGACCTATGGGAGGCTGTCACCGGATTACAAAATACATCAAGCTGCTGCCGGTTTTGAAAAGATGTTCAGTCAGAGTCTTTCTCTTACCTTTTTGGCAGGTTTTTATCATCGCACCATGGAAGACACCATATTGGAAGAAGAAACAGATCTTGATATCGGCTCTTCCCATAACAATGGCTTCATGGGGCATATGGCGATACGTTACACCCAGTCGAACTGGAACGTCAGCCTCACAGGCGAGGGAGGTGTAAGGCTCGAATTTGCAGATTATAACAACAGGGGGTTTACCCCTTACAGAGAGATCTCCTTAGATGGACATTATTATTTCAGCGACAGGTTACATGGCTTTTTGAGCCTGTCTTACACACACGAGATGTCTCCTGACACACTAATGGCACTTGTGGAAGGCGACCACCGGACAGAAACATATAATGTTTCCACTGGAGTTGAGTATCTGTTATTGGAATGGCTGACTTGTTCAGCAGAATATCAATACAATGACCAGTCAGAAACGCAGGTTTCGGATCTTCACCTCACAGGCTACAATGATCACGTTTTTTCAATTCGTTTCACTGCTACTTATGACTGGCGTCATAGCGAGGCACAACCAGAAACAAATTCATGGCAAATACCCAGATAGAACAACCTCAATTCAATATTTATCAATATATTCAACTGATCCTCCGGAGAAGATGGATCATTATCTTTACCGCAATCCCTGTCTTGATCATAGGGGCTCTATATTGCCTTTTAACCCCTCAAATTTTTAAGGCTACAGCTCTAATAGTAGCTGTTCCACAGAAGGTTCCGGAAACATATATTAGATCCACAGTTACAGAGGAAAATGATGAACGTATAAGGGGTATACTGAGAGAAATCACCAGCCGAACAGCGTTAGAAAAGATAATTAAAAAATTCAATCTCTATCCTGAGATGCGAAAGAAATATCCCCTTGAGACCGTTGTAGAAAGGCTAAAAAAAGAGATTAAAATAGAAAATACCGAACGAAACCGAAGAAACGGCCTTATTTCCTTTAATCTGAGCTATGAAGGCAGAGATCCGGCACTTTTAGCCAGGGTAACAAACGCCTTGGCAAACATGTTCGTGGAACAGAATCTTCAACTAAGACAGACACAAGCCGAAAATACCGCAAAATTTTTGGATTCAGAACTAAAAAAGATTTATGCCAAACTGAAAAAAACTGAAGAAGCCTTAAAAGAATATAAGCTGGCTCACATGGGAGAACTACCTGAGCAAAGAGACAGTAATATCGCCACATTAACAGCTCTACAGCAACAACTTCAAAGTGTACAAGAAAACATCAGAAGGGCGGAAGATAGGAAATTACTCATCAGTCAACAGCTTTCTGACGAAAGAATAGCGAGCAGAAATCTTGCAGCATATTCTAGCCAAAATGGACAACAAGGCCAGTCATCCACAAACACTAGAGGTCCTGAGCTATCTCTACCAGAGATGCGAGAACGCCTCAAGGTACTGCAATCCCGATATACCGAGGAACATCCAGATGTAGTTGCTTTAAAAAAGGCTATTGAATCAAGAGAAAAAGCTATTGCTCAACAGAAAAAAATGGGGCAAGCCAATAAAAATACATCGCATATACCACTTTCAGGAAACCCCGCGGTAGATGCATTAAAACTCCAATTGAGAAGCGCTGAATTAGAGGCAAAGCAGTTGAAGGAAGAAGCGTCTCAACTCAAAAAGAAGATAGAGATGTACCAACAACGAATTGAAAATACTCCAAAAAGAGAACAAGAACTAGTCGACCTAACAAGAGATTATGACAATCTTAAACAAACCTATGACAGCCTGCTTCAAAGAAAATTAGAAGCTGAACAAGCGGCTGCACTTGAACGAAGACAACAGGGCGAACAATTCAGAATTATTGACCAAGCTACTCCACCGGAAACTCCTGTAAAGCCGAATTTGAAGAAACTCCTCCCCATGATCATCATAGCTGCATTTGGAGGAGGGTTTGGATTTGCTTTTCTGCTAGATTTTTTAAGTACAAAGTTTTTTGATCCAGACGACGTGGTCAAAGCCTTCGGATTGCCTGTCATCGCTTGCATTCCAGTCTTGCTGACGGATGAAGAGAAAAGACAAAGGCGTAAAAAAGAAATATTAAATACATTACTTGCTGTATCGGGTTTTACTATATCGGGGCTACTGTTCATTATCTTATTCTTAAAGGGCCCAGGGGCCTTTGCGGGCATTCTTTAGGTATTGCTGAAATCATGTATCTGAAATTCTACAATCTGGAAACAGAGCCCTTCTCTCTTTCTCCAGATCCCGATTTTTTATATCTGAGCGAAGTCCATAGGGAAGGGCTGGCAAACCTTCGCTATGGATTGATTCAAAAGAAAGGATTCATTGTCATTACTGGAGAGGTGGGCACAGGGAAAACCACCCTAATAAATGCGCTTCTTGCTGAAATACCCCAAGAGGTAAAGGTTGCTTTTATTTCAAATCCAAAACTTGAAAGGGACGAATTTTTTTATCTTTTATCCAGGGCATTCAATATTGGAAGTGGCGATAACAAGGCCAAATTTCTAATCGATTTTACAAAATTCCTAGAACAGGCAGACCAAAATAACGAAAACGTCGTCCTTATAATAGACGAAGCACATTGCCTGCCTGAAGATCTGCTAGAGGAAATACGGCTTCTTTCCAACCTGGAAACACCAAGTTCCAAACTGGTCAATATCATCCTTGTGGGACAACCAGAATTTGAAAAAATTCTTGATCATCCCAAATTCAGGGCACTTAAACAAAGAATCACTTTGAGGCACAAACTCGAGGCGCTAAACAAAGAAGAAACAGCCGATTATGTCAAAGTCCGTCTTTCCAGGGCAGGAGCAAAAGACACGGGCATATTTACGCCAAGGGCACTTCATGCCATATACGAGTATTCAGGTGGCATTCCCAGGGTCATAAATCTTTTGGCAGATCACTCCATGCTGACGGGTTTCATCAAGGAGGCTCGAAGTATAGACGATAAAATTATAAAAGAATGTGCAAGTGAACTTGATATTGTTAATAATGCAAACACAAGCTCATCAACTGCTTCTTCCTCTGGGAAAAAAGTTGTCCACGAGCACTCTAATTACTTTTTGAAGATCGCAATAGCAGTAATAGTGTTCCTTGCAGTGCTCATTATCTTTTGGTTCTTCGGGCTATCGGTGGAAGAAAGGCAAAACCTCATCTCTGGCCTTACTAATATGATGATATCTTTGGGAAAATAATGGGAAAAATACAAGAAGTTCTTAAAAAGGCCCAGGCGGAAACCCTGCAGGATGCCATATCAGGCCCTTTAAGAAAAAAAGCAAAGAAAGAGACCGAAAAGACAACGTCCAAGCCCCCTCCATCAGACCAAAATATAATTGACAGACGGCCTCGTAAACTGCCCGCTACCAAAAAACTTAGGCAAGGGCCAGTAGATTTTCGTGTTATAGTTTATCATAATCCTGAATCCCTTGCTGCTGAACACTTCAAGGTGTTACGGGGCAATATCATGCACCCGGCTGATGGCAGAAAGATCAAGTCCATCCTCATTACCTCGTCTTTGGAACAAGAAGGAAAGACCATGGTGGCCTGTAATCTGGCAGTTAGCATTGCCCAGAGCCTGGATCCTTATGTAATGCTCATTGATGCAGACGTCAGAAGGCCAAATGTTCACAATATGCTCGGCCTCAGCAAGGTGAAGGGCCTTACGGACTATCTTGATTCGAAAGAACCTCTATCTGAATATCTGGTTAAGTGCGCCATTGACAAAATGACAGTTCTCCAGGCAGGCTCCAAAGTAAGAAATCCTGCTGAGTTGATAACCTCTGCAAAGATGAAATACCTCTTGGAAGAGGCAAAACTACGCTATGAAGACCGTTTTATTGTTATAGATTCTCCTCCAGTCAACCTTGCGGCAGAAACGCTCATCCTTGCTCAACAAGTTGATGCAATTGTGATGGTTGTCAGATATGGTATTTCAGACAAAAATGCTGTTGAAGAAGCCTTATCCAAGTTTGATCGTTCAAAGATTCTGGGCATTGTCTTCAATGGTTTTGAAATAACACCTAGAAAATATACCTATTACAAGAAAAAATACTATTATTCTGCCTACTAAAGAAGTGAAAAGACCTTGAACCTTTCATATGCTCAGAATCTTTGGAAAAAAATATCCATTCAGGAAATTGATACTCTTTTTTGGGGAAGGTCTGTTCCTCTTTCTATCTCTTTCCCTGATAACCTTTCTCAAAGAGCCATATGCCTTGTGGGACAACCCGCTTACTTGGTTCAGGCTGACCTTCATAGTAATTGTCTGTCTTCTGTGCCTCTACTATTTTGATCTTTATACCTTTAGAAAAGGTTACAGTTACTTTGAAATGTCCACTAGGCTCTTCCAGGCCCTTGGAAGTGCCTCCATCTTTCTTGGTTTCACATATTTTCTATTTCCTGCTCTCATGCCTGGTCGAGGCATCTTTCTCATTGAGCTCATCACATTCATATTCTTTAGTAGTATATGGCGCTACTTTTACATCTGGATTCTAAAACGTGATATCGGTTCCAAACCTGCCATAATAGTTGGACAAGGTGACGCCATAAAACGGCTCCTTGTTGAGTTGGAAGAAAATAGCGACTGTGGTTATAGGATCTGCGGAATTATTTATCCTCAAAAAGTTGATTCAAACCTGGAACAATACGGCAATCTGAAAATTTACTATGGTTTCGAGGACATCCTTGGAAAGGCTATCGAACTCCAAGCAGAAGAAATAATCGTAGCAATGGATGAAAAACGCGGCATCCTACCAATTGACGAACTACTCAGATGCAAGATGCAAGGACTTCCAATAAAAGACGGCGAAACATTTATAGAGGAAATCACTGGCAAACTCGCTATAGACAGCATTAATCCTAGCTGGTTAATATTCAAGGAAGGGTTCCGCAAAAGCCAGTCCACATTCATAGGGAAGCGTATTACAGGTATCTTTTTCAGTTTGATAGGTCTTATCTTTTCCCTACCCATTACCCTTGTCACAGTATTGGCTATAAAGCTCGAATCCAAGGGGCCTATCTTTTTCCGACAAACCAGAGTGGGTAAAGATGGCCGAAAATTTGAGGTGATAAAATTCAGATCAATGCGTACCGATGCTGAGAAAGATGGGGCCAAGTGGGCTTCTGCTGATGACGATAGGGTGACCCGGGTGGGCAGGATCATTAGGAAACTCAGGATAGATGAAATACCCCAGATGTGGAATGTGTTAAAAGGTGACATGAATTTTGTTGGCCCTAGACCAGAAAGGCCAGAATTTGTCAAAGATCTTGCAAAAAAAATTCGCTATTATGATCAGAGACACTGTGTGCAACCCGGCATTACTGGTTGGGCACAAATAAATTATCCCTATGGTGCATCCATCGAAGATGCAAAAAGAAAACTGGAATATGATCTTTATTATATCAAACACATGTCGGTTCTACTCGACCTTTACATCATATTGAAAACGGTCAAAACCATCCTTTTCAGGGAAGGATCAAGGTAGATACTTAACGGAGGGCTCATGTGCGGTATAGTTGGTTATGTAGGCTACAGGAAAATTCTTCCTGTCCTTCTGGATGGGTTGAAGAGGCTTGAGTACAGGGGCTATGACTCAGCAGGAGTGACCTGGCCGCAGGATGGAAACCTTATGAGAGTACGCGCCAAGGGCAAACTCTCCATGCTGGAAGATGCGCTTGAGGAACA
>Ga0256914_1000861_pt1 | contig 29303 bp, 38 predicted proteins | sample HulkmetaG_FD_191571 | JGI IMG/M metagenome (GOLD analysis project Ga0256914, IMG submission 191571) | Hydrothermal chimney microbial communities from Main Endeavour vent field at the Juan de Fuca Ridge, Pacific Ocean - Hulk | ecosystem: Environmental > Aquatic > Marine > Hydrothermal vents ... | reverse complement strand
GCCCCCAAGGGTGGGGCTGCCCGCCCATTAAAGGGGAGCGTGAGCTGGGTTTAGACCGTCGTGAGACAGGTCGGACTCTACCCACGGGGGGTGTGGGCCGCCTGAGGGGAAGGCGCCCCAAGTACGAAAGGAACGGGGCGTCGCGGCCTCTGGTCGACCGGCTGTCCGGCAGGGCATGCCGGGCAGCTACGCCGTAAGGGGTAACCGCTGAAAGCATCTAAGCGGGAACCCCTCCCCGAAAAGAGGCGGCCGTTCGCCGGGGGAGACCCCGGCGACGAGGGCTCCCGTAGAAGACGGGGTTGATGGGGCGGGGGTGTATGCCCGCCGCTCCCAATCGCCCGAGGCTGACGCTCGCCCGAGGTGTTGGCTAGTGCGGTGCTGGTAGGGCCTATGCGTGGCGCGATTGGTGCCCGATGCGTTGTTCTAGTCTTGCCTGCTCAACACGCTTAGTTAACCTCATTTTCCTTGATTAGGTACTCTAAGCGGGTGTCAGGGATTGAGCGGTCCCGGATCATTCACGCTTAGGTACGCGTCCACGAAGCTCTTCTTTGGGGAGGGTTCTGTTGGGGACCTAGCGAGGTACCTTGGTAAGCATTCTTTGGTGGCGGTAGTTACGGGTAGGTCCTCAGCCAAGGTCAGCGGCGCCTTAGACGACGTCTTAGGCGTCGTTAAGGAGGTTGGTGCGGATTACTTCGTGGTTTCAGGCGTGCCTCCTAACCCCTGGGCAAGTAGCGCTGATGACGTGGCTGAGCGCGTGTGGCGTGAGGGTGCTGACGCCGTAGTAGCTGTTGGTGGGGGTAGCGTGATAGACACGGCTAAGGTCGCGGCAGCCATAGTTGCTGGGGGCGGTAGGGCAGTAGATTACGTCACGTTCAAGAGGCGTGTTAGGTCTACCCTACCACTATATGCTGTCAACTTAACACACGGGACGGGTTCCGAGGTAGATAGGTACGCAGTACTAACGATCGACGGGACCGGCGAGAAGCGTGGGGCGTCAATCACGTACCCGGTAGTGGGGGTTGATGACCCCAGATACACGGTGACGTTGCCGCGCGACCACACAATCTACACGTCCCTAGACGCCCTGTACCACGCCTACGAGGCAAGCACCGCCAGAGACCGGTCCTCACCCTACGTCACCTTACTTAGCAAGGAAGCAATCGCAAGGATCAAGGAATGGCTGGGCATCGCGGTCGCTGACCCTAGGAACCTCGAGGCGCGGGGCTGGTTGCTCTACGCCTCAATGATCGCCGGGATAGCGATAGACGCGTCATCAACGCACGTGATCCACGGCGTGGAGCACGCGCTAAGCGGCATTAATCCTAAACTACCTCACGGTGCGGGCCTAGCGATAGTGGGTCCCGAACTAATCAAGCACACCCATAAGGCATGCCCGACGAAGTCGGCGGAAGTACTTAGAGCGCTGAACCCCGAGCTGAGACCGACCCCCGACGACGCCGTGAGGGCGGCGGAGACCGTGCAGGAATTCCAGAGTAGGGTAGGGTTCAACAAGAAGCTCTCGGACTACGGCTTCAGCAGGGACGACGTCAGGGAAGTGCTGAACCTCGCCTTCGGCCCGCTGAAGTACTTATGGGAAGGGGTCACGCCCTTCAAGCTAAGCAAGGAGCTGGTCAAGGAGGTCCTAGAGAAGAGCCTGTGAGTGAGGAGAGCGCTGAGAACACATCACACCTTAAACTTCCTCTCCCTAGCCTCGGTCCCGCCCCTTAAATACCAGCCAACATCAAACACGTTCTCAGCAACAACGTCAACACTCCTCAACCCCTCAATCTCCCGGCAGGAGTCGATGACAGATAAACCAACACCGTACACGAACCCGTCCTCACCCACGATCCCCACGACTTCACCCTTACTCAGCGGTTCAAAACACTCAAGCACTGACGCCTTCAGCACGTCCTTACCATAGAGGAATGGTTTAAGCCCGCGCTCACCCACGACCAGAGCCCTTCTGAACCCGCCTAAGCTGGTGTAAAGGAACGAGAGGAAATCAACTGAAGGCACGAACATTGGGCTGGATCTCCTAAGCCTACCAGCATACAGCCCCGCAGCGTAGGGGACCCTACCGGAACCCAGCAAGTCGTTAACGAGGTCAGCCACCTCACCCCTAAGGAGATACGCCTCCGCGAACTCCCCTCTACAGACAAGCAGTGAGAAACCCTCAAGCACCTTAACGGCGTCCTCACCAAACAACCTAACCACGACACCCTCCATGAACCGGGTAGTGTCCTCAAAGGAGCATCGAATACCGGCACCCATCCTCAACCAACCCTCCTAAGCAAGCACATGAAGAAACCCTCCATTCCGTGAATGTGGGGCCAGACCCTGACACACAGCCGCACGTAATCAGGCAGCTCAAGCCCGAAGTACTCCTCAACACCCTCACTCAACCTTAAGGGGGCGTCAACCCTCTCAACCCTCACGTCATCCCTCCCCTCGACAACCTCAGCAATAACGAACTCATCCTCCTCAGGAGCTATTGAGCACGTCGAGTAAAGCACTAACCCACCAGGCCTGACGGAGTCCAGCGCGGCGTTAAGCAACTCAACCTGCAACTCATGCATCCTAACCAGGTCACGCGTACCCGTCTTAACCTTACGTGAAGGGTCGAACATTATTAAGCCCTCACCACTGCACGGAGCGTCAAGCAACACCCTATCAAAGCGGGACGGGAAGATATCGGGGATGATACGACCGTCGACCCTGAGAAGCACGGCGTTCCTAACACCCAATCTTTCAATGTTGCTTCTCAACGCACGCATCCTAGACCTACTCACGTCGCACGCAAGTAGGACGCCCTCATTACGCATCAGCTGAGCCATGTGGGTCGCCTTACCACCAGGGGCGGCAGCTAAGTCACACACGCGCTCCCCAGCAACAGGGGATAACGTGAGTGGAGGCAGTAATGAGGCCCTTCCCCGGTAAAGGTAGTACATGCCGACGAGGAACTCATGCGTAGCTCCTAAAGTCGAGACCGTGTTAACGCCCCCGACAACCTCGAAGCAGTGCTCAGCCCACCTAATGGGCTTAACCTCAAACCCTAAACGCTCAAGCCTCTCGGTAAGCACTCCGCAGTCCTCAATCCTCAACGTATTGCACCTAACGGAAGGATTAACACTCGACTCGAAGGCCTGAAGAAGCCTGCCAACCTCAACCCACGAGCCAAGTATGTTTAAGTACCTTTCAACCATGTAAGGCCTATACCCCCACCTACTCGCTACTGCCTTAGCCCTCCTACCCGGCCTAACCCTACTTAACACCCACTCGAGAGGATTGGGAACGTCGCCGAACCTCGGTAAGTCACCCACCTCAAACTTACATTACCTCACCCACCATAAATCATTGGGGTGAGGATATGGGCGGCGAGCAAGGGAAGGAGATGGTGAGGGCCCACCTAAGAATATACGGTTTAGTTCAAGGAGTGTTCTTCAGATCCTCAATGAGGTCCGTAGCCTACAGACTAGGCGTCACTGGATGGGTAAGGAACCTACCCGACGGAAGCGTCGAGGCCGTAGTTGAGGGACCCAAGGAAGCCGTTGAGGAAATTATAAGGTGGGCCCACAGAGGCCCGCCAGCAGCCCGCGTGGAGAGGGTTGAGGTGAAGTGGGAGCCATACAAGGGTGAATTCAAAGGATTCAAAATAAAGTACGCGTGGTGGTGAGGCACGAACGAAAGTAAGCAGGGCAAGGCAGGGAACATGGAGTACGAGGTCAAGATACCTGTTGACGACCTGAGTAAGGTGGAGGATACCTTAAGGGGAGCGGGCGCGAAACTAGAGGCCCACTTAAAGGAAACGGACTACTACGTAGACCTAAGGCAATGCCCCGGAGTACCCAAGGATTCAGCCATGAGGATAAGGAGGACGGTGAATCTAATGACGGGGGAGGTCAAAGGCAAGATCACGTGTAAGGTAACGCCCCAGGGAACGCCGGGCGGGGTGAAGGTAAGGGAGGAGATAGAAAGTGGAGTAAGTGACCCCGACGCCGTCGTCAAGGCGTTCATGAAGTTGGGGTTCCTGGTAATCAAGGTGAGCAAGGAAAGGAAAGTGTACACGGGTGTGGAGGGCGCAACGATAACGCTGGATAAGGTCGAGGGACTAGGGAACTTTGTGGAGGTAGAGGTAATGAACCCGGAGGGACTGGAGGACTACGTTAAAAGGCTCAACCGCATAGTTAATTTACTGGGCCTCCGAGGAAGGCCCACCATAACTAAGCCCTACATACAATTGCTTCGCGAGAGGTTAGGAAAATGAGGTCATTAATAGCCCTCCTAACGGATTTCGGCTTAAGCGACCCATACGTCGGAATGATGAAGGCAGTAATAAAGACGATAAACCCGGAAGCAGACATCATCGACATCACGCATGAGGTGCCGAAGTACAACATAAGGCTAGGGGCCCACATCCTCAAGGTGGCGTCCAAGTACGTGCCTCCCGGAGCAATCATAGTTGGTGTGGTAGACCCCGGCGTAGGCAGTGAACGCAGATCCGTGATAGTGGTCAGCAAGAAGCACGTTTACGTAGGGCCGGACAACGGGCTACTCGTACCTGCAGCAACGGAAGAAGGCCTTATCGAAGCATACGTCATCAAGGAGGAAGTCGCGGGACTCCCTAATCCCTCACCCACGTTCCACGGACGCGACATATTCGCGCCGACAGCCGCATGGATCTCTAAGGGCGTGAGGCCCGAGTCCCTAGGCACGCGTGTAGACCCCAACGAGTTAGTAAGGGTGGACACGCTACCGAAACCAGTCACCAGTAAAGGCAACATAGCTGGCGTAGAGGTCGTCCACGTAGACAGCTTCGGAAACATAATCACGTCAGCAACCCTCAAGCAGATAATGGACGCCCTCTCACTAACCTACGGCTCCCGAGTCGACGTGAGCGCTGATGGTGTTAAGTGGTACACAGCAGAGATAGTTAAGTCGTTCTCCCACGTCAGCAGGGGTTCCTTCGCAGTGTATCAGGGCTCCTACGAGTTAGCTGAGGTAGCCGTATTCATGGGTTCAGCAGCTGAGGCGCTGAGGCCAGCGGGCCGCATACTCTTCAGGAACCCAGCCCTAAGTAATACTGAAAGCAATAATACTTCCACGTAACCAAGCAAGAGGTGGTCGACACTGGTCTGGAGCGACGTGAGGAGAGCCCTCTACCCAGGAAGGTTCCAGCCAGTACACTGGGGGCATGTCAAGGTGATGCAGTGGGTACTCGAGAAAGTAGATGAACTCATAGTTGGTATAGGGACGGCCCAAGAATCACATACCGTGGTCAACCCGTTCACGTCGGGTGAGCGCGTCATAATGATTCGCGAGGCGCTGAAAGACGCCGGCATAGACATGAGTAGGGTACACATAATCCCAATACCGGACATACTCATGAATTCCGTGTGGCCATACTACGTGCAGATGTACGTCCCGAAGTTCCAGTACGGAGTTGCGAGGAACCCGCTAGTTCTACGCCTATTCAAGGACGCGGGAATAGAGATACTCGTACCCCCACCCTACGACAGGGGCAAGTACTCTTCAACGAAGATTAGGAAGCTAATGCTCGTAGGTAGTGACGCGTGGCGTGAGTTAGTCCCGCCCTCAGTGGCGAAATTCATTGATGAGATTGATGGGGTCGGGAGGTTAAGGGAAGTAACAGGGGTTGACGAGTGAAGGTAGTGGATGGCTCCTACGGTGAAGGTGGGGGCCAGATACTGAGGACAACGGTAGCGATATCCTGTATTACTGGTGAACCCGTCAAGATAGTTAACATTAGGGCTAAACGCCCGCAACCAGGCCTTAAGAGGCAGCACATGACCGCAATTAAGGCGGCGGTAACCCTCTGTAGCGCTGAGGTAGAGGGGCTTGAGCTAGGCTCACGCACACTGACCTTCAGGCCCGGAAGCATTAGGGGCGGTAGCTACAGGTTCGACATAGGTACTGCGGGCTCAATAACCCTAGTGCTCCAAACAATAGCCCCGATAATGGCTTACTCCCCTCAGCCAGTGAAGGTAACGATAACCGGGGGGACTGACGTCCCCTGGTCACCGCCGATAGACTACTTCAGGAACGTCATAACATGGCACCTCAGGACCATGGGATACGAGCTAAGCACGGAGTTACTTAGGAGGGGCCATTACCCGCGAGGAGGCGGTGTGGTGAGGGTTCACGTCCCTAAACCTCCCCACTTACTAACCCCCGTTAACAGGGTGAGGAGGGAGGAGGTAAGGGTCATTAAAGGTATATCACACTGTGTTAGGCTACCCAAACACGTAGCGGAAAGACAGGCGAAGGCAGCTAAGGCAACACTAATCCAAGGCGGTGTGAAGGCGCCCGTGGAGATCCAGTTAGAGTACTATGAACCGCGGCGTGATCCCCACCTAGGGCCGGGGTCGGGGATCGTGCTCTGGGCAGAGGCAGGCAACACGGTGATTGGTGCAGACGCCCTCGGCGCTAAGGGCAAGCGAGCGGAGGTGGTTGGTTCCGAGGCAGGTCAGAAACTACTCAAGGAACTGGCGACGGGGGCGGCGCTAGATAAACACATGTCAGACAACATATTGCTTTACGCGGCATTAGCGGAGGGAGAGAGCAGGATAGGGGGATCTGAACTAACGATGCATGCACATACGGTGATTTGGCTCATAAAGCAACTCCTTAGCGTCAACGTGGAGTTAAGCGGTGACTTAGGTAAGCCCTTCACAGCAGTGATTAAGGGCGCGGGCATCAAGGCTTGAACCGCGCCTACCTAAACTTAAAAACGCAGTCCCCATAATGTTGAGGGTGTGGTGAATGCCCTTCAACGACGGAGACATAGTGTTAGTGGAGTACTCGCTCTTCGTTAAGGAAACGAACGAGTTAGTCGACACAACCAACGAGAACGTAGCTAAGCTACACGGCAAGTACTCGGAGGATGAGGTGTACGAGCCCGAGGTAGTGGTGGTGGGCGAAGGCCGCTTTATTCCAGGTGTTGAGGAAGCGATAAAGAACGCCGAGGTAGGGAAGGAATACGAGGTCGAGATCCCGCCCGAGAAAGGTTACGGTGAGAGGGACCCAAGCAAAGTTAAGGTATTCCCAAGGAGGATATTCGTGAAGAACAACATAATCCCCGAAATAGGGAAGGAAGTGAAGATCAACAATATGACGGGCAGGATAATTGCAGTGGGTGGCGGCAGGGTAACGGTTGACTTCAACCACCCCTTAGCTGGTAAGACCCTCCTGTTTAAGTTCAAGGTGCTTAAGAAAATCGAGGATCTAATAGAGAAGGTGAAGTACCTAATCAAGAGAAGGGCTAAGAGGGTACAGCTAGATGAAATCAAGGTGGAGCACGACCCACAGGAAGGCAAGGTAACGGTGGAGCTACCCGAGGATATGAGGTTAGCTGACGGTGTGCAGCTACTGAAGTTCTTAGCAGCGAGGGACATCACTAAGTTGGTGCCGGAGATTAAGGTAGTTGTCTTCGTTGAGAAATACAGCAAGGAAGACTTCGGAGGTGGTGCAAGTAGTGAGCGCGGAGAGCAAGAAAAGACAGCCTGAGGTAAACATAGGTGTCGTCGGCCACGTAGATCACGGCAAGACAACGCTCGTCCAAGCACTGACCGGCATATGGACAGCTAAGCACTCGGAAGAACTCAAGCGAGCGATGACCATAAAGCTGGGTTACGCTGACGGCGATATATACGAATGCGCAAACCTACCGGCCCCCGACAGATTCTGCACTGAACCAAAAGGCCCCGACTGCGTGTACAGGCGAAGCGTCTCCTACGTGGATGCCCCTGGTCACGAAGTACTGATGGCGACGATGCTATCCGGCGCTGCATTAATGGACGGAGCCATACTGGTTGTCGCCGCGAACGAGCCGTGCCCGCAGCCTCAGACCAGGGAGCACTTCGCGGCGCTAGAGATCATAGGTGTCAAGAACTTAGTGGTAGTTCAAAACAAGGTTGATGTCGTAAGTAAGGAGGAGGCCCTGAAGCATTATGAGCAAATAAGGAAGTTCCTTGAAGGGACTTGGGCGGAGGGCGCCCCCATAATACCCGTAAGTGCTCTCCATAAAGTGAACATTGACGCTCTGCTTATGGCTATAGAGAAATACATACCCACGCCTGAGAGGGACCTTCACTCCCCGCCACTAATGTTCATAGTTAGGTCATTCGAAGTCAACAGACCCGGTACACCGCCTGAAAAGCTTGTTGGTGGCGTTGTAGGGGGGTCACTACTTCAAGGAGTGCTGAGGGTAGGGGACGAGATAGAGATAAAGCCTGGAGCAAGGTTCAGGAAAGGCATGAAGGAGGAGTACGTCCCACTAACGTCGGAGGTAGTGAGCATACGCTTCGGGAATAGGGAGTATGACGAAGCAAAACCAGGCGGGCTAGTCGCAATAGGGACAAAGCTTGATCCCTCACTAACGCGTGCGGATCGCCTAGTCGGTAACGTGCTGGGGAAGGCTGGCACAGTGCCAGACCCGGTAACGCAGATCACAGTTGAGTACTCGCTAATGGAGAGAGTACTCGGCACTAGGGAGCTACTTAAGGTTCAGCCCTTAAGGGTGGGTGAGAGGATAATGATCACAGCTGGCGCGGCGGTAACGCTAGCGCTAGTTACTAAGCTAAGTAAGGACAGGATGGAATTAACGCTCAGAAGACCCACAGTCGTTTGGGATGGAATGAGGGTAGCGATAAGCAGGCAAGTACTTGGTAGGTGGAGGCTCGTAGGCTGGGGTAAGGTAGTAGGGTAGGCAGGGAAGTTGAAGGAGAAGAGAAAGGTATTGCTAGACACGTCCGCACTACTACTTTTCTTTGAAGGTGTTGATGTCCTCGATAAGCTATGGTACGCGTTACAGGAGCCAATGGAGTTTTACACTCTCGACACGGTGGTTGAGGAGCTAAGGGAGCTGGCTAAGTCCCCCGGAAGCAGGCGTGGGCGTGCCGCCCGAACAGTATTGACCTACGTCCTCAGTAAACTCAAAGTTATTGAAACACACGGCAAGTGCAAGACGGCCGATGACGCCATAGTGGAGTTCATTAAGGAACACCCGGAGTTCATTGTTGTGACGCTCGACGAGGAACTCAGGTCTAGGCTCAAGGAGCTCAACGCCAAGGTACTCACGTGGTGGGCAAGCCGGAAAAGGTTTTCTAAGGGTTGAGGGAGAGAAATAAGACTTAATAAATCTCTCATAACTCTCGTAGTCAGGTGTGGACGGTGTTCAGGATTATCTCAATAGAGGATATAATTAGGGTGCCTCCCGACAGGTTCGGCGAGGACCTAACGATCATAGCTTACGACCAGTTAAGGAACAGGTACATAGGTAGGGTGGACCCCTCACTCGGCTTCGTGATAGAGGTGTGGCGAGTTAATGTTAACCCAGAGGGCATGATAGTGCCTGGGGATGGCGCCACCTACCATAAGGTTGAGGCACAATTGCTAACATACTACCCGCTGAGGCACGAGGTAGTGGAGGGTGTCGTAGTGGACGTCAAGAAGATAGGGATATTCGTGAACATAGGCCCAATAGATGCGTTTGTGCACATATCGCAAATAGCTGACGATAAGATGGTTTACGACGAATTAAACGGCGTCATGCGCGGTGAGGAGACGAAGCTAGTTCTCAAGCGCGGAGACATAGTGCGCGGGAAGATAGTTAACGTCAGTATGGCCCCGCCCGCCCACATCAGGGTCGGCATGACTATGAAGCAACCTACGTTAGGAAAGATAAAGGAGGGCCCAGGATATGCCGGTTAGGAGGAGGCACACGAAGCCGTTCAAAGCATGCACGAAGTGCAAGTACTTAGTACCGCATGATGTGGAGCGTTGCCCTGTATGTGGTAGTGAGTCCTTCACCGAGAACTGGTCGGGAATGATAGTCGTTGTAGACATCGAGAACTCCGAGGTAGCGAAGATACTCGGTATAAAGCACCCTGGACGGTACGCTATAAAGATAGGGATTTAATCTCGATTAATAGATGAAACGATATAAAGGTTCCTCTTAAGCTTAGGAGGAGGTGTTGAGTATGAGTGAGGGGGCTCTGAGAACAGCTACACTACCTGACGGTTCACTCCTGCAGGTTATCAGGGAGAAGGAAAACAAGGTTGTCGGGAGGATAGAGGTTTACTGCGTAGTCACGCATGTTGAGAAGGGAACACCGTCTAGGAAAGATGTGCGCGCAGCACTAGCTAAGCTCTACGGGAAGAGCGAGGATCTAGTGGTGATAAAGTACATAAAGAGCGAATACGGTATCGGGAGGTCAAAGGTTCGCGCGAACATTTACAATGACTTGGAGAGGCTGAAGGCGTTCGAGCCTGAGTACCTGCTTAAGCGGGGTGCTTAAGCGTGGCCGAGAGGCATAAGCTCTACGAATACGACTACAGCACCGGGAAAATAAGGCTAAAGAACAAGGTATGCCCTAAGTGCGGGCGTGTGATGGCATTTCACAAGCACCCAGTGCCTAGGTGGCACTGCGGTTACTGCGGTTACGTCGAGTACGTAAGGAAGAGTGGCTAGGGTCAGTAAATGATAATTCTAGGCATCGAATCAACGGCTCACACATTCGGCGTGGGTATAGTCAAGGACGAGCCCGAGCACATACTAGCTGATGTTAGAGCCAAGTATGTGCCAGAGAAAGGCGGCATACACCCACGGGAAGCGTCTCTCTACTTCATGCGTGAAGCCCCAAGGGTTATTGCGGAAGCTCTGCAATCCGCCGGGCTCCGCATGAGTGACATCGATGGCGTCGCGGTAGCGCTAGGACCGGGATTAGGCCCGTGCTTAAGGGTCGGGGCCACCGTTGCTAGGGCGTTATCCGTGTATTTTAACAAGCCATTAATACCGGTTAACCATGCGGTAGCGCATATTGAGATAGGTAAGCTAATAACGGGGGCGAAGGACCCCCTGATAGTTTACCTCTCTGGGGGGAACACTATCATAGCGGCGTTTGTTGCCGGGCGCTACAGGATCTTCGGAGAAACACTTGACATGCCGCTCGGTAACTTCATGGACACGTTCGTCAGAGAGGTCGGCTTAGCCCCGCCATACGTTGTTAAGGGTGTACATCAACTGGATAAGTGTGCCGAGGAAAGCAAGGAGAAAAGAATACTGGACCTACCGTACGTTGTTAAGGGTCAAGACGTGTCGTTCTCAGGCCTACTAACCGCTGCATTAAGGCTGGTTAAGTCAGGGAAGGCGAAGCTCGAGGACGTATGCTATACCGTCCGTGAGATAGCGTACTCAGCGATCATAGAGGTCAGCGAGCGCGGATTAGCGCATACCGGGAAGAAGGAGGTGCTTCTAGTGGGCGGGGTAGCGGCTAGCGGCGTACTGCGTTCTAAGTTCGAGGCCATGGCAGCGTTGAGAGGAGTTGATGTTAAGGTAGTGCCCCCTAAGTATGCTGGGGATAACGGCGTCATGATAGCGTGGACAGGCTTACTGGCATTCAAGCATGGAGTAACTATAGAGCCTGAACGCGCGTACGTTAGGCAGAGGTGGAAGCTTGACCAAGCCGACGTACCATGGGGAGACCCCTAAGGTAATCGCGTTAGGTGCTGAGGCCGCGTTAATTAAGCACACGTTCCTTGGCATGCCCGCAGTCTACAAGGTTAGGTTACCGAAGCCCTACAGAGATCCTAAGTTAGACCTAAAGCTAAGGTCCGAAAGAACCGCTACTGAAGCCAAGATAATACATGACCTGAGACTGGCGGGCTTACCGGTCCCAGCCCTCTACTATGTCTCCTTAAGTGAAGGACTAATAGTTATGGAGTACGTGGAAGGGGATTTGTTGCGCGACCTCATAAACCGGCGTGTGAGCGGATACGCAGATCTCGTACGGGAACTCGGCAAGGTGACCGCGTTAATGCATGGGTTAGGGGTAGTTCACGGAGACATAACCACCTCCAACGTAGTTGTCAGGGAAGGTACGCCCTACGTGATAGACTTTGGGCTGGCTAAGTACAGCAGTGAGTTAGAGGATATCGGTGTGGACGTGCATCTCTTCATACGTGCTGTCGAGAGCACGCACTATGATGTAATGGAGGAGGTAATTACGGCGTTCTTCGAAGGCTACGCAAGCATCGCAGGTGAGGAGAGGGTTAAGGAAATAAAAGAGAAAGTGAGGGAAATAAGGCTAAGGGGCAGGTACGTTGAGGAGAGAAGGCAGAAACGAAGCAGGTGAACCTGTAGGTCAGCCAGTAATTTACGTGCTCACTCAGAATGAGGGTAAGTTCCGGGAATTCCTTGAACTCGGTAAGACTCATGGAGTGGTACTGAAGCAACTTCCCTCCCCTAAGGTTGAGGTGCAGCTCAGAAGCTTAGAGGACATAGCGACGTATGCCGCGTCAGTCGCCTTGGTGGAGTGGAGAGTTCCACTATTTGTGGAGGACGCCGGCCTCTTCATTGAGGCGTTAAAGGGTTTTCCCGGTCCCTACAGTAGTTATGTGTATAAGACCCTAGGCGTTGACGGAATACTGAAGTTAATGGAGGGCGTGAGGGACAGGAGGGCTTACTTCAAGTCAGTGATAGCGTTAGCCATCCCTGGGGAGGGTGTTAGGATCTTCACAGGGGTTGTGAAGGGGGGCATAGCGTTAGAAGCGCGGGGTACTGGCGGCTTCGGGTTTGACCCCATATTTATTGCTGAAGGTATGGACAGGACGTTTGCTGAGTTAAGCATTAGCGAGAAGAATAGGCTCTCACACAGGGGTAAGGCCTTCGCATCCATGGTTAAGTGGTTGCGAACAGCTTTTAAAAGCCGGATTTCCTAAGGTGTAGGGGAGAGAGCGTCATGAACAGAGGCAAGGAGAAAGGTCAGTCACACTCAACGAGGCCGCCCTCAACGGTGGCACCAAAATGGATACAGTACTCTCCCGAGGAGATAGAGCTAATAATAGTTGAGCTAGCCAAGAAGGGATACCCGCCCTCAATGATAGGCATAATACTGAGGGATCAGTACGGTGTTCCCCTAGTGAAGTCAGTACTGGGTGTGAAGCTCCAGAAAGTCCTCCAGAAGTACGGCATAAAGCTGGCGATACCGGAGGACCTCTACAACCTCATGAAGAGGGCGGTTAATCTCCGACGCCACCTGGAGGAGCACCCCAAGGACACTCACTCCCAGAGGGGTTTAATTGAGATAGAGTCAAAGATTCACAGGTTAGTCAAGTACTACAAGAGGAAGGGCATCCTACCGCCTGACTGGAAATACAGGCCTGACCAGGCGAAGATACTGGTTTCCCGTCCACTAGTGATTGTTCCTGAAGAAGCCGCGGAGTGAGAAGTAAGCTCAACCTCACACTATCCCCCTTACTTTTAAAACGATGTGCTCACTGAGGAGTTATTAAACCATAAACCCCTATTTGACGGGGACGGTTTTAGTGCCATTCACGTTCGAGGGAGTCAACGTAGAGGAGGTCTTCAGGAGGACCGTGTCGAAGGCCCGGACTGACAGGCGCGTAGTAAGGATAGTTATGGCGCATGAACCCGAGGCAGCGGTTACGGCAGGGCTCCTTGCTAAGGTACTCAGAGCAAGTGATGTGGAGTTCGAATTCATTACGGATCTGTTTAAGCCTGTTCTGGACGACGCGCAAGTAATTGGAGTGAACATGCCCGTAAACCTTTTCGAGGGAAGTGTGATTTTTCAGTCATCAACTTCCACGGTATTCACTAGGGTAGGCTTCAACTACATCTTTAAGTACGCGTCACTCGCTCTAGGTGTGCTCGATTTAGTCAGTGAGTTCGAACTAATAACGAAGGACTTCAAGCTAACCCTGGCTGCCGCCGTGCTGACAAAACGCACACCGCGCTTAGAGAAGGGGGGACTGAACAGTAAGGAAGAGGAGTTAATGAGCAGGCTGAAAGATGATGGACTAATAGACGTGGTGGAGTGCCCACCAATAATGGGTTGGAGCAGCGTGGGGCCCGGGAAAGCCGTCAGAACAAGTATTGATGTGCTAGTACCCTCGTTATTCCTCAAAGATGAGCCAAAGGAGGTAAAGCCCGAGGAGATAGCGTCGGAACTCGGCATTAAGCCTGAGGAGTTCAAGGGCAAGGAATACGTCGTGAAGACGCAATGGGTCGCTAAGGACTTAATGCTCGCAGCGTACGCGCTAGACTGGATGAGTGACGCGGCGGGGGCGGAGTCCGTAGCCCTATCAATGCTCAACCAATCCTATGTCAGGTGGGGTGCGGCAGGGTTACTCTCAAGCTTCCCAGACTTAAGGAGGATCATTAACAGATTGCCTGAGTACAGGAGAGTGAGGCTCAGCGACCGAACCTGGGTAATCGTAGACGATGTTAATCCACGGAGGTTCTCTGCAGTGGTTGCTTGGAAAGCGTTGAGGAGCTCGAGGCTAATTAAAGATCCTAAGGAGGTGCTGGCGCTTGAACACAATAATGAGTACTTCGTATCCGCACGCATTCTTCCGCAAACTACGAGGATTAAGCTGGCGGAACGTGGAACCCTGGTCGCCGGTGGTTATTACGTGGTTAAGGACCTGAAGGAGATCCAGTCAAGCATGTGAGGTGAGTGTAGTGGGTTACGTAGCGCTACGCATACCGATGCCTAAGCGTGAGGCTGAAGCCATCTACAAAGCCTTAAAGCCGGATGATGAACGCCCTCCTAAGGGATTCGAGATAAGGTCCCAAGTAGTTGGGGACTTACTACTGTATGAGGTTCGGTTCAAGTACGATAACCCCTCAACACTACTGACGTTGCTTTCAGTGCTTGATGAAGTCTCGAGAATCGCGGAAATGGTTCACGACATGGTAGCGCGCTTAGATAGATAATGAATTCTTATAAACCCCGCACACACATCTTGTGTAGGTTCGGGCGTCATGTCGAGAGTAGCGATAAAGGATAAGTGGAAGCTCAAGAAGTGGTACCGCGTCCTCGCACCACCCCTGTTTGAGAGCGTGCAGATAGGTACCACTCCAGCCGACAAGGACTGGAAGCTCCTAGGCAGGGTCTTCGAGGTCACGCTATTCGACCTCACAGGCGACTTCAGTAAGCACCACATCCACCTATACTTCCAGGTGTACGACGTTAAGGACGACGTCGCGTACACAAGGTTCAAGGGCCACGAACTGGCTAGGGATTACATGAAGTCAATAATTAGAAGGAAGTCCAGCAAGATCGCGGCAATAGTTGATGTCCAGACCAAGGATGGTTACGTCCTCAGAGTACAGGGTGTTGCCTTAACCGCCTACAGGTGCAAGACCAGTCAGAAGAGGGCAATACGTAAGGAGATGGTCAGGATCTTAAGGGAGAGGGCTGCTGAAATGACGCTGGATGAGTACATAAAGGCCATGATATTCGGTCAACTAGCTAATGAAATATTCGAGGCAGGGAAGAAGATATACCCGCTACGCAAGACAGAGATCTACAAGTCAAAACTCCTTTACATACCAACGCCGGAAGGACTCAAGAAGGCAGTCATCGTAGTAACGCCGCCGCACTAAGGGTAACCTCTCGCAGCCACTCACCTGCTTTTCTTCAGCTTCAACGGATCCTCGGTTAGTTAGTTTAATAGATACTAATGCAGACTTACTTCTCGGTATGCTCAATGCCTGACGCTGTGATACTAGCGGCTGGTTACGGGAAGGGGCTTGAACCAATAACGCATACTAGGCATAAGGTTCTCGTACCGATGCTTGATAAAACACTTCTTGAGCATAACGTTAAGTCCCTTGCTAAAGCGGGTGTTAAGTCAATAGTGGTCGTGGTGAATTACCTTAAGGATCAGGTAGTTAAGGAGGCATCTAGGCTTGCTAAGGTATACGATGTTGAGTTGAGGGTTGTAGATCAAGGTGAACCGTTAGGGACTGGACACGCGCTGCTGAAGGCACTCTCAAGCGTATCAACTGAGGACTTCATAGTGCTTTACGGCGACGTTTATGTGGAACCTGAGGACGTAGCTAAGGTCGTGAGTGTGGTGAAACCGGTCATTGCGGGTTACGGCGTGGAGGATCCCAAACGTTACGGAGTGCTAATAACTGACGGCGGTATCCTCAGGAAGATAATCGAGAAGCCCGAAATCCCTCCCAGCAACCTAGTTAATGCCGGCCTCTACTACCTGGACAGGAGGATCGAGAAATTCCTTGAGAACCTCCCGTTAAGTCCGCGAGGCGAGTACGAGTTAACGGACGCTATTAACTCGTACTGCTCCGAAGTAAGTGTTCGGGTCGTGGAACTCTCATACTGGCTCGACATTGGGAGGCCATGGAAACTCCTGGACCTCTCAAAACATCTACTTCGACGTATAGAGAGCCAGACGGTCTTAGGGCACGTCGAAGAGGGGGTTAGGATCCGCGGACCCGTAGTGATTGAGGAAGGAGCTGAGGTGCTCTCAGGGACGTACATTTGGGGACCGGCCTACATAGGCAGGGAAGCAGTGATAGGTCCTAACGCCTTCATAAGGCCATACTCGGTTGTGTTGCGCGGTGCTCGGGTTGGCTTCAATGTTGAGGTTAAGGCAAGCATAGTGATGGAGGACGCGCATGCCGCGCATCAAGCCTACATAGGGGATTCCGTGGTCTGCGAGCACGCGAACTTAGGTGCGGGAACGATACTTGCTAACCTCCGCTTCGACGACGGCAACGTTAAGTACAGGGTGAAGGGGGTTGTGGAGGACACGGGTAGGAGGAAGTTAGGGGCGATAATAGGGGGCCACGTCAAGACAGGTGTGAACGTGTCAACCGTGCCTGGAGTTAAGATAGGGGCTTACTCCTGGATAAACCCTGGTGTCACGGTCTACAGGGACGTTCCTCCATGTACTCACGTAGTGTCTGAGAACGAGAGTAGGCCCGTGAAAGGAGAGTGCTGTGTGGATCTCAGCGTCTGGAGGCCCTAGCCGAGACCACTTTAACGACGTCACCGTCGCTTAATATGTATGAACCTCCAACCCTCTTATTCTCCTTTGCTAGTATGGCGTAAAGGAAGCCCTTACCCAGGTCCGTGTGTATTAGGTACGCGAGTTCCTGGGCAGTTGTCCCTTTCCTAACTAAGTACGCATCCGGCAACACGTTCCCATACCCGTCTGTGTACTTGTGTGGGTCCTCGACCGGGTAAACAACGATCATCTGTAGGACTTCGAAGACAGCCTTGTTTATGGCCTGCTGTACCCCCGTACCGCCGTACTTACGCATGAAGCCCCGTATGATTTCAAGGGCCTTTAACTGCTTCGAGTTTAACTTTGATTCATCAATGATTTTGAAGTCAGGGTCGCCAGGGAGGTACTCTATTAGCCCGGCTTTCTCGGCTTTCCTGAGCGCTAGCTCGAAGACAGCGCTCGTAGGCACGACTACCCTGCCCTTAAGCTCCTTCAAGGCACGCTTGAAGTTATCCTCAGCTTCCGGGATGTCCATCTTATTAGCTATGACCACGATCGGCTTAGCTATTTCCCTTAGCCTTGTCATGAAGGATCTTAACTCCTCTTCACTCCATGTGCTCGGCTTTTTACTTTCGAGGCCGATGTCGCGCAGGGCTAGGGCTACGTGTTCGCGGCGGATGGAGAGCCCAGATACTCTCTTAGCTATGGAGTCGATTACCTGGTCGAGCGGGAGGTTGTCTAGCCCCCTAGCAAATCTTTCCCAGTCTCTCCTGATTATGTTATAGAACCACTCGTTAATCTCGAATTCAATGTTTCTTATGTCCTCTAACGGGTCGTGAGTACCTGGTTTCACGGGATTGCCTTCCTCATCAGTTGATCCGGCCATGTCAACTACGTGTAGTAGCACGTCGGCCTGCCTGAGGTCGTCCATGAACTTATTCCCGAGACCCCTACCCTTGTGCGCGTCCCTGACGAGGCCAGCAACATCCATCAACTTAATCGGGATGAACCTTTCGCCCTTCACGCACAGTGAGTTACGGGGGTTGCAACCAGGGAGGCCTAGGTCAACGTGAGCGCATCTCTTCCTAACATACCCCACACCTATGTTCGGCTCTATCGTTACGAAGGGCCTATTCTCTATTTTAGCGGGAACCATCGTTGCCGCTTCGAAGAACGTTGACTTACCTACGTTCGTCTTACCCACGACACCAACTAGCGGAGGTGACGGCGGCACCTCGTGAACCCATTACCTCATTGTGGTCGTTGCTTAAATAGTGGTTGTGTTAGCGCGTTGGAGGAGGAAATAACTTATAACCTCCATACTTAAAGAGTGTAGCAGGCTAGGAAGGTGTCAGTCATGGCGAAGTCCGCGTACCACTACATCGCGGAGCTCTGGAAGAGGCCCTATGAGGGTGAAATGCTCCAGATAATGAGAGCTAGGTTCATAAAGTGGAGGAGGCAACCCGCGATAGTCCGTGTCGAGCACCCAACGAGGCTCGACAGGGCTAGGGCGATAGGCTACAAGGCGAAGCAGGGGTTCGTGGTCGTTAGGGTCCGCGTAAGGAAGGGTGGTATGAGGAAGCAGAGGCCGCGCTCAGGTAGGAGGCCGAAGCGCATGGGTGTTTACGGCTTTGCTCCTGCCAAGTCAATTCAGTTAATAGCTGAGGAGAGGGCAGCTAGGAAGTACCCCAACCTCGAGGTGCTGGGGTCCTACTACGTAGGGGAGGACGGTCTCTACAAGTACTACGAAGTAATATTAGTTGATCCAGCTCACCCAGCAATAAAGGCGGATAAGGACATCAACTGGATAACGCAACCATCACAGAAGGGACGTGTCTTCAGAGGTAAGACAGCAGCTGGCAGGAGGATGAGGGGCTTACTGAAGAGCAGGGGCTTGAGAGGAACTCACAAGTGGAAGTGGAAGAAGAAGGCTAAGGAGAGGAGGCTGAAGAAGAGGCACGAGGCGTCAAGAGGCGCTAGGCTGATAGTGCCTGAGGACCTGGCGAAGGAGTTGGGTATTGAGAAGTAAGGATAGACCAGGGATGAAGGCAACACCTAAGGCCAGGGTAAGTAGGTTATCGTTAAGCGTTTTCTACCACTCAACAGAAAACCCTGCCAAGGTTAGGAAGGCTGTTTTAAACCTAATCCCTCCCGAACTTCGGGAAAGAGTAAGCATGGATGAAGTAGTGACTCAGGGGCATTACGGCAACGAGATAGGTATAATCACGGTCACGCTAAAGGGGAAGAACGCCTTCAAAACGCTGGAATTCATAATCTGCTCTATGGAGCGCGTGGACAGGAACATACTGGTAGCTACCGTAAGCAACCGCGCTGGCCACAGACCCTCTCACCTCTACTTCAGAGTCAGCAAGCAGGAAGCGTACTTAGGTAAGGTCGAGCTAATGGACGGTGACGACGTGATTAAAGTCTCCGTAACGGTGAATGGTGTGAGGTCCGTGGATCAACTGAGGCAGTTCCTCGAGGTGCTAACTAGTGAGTGCACTAACACTCGTTGACGTGGCCTTCATGGGAGGTGACTCTAGCCCCAAGGAGATAGCTAAGACGGCACGGCTCATGGGCTTCAAAGCTGTCGCTGTTGATGGGTTGAGAGATTACCTGAGAGTTAACGGGGTTTCCCTAATTCCTAGGCACACCTTCACCGACCCGAACAAGGGCATGATGCCCAGGGGTAACGTGCTCCGTGTCTTTAGGTGCGTGGATCCTGACGCATTTAAACTCACCAACAGGGTAATGACGTACGCTCACGCTGTGGAGTTAGGTGGTAAAGTGCTTAGCAGGCTTGGTAGGAAGAACGCCAAGAAATTAGCTAATACCGCGATCCCGGTAGTAATTAGGGCTAGTGAGGTGTACGACGCGTTAGTGCATGGAAGGAGCTTATCCGGCCTAGCAACGCTGCTTAAGCTCTACGAAGCCGGGAAAATAATGCTGAGCGTGGGTTCGGGCGCTAGGGTACTCAAGGAAGTAAGGCACGGGATAACGTTAATTGCTCTCCTCACAACCCTAGGTTTAAGCGAGGCTAAGGCACTAGCAGCCCTCACAATAAACCCTAAAACACTGGTGGAGCGTGCGGGGTATGTCATTAAGTGAGGGGCAACTGGCAATTGTGCTGGCACTCACGTCACTAGCTCTCTCAGTGGTTTCCCTCATCATGGTTACCTTCCTTTATAGGCATAATAGGGTTATCAACTCTAAGATGGCGCTCCTAGCATCAGCTCTAGGTAGTAGGGCGGTTAAGGCATATGTGAAAGCAGTGGAGGCTAGGAAAGAGAGGAGGGAGCGCAGGCGGTACTTGATAGTCAGGCTCGTATACTCTGGTAGGTTGAGTAAGGCGGAGCTAGAATCACTCATACGCAACGCTTACGAAAAGCTTTACGGATCCAGCAGATCATCAACGGCAGGACTTAAGGTGGTAGACATAGACGAAAGAATAGGTACGGCCATAATTAGGTTCAAGGCCCCGCGCAAGTGGGAAATACTAGCCGCTCTGGGTGCTGTGGAGAACCTGAGTGAAGGTAGGGTGGTAGTAATTCCATTAAGGGTCTCAGGGACCTTAAGGAAGGCTAAGGAGTATGCAAGGAGACTGACACGCTCGGCGAAGTAGGTTCCACACCGAATCAAACCGCACAGAACTTAGTTAAGCGGCGGTCAGATCGTCGCGAGGCATTCATCCCTGCCCAATCCTTTTGGAGCGGCATCATCATTCCACCACGTACTAAGCTACCATCTTAATAAGGTTGGCACCTTTTACCTCCATGAGTAATGTTATTAGGTGAGTAACCCCTTAGCCATAGTGAATGATGGCACCGTCAGTGGCTGAAACGTGATGAGTGGGACCCTCTCTGACACGCCGTACCGGTGAGGTATTCATGAAGCGCGATAAGCTCATCGTGAAGGTGCTTTCAGCAGTGCTTTATGAGGTCCTTAACCACAGGGTCTCAGTTGATGTTGCCTTCAAGAGAGCGTGTAAGGGGAGATGCGCTGATAGCCTTGAGGAAAGAGAGAAACTCTACATCATGGCAAGGGAACTCGTTTCCGACTACCTCAAGGTTCTATGCGTGAATCCCGGATTAAGGAGCTACGGGAAGGTCGTGAGGTTCTGGCTAAGTAAGCAGTGGGATGACACTAGCCTTCCTCCCTGGTGTCGCCTATCCTATCAAAGGTGGTTCTACGAAAAGCTAGCGTCGTTAGTAGGGGATGAGGTGGAGGAGCTACTGAGTGAAATGAACCGTAGACGATGGTGGTTAAGGATAAACACGCTGAAGGCCCCTGAAGAGAAAGTGCTTCGTCAGCTTGAGGAGGAAGGCGTCGAGTACGAGGTAGATAAGCACTTTCCCTACATGGTGTTCGTGAAGCACTCACCGAAACCTGTGAGGTTACTCAAACCCGTTAAGGAATTCAAGGCCATCCCCCAGGATAAGGCCTCTGCAGCGGTCGTTAACGCGCTCAATCCCGAACCCGGTGACGTAATCTTAGACATGGCGGCAGCCCCAGGGATGAAGACGTCACTGATAATGATGCTCGCTGAGAACCGGGCGCGCGTCATCGCTGTGGACATTAGCTACAGGCGCTTACTAACGTGTGCTAACCTGCTCGCGAAGCTTGGCGTCGATTTAAGCAAGGTGCACTTAGTGGCGGCGGACTCAAGAGACGTTTTTCTCCGTAGCGCATTCGACAAGGTACTGCTTGACGCTCCATGTAGCAACAGCGGAGCGGTGAGTAAGGATCCGGGAGTGAAGATCCACTTGACACCCTCGAAGGTAAGGCATTACTCCGAGATCCAGAAGGATCTAATTCGTAGGGCAGTTAAGCACGCCAGTAATTTAGTGGTGTACTCAACATGCTCAATAATGCCGGAGGAAGGGGAAGAAGTTATTGCGACAGTGCATGATGCCGTTAAACTTGTTAGGAAGTACTCCTGGGCTTCCCCAGGATATAAGGTAGTGGACTTCAATGATAAGGTAATGCGTTTCTTCCCGCATAAGCACTTAACGGAGGCATTCTTCCTTGCCGTGATGGAAGTTACTGGATAACTTATCCATTAAGGGTAAGTATAAGATTTCCCACGCAGAAAAAGCTTAAGGGTAAGCCCGCATGAGCGTAAACACTCCGTATGCGACTTCAGAGAGAAAGAACATCAAGCGTAGACGTAGGGTTCTGGTCGCTAAGCTAGGCCTTGACGGCCATGATAGGGGGGCTAAGGTCGTAGCTAGGGCGCTTAGGGACGCGGGATTCGAGGTAATTTACTTAGGTGTCCACCAAGCCCCAGAGGACGTTGTTGAAGCGGCGGTGGAGGAGGACGTGGGGGTTGTTGGCGTCTCCATACTTTCAGGCTCACATATGGAGCTTGTCTCCGACTTACTGAAGCTGATGAAGGAGAGAGGGTTAAACGTCCCCGTAATTGTGGGCGGCATAATTCCGCCTGACGACGCCAGGGAACTCAAGAAAATGGGTGTTTTTGAGGTTCTCGGTCCTGGAACCCCGCTTCGCAAGGTTGTCGAGGTTTACGAGAAGGCGTTGGAGGTGAATAACTGATGAGGGAGCTTGACCACATAGGTATAGCCGTAAAGAACCTAGACGAAGCCATAAAGTTCTATCGTGACGTATTGGGCCTCGAGCTAGTCGAGGTTGAGGAGGTTCCAGAGGAGAAGGTTAAGATCGCGATGTTTAAGGCGGGATCCGTGTACATAGAGCTACTTCAAGGACTCAGCGAGGATTCAGCGATATCAAAGTACATAGCTAAGCGTGGCGAGGGGATCCACCACATAGCGATTAGGGTGGAGAACGTCGACGCCCTAACTAAGGAGTTGAAGGAGAAGGGCGTACGCGTAGTGTATGAGGAGCCGAAGTTAGTGTCCGGCGGTAAGAGGAAGATAAACTTCATACACCCGAAGGCGACACACGGTGTCCTCCTAGAAATCCTTGAGAGGTATGGGTGAGATGACGGATCTAGAGAAGATAAGGGAACGGATGAAGGAATGGAGCAAGGAAGTGCTGGAGCCAGTACTGAAGAGATTCCCTGAGAGGAAAGCAAAGTTTCTGACGGAGGAGGGCTTCGAGGTTCGGAGGGTTTACACGCCCCTAGACACGGAGGGTGCGGGATGGGAGTACCTCGAGAAGCTAGGGTTCCCGGGTGACTACCCATTCACACGCGGTGTTTACCCGACGATGTACAGGGGGAGACCGTGGACGATAAGGCAGTACGCTGGCTTCGGGTCGGCGGAGGACACTAACGCTAGGTACCGCTACCTGCTGAGCATAGGTCAAACAGGGCTGAGCATGGCGTTCGACCTACCCACCCAGTTAGGTCTAGATCCGGACCATAAACTAGCGTGGTATGAGGTCGGTAAGGTAGGCGTCTCGATGCCCTCAGTTAAGGAAATGGACTTAGTATTCAACGGCATCCCGATGGATAAGGTCTCAACATCGATGACCATAAACGCGACCGCCATAGAGGTACTGTCAATGTATGTTGCGGTCGCGGAGTCCAGGGGAATAGATAAGTCAATACTCAGGGGAACAGTACAGAATGACATCCTCAAGGAATACATAGCGAGGAACAACTACATCTACCCACCCCAACCATCAATGAGGTACGCCACAGACCTCATAATATACGCGGCGCAGAACATGCCTAAGTGGAACTCCATAAGCATATCCGGGTACCACTTCGAGGAGGCGGGAGCAACGCCCGCCATGGAGATAGCGTTCACGCTTGCGGACGCCATAGAGTACGTCAAGTACGTGCTTGAGCGCGGAGTCATGGACGTCGACAAGTTCGCTCCCAGACTCTCCTTCTTCTTCGCCGCAAGAACGAACCTCTTCGAGCAAGTAGCTAAGTTCAGAGCCGCTAGGAGGATGTGGGCTAAGATAATGAAGGAGAGGTTCGGCGCGAAGTCCCGGCGCTCAATGATGCTCAGGTTCCACACGCAGACAGCCGGCGTGTTGCTGACGGCCCAGCAACCGCTAGTTAACTTGATAAGGACGACGATCCAGGCTCTTGCCGCCGTACTGGGCGGTACGCAGTCACTGCACGTTAACTCCTATGATGAGGCATTATCGCTACCAACGGAGGAATCAGTAAAGCTCTCAGTAAGGGTACAGCAGGTACTACTTTACGAGTCGGGCGTTGTGGACACTGTGGATCCTCTCGGCGGTGCTTACTATATTGAGTGGTTGACGGATCAGATAGAGGAAAGAGCCTGGAAGATAATAGATGAGATAGAGAGGCTCGGAGGTATGGTAAGGGCCATAGAGGTCGGGTACCCGCAGCGCGAGATAGCTAAGGCAGCGTACGAGTGGCAGTTGAAGGTCGAGAAGGGAGAAATACCGTTCATAGGCATAAACATGTTCGTCGAGGAGGAAGAGCCGAAGATCAAGGTACTTAAGGTTGACCCAGAGGTTCGTGAGAGGGTAGTGAGTAGGTTACGTAAACTCAGAGAGGAGCGTGACCCCATCAAGGTACGTGACGCGTTAGATAAGGTAAGGCGCGTAGCGGAAGGCGACGGTAACCTCTTCCCACCCATACTCGAGGCCGTTAAGGCTAAGGCAACCTTAGGTGAGATCTCCGGCGTTCTAAGGGACGTCTGGGGAGAATGGAGGGCACCCGAAGTCTACTGAAGTATCCAAATTATTACGCACTAAACCCCATTAACTCACCCTCAATACTGTCCAGAACCCTAGAAGCTTCCCCTAACTCCTCGATGTCCCTCACAGCAACTATGAACACGGCCAGCCCCCGGCATCCATCCCTTAACGCATCTACTAGTGATCTGTCAAGATCTCTAGCGGCTTTGTTCGCCCGCACCATGACCGTGTTGGGGGCAACATAGCCAGACCTCCGGATTATGATCCTATCCGGGTCATCTAAGCTCAACCCAGGATCCCCTAGACCCTTAATGATGTCGGCGTCCCCATTCTCTGCGAGTATTAAAGCAGTAACTGACGCTCCGGGCATCTTAACCATTTCTTTAAACCTAGGGCTGAAGTGCTTGAGTCCCTTATCCGCGGACACGCCGATTATGCAGTCTCCGCGGGGCGTTAGCTCCGGCTCCCGAGTTATCTCTATGGTGGTTCTGTGCGTGGCCCTCACGTTCTTATGTCCTCTAAACCTTACGATTTCCACACAGAACCAATCACCGCACCAGCCCGTAACCATGGCTGAACACAAATTATTGATCGTGAATCACAATATAATGGTGTGCTTCAGGGTTGGATGCAGAGTACCGGGATTTCAGCGCGGAGCGTAGGAGGCTCGTGGAATCGCTGATTGCGGAAGGAGTACTTAAAACTCCCGAGGTGATCCAAGCATTTCTTAAGGTTCCGCGCGAGGAGTTCGTTCCTCCTGAGCTTAGGGACTACGCATACGACGACAGACCCCTACCTATAGGATACGGGCAAACGATCAGTGCCCCACACATGGTAGCGATAATGACTGAAGAGCTACGTCCTAGACGCGGTGATAAGGTACTTGAGGTAGGTACGGGAAGCGGTTACCAGGCAGCGATACTAGCGGAGATCGTGAAGCCCGAGGGGCACGTGTGGACCATAGAGCGAATCAAAGAACTTGTTGAGTTCGCACGCAATAACTTGCGGAGAGCTGGTTATGACAGGTACGTTACGGTTGTTCATGGAGATGGTTCCTTAGGCTTACCGGAGCACGCGCCATACGACAAGATAATAGTTACGGCTGCTGCCCCCTCAATACCTGAGAGCCTAGTGAAACAGTTAAGGCCCGGAGGAAGGATGGTTATCCCCGTTGGCGGGCGGTACTACCAGGTACTCAAGATCATCGATAAGGACGAGGGCGGGAACATTAGAGTAAGCAATTCGGTGCCCTGTATATTCGTGCCGCTAATAGGTAGGAACGGGTTCAGCGAGTACGAGTTCTGAACGCTCAAAGCTTTTAAATTGCGTACTGCTCTATCCTTAGCAGGTGGTGTGATGCCGGAATTCAAGGTAGTGGTTAACGATCCGGAGGCCGGTGATCCGAGACCTATTCTAGTCAAGGTTGTCGGGTCAGACGATCTAAAGTACGATGAGAAGCACAAGGAAGGTAAGGCAATGATCGAAGGAAAAATGAACCCGAAAACCTTCGAACTACTTAAGGCACCGTACAAGGTAATAACGCTACGAATATGGAAGGATAAGTCCAAAGGGGAGAAAGTAAACTTCACTATCCGCGTAACCACGGATGACTCAGTCCCGGAATTCACCTTACTTGTCCCCTCAGCCCTGCTAGCGGAGAAGGTGGGCGAGGAGGAAGTACTTGGCGAGGTATTCAGGGCCAAGGCGTTCCAAGTAACCGTGACCGGCGACAAGGCAGCGGCATTCCTGGAGAAACGCATAGGCGATTACGTCGACTCATCCGTCGTCGGGATACCCGGCATGAAGCTCCTCATAACCGGTGGTTCAGACAACACAGGCTTCCCGATGCTGAAAACGCTGCCGGGAGGCGTTAAGAAAGCGCTACTACTCTCCGGGCCCCCAGGGTTCCACCCGAAGAATAAGGGCGAGCGCAGAAGGAAGTACGTCAGAGGCAACACAATAACAGAAGACATAGTGCAGATAAACACGAAACTCGTTAAGGAAGCCGAGGCGTAAGAGAAGAGGGTATTGGGGCAGTTAATCAACAACCATTATTTCAGCCTTAACCAGTGACTCACCTCTAGGGCACTTTAACCTCTCTTCCACGCTGACGACCTTAACCTTACCCTCATCGGGGAGGAGATCGGGTCGGCATAGCTTAAAGAACTCACACTCAGTATTGTTGCAGTCAATCTTCCTGTACCTGAAAATCATCCCTTCGACCCCATACCTCTTCGGTATCGCTGCTGGCACAGCTACTTCCTCGACAGCAACGGTAATCACGTACTTGTTTATCGGGCACCGGTTCTTTATTCCTAGAACCCTCACCACTCTGTACGTGTGTCCCTCCCTCAGCTTATCCACGCACACCTTCCTAAACCTGCAGTTCATACATTCCGGCGAGGGCCCCGTGAATAGGAACGTGTACCCCTCCCGAGCCACAAGGTAACTGACAAGCGTTATGGTTCCCGAACCCATGGCGCGTCAACCTAAGGTCATCTTAGGAGCAGGGTCTATAAACAATTACGAGTAGATCCTCTGTGGTTCAAGCAAATACTTCATCACGGACCTGCCGGTTACTACTCTCTGAAAATTAGTGTTAGTCTATGACGCCGGTGTGCTTGGCAAGCCTTTCGGCCGCCTCCCAAGTCAAGCCTGACTCGCCGAGAATCGTGTACCTCTCCGGCCTGATTTTATGTGCTTTCGTGAGTGCCTCTATTATGTCAACGTCCTTAACCCCAAGTTCCTTAGCCGTTGTTGGTAAGCCCATCTTCTTTATTAGTGACTTTATTTTCCTCCAGTTCTTGCCGTGGAGGTACGCCATCATGATCGTGCCCAACGCTACCTGCTCGCCGTGCAGTGCTGGGTACCTAGCGACGATATCTAGAGCATGACTGAATAGGTGTTCCGAACCGCTAGCTGGTCTGGTGGACCCGGCTATGCACATGGCGACTGAGGCACTGGTTAAGCCCTCAAGCACTATCCTCACGGCCTCGGGCTTCATTAAGGATATCAGGTTAGCGGCACTCAGGACGTGCTTAGCGGAAAGCAGTGAGAGTGAGGCAGCGTACTCACCGTAATACTCACCCTTCAACCTGTGGGCTAGCCTCCAATCAAGCACGGCGGTAAACTTCCCTACAAGGTCCCCGGCACCCGCCTTAAGAAGCCTGGGAGGAGCCTTCATTATGACTTTCACGTCGGCTATTATTGCTAGTGGCGGCGATGCCTTAACCGACGTTACCCTCCCTAACCCCCTGATTGACGCGAATGGAGACGCTATCCCGTCATGTGACGCGGCCGTCGGGACGCTAATGAAGGGCACCTTCATCCTGGAGGAAACAAACTTCGCAGCGTCTATGGCTTTCCCACCACCTAAGCCTATTAGCACGGTGGGCCTGAATTCCGTGATGTGATCCAGTAGGGCTTCCACGTCCCCTATGTTTGAGGACTTGACGATCCCAACTTCGTAGTTCAGATCTTGCCCACTGATGATTCGTTCGACCTTAGTCCCCACAATGGATCTGACCTTAGGACCCGTTATTATGTAAACCCTATCTCCAAGACCTAATTCTCTAATTACTGCGGGGATGGTGTCGATGGTGTCATTACCTATCACGATCTTCTTCGGCAGGTCTATCACGTGTAATGATGACTCCTGAACACTTTGCAGTATGCAACACCTTCATAACCAGTAACCTTTATTTTACTAATTAAGGTTTACACCGTAGCAGGTAAGTAACGAGTTAGTGGGTGTTTAACCGTGGCTAGAGTTATTCATGGAACGACTACGGTCGGGCTGAAGGTAAAGGATGGCGTAGTCTTAGCCGCTGACAAAAGGGCGAGCACAGGTTACTACATAGCGCACAAGAAGGTGAGGAAAATAGTTAAGATAGATGATCACGTGGTCATGACCACAGCTGGCTTAGTAGCGGATGCCCAGATGCTCGCGTCTCAACTTCAGTACCTTGCCCGGCAACACAAGATAGAAACAGGGAGACCGATAAGTGTGAGGTCATTAGCCTCATACCTTGGCCTTCTTCTAAACTCGTATAAGTACTACCCATTCGTAGTTCAGCTCCTCCTCGGCGGGTACGATGACGAGCCACGCCTATACGCTATCGAGTGGTTCGGGGACTACGTTGAGGAGGACTACGCTGTGACGGGGTCAGGCTCGCCCGTAGCCGTGGGTATCCTTGAGGCTGAGTACAGTAAAGATTTAAGCATTGATGACGCAATTAACTTAGCCGTTAAGGCGGTTAGGTCAGCTATACGGAGAGACGTGTTCACCGGTGAAGCGGTTGATGTGGCGGTAGTCACCAAGGATTACGTGAAGATATACTCTTTTCCGAGGTAAGGGCCGTCATGGGGCTTGTGGATAGGGTTCGCAAAAGGATAGTTGAGGAGATATTCAGAAGAATCCCACCCGAAGCACAGCTAACTAGGGTGGAGTTCGAAGGACCGGTGATAGCTATATACGTCAAGAACGTCAAGTTCATAATAGAGAATGAAGGAATCATAAAGACGCTGGCGAAGACCCTAAGAAAAAGGATAGTCATAAGGGTCGATGAAAGCGCTAGGTTACCTGAGAAGGAGGCGAAGAAAAGAATATTGCAGCTACTCCCCGAAAGCGTTGGCGTTAAGCCAGAGAACATATCGTTCGACAAGGTACTAGGCGAAGTCATCATCAGGGCACGAAACTCCGAGATATTCTTCCACGATAGGAAGTTACTCTACAACATAATATTCGTGGAGACCGGGTGGAGACCATCCATAGTCCGCGAACCACCGCTTCGCTCGAAGATCCTTGAGGCCGCACTCAACTACATGATCGCGCAGTCCGACTACAGAAGGGACGTCCTAAGGGCGGTCGGCGAGAGAATACATAGGGAAACAATATT
>Ga0256914_1000860_pt1 | contig 29304 bp, 27 predicted proteins | sample HulkmetaG_FD_191571 | JGI IMG/M metagenome (GOLD analysis project Ga0256914, IMG submission 191571) | Hydrothermal chimney microbial communities from Main Endeavour vent field at the Juan de Fuca Ridge, Pacific Ocean - Hulk | ecosystem: Environmental > Aquatic > Marine > Hydrothermal vents ... | reverse complement strand
AGTCTTTCCACTTTCTTACGGGGAAGGTCCAGGGCTTCGGCTACCTTTCGCAGAGAAGCCGCGGTAGCCGAAAGCCCATAGAAAGAAACCCTGTACCAGGGGAGACCAAAACGCCTTTTTACCTCTTGTACGAACTCCTGCGCCGTGGACCCGCAGAAGAGAAGATTGCAAGAGGCACGGCTCAAAGTCTCTATCTCCGAAAGACACGTATCACCCGTAAGCACGGTGTGGACTTTGAGACCCAGAGCCGAAAGGAGTCGAATAATCTCCCGGGCTTCCCCGGCCACATTGTATTCTCCAACGAGATTAACCATGAGTTTCGAAGCCTTTCTCTCCTCGCGTACCAGGGAAAGAAGGGCTCGGTAAGCAAGGGCGTGCCCGTTGGCTTGGCTCCTTCCCGAAAAGCCTGGACAATCAAGCACTACTACCCTCTTTTTGCTTTCTTCCTCGAGCTCACGGGCCACCGAAGGCAGGTCTTCTCCAATAAGACCCGTGGCGCAGGTGGCGTAGAGAAAAAGAGCCTTGACCTTTGGAAAGAGCGCCAGACCCTCCCGAAGGGCCCGGCGCAAAGAATCAAGACCTCCGAAGACGATCTCTCTGGTTCCAAGGGCCGTACCAACCAGGACCTGGCTCTCCCCCCGAACCATCTGTCCATAATGGAGACAGCCCACCGGACCGTGGACCAGGTGCAGGGTCTCTTTTACCGGACCCAACACATAACGGGCCCCGAAGTAGACACAGCTGCGCTGACTCATTCCCCCGGGTTCAGTGGAAAGTCCGCAAGGTTTGAAAGCCAGAGACAAACAACCGTGAGAACCACAACTAGACATTTCTCTCTCCCTCCTCACTGATGGGTCCGGTCATCTGGATAGTGATGATCCAGGATCAGCGTTTTTCAAAAAAACCGACAACGTTTCTTTTGGAGGTTTTCTTTGGTGAAATTGGCCCTTTTTGTGGATCGCTGGAACGAGACTTGCTTGGGTTTTCGGGGCATGAAGCTCCTCGACACCACTTTGAGGGAAGGTCTCCAAAGGTGGGGGGTTTATTTTCCGCTGGAAGTCAGGGTGGAGATCGCCCGCCGTTTGATCTCTCTGGGAGTGGAGGAGATCGAGCTGGGCGTAGTGGGAGACGAGCTCCTTCCGACTTTGATCCAGAAAGTTCGTTCTTTTTCTTCTCAGACCAGATTGAGCGTGTGGTTGCGCTTGAAAACCAAAGACTTGGCCCTGGTGAGAGACCTCGGCCTGCAGAATTTAAACCTGAGTGTTCCGGTCTCCCCTCTCCAACTTAAAAAACGCCTTCGCCTAGACGAAGGAGAACTCCTCGCTCTGGTGAGGGAAACTGTCCTTTCTGCTCGAGAGATCTCCCCCCGGATCACCCTGGGTCTGGAAGACGTCTCACGAGCCCGAATTCCGTTTTTCTTTCAAATTTGTAAAGAGGCTGTGAACGCCGGGGTCTGGAGATTGAGACTCTCAGACACCCTTGGACTCTTTAATCCCCGGGAGGTCTCGGGCCTGTGTCGACGCGTGAGAAAGACCTTTCCCGGAGTAGAGGTCGTCTTTCACGGCCACAACGATTTCGGTCTGGCTTCGGCCAACGCGATAAGCGCTTTACTTTCCGGGGCCCACTGGGTGGACGTGAGTATCCTGGGGCTTGGAGAACGAGCAGGACTCGCCAAACTGGAGGAAGTGGTGGCCTATCTCCACTTCCGCCTGGGCCAACGAAACTATCGCGTGGAGGAGCTCCCTTCTCTTTGCCGTTACGTAGCCTGGCAGGCCGGAGAGGTGCTTTCAGAATTCAAACCGGTGACAGGACGCAAAATTTTCTTTTGTGAAAGCGGCTTACACGTAGAAGGACTCAAAAAATCATACGAACTCTACGAACCTTTTCCTCCAGAACGTCTGGGACTTGAAAGACGCCTTTCCCTGGGAGCCAAAAGTGGCCGGCGGGCCCTCTCGCTTCTCCTCCGGGAATGGAACCTACGCTATCCCCCGGAGAGGCTCAACGAGATCTGGCTTGAGGTAAGGAAAAAGGCCCTTTTACTTGGACGCCCCCTAGAAAAAGCCGAAATAGAAGGGATCCTCGATAAATTTACACTTTTGTCAGTTAAGTAGGCACAAAAATGAAAAATCTTGATGCACTCAAACTCGAGGTCCTTTACGCCACGCACGAACTCATCGGCCAGGCCCTCGATCTCGAAGACACCCTCCGCCGCATCTTGCGAATTCTGGCGGAAAAGCTTCACATGAAGAGGGCTTCGGTGGTGCTCTTTGACGAGACCCAGGGCACCCTTCGCATCCGGGCCTCCTACGGCCTGCGACCAGAAGAAGAAGCCCAGGGGATCTATACCCCAGAAGAAGGGGTGACCGGGCGTGTCTTCTCCTCTGGAGAGCCCTGTTTGGTCTCCGACGTGAGCCAGGAGCCGCTTTTCCTGAACCGTACCGGCGCGCGGCGCTTCACCAAGGAGGTCATCGCTTTCATCGCCGTTCCCATCAAGCTGGGCCAGGAAGGCCTGGGAGTCCTGTGGGTGGATCGACTCTTTGCTAGACACGTAGCCCTTGAGGAAGACGTCCGGTTCCTGGAAGTTGTGGCGTCTCTCATCGCTCAATTCGTCAAACTCAAACAGCAAGTGGAGGCTCGCGAAGCCCGATTGCGAGAAGAAAACCTCTTGCTGAAACACGAACTGCGTGGGCGCTTCAGCGAATTCATGTACGCCTCCCAGAGCCCCCGGATGAAAGAAGTTCTCACCCTGGTACAACAGGTGGCCCCTACCAGGGCCACGGTCTTGCTCCTGGGAGAATCTGGCACTGGTAAGACCCTTACGGCCCGCCTCATACACGAGCTGAGTCCGCGCAGGAATCAACCCTTTGTCAAGGTAAACTGCGCTGCCCTGCCAGAGAATCTCTTGGAGGCCGAATTGTTCGGCTACGAAAAAGGGGCTTTCACTGGAGCCACGAGCACCAAACCCGGTCGCCTGGAAATGGCCGACGGTGGCACGGTCTTTCTGGACGAAATAGGCGAGCTCAGCCCCTCTCTCCAAGGCAAACTCCTGCGTTTTATCCAGGAAAGGGAGTTTGAAAGACTGGGAGGTCACAAAACCATCCGGGTAGAAGTACGGCTCGTGGCCGCTACCAATCAGAACCTGGAAAGACTGGTCAAGGAAGGCCGCTTTCGGGAAGATCTCTACTATCGTTTGAATGTCTTCCCTATCTGGCTTCCACCACTGCGGGAACGAAAAGAGGACATCCCCGGACTCACCCGTTTCCTCTTGGCCAAAATGGAGAAAGTCTACAATCGAAAACTCCTGCTTTCCCCCAAGGCCCTCCAACTCCTTATGCGTTATCCCTTTCCCGGAAACGTACGAGAGTTGGAAAACCTCCTGGAACGCCTCTTCATCGTGGCCCGGGAAAAAGTGGTCTCTGAAAACCTCGTCCGTCAGCTCATAAAACACCAGCTTCACGAGGAGACCCTGCCTGCCATCCCCCGGGAACCCTCGGCAGAAGAAATTCTTGAGGCCCTGAGAAGACATCAGTTTGTCATCGCCAGGGCAGCCCAAGAGCTCGGTCTTTCTTTCCGGCAACTCCGCTATCGCATCAAAAAATTGGCCCTTGAAAGACACTTCCCCATTCGCCGGGGAAGGCCCTCTGGTCGGCGACTCTAGCTATCTCCCGGGCTCGTAGTGCTTCACGATCTCCTGCACCCTCTTTCCATCCACCCGCTCGGCTCCAAAATGGCGGATGACTTCCCCCACAGCCTGCATCTTGTTCTTGAAACGCGAAAAATCAAGCTTAGCCAAAAAGGCCTTGATCTCCTCCTCCGAGACCATCTTTGGAAGGTAAGACGAAAGGATAGCCTTTTCCTTCTCGTATACCTCCCGGGAGATGGCCCCGAGTTTTAGGTTCTCTTCCAGGCTCTTCAGATATTTCTGGATAATCTTGACCACCTTCTGATCGGAATAGTCCTTATTAGGGTCCCTCTGGATCTCTCCCAGGATGGTCTTGAGAAGAGAGGCCTTTTCTTTGTCTTCCTTCAGGGCCTTAAGCATGTCTTTCTTAATTCTTTCAAAAAGACCCATCCTTTACCTCCTTAGAAGTCTTCCCTTACAAAGGTAAGTTTTCCTCTGGTCACGGTCATCCGATCGAAAAAGGTCATGAGGTGGTCTTTCCGACTCAAAAGGATTTAAAATAGAGACGATGTCTCGCTTTTATGGGCTCCTTGCACTGGCTATTCTCGGACTGAGCGAGGTCCTCCTCTTCACTGGGGCCCCGCTGGTGGGAGAATGGTTCTATCTGCTGGCCTGGTGGCCCTATATCTTCTTTATGGATTGGCTGGTCAAGCGCAAGACTGGCAACTCCCTCATCCTGGATCGCACAAAAGAGTTTCTGATCCTCATCCCCTGGTCCACCTTCATCTGGTTGGTCTTCGAGTGGTTCAACCTCTTCCTCAAAAACTGGCACTACGTGGACATTACTCCTTCCCTTCCTTTGCGCTGGCTTGGTTATTTTCTCTCTTACGGAACTGTGCTTCCGGGACTCTTTGAGACCTACGAGTTCCTTGAAGCCTATGGGGTCCTGCGAAGACTCAGACCCCGGGCTATCCCTTGGCCGGAACGCCTCTATCCTTGGTTCACCCTCGTTGGCATCCTCTGTCTCCTCTTGCCCGTGGCCTATCCTCGCTATTTCTTCCCCTTGGTCTGGGGAAGTTTCTTCTTCCTGCTGGAACCCATAAACCACGCCCTGGGAGCCCCCTCCATCTTGCGAGATTGGCAAGAGGGAAACTGGCGCCGATTCTACCTCCTTCTCTTAGCCGGGCTTGTGTGCGGCTTCCTCTGGGAGTTCTGGAACTACTGGGCCACGAGCAAATGGGTCTATAGTGTCCCGTTCGTGGGACGCTTCAAACTCTTTGAGATGCCAGTCTTGGGCTTCCTCGGGTTTCCGCCCTTTGCGGTAGAGTGTTACGTCATGATGAATTTCATCAATCTCTTTCGCGGAGGGCAAACCTGGGAAAAAGAGGCCCCTAGACCGAGAGTCTCTTTCACCGTACCCTGGTGGGCCTTTGCGATCTTGCACCTGGCCTTTGATTTCTATGTCTTTTGGCAGATCGATCTCCATACCGTGGTAAGCTATCTTCCATGAAAACCCCTCTCATCCTCTGGGTAACCGAACAGGGACGAGCCGTGGCTCAAAAGTTAAAAGGAGTCGCTGGTGGAGAGGTAAAGCGTTATCAAACCAGAGAGGTGGAGAAAGCCTTTGCTGAAAGACGCCCCCTGATCTTTGTTGGAGCCTGCGGCATCGCTGTCAGGGCTATCGCCCCAAATCTTCGCCACAAGAGCCTTGATCCAGCAGTGGTGGTAATCGACGAAGAAGCACGCTTTGTTATCAGTCTCCTTTCCGGGCATCTGGGAGGAGCAAATGCCCTGGCCCGGAAGCTGGCAAAGGCTCTTAAGGCCACACCGGTCATTACCACGGCTTCGGACCTGCGAGGGCTACCGGCCCTCGATCTCTGGCTACAAGAAAACGGTGCCGTATTTGACGACTTCCAACGACTCAAAGAGCTTCAGGTCAAACTCCTGCGTGAAGGAAGGGTTAAGATCTTTGTAGAGCCTCCGCTTAAATTGCCCTTACCTCACGGACTGGAAGAGGTCTCCACTGGGGAGGAGGCAGATCTTATCCTGACCTATCGTCGACGAGAAAAGACCTTTCCGGTACGAGCCTTGTGTCTTGGAGTGGGTTTCCACGCTGAGGAAAAGGGGCTTTTCGCCAAAGTGGAGGATATCCTTATCCGAAACGGCCTCTCTCCCCAGGCCATCTGGCGCGTGGCCACCATCAATAGGGCTGGTAGAAGGCCCCTCCTTGAAGAGCTGGCCTCGGCCCTTGGCGCTGAAGCCCTCCTCATCGAGGAAAGAGACCTCAAGAGGACTTCTCCACCTTCAGCCTCAAGGGCTCTGGAATTCCTGGGGCTTCCGGGAGTGGCCGAACCCGCGGCCCTCCTCGCCGCCGAAGGAGGGCCCCTCATCCTGCCCAAACAGGTCTACGAAGGAATAAGTCTGGCGGCTACTATCCATCGCCGTTATACCTGAACAAAACTCCACTTGTCTTCTTCAGTTCTCGTGCATATCTTTTCGAAAAGTTTAAATTTTCATCGAAATTAAACTCTTTTTTTCTCCTTTCGGATTGACAGTTTGTTTGATTCATCTCTTCAGCTGATCCAAAAGAGATAGATCTTTGGTCAAGAAAACCAGGAAGCGGGTCGAACTTTTAAAGGGGGATCGTGGATGGGGGAAGAGTTGGGTGGCAAGAAAGATTTCCCTGTCGTTCTGGCTGAGGTAGGGGACTGGAAGCGATTCCTCGAATCCTCCCCGATTCCTCTCCTCCTTTGTGATGCCAGAGGGGACGTGCTTTTGGCTTCGGAAGATTTAAACCAATATCTTGGAGGGGAGATCCAGGGCAAACACCTCAGAGATTTTGAGCTCCCGGGTCCCGAACCCCGTGGTCCCTCCCTGATATTCAAGGCCCAGAAGGGACACCTCTTGAAGATCACCTATCATCTCCTGCGGGACAGAAGAGGTCATCTTCAGGGAGCCCTCCTCTACTTTGAGGACCTCGAAAAGATCCTCAAAAAAATGTCTTTGAAGGCCCTTCCCCCTTCTTCAGAAGAGGTTCATCAAGGCCTTCCACCAACAATCGAAGAAGGAGAGCCTCTTTGGCAAATCCTGAGAAGCATCAAGGGTCGTGAAAGGGCTCTGGTACAAAGGGAAAAGTTAGAGGCCTTAGACATTCTCTCCCGGGGGCTGGCTCATGATTTCCGAAACTTTCTCTCCGCGGTAGAGGGAAACCTCGAGTTAGCCAAGAGGGCCATGGACCCCAAAGAAAAGGAGCACTTCCTCTCCCGGGCTCAGCGGGCTTTACAACGAGCCCGGGAATTTGCTGACGGGCTCCTAAGGGGACGGAAGGAAGAAGTTTATGACCTCGAACGCCTCCTGCGTGAGACCGCAGAACTCCTGCTTGCAGGCACCCACATCAAGTGGACGATCATCGTTCCCCGTGAAATCTGGACCCCTCGGATGGATCGGGTCCAGCTCACCCAGGTCGTTCTCAATCTGATTGCCAACGCTTGTGAAGCTATGGGTGGAGACGGAGAACTCATCCTGGAAGCAGAAAACGTCTATTTTCGAAAAAGAAAGGGGCCTTTGGCCCCCGGTCCTTACATCCGCCTCAGAATCCAGGATACCGGACCTGGTATCCCCACCAAAGATCTCCCCCACATCTTCGAACCCTTTTTCTCTTCCAAGGGAGAAGGCCACGGCTTTGGTCTGGCCATGGTGTACTCCATCCTCCGGGCCCACGGAGGTAACATCGAGGTTGAGAGTCAAGAAGGAGAAGGCACCATCTTTACCCTCTTTCTCCCGGCTCGCAGGAGAAGAGACGAATCCGTGATCCTGGAAGAAGACGCCGATGAAAAGACCGAAGTATGTTTCCTCATCCCCTCTCCTCAGCGCGTCCTGGTGATTGACGATGACCCAGAGCTGCTTTCGGTTTTCTCCGAAATGCTCAAATTACTGGGTTACGAAGTGCAAGCCGAAAAGGACGCGCAGAAAGCCTTAGAGCTCTACCAAAAAGCCCTGGAGAAAAATGAAGGTTTTGATCTGGTCATCCTGGATTACGATCTGTCAGGAATTTCGGGGCTCGAAGTCCTCACCCGTCTCAAAGAGATGCACCCTGAAGCCCGGGTCATCATCGCCACCGGTTACCAGGACCCGCAAATCATCGAAATCCTCAAGAGGAGCGGAGCTCACGGCTTCCTGCGCAAACCTTTCCGTTTAAAAGATCTGATCACCCTCCTTTGAGCTTGTAAAAAGCCCTTCAAGGGGCGTAAAATTCTCCAAATTTAGAGGAGGTTTAAGATGGTAGAAGCCTTACTCCAAAAGGTATTGAACAGTCCGGAAAAAGAAAAAATCGGCATGGTTTTGACCCACGTTGGAGTGGTCCGCGGGTATTCGCGCCAGGGCCCACGAGTCAAGAGCGTTAAGATCAAGGTCAACCAGGAGGCCCTCCAAGAAATCTTGGAAAAAGCCCGCCAAAGACCCGGGATCGTGGACGTAGAAGTCAAGATCAACGAGGGAGAACTCAAGGTAGGAGATATCGTGATGGTCCTGATGGTAGCAGGTGATTTTCGCGAAAACGTGATTCAAACCCTTACGGAAACCTTAAACGCTATCAAAGCCCGGGTGACCAGTAAGGAGGAGGTAATGGAGGAATAGATGGCCAAAAAGGCGAAGAAAAAGGCCTCAAATAAAATCATTCTGGTCAACGCTGATCAGCCCGAGGAAATTCGGGTCGCCCTCGTGGAGAACGGACGCCTAGAGGCCTTTGACGTTGAAACCGTTGTTCGAGAACACACCCAAGGCAACATTTACAAGGGAAAAATCGTCAACATTGAACCCAGTCTCCAGGCTGTCTTTGTTGACATCGGTCTTCCGCGCAACGGCTATCTTCCCTTCAAAGAGATTCATCCAGAATATTATGGTTACGCTGAAGCCGTAGATAAAAGCGGACGCTCTCGCATTCCGGAACTCCTAGAGATAGGGCAGGAGGTCCTGGTCCAGATTGTCAAGGAGGAAACACCGACCAAAGGGGCCAGTCTTACCACTTATCTCACTCTACCCGGTCGCTACGTGGTGCTCATGCCCGGGAACCCCACTCAGGGTGTCTCCAAAAAGGTAGAGGACGAAACGAAGAGAAAGCGTCTCAAGGACATCCTTCTGGGACTCAAGTTACCAGAAGGGGTGGGGGTCATCATGCGCACGGCGGCGGCTGACGCGGCCAAAAAACACATTTTGGCGGACCTTCGTTATCTCGTCCGTCTCTGGAACGAAATAAAAAGCAAGGCCGCTCAAATAGAAGCTCCAGCCCTTCTCTATAAGGATCAGGACGTAGTGGTACGCTTCTTAAGAGAACACCTCTCTTCGGATGTGAAGGAAATCCTGGTTGACACTGATGAAGTTTATCAGAACGTCCAAAATTTCCTGAAACTGGTAGCTCCCAGACAGACCAGGCTCGTCAGGCGTTTCACAGAGGAGCGCCCCATCTTTTCTCTTTTCAACCTGGAGGAACAGATCGAAAACATCTTCAAACCCGTGGTTCCCCTCCCCTCCGGAGGGACCCTTTTCATCGAGCCCACCGAGGCTCTAGTAGCCATCGACGTCAATTCTGGACGCTTTGTGAAAGAAAAGGACCTGGAAGAGACCTCCTTTCGAACCAATCTGGAAGCAGCCGAAGAGATTGCCCGTCAGCTCCGCCTGCGCGATTTGGGAGGGTTGATCGTGATCGATTTCATTGCCATGCGCCAGCCCAAACACCGTACTCAGGTGGAGCGCCGCTTAAGGGAGTCTCTCAAGAAAGATCGCGCCAAAATCACCATGACCAAGTTCAGTAAGCTAGGACTCATTGAAATCGCTCGCCAAAAACTCCAGGCCCCCCTTCAATGGGGCAGCCACCGACCGTGTCCTTACTGCCGGGGACAGGGACTGGTACGCACGGTGGAAGTGCTAGCCACCGGGTTGCTAAGACGCATCAAAAGCCGGCTGGCAGAAAGAAAATTGCGCCGTCTGAAGGTCAAGGTGTCCTCAGAACTGGCCTCTTATCTCCTGAATCAAAAAAGACGTGATCTTTTTGCCCTGGAGGAGTATTACGAAACCTCCATCTACGTGGAGCCCCACCCTGAATTTCCTCCGGAAGAAACGGTGATCGAAGAGGAAAGAAGGGAAGAGAGCTGTAAAGAAAGGATTGAAGGCGCAGAAAAGATCGAAGAAAGAGAAGGCGAACCCGCAAACGAAAAAAAGGCCAAAGGGCGACGCAAAAGGAAAAAACGAGCCAAGAAGGTCGAAGAGGCCCCTAAGACCTCCTGAAAGAAAGAACGATAAAACCTGCCTCAGGCCAGAGACCTTTTCTAGGTGGCTCCTCCTGAGGAGGCTCCTCTGGAGACCTGAAGAGGGTGGAGACAGCCTCCTCAAACACAAAACCCCTCTCTTCAGCCAGGTCTCTGGCCTCTTCAGGGGTTAGAAACCAGGCCAAGCTGTAAAGGGGATGGCCTTCTTCTCTTTTTCGGAGATAGAATGCCCCCCAGGGGGAATCGCGATTGATGAGGCCTAGAATCAGAAGCCCTTGAGGGCTTAAGACCCGCCGCGCTTCTTCAAGGGCCTTCTTCTGATCCTCCAAAAAACAAAAGGTAAAAAGGAAATATACTCCTCTGAAGACCTGCGATTTAAATGGCAGGGCCTCGGCGGTACCACAAACCACTTTCACTCCTTTTTGATAGGCCAGACTCAGCATAGAAAGCGTTGGATCAAGCCCGAAATCGATCCCCAAGGCCGCGGCAAAACGCCCCGTGCCCACCCCAACCTCTAGCGAAGGGTAGAGCACCGGCCCTATGCTTTTCACAGCTTCTACCTCGCTTAAGAAAAGGGGATTGCCTTCATACCAGCGGTCGTATTCTTCGGCCACCTTGGAGAAAGCTTGAACTACACGGGACATGCACCCCCCCTTGGCAGGGAAACCACAAAAGTCGTTCCCTGCCCCGGCGTACTAAAAACGTCTATCTCTCCTCCATGGGCCTCAACGATCCCCTTGACAATGGAAAGGCCCAGTCCCGAACCCGTAGGCACGGCTCCTTCTTTTTCTCGTAATCGATGAAAGGGCTCAAAGATATGGGGAATTTCTTCAGGCGGAATACCAACCCCCTGATCGGAAATCTCAAAGAAGGCCCTGTCCCGCCCCAACCAGGCCTTGAGCAAGATAGCCCCTCCTTCGTGGGAATACTTAATGGCATTGTCTAAAAGATTGGTAATAACACGTTCCATTTGTAATCGATCCGCCACCAAAGGGACCGGTCCCTTGATCTCTATTTGGAGTCGAAGACCCTTCTTGGCTGCCAAGGGCCCCATCTTCATAGCTACCTCGCGCACCAGGTCTCCCAGATCAAAAGCCACCGGGTGAAGGGTTATCTGACCAGTTTCAAGCTTGAGCATCTCCAGGAACGAAAAGACCAGATCTTCGAGCTTGGAGAGCTCCCGGTTGACGGTCTGAAGATAGCGTTTCTGTTTTTCTGAAAGAGGACCTGCCTTTTCCTCCAGCAGACGCCTGACAAGACCCATCACGATGACCAGCGGGGCCTTGAAATCATGGGCCAACATGGACATAAACTGGCGTCTTTCACGTTCGTGACGCCTCAGCCGTCGGGCTTCAAAGAGCTGAAAGACAAAACCCAAAACCTGACCTTCGGGGGCGTAGGAAAAAATATTTGCCACCAGAGTCAGATTCCGCCCTTCGAGGTCACGATAGGAAAACTCCAGGTTTTCCAGGGAGCGTCCGGCTCGAAGGGCCACAAGATAGCCTTGTTTGCGGAAAAGATCCCACGGCAAAAGCTCCGTCAACGAACGTCCGTAAAGCGGACCCTCTATCCCTAAAAGTCTTCTGGACTCCTGGTTGTGATCAAGGATGACAAATTGGGAATCGGTAAGAAAGATTCCTCCCGGCAAACACTCTTTGAGGGCTTCGTAGAGCCAAGAATTTTTGGCCAGGGCTAAAGGAATCATTTGTTAACTAAATTATACATTCCAAACTCCGTTTTCCAGAGACTCATAAAAAATTATTTTGAAGAAGAAATGCCCTGATATTCCTCAAAGTTGCGGAGGGAACGGGCCTTGCGTTCTTCGATGTAGGCCGAGATCTCCTGATAGTGATCGAAGAGGATCTCAACAAAGACCCCATCGATGGCCCCGCTTTGGGCCATGCGTTCCATGATGGAACGGACCTCTCCGATGGGCAGGGCCTCCCGGTAGGGACGGTCTTCGGTAAGGGCGGTAAAGACGTCTGCTACCGCCATGATGCGAGCCCCCACGCTTAGATCACCTGCTCCCAGCCTGAACGGATACCCTGACCCATCAAGTCGTTCGTGGTGAAAGGCAGCCCATTCTGCAATTTGATCGAAACCATCAATGGAATTGAGGATCATGTAGGTATGATAAACGTGTTGTTTCAAGAAATTGAACTCTTCTCGGTTGAGAGGACCTGGTTTTTCGAGGATGTAGTTGGGAATGGCCAGTTTGCCCAGATCGTGAAGACTACCTGCAATGTGCATCAGGGTGACCTCGCGTTCGGTAAGGCCAAAGTAGCGGGCAATCATGATGGCCGCCGAAGAGACACCGGTGGAATGGGTGGCGGTGAAGCGCGATCGAAAGTCGATAATCTTGGAAAAGAAGGTAGCCAAACGGGCCACACTATCGAGATCTACGTTCACCTTCTCCAGGGGACCATAATGGAGGAGGATAGAATAGATGCGAGGGTTATCTATATCTAACCAGAAAGATTCCCTGGGCGCCAGGGTCATGAAAAGATCTATCACTTCAGGGTGGATCTCCTCTCCACTTAAGGCCTTTACGCGCTCGACGACCTCCCCGATCTGATGGAGAACGTAAACGTCGCGTCGCAAAAGTCTTTCGACGTAATCAGCCAGGTATAGAATCTGAGATTCCAGGACCTCCTGCTCGGTGAGTACCCGTCCTTCCTTCTTCCAGATGCGCCAGGGACGATGATGATAACGAACAATCTTGGCCGCCGGCTTAAGGAGCCAGATAGACTCAAAGAGTTTTTCACCTTTCAGGCAATGAGCGGTGATATCTTCTTCTTCAAAGGCGTGAAGGCGTCTTTTTTCACGGGGGTCAAGGGCCCCGATATCGTGAAAGAGGGCTGCCACGTAAAGTCTTTTCATGGTCTCAAGGGGAAGGAGAGCCTCTTTGGCCAATTGCCAGGCGATGTAGGTGGTGCGCAACTGATGAGAGGAAATGGTCGGATTGGAAAGGTCAATGGCGTCTGAGACCGAAAGGAAGAAATTATTTAAATTGATGAAAATGTCCCGGACCATCCTAGTCCTCTAAATCGAATTTCACTTCCCGAAGCTTGAACCCTTTCCCGTCGAAGATCCGACAAAATTGTCGTCCTATCTCTTTGAGAACCTTGTCCTGTAAGCCTTTCTAATTGGTATGAGTCTTGCTTCTTGAAAGGGCAAAAACAAGGAGGTCTCGAAATGAAAAAATTTCTGCCAATCCTGATCCTCTCTTTCGTTCTTTCGATCTCTTCTCAAGTCCTGGCTGCCAAAGTGGGGGGGTGTGCCGCCCTGGTGGCTCAAACGGTCTGCCAAGGTGAACCGGTCACCTTGAGGGGCACCCTGGTGGGCATGATCGCTGGAGAAGGTCTTGTTTTTGAAAGTGACAACGGTGAAAAGATCTCCCTCTGCGGCCTCGGGCCGGCCTGGTACTGGCGAAAGCTGGGGGTTCAGAGACCCAGATTGGGAGATCAAATCGAGATCATGGGCTACCGTCTTGAACTTCAAAATGGTCAAAAGATCGTAGTAGCCCGCGAAATAAGACTTGCTGACGGGACCCTCGTAACACTCCGGGACCAGGACTGTTATCCGGAGTGGCTCAAGCGCTAAAAGTGAGGGGGAATATCCCCCTTACTTCAACTCTCCTTTGAGAAGTTTTTTAAAGCCTTCCAGTGTTCCCTTCCAGGCAACCTCTCCAACTAAAAGACCAATGATGATCCCGGCTCTTTCGACACTAACTTCCAAAACCAATTCTTCCTCGGTTTCTTTGAATTTGAAGACTGCCTCCGCCCATCTTTCGGCCGGAAGGCCTGTAGCTTCGCAGTCGTAATCCGTCCGGGTTTCGGAAGTAAAACGGATATCAGACATGATAGCACTCCTCTTTGAAGTCTAAGATAAATTTTTAGGAGGTAATTTCTTTCCAAGCAATTCAAAAGAGGCTTTTCTGGCGACGAACACGGCGAGGAGGGGACGATTCTCGGCAGGGAAGGTCTGAAAAATAGGGGCTTACTTTTCCATGGTATCTTTTCCCAAAGAGAAAACGCCGTTTGGCCGTGGTGAACACAAACTTTTGAGCACTCCTGGTCAGGGCCACGTAGGCCAGACGTCTTTCTTCGGCTTCATCGACCTCTGGCCAGAATGTAAAGGGCAGAAGACCTTCTTCAGCCCCTATCAGGATCACCAACGGAAATTCTAACCCTTTGGCCTGATGAATGGTCATGAGATTTACCGCCGTTCGGCTTACCAGGATTTCCCTTTCCCATTTTAAAAAATGTAAAAAAGCAAGACTTTCTTCGAGATCCCGCGCCTTTACGAGAACTTCGGCCACTTCTTCTCGAAGAGTTGGTGAAAGCTCTGGGAGATGGGCCAAAAGATCGGTCTTGCTCGAAGCGCGACAAGCCCTGGCCAGAAAGGTCTCAAGTTCTCCCAGATAGAGCTTTTGTTGCTCGCCCTGATCAAGCACTGGAATCCCTTCTGCCAGTAAGGCTTCTTTGACCTTGGTCAACAAGGGTCTTACCCTGGCCAGCACCACCACCTCTCCAGGCGAAAGACCTCGTTTAGAAGTCTCCATCTGGAGCCCTCCCAAGGCTCCAGCCACCAATTTGGCCACCCCCCGGGCCTCCTTTTCGGGGCTAGGATAACTCTCGCCCCAAATCTCCCCATCCGGGACTACGGCTTGAAGACTCGGGAGCTGGAGACCAAAATCGTCCCGCAGAGGGAGAGCGGCCTCCAAAATCTTTTTAGGGACCCGATAACTGCGTGGTAGATGATAAAGACCTACACCGGGCAAAGAGAAGGCAAACTCAAGGGCCACCTCCGGTCTGGCTCCACGAAAACCGTAGATGGCTTGGGCCGGATCCCCAACCAAAAAGAAAGTTGCCTTCTCAAAGCGCCGAAGGAACGCCACCAGTTCGGGGCTGAGGTCCTGAAACTCGTCAACCAAGAGATGAACCTCTTCCTTTTCCAAGGGATGCCCGGCGGCCAAGTCAAAAAGGCGTTGATAATCTTCTTCCTCCTCAAGTCTGGGCTGGTGTCCGTTCTCCCGGGCCAAACGATAGGCCAGGGCGTGAAAGGTCTCTACCACAACTGTGCGAGAAGCCAGCCGAAGGCGCAATTCGCGAGCTGTTCGTACGGTAAAGGTAAGAAGAAAAAGTCTCTCCGGATCCAGCCCCTTCTCTAGTAGTTTCAAAGCCCTGGCCAGAAGGACGCGGGTCTTGCCAGCTCCTGGACCAGCTATCACCAAAGCGTGCCCTACGGCCTCTACGGCCTGACGTTGGAACTCATCAAGATCTGGAAGCGACATCTACTTCTTCTCTTGCCCCAGAGGAGGCTTCCAAAGGGCCCTAAGACTCTCCTCCTTGACCCGATAAACAAATTCTCCCCTCTTGAGCAGGCACCAGCTCCGAGTCTGCTGCTTTCCTTTTGAATCTTTCTTCTGTCTGTCAGACTCCTTCTGGCAAGGACCTATCAGAAGCTCACCCGAAAGCCCCGTTTTGGTCTCGTACCGGAGACGACCCTGACTTGTTGAAAACTCCTCAGGCGGAACCAGTTCCTCGGCAAAAAGAGGGAAGACCTTCTTGAGAAAGGTCGAAACCTGGTCTTCGGACAATTTTTTCTCTTTTTTGCCCGCAGAAAAGAGGAAATCTTCCCCTTCTCTCCTGAGGGTCCAGGCCTGATGATCCTGATAGGCCAGATACTTGAGATCTTGCGCCTTGAGGTCGAGGACCTTACGGTCAACAAAGGCCTTGGCCGAAGGAGCCGTTGGGTTGTCCGCCCATATCTCGAACTTGGCCAGTAGGTTAAGCGGGACCAGATAGATCTCATCCCCTTCTCCCAAACGCACAAAGGAGCTCTCCCATTGCGGCCCCCTTTTCCCTACCCAGAGGGTGACCAAAGTCTGGCCATCTTTCTTAAGGGTGAGCTTCAGGGCTTCCTTGGGATTGAGTTTGAAGCGAGAGAAATATTTCTTCCCCTTGGCTCGCGGTTCACCATGGAGAGTAGCCAATTCCTTCAAAAGATTTTCAACTTTCTCTTCTTTAGCTGGACGCAAGAAGCCATCTACAACCAACCAGCGCCCCTGCTCTTTCACCAGGCGGAACCCCCGGTCCTGATAGCGAACCTCAAGCGAGGTGGCTTGTTGCCATTCTTTTTGCCCCAAAGGCACAAGTATGCTTCTGGCACCGGCATGTTCCCGGTGTTGGACGTAAAAGTAAAGCCCCACTGAAATCAGGAACAGGACGAAGAAGAGGGTCAGTGTCCTTTCACTCATGACACCCTCCTCAAATAGCGTTCCCGACGGCGACGACGATAGAAGGCTCGCCAAAGACCGACCACTACCCAGAGGGTGGGAGGAAAGGCGGTTACCATCAAGCGCCAGAAAAATTTCTCGGAGTCTGAGACTTCGCGGAGGTAACGTTGCACCTGGGTCTTGGCTCGAATGTAGAGGAGTTCCTCGCCCAGGGTGAGACTTTCTACCAGGTTGGCCAAGAAAACAGCGTTACTAAAGGCTTCAATGGCACTGTCTGCAAACATCTCACTGGAACCCACCAGAACCAAACGACTGGGCTGGCGCTCCTTCGACCCTGACAAAACCTCCTCGGAGGTCTCTTTCCCCTCAGACTTGGAATCTTTCTCCTCTCCTGGCCAGGGAGGAGCCTCCTTGAAGACTTCAGGAAAGACACCTGAGAGCATTATCGCCAAGGGGAAGGGACCTCTCTGATCTTGCGGGTCGGGGTGAAGGTCTTCCGGAGTCAAGGCGCCAGGACGAAAATCCTCGAGCCAGGAGAGCTTGCTGGAAGAAAAGAGCGTTTCAGACTTGAGACCAAGCTCTGAGAGACGTTTTTCGTCAAGCTTGAGGGCGCTTCCCCAGAGGTAGAGGAGAGCCGAAAGGTTGCTGGTTACCGAGAGTTTTTGGTTCATTTGCTCTGGCAAGACTTTGATCTGCATGGGGAAACGTACGGGCTGGCGTACGATGGCCGTAAACATCCCGATCCGACGCGGCACCGAAAGGGCCAAGACCGCACTCTGGGCGTCCATCAGAAGATGATCGTCGATCTGGAGACCAAAAGATTTCAGGAGCTTGTTTACCGCCAGAGACTGTTTGAGGGGAAAGGCTGTGATCTCCCCCTCTGGACCCGGATTGTAAGAATATTTGTAACCTTGAGCCGCAATGATGACAGGCCTTCCACGCGCCAGAAAACGCTCGATCTCAAAGAGTTGCCGATCATTCAACTCACCGGGCTCCACCACCAAAAGCAAACGAGCTTCCTCCGGGATGCCAACTTCCTTGGTAATGGGAGTACCTCGGACCTCAAACCCCTGGTATTCCAGCACCTCCCGTAAGACCCGAAAGGCATCCTGCGGAGCCATCATGAAGCTAGTTGGTGGAGGGGAGGGACTCTTCAGAGCGATGACCGGTGTTTCAGGAAGAGTTAGCTTGTAAATGCGTGAGATAATGTCGTATTCCAGAGTGGCCAAATTATCCGGCATCACCTGAGGTATGATCTCTTCGCGCTTATCCAGGTAAGAGATAGCCAGGGCGCTGTAGATCCGGCGTACGCTAACCTGGTCACGCTCGATGGTCTGGACCGCAAAGGGTACGATGCCCTTTTCCCGAAGCTTGGGGATGAGGTCCGGGTCTTTGGTAGGATCAACAATACGGTAAGTAAACTTCGGAGAAAGGGCGGCGAATTCTGCCAGGATGTCAGCCACATCCCGGGCGATGGTCCGCATGGGGGCTGGTAATTGATCTTTGCTCGAGACGTAATAGGTCACCCGGATGGGGACCTCAAGCTTTTCCAGGACCTTCCTGGCCGCCGGTGAAACGGTATAGACCTTGCTTTCCGTCAGATCAAGCCGTGGAAGACGGAGATTGGCCAAAAAAGCGTTAAAAAACAACATCGCCCCCAGAAGGAAAGCGGCCCCCAAGTAAAAGTTCCGGCGACCAAAATAACGCAAGTAGCCCTTTATGGTAAAAACATTCAACAGAAGGAAGGCCAAAGTGTAGCTCAAAAAGAAAAGGACGTTGGTCAGGGAGATCACGCCTTTGGTAAAATCCCCAAAATGTGGCATCAACCCTAAGGCCAAGCGCAGGAACCCGCCAAGCCCCGGGAACCAGCTCTCAATGGAGGACGAAACCAGGTCAGAGCCCACCAGAAGGGCCGCCACGCCTGCCAGAAGAGCGATGATAAAGGCCACTATTTGATCTTCAAAGAAGGCCGAAACCGCTTGCCCCAAGGCGATGAGAAAGGCCGCCAGGAGAGCAGCTCCAAGATATCCTCCAAAGACCGGCCCCCAGTCTGGATTTCCAAGGAAAGAGAGCATGATCGGGATCACAAGGGTGCTGAGAAGGGTGAGGAGGACAAAAAGGAAAGTGGCTCCGAACTTGCCTCCCACCAGCGACCAAGGAGAAGATGGTAAAGAATAGAGGAGAGCTATCGTACCAGTTTTGCGTTCTTCAGCCCACAGGCGCATGGTCAAAGCCGGGACGAAAACTACCAGAATAAAAGGCAAGGACTGAAAGAAGGAACGCATGTCACAGAGACCAGCCAGGAAAAAGGTGGTCATAAAGAGACCATCTGCCACCAAGAGAAAGACCACCGCGAAGACGTAAGCGATGGGGGCGTTGAAGTAAGCCGCGCATTCCCGTTTGAAAACGGCCTTCAGCCCCTTCATGAAGCCACCTCCCCTTTCTGCTTGGCCACCAACGAAAGGAAGAGGAATTCGAGATCTTCACTCTCCCTTTCAAGAGAAAGGACACCTACCGCTTGTTCACAAAGAAGAGACATTAACTCCCTTTCAAAAGGCCTGGGACCCCGGATTCGATAAAGATAAGCCCCATCTTCCGAGCCAATCTCTTCCACCTCCACATCCGAAAGCCCCTTCCAGTTGCGCACCGGAGTGTCGGTTTTGAGTCTCAAGACGGTCTCCCCACAGACCTCCCGGGCCAGGTCTGAAAGTCGGCCCTTGGCCACGATGCGACCTTCGTTGATGATGGTCACCCAATCCGCCAGGGCTTCGACTTCCTGCAAGATGTGGGTGGAGAAAATGATGGCCTTTTCACGAGCCAACTCCCTGATGAGGCTTCTGATCTCAAATATTTGTAGCGGATCAAGTCCGGAAGTTGGTTCGTCCAAGATGAGACATGGAGGATCATGAATTAAGGCCTGAGCCAAACCCACGCGTTGACGGTAACCCTTGGAGAGCTGAGAGATGGGCTGGTACCAGACCTGCTTCAAAGCACATTTTTCGGAGACCCACTCCAAACGTTCCCGGGCTTTTTTCCCAAGCCCTCGAGCCTCGGCCACGAAGGAGAGGTATTCTCCCACCTCCATTTGGTCGTAAAGAGGAGCCGTTTCAGGCAAAAACCCCAGGTTCTTCCGCACCCGTTCGGGTTCCGTAAGCACATCCGCTCCAGCAACCCGCGCCGTACCTGCCACCGGGACGATCTGGGTGGCCAAGATGCGAAGGACCGTGGTTTTTCCGGCTCCGTTGGGACCAAGCAACCCCATGATCTCCCCAGGCCGAACGGTGAAACTCACATCTTGAGCCGCTATCACCGGCCCATAAACCATGGTCAGTCCTTGGGCCTCGATCATGGTTCCACCTCCCAAGGATTCAATAAATAATCACGACCACAGACTGGTAAAGGGGGAAACTACGGACAGAGGAGACCTTCTCTTAGATGCAAAAGATCTTCTTCCATGAGAGAAAAAAAAGTTGCCCCGGAAAGGAGCTCTTCCTTAGTGGGTGAAGCCCCGGGGGTAAGATAATAAATGGCGACCCCGGTCTCCCGGGCCAGCATCTCGGCAAAACGTCTGGAAGAGGGCTCTTCATAGAAGACCGCCGGTACCCTCTCTTTCCGGATGATCTCAATAGCCTGACGAAGGGCCCTGGGCGTGGGTTCGGCCTCGGGGGAAAGGCCGGCCAAACTCACTTGTTTTAAATGGTACGCTTTTTCCCAGTATCCAAAGGCCGCGTGACCGGCTAGAAGCAAGAGACGACAGCGACAATTTGAGAGACCCTGACGAAATTTTTCATCCAGAGCCAACAATCGTTGGGCCAAGGCCTTTGCCCGCTTTTGATAGAGCTTTCGATGGGAGGGATCGATCGAAGAAAGCTCCTGGCCGAGACGCTTCACATAAACGGCGTCCCAGCGAAAATCGAGCCATAGATGGGGATCAACATGTCGCGAGTCGTGAAAGACAAACTTTGCTCCCTCGCTCAACAAAAGGGTTTTGAGCCGTGTTTCCTCAAGACCGGCTAACAGGTCCTCGAGCCAGGGTTCAAGTCCGTGACCAACGGCCAAAAGGAGATCAGCCCGACGCAAAAAAAGGAGGTCTTTGGGGGTGGGCTCCCAAGAATGAGGATCAGCTCCTGGAGGGAGCAGGAGATGGACTCTGGCCTCCTGACCTGCTATCTCTCGGGCCAGATCATAGAGGGGAAAAATACTAGCCACTACAAGGGGACGAGCTGCCCCCGCCGGGGTAGTCAATAAGAAGATTAGAATAAAACAAATCAAATAACGCATTAGGCCTCGGGCCAGATGACCAACTTGAGTCCAGGACGAATGAGATTGGAGCGCAGGTTATTCCAGACCTTCAGATCACCAGTGCTGACCCCGAACTTGCGTGCGATTTCCCAGAGGGAATCCCCGGGCCTCACCCGATAGACGATAGCCTTACCAACAGATTGTCGAACGGGTTTGGCCGAGACGTAAAGCACCGCTTGGGTGCGCACGGGAATACGCAAGACCATTCCCGGACGCAGGCGATTCCGGCGCAGATGATTGGCCCTTTTGAGGGCCCGCACCGAAACCCCATAGTAGGAAGCAATCTGATAAAGGCTTTCCCCTCGGCGAACTTTGTGACGGAGGTTTTGGCGAGCGTAAACGAAACGGATCTTCTTCAGGGCTTCATGGATCTGAGTACCGTAACCAAAGGGTACTTTTACTGGATAGGTGACCGCGTAAGGGGGCGTTTTCCCCCGCCTAAGTTCGGCGTTTAACAAGCGGATCAGATCGTAGTCTGCCCCTGCAGCCAGGGCAATGGCCCGCAGATCTGTACCCCCGGGAACCTCTACGATTTCATAATCCAACGGTGGGAGCGGATCGACGTGGAAACCGAATCTTTCGGGATTTTTGGCGATGATCATGGCTGCGATCATTTTGGGAACGTAATTTTTGGTCTCCCGCTTGAGATAACGATAACGTGAAAGCTTCCAAAAATCGCGGGTACCATAACGCCGGATAGCGCGCCGCACCTTGGCCTCTCCGGCGTTGTAGCTCGCCGAGGCCAAGTGCCAACATTCGAATTCCTGGTAAAGTTCGAGCAAATACTTAGCCGCCGCGTGAGTGGCTTTTTCCGGATCGCGGCGTTCATCCACCCAGTAGTCGATCTTAAGCCCGTACTTACGCCCCGTAGAACGAATGAATTGCCAGATCCCACAAGCCCCGGCTCGAGAATAGGCAAAAGGATTGAAGCCGCTTTCTATCATGGCCAAATAAACCAGGTCTTCTGGTAGGCCGTAGCTTCTCAGTATCTCCCGAATCATGGGCACGTAGCGTCCGGAACGGGCCAGCCACCGGGCAAAGACCTCCCTCTTGGTGGTGGTGAAATAGCGAATGAAATATTCGACCCGCTCATTGAGCGTAATGGGAATGTCTGAAGGTGGAAGGTCTTCTTCGATGAGCTGGAGCCTTTCTTCTTCGATGTTTTCGTCACGATCAAAGGGAACGGAGCCAGCCCAGACGTTTGTCAAGAAAACCAACCCTACGAACAGAATGAGTAGAAAGCGGCCCATTCCTTACCTCCTCAAAAAAGCTCTATGAGAGATTTAGCTACTATTTACTTCGGTTTGATTGAGAAAAAGGTTCACCATTCGTGGCTAAATGCACACTTTAACCCATACCAAAACCAAAGCTGACGTCAATGAAAAACTAGGTTCTAAACAAAAGGTTCCTGAGCTCGCCAAAGAATGGTGTCACGCCGATAGAGACGATCGTTTTTTTGTGGATAATCAGCCATATAATGAGTACCTCGGCTCTCACGGCGTCTGGAAGCGCTTTCAATCACCAATTTGGCCACATGGGCGATGTTTCGCAGTTCTATAAAGTCAGAAGTCAAAATGTAGCGCCAATAATGATCTTCGATCTCCTCAAGAATGGTGGTCATCCGCTTTTTGGCCAACCTCAAACGCTGTTCCGTGCGCACAATACCCACGTAATTCCACATAAGTCGCCGAATGGCATCCCAGTTGTGAGAGACGAGGACCTTTTCGTCCATGTCCGTAGCCCCACCTGGATCCCAAGCCGGCACCTCGGGAAAGGTAAATTCTTTGAGATAAGGCCATTCCTGGTGGAGATGAACACTGGCCTGGTGAGCAAAAACAAGGGCCTCAAGCAAGGAATTAGAGGCCAAACGGTTAGCTCCGTGAAGACCCGTAAAGGCACATTCTCCGATGGCGTAAAGACCTTTGATATCGGTCTGGCCAAAGCGATCAGTCACTACCCCGCCGCAGAAGTAGTGAGCCGCCGGTACCACCGGAATGGGTTCCTTGGTAATGTCGATACCAAAACGCCGACAAGTTTCGTAGATATGAGGGAAACGTGAAAGGATAAAGGAACGCGGTTTATGAGAAATATCAAGAAAGACACATTCCTTACCACTTTTTTTGAGCTCAAAATCAATAGCCCGTGCCACGATATCTCGTGGGGCCAAATCTTTGCGTTCTGGATCATACTTGTGCATAAAGGGTCGACCGTAAGGATCGAGGAGAATGGCCCCCTCTCCACGTAGGGCCTCTGAGATGAGGAAATTCTTGGCCTTGGGATGATAAAGACAGGTGGGGTGAAACTGAACAAATTCCAAATTGGCCACCCGACAACCCGCTCGATAAGCCAAAGCAATACCGTCGCCCGTGGCTACGTCGGCGTTGCTGGTGTAAAGATAGACCTTCCCTGCCCCCCCGGTGGCCAGAACTGTCACGCGAGCCAGAAAGGTGTGGATCTCTCCTCCTTTTCCTGACAGCACGTAGGCCCCGAGACAACGCTCATAACCCAGCATCTCTCGGGGACATCCCCGGTAAACCTTGCAAAGGGTGATGAGATCCACAGCCAGATGATCTTCCAGGATGGTGATCCTGGGATGACGGGAGGCGTGTTCCAGCAGGACCTTTTCTACCTCCCGGCCGGTATGATCTTCAACGTGTACGATCCTGCGACGGGAATGCCCTCCCTCCAGCGTAAGATGGAGTTTTTCGGGATTTTCTGGATCTCTGGTAAATGGAACGCCAAGCTCCAAAAGTTCCCTGATACGTTCGGGAGCCTGACGAACCACCAGGGAAACCACATCCGCGTGAGAAAGACCATCCCCCACCCTCAGGGTATCCTGGATATGGAGATCAAAGGAGTCGTCCTCTCCCAGGACGCAAGCGATTCCCCCTTGGGCCAGGGTAGTGTTGGCTTCTTCGGCCCTCTTCTTAGTGACGAGGACGACCTCTCCCAGGTCTGCCACCTTGAGGGCCAAGGAGAGACCTGCGATCCCCGAACCGATGATGAGAAAATCCGTTTGATAGTCCATTATTCTTCTGGAAGATTTGGCTCGCGCTGGAGGAAGTGGATCATGAGCTTTTCTCCACTCTCGAAGAAGAGACCGGTCTCCGCCGCATTCCGTTCGCTGAAACCAGCAGCCCTTTTGACCTCCGAATCACGAGAATCGTAGATGGCAAAGGGGACCGGTTTGGAGGCATGAGTACGGAGAGAAAGAGGAGTTAAGTGATCCGTGGTCACCATAAGCCGATAATCGCCAAGCTGGGCTGTAGCCTCTTCGAGCACCGTCCGAACCACATACCGATCAAAGTCTTGGATGGCCCTCATCTTTAATTCCAAAGAGCCTTCATGACTGGCTTCATCCGGTGCCTCTACGTGGACGAAGACGAAATCAGCTCCTTCTTTTAAGACCTCCACGGCCGCCAAGGCCTTACCTTCGTAATTGGTGTCAAGGTAACCCGTGGCTCCTGGAACATCGATGATCTCCAACTTGGCAAGGACGCCCAAACCCCGAATGAGATCAACCGCTGCCACCACCGCCCCATTGAGGCCCCACTTTTCCGCAAAAGGCTCAAGCCGAGGGACCCGCCCCTGCCCCCAGGGCCAGAGGGCGTTGGCCGGAGGAAGGCCTTCTTCCCGGCGTTTCTGATTGATGGGATGTCTCTCCAGAAAGGCCATAGCCTTTAAGAGAAAATCCCGTAAAATGGGTTCGTTCTCGTAAACCAGCCAGGCCTCATAAATGTCACGTCCCAAAAGGTCATGAGGAGGGTAAGTTTTGATCCCCTCCGGCCCACCTCGCCAAATGAGAATGTGGCGATAGCTCTTTCCGGGATGGAGGAAGAGTTTGTCACTGGCCAGGTGGTCGTTCAATTCCTTGATGAGGATGTGGGCTTCCTCGGTTGAGATGTGCCCGGCACTGTAATCGTACATAATAAGTCGGTCATCTTGACGCTTGAGGGTGACCAGATTGCAACGGAAGGCTACGTCTTCCGGACGCATAGTGATACCAAGACTTGCCGCCTCAATAGGACCTCGTCCGGTATATTGCTCTTCCGGGCGGTAACCCAGAAGAGAAAGATTGGCCACATCACTGCCGGGCTCCATACCCGGAGGGATGGTCCTCACCAGTCCCAGAGTGCCGTGTTGAGCGATGAAATCCATGCCCGGGGTAAGGGCCTCTTCCAAAGGGGTCTTGCCCTTGAGCTCTTTGAGAGGAAAATCTCCCATACCATCTCCCACCAGGATGATCCACTTCATCTCCCTTCCCTCCCCTCACTCATTGTCTCTTCCTCGAATACCGGCTCGTCTTTTTGAGAAGCTTCTCCCTTGGGTTTTACCTCAAGGATCTCGATCTCGAAACGTAGAAGTTTCCCGGCCAGGGGGTGGTTGAAATCCACCAAAGCCACTTCTTCGTCCCTGCGACGGAGGATGGCCGGATGGATCACGCCCAACTCGTCCTGAACCCTCACCACTTCTCCAGGGTTTGCATTGGGCGGGATCTTTTCCACCGCTACAAGCTGGAGTTTCTTGGGATCGTAAGGTCCATAGTGTTCTTCTGGGGGAACCAGCACGATGATCCGATCCCCTGGCTGGTGACCTTCCAGGGCCTTTTCCACAGCTGGCAGGAAGCGGCCACTTCCGATCTCAAAAGTAATGGGCTGCTCGGAGGCATCTACGACATCCTTTCCAGCAAGGACCCTGTATCTGATGGTTACCAAGTCTCCGGGCTGAATCTTCGGAGTCAAAGAAGCCTCCTTTAGCAGGCCTTCTCAATCTCCTGGCCAGCATAGTTGAAAATAATGCCCCTTGATACCTAGTCAATCACTTAGGTTGGAGTCTTTTCCCAGCTCTTTGGTCTCCAGCGGGAGAACAAAATAGAAATTGTTGCCAAGTGGAGTGGGTTCGTATCCTACCACTCCTCCATGGAGTTCGATTACCTTTTTAACGAAATGGAGCCCTCGCCCACTTCCCGGCTGATCGCCCGCGTTTGAACCACGCCAGCCCTCCTCAAAGATCTTCTCTACCTCTTCTGGAGGGATGTGGGGACCGGTGCTGAAGACGTTGAACTTCACTCCTGGCCGACCCGGACCAAAGAAATCCGGGATGATTTCTCGCCCGAAGGAAACGAACTTTACCCGTCGGCCTTGCTCATCGGTTACCTCTTTTGTGTACTTAAGAGCGTTGCTGAAGAGATTGGCGTAAACCTGAGAAAGAAGCCCTACATCCACAGCCATAACCAACTCTTCATCAGGAACCCCTCCAAGGCGATTGTCTATAGCAATGCCTGCTTCTTCAAAACGTTTCCGATAACGTTCAAGCTGGGGTTCTATGACTTCTTTGGCAAAACGACATGGTCTCTTCCGTAAAACGAATCGCCCTTTTTCAAAATGTTCACGTCTAAAAAGACTTTCTAAGAAGAGACTTACAGTTTCGTAATGTTTTTCTATTTGTTCGTATTCTCGTAACAATTCACCGTATAAATGGTGAAGAGCTCCTTTAATACGTTCCAAACTAAAATCACTTTCTGAGAGCCTTTCTTCTATTTCTTTCAGTAAATTTATTTTCCGACGTAAACGTTTGAAAAGATAGCGGTAATACATATTGGGTACAATGACATTGTGTTCGATGTCTGCCACCAGTTCATTGATAAATTTCAGATGCTCCAAACAATGCACCATAAGCAGCTTAACATGAAGATTATAACCGATACGATTGGCAAACTTTTGAAAAAAGAAAAAATCATTACGATCAATTTTACTTTCAGGAATTATTTCTAAAATCCCGAGAATTTCTTCTCCATGATGTAAAGGAAAAAGACTGACCAAACGACGATTACCTTTGAAAGGAAAGTAACAGGAACCATTTCGACAGATGGCTTCGGAAGGAATGAAAAAGTCTTCCATCTTACGAGGAGGAGAAAGGACCCCCTCTTCACTTGAGGCCACCATTTCTAACTCGCCGTTTTCAGAAACGATGTAGAGTCTGCTCTCAAAATCCAGAAATTCTTTGGGAACCAGGACACAGACCCGGTAGAAGTTTTCCAGGGTGGTATATTCTTGGGCCAGATCGAAAAAAGCCCAGAGGGCCTTGATCTGGGATTCGGAAAAGGCGTATTCTTGGTATTGCTGCTTCTTGATGAGGAGACGTTCTCGAATGATTTCCAGGTTGCTATCCATAACCGATTTTTTAGATTTTGATCTATTTACCAAAAATATAATGTCCAAGAAACAAGGTGTGCCAGTCTGTGGCCAAAAGTGTAACGGATCTTCCCATTATTACGTTCAAATTTTTAGTTGACCTGAAAACGGTTTTCCCCTAAGAAACAAAAAAGGTTAGAACCCCCCTCAAATTTCATATTTTCTAAGGAGGTAGCCTATGAACAAGGCGGAACTAGTAAGCCGCATGGCGGAAATTGCGGATCTCCCCAAGGTGACAGCGGAAAAGGCCCTGAATGCTTTCATGGAAGCCGTAACCGAGGCCTTAAAAAATGGAGACAAAGTAACCCTGGTAGGCTTTGGTACCTTCATGATTGCCCAGCGGGCCGAACGGGTCGGACGCAATCCGCGTACTGGAGAACAGATTAAAATCCCGGCCAGAAAGGTCATAAAATTCAAACCCGGCAGTAAGCTCGAGGAGGCCATCAAATAAGGCTTGAGGGGGGCAACCCCCCTAGCCTTTTTTCATTTCGACCCCGGCAGCGCTAAAAATTCTTTTAGCCAACTCCAAAAGAAAGAGTTTTTGTTGGTTAGTGGCCGGGGTTATACAATCGCATCTTACTCGCTGAAAGTTTCGCACTAGAAAGTCAAAACTGATAAAATCTTCTCCTAATTCGACAGCAAAATAATGTGGCTGACAGGAAACGTGGGCCTTTTGAACTGGAGCTAAAATTTCTTCCGGGATAGGAATCCAGAACAGGCCATCAAGCGGAGAAGGTTTGGTAAACTGAGGTAGAATCTCTGCCAGTCTTTTGACCTCTTCTTTGGATAATTTATCTACTGAAAAGGCTTGCATGTTACCTCCGTTTTAGTTTTCTCCCAAATAGACGCGAATGACTTCTGGGTGGCGCTGGATTTCAAGAGGTGGTCCTTGGGCGATCTTTCGTCCTTGGTCCAACACTATCACCTCGTCTGCCAATTCCATGGTGAGGTTCATGTCATGTTCCACTAAGAGAATGGTAAGACCTTGTTTTTTTAGTTGACCAATGAGATCCATGAGACGCTTCTTTTCCGAAGCGTCCAGTCCGGAGGCCGCTTCATCAAGTAGGAGAAAACGCGGTTTGACGGCCAAGGCTCTCAAGATTTCCAGATAACGTTGAAGCCCAAAAGGAAGGCTGGCTGCCGGTTTGAAAGCATGTTCTTCCAAGTCGAGCATGGAAAGATACCTTTGGGCTTCCCGCGAGAAGGCTTTTTCTTTTCGGAAAAAGGAAGGCCAACGAAGAACTGCTTCCCACAGGGCCACAGGAGAACGGCTTTCTATGGCCAAAAGAATATTCTCAATAACAGAAAGATGACCGAATATCTCCAGGTTCTGAAAAGTTCGAGCGATTCCTAGACGGGCTATGTAGTAGGGAGGTTTTCCATCAATACGTTCGCCTTCAAAAAAAATTTCTCCTTTGGTTGGTCGTAGGTGACCTGAAATCATATTAAAAGTGGTAGTTTTCCCGGAACCATTGGGCCCTATGAGGGCAGTGACGAACCCCCTTTTGACTTCAAAAGAAAGCCCATCAACCGCACGCAAACCACCAAAGTCTTTGGTCAGGTCTCGCACCATCAAAATCGTTTGAGACATAAACCCAAACTTAACCTCCTAAATCAGAGCTTCAAAGTGTCTTAAAGCATTTAAGAAAGAGTCTCAATAATGAGATTTAGGAGATCTTACGCAAAATTTTGTTGACTTTTGGAAGTTAAAAACCTATAAAGACCGACAATCGGTATTTTCTTCATCTTGGAGTGGCGGTGCTCCCGATTAAATGAAAAACGAGCAAGAAATACGACATTCAGATCTAGGAGCTCTTTTCCTTCTTTTGGCACATCTTTGGGACTATCCCCGACGAGATCTTATTTCCAAGTGTCAAGAAATCCTGAAAAATTTCTTGGAAGAAATTCCTGAAGGGGTCTTGGAATTCAATGGAGAGCTCGAAGCTGAGTACGTGCGCCTCTTCATCAACGCTCCCGATGGTGTCCCGGCAGCCCCTTACGCCTCAGTCCAACTGACCGGCCTTATGGCCCAGGAGCCAGCCCAGCAGGCCCTGGAATTCTATCGGCGAGCAGGTCTAGTTCCCCAGAGCAGTGACCCCCCTGATCATCTCTCCACGGAACTGGCCTTTGTGGCTCACCTTCTTCAGCAAGGAGAATTAACCCTGCTCAAAGAATTTTTAGAACAACATCTCCTTCGCTGGTTTCCCCATTTTCGTCGCTCTCTTGAGAAAGCAGGACCCCATCCTTTTTACCAATTTCTAACAGACCTAACCGAAAGAGCCTTAAGTAACCTAAAGGAGGAGGTCAAGACATGAAAAGAAGGGACTTTTTAAAGCTCTCCGGAGGCGTCTGCGCCGCCCTGGCCTCTTTACATCTGGACAGCAAATTTTTACGAGGCCTCTCCGCGGCCGAAGCCGCCGAACTCCCAGGAAGTCTTGGTGCCAAAGAGATCCCCTCGGTCTGTGACATGTGTTTTTGGCGTTGTCCCATCGTGGTCAAGGTCAAGAACGGTCGCGTGGTCAAGATCGAAGGCAACCCACGCAGTCCCACCAATGGAACCAGGATTTGCGCCCGAGGAAACGCAGGCGTCCAGCTCCTCTACGACAAGGACCGTCTCAAGTACCCCCTGAAACGGGTAGGCGCCCGCGGAGAGGGCAAATGGGCCCGCATTTCCTGGGATGA
>Ga0256914_1000859_pt1 | contig 29366 bp, 24 predicted proteins | sample HulkmetaG_FD_191571 | JGI IMG/M metagenome (GOLD analysis project Ga0256914, IMG submission 191571) | Hydrothermal chimney microbial communities from Main Endeavour vent field at the Juan de Fuca Ridge, Pacific Ocean - Hulk | ecosystem: Environmental > Aquatic > Marine > Hydrothermal vents ... | reverse complement strand
CAGGTGCCCGCCGCCGAGCGGCTGCCCTACGCCGAACGGGCGGCGCGCTTCGACGGCGCCGCCACCGACTGGCTGGTGGTGGCGCAGCTGCGTCAGCAGCTGGGCGAGCCGGGAGTGGTGGCCGCTTACGCCCGGGCGATGCCGCTGCCGGAGGCGCGCCGGGAGCTGGAGCTGCTGGCGCGGCAGGGCCGCGAAGACGCCTACGCCGCCCTTTACGACGGTGGCGCTTACGAAGAGTTGCTGGCGGTTCTGCCGCCCGCGGGCGAGGCCGCCTGGCACGCGCGCGCCCTCTACCGGCTGGGCCGCTACCAGGAGGCCCTGCCCTGGTACCAGCGCTGGGCGGCTGGTTCGCCGGAGGGGAGCTGGGGGCTGGCGCGGTTGTTGCTCAAACTGGGCGACTACCAGCTGGCCGCGGCCGTCTACGAGACGCTGGAAGGTCCGCGGGCGGCCGACGGGCTGGGCGAGGCGCTGCTGGGGCTGGGACGCCGGGAAGCCGCCGCCGCGGCCTTTGCGCGGGGCGACGCCGCCGGCCGCTGGCGGGCGGCCGGGCTCTACGAGGAACTGGGACGGCAGGAGGAGGCGCTGCGCCTCTACCGGGAGCTGGCCCGGGGCGACTCTCTGTACGCCGACGACGCCGAACTGCGCCTGTGGGTGCTGGCCCGCCGTCGCGGCGACGTGGCCGAGGAGCGCTGGGCCTACGCCGGTCTGAGCGGTGGCCTGGCGGTGCTGGTGGGCAAGCCCTGGCCGCAGCTCCCCGAAAACCGCTCCGTATACATCACCCCGCCCCACGCCGCCCGGGTGCGGGCGCTGGCCCTCGCGGACCGTCAGGACTGGGCCTGGGGGGAGGTGCGCTGGCAGCTGGCGGCCGAAGACACCCCACAGCGCCGCCGCGCCTACGCGGCGCTGCTCGAGGACCTGGGGATGTGGGGGCGCGCTCTGAAGCTGACGCGAAACCTGGAGCGGAAAAGCCGCAGCGACTGGATGCTGGACTACCCGCGGGCCTACGAGGACGAGGTGCGCCGCGCCGCCGCCGAGTTCGGGCTCGAGCCCGAACTGCTCTGGGCGGTGATGCGGGTCGAGTCGCGTTTCGACCCGCGGGCGGTCAGCCCGACCGGGGCCAGGGGGCTGATGCAGTTCACCAGCGGCACCTGGGCCGACGTCTCCCGGAAGCTCGGCGCGGCCGACCCCTTCGACCCGGCCGCCTCCATCCGCTACGGGGCCTACTACCTGGCCGCCCAGTTGCGCGCCTGCGACGGCCTGCTGGTCTGCGCGCTGAGCGCCTACAACGGCGGGCCCGGCTACACGCGCCGGGCGCTGGCGGCGGCCGGCGGCGACGTTTGGGACTTTCTGCGTTTCCAGCCGCGCGACGAGCCGCGCGAATACGTTGAGCGGGTCTACCGGTCCTACGCGATCTACAAGGCGCTTTACCGCTAACAGGACAGGGCGCGTTCGATGACCGCGCCGCCCAGGAGCCGCGAGCCCCGGTAGAGGGCGACCGACTGGCCGGGAGTGACGGCGAAACGGGGTTCGGCGAAGCGCAGCTCGAGGCGGCCGGAGGCGGGGTCGAGGTCGGTAACGCGGGCGGCTACCGGCTGCGAGCGGTAGCGGACGACGGCCTCGAGGCTCCCGTAAAGCGCGGCCGGCTCGACGAGGAGGTTCAGCTCGCGGGCCGCCAGTCCCCGGTGCTCAAGCGCCCGGCGCGGCCCCACGACGACCAGGTTCCTTTTGGTGTCAACGGAGACGACGTAGCGCTCCAGGTGGCTCTTCCAGAGCCCCAGGCCCCGGCGCTGGCCAACCGTGTAGAAGGCGGCCCCGGCGTGCTCGCCGATCACCTCGCCGCTCTCCAGGTCGACGAGCGGCCCCGGGCGGCTTTCCAGCCGCGGGGCCAGGAACTCGCGCAGGCCGCCGCTGATAAAGCAGACGTTCTGCGACTCGGCCCGGCCGGCGCTGGCCAGGCCGGCGGCGGCCGCGCGACGGCGGACCTCGGCCTTGCTCATTTCCCCCAGCGGGAAGAGGATCTTCGGAAGGTCGTCGCGGCCCAGCCGCCAGAGAAAGTAGGTCTGGTCCTTGGCGGGGTCGCCGCGGTGCAGCTCGACGCCGGCGGCGGTCTCGAGCCGGCGGACGTAGTGGCCGCTGGCCACGTAGGCGGCGCCGCTGGCGGCGGCCAGCTCCAGCAGGGCGGCGAACTTTATCTCGGCGTTGCAGCGAACGCAGGGATTGGGGGTTTCGCCACGGGCGTAGGCGGCGGCGAAGCCCTCGACGATCCGGCGGCGGAACTCGCCCTTCCAGTCGACCAGCTCGAACTCGATTCCCAGCCGGTCCGCCACCCGCCGGGCGCTGGCGACCGGGCATAGCGGGTCGTCGTCGCAGGCGGTCTCGCGCCAGAGGTCGAGCATCACCCCCCGCACCCGGTAGCCCTGCTCCTTGAGCAGCAGGGCGGCCGTCGAGGAGTCGACGCCGCCGCTGAAGCCGACGAGAACCAGCGGTTCCTTCACGCCCGGTTCAGGCCACCATGCTCTCTTCCGGGTCCCAGCCGGCGGCAATGGCCGCCTTGGTGGAGGCGATGGCCACCTCTATCATCTCGTCGTCGGGCTCGCGGACGGTCAGCATCTGGAACTGGTAACCGAGCCAGCGGAGGACTTTGGAAACCGGGTCGTCGTGGCTGGAAGAGAAGCGCAGCAGCTCGAAGGCGATGGCCGAGACCAGCGGCAGCAGGGCCACCCGGCCGAGCAACAGCCACCAGACCACGTCGGGGCGGGGCAGGAAGCTGTAGACGACGATGCTGGTAACGATAACGAAGGCGATAAAGGTGGTGCCGCAGCGCGGGTGGAACTTGGGCTGGGCGCGGACGTTGGCCACGGTCAGCTCCAGGCCCTTTTCGTAGGCGGCGATCGCCTTGTGCTCGGAGCCGTGGTACATGAAGTAACGCTTGACGTCGGGAAAGCGGCCGATGAAGGCCAGGTAGCCGACCAGCAGGCTGGCCTTGATGAGGCCGGCCAGGGCGTTGTAGAGAACCGGCCGGGCGGCGGCGTCGATGAAGAGCCGCGAGATGGCCGCCGGCATGACGATGAAGAGGCCGATGCCGATGATGCTGCTGACGATCATCGTCAGGTAGAGGGCCCAGCCGGAAAGTTCTTCTTCCTCCTCGCCGGCCAGCGTGGCGCTGCGGGAGAGGGCCCGGTAAGAGACCGAAAGAGCGTCTATCAGGGCGACCACGCCGCGGATGAGCGGCAGGCGCGTCCAGGGGTATTTAGTGTAAAGGGAGGGTTCGTCGTGCCTCTCCACGTGTATTTCGCCGTTGGGAAGGCGCACCGCCAGCGCCCAGGCGTCGGGCGCTTTCATCATGACGCCTTCCATGGCGGCCGATCCGCCTATCTGCTTCATGGCGTATATTTTGTCACGAATTGGTGAGGAGCGCATGGAAAAGCGGCGTGGTATGCTCGGCTTGCTATGGTGATTCGCGTAAAAACCACCCGCAGGAAGGTATTCGAGCACGAAGCGCCCGCCCGGGTAGTCGCCGTACTGGGCGGGCAGCTGAGCGAGGAGGGCCGCTGGCTCGACTCGCAGATGGACGGGGCGCTTTCCAAATTTCTCAAGAAAACCCGTTTTAGCGGCGAATTTGGAGAGCATGCAATATACGCCACCGATGAGGTAGAGGTGGTCTTCTTCAGCCTGGGCAAGCGCCGCGGCCACACGCTGGAGCAGGTCCGCGCCGCCGGCGTCAGGCTGGCGCGCCTGGCCGCCCGCCTCAACTCCCGCGACGTCGTGGTCGAGAACTTTCTGGCCGACCGCTTCGGCAAGAAAGAAGCCAGCTACGCGCTGGCCGAGGGCCTCTTCCTCGGCGCGTACAGTTTCGACAAGTACAAGAGCAACCCCGCCCGCCTGCGCCGCAACTTCGTAATCGCCCAGGGTTTCGGGCCGGCGGTCGACAAAGCCCGCCTGGTGTCCGAGGGCGTCTACCTGGCCCGCGACCTGGTCAACGAGCCACCCAACGTCCTGACGCCGGTCGAGCTGGCCCGCCGCGCCGAGGCGCTGGCGGCCGAGGCCGGGCTCGAGGTCAACGTCTTCGGCCCCGAGAAGATCCAGGAGCTGGGCATGGGCGCCTACTGGGCGGTCGCCAAGGGCTCCGACAACGAGCCGCGCTTCATCGAGCTCGTTTACAAGCCCGAGGAGGCCGCGGCCGGCCACCTGGCCCTGGTGGGCAAGGGCCTCACCTTCGACACCGGCGGCTACTCGCTCAAGCCGACCGCCTCGATGACCACCATGAAAGGCGACATGGCCGGGGCGGCCGCCGTGATCGGGGCCATGAAGGTAATCGCCGCCCTCAAGCCGCCCGTCGAGGTGCGCGCCTACGTCGCCGCCGCCGAAAACATGATCAGCGGCCACGCCTACCGGGTCGACGACGTTCTCACCGCCTACAACGGCAAGACCATCGAGGTCCTCAACACCGACGCCGAGGGGCGGCTGACCCTGGCCGACGCCCTGGCCTACGCCTCGGAGAAGAAGCCGGCGGCGCTGGTGGAGCTCTCCACGCTGACGGGCTCCTGCGTCGTCGCCCTGGGCCGGCAGATAGCCGGGCTCTTCTCCGAGGACGAGTCGCTGGCCCGCGAGCTGGCCCGGGCGGCCGAGGAGGCCGGCGAGAAGGTCTGGCAGATGCCCATGGAACCGGCCTACAAGCGCCTGCTGAAGAGCGAGGTGGCCGACGTCAAGAACGTCGGCAGCCGCGAGGGCGGCGCCATTCAGGCGGCCCTCTTCCTGGCCGAGTTCGCCAGCGCCCCCTTCGTCCACCTCGACATCGCCGGCCCCGCCTTTGCCGGGAACGCCGAGGACAACCCCAACGGTCCCGCCGGCGGCACCGGCTTCGGGGTGCGGACGCTGGTTCGCTGGGTGGAGCGCCACGCCTAGCCGCCGGATGCTTTAGACGATGGTTCGGGTGGTCCTGGTCGAGCCGCGGGAGCCGCGCAACGTCGGCGCGGCGGCCCGGGCGATGAAGAACTTTGGCCTGACCGAGCTGGTGCTGGTCAACCCCGAGAGGCCGATCGACGAGTCGGCCTACCGTCTGGCGACGCGCGGGGCGGCCGACGTGCTCGAGCGCGCCCGGGTGGTGGACGACCTGGACGAGGCCCTGGCCGACTGCGTCTACGTGGCGGCGACCAGCGCCCGCGCCCGCGAAGGCTACGCCGGCGAGGTCTACACGCCGCGCCAGGGCGCGCCGCTGCTCTTGCGGGAGGCCGCGCGCGGCCCGGTGGCGGTTCTCTTCGGCCGGGAGAACTTCGGTCTTTCCAACGCCGAGCTGGACCGCGCCCAGGCGGTCTGGCGGATACCCACCGGCGGCTACGCCAGCCTGAACCTGGCCCAGGCGGTGCTGCTGGTGGCCTACGAGCTCTTTCTCAGCCGGGCCGCGCCGCCAGCGGCGGCGCGGCCCCGGCCCGCCCCCCGCGAAGAGCTGGAGCGCTTTTTCGCCGACCTGGAAGACTACCTGCGAACCATCAGGTACACGGACGAGCACCGGATGGAAGGGGCGATGCGCGCCTTCCGCCGCATGACCCACCGGGCGGCGCTGGGCGTCAACGAGGTCCACCGCTTGCGCGGGGTCCTGCGGCAGAGCCGCTGGGCCATCGAGCACGGAGGCGATGACGAGAGTGACGACGGATAAAGACAGGCTCGACCCGCTGAAACAGACGCGGCCCGGCGTCTACAGCGACCTCTACAGGCGGATTCGCTGGGCGCGGCGGGTGCTGCCGATTTTCGTGGCCGCGCTGGTCATCGGCCTGGAGTGGTGGCTGCGCTTCCTGCCCAACGGTACCTGGCTCTTCTACCTGCAAATCTTCTTCTACGGGGTGGTCGGCCCGCTGGTGATGTGGCTGACCCTCGACTGGATCTCCGAGGAGGTGCGCGAGCGGGCCGAGGCCGAGGCCAAGCTGCTCGAGGCCAACCAGCGCCTCAAGGCCCTGCGCGAGGTGCTGGGCCGCTCCATCTCCACCGAGAACCTCGAAGAGGTCATCCGCGGCGTGGTCAACGCCCTGGCCGACGTCATGGAGGCCGACGCCTCGCTGGAGCTGGAAGGGTACCACTGGTCCACGCCGGGTTTCTACGCCTCGCGCGGTCTGGCGGTGCGGCGGCTCGAGCTGCCGCGCAGCGGCGGCCGCCTCGACCTGATTATCAGCGGCGTCGACGACGATTTTCTGGAGCTGCTGGCGGCCGAAGTAGACAGCGTGCTCGAGGCCGCCAAGGCCCGCACCCGCGACTTTCTGACCCTCTTCGAAGTAGACGAGGCCCTCCGCGCCGAGGCCAACCTGGAAAAGCTGCTCGGCGGCCTCCTCGACAAGATCATCAACTGGGCCGGCGCCTCCGGCGGCGCCGTTTACCTGCTCGACTCCGACGGCATCCTCCACCCCTGGGCCGAGGTCAACATGCCCGAGGCCAGCCACTCCTTCGCCCCCAGCGGCGCCTGGGAGGAGGCCAAGAAGCTGCCGACCTTCGTCGAGACCCACCTTTTGGCCATTCCCCTTTACGACAAGGAGCCGGTCGGGGTGCTGGTCCTGCGCGGTCGCGCCCGCCACCTCAAGGAAGAAATGCCCTTCCTGCGCCTGCTGGCCCGCCAGGTGGCGCTGGCGGTTCGCAACGCCCAGGCCTACCTGCGGGCCGAGGAGCTGGCCATCAACGAAGAGCGCAACCGTATCGCCCGCGAAATCCACGACGGCATCGCCCAGGCGCTGGCCTTCATGGCCCTCAAGCTCGACCTGGCGACGCGGCTTCTGGATCGCGACCCGGAGCGGGCAAAAGCCGAGATCCGGCTGGTCAAGCAGACCCTGCGCCAGCAGATTCGCGAGGTGCGCCGCAGCATCTTCGCCCTGCGACCGATCGACCTGGAGCGGTACGGACTGATTCACTCGATCGAGCGCTACGCCCGCGCCTTCGCCGAGCAGGTGGGGCTGCGCATCAGCCTCGACCTGCCCGAGACGGTCTCGCTGACACCGGCTTCCGAGGTGGTCATCTTCCGGGTGCTCCAGGAGGCGCTCAACAACACCGCCAAGCACTCTTCGGGCGAGCAAATCTGGGTCCGGCTGGAGTCGCTGGGAGAAAAGGGGGCGCGGTTGACCATCTGTGACGACGGCGTCGGCTTCGACCCCAAAAACCCCTCCAGCGACGGCCTGGGAGGGTTCGGCATGGCCCAGATGCGCGAGCGGGTGGAGGCCCGCGGCGGCAGCTTCAGGGTCGAGAGCGCTCCCAATCAGGGAACCTGCGTCTACGCCGAGCTGCCCTACTAGACGCCTTCAAATCTCGTACCCCTGCCCCAGGCGGGCCAGGCTGACCCGGGCCCCCCGCGCGCGCAGGCGGCGGGCCAGGCTCTGGCGGGCGGCGTCCTCGCCGTGGACCAGGACTATCCGCTGCTCGGCGGCCAGCCAGTCGAGCAGCTCGTCGCGGCCGGCGTGTCCGGAGAAGCCGCCCAGCGAGTAGACCCGGGCGCGGACGGCCACCTCGTGGCCCATGATGCGCACCGGCGTCACCCCGCTGATGAGCTGGTGACCCAGGCCGCCGCGGGGCTGGTAGCCGACGAAGACGACGGCGTTTTCGGGTTGCGGCAGGTGGTGGCGCAGGTGGTGGAGGATGCGGCCGCCCGAGAGCATGCCGCTGCCGGCGATGATGATGGCCGGCCCGCCCAGCTCGTTGATCTGTTTCGACTCCTCGACGCTGCGGGTGTAGCGGAGGCGCGCTGGCGCGAAGGGGTCGACGCCGCGGCGGTAGAAAGACTGGACCAGCGGGCTGAAGGCGTCTTGGATCTGGCCGTAAATCTCGCTGACGCGGGTGGTCAGCGGCGAGTCGACGAAGACCGGCGCGACCGGAATCTGGCCCTCGGCCTCGAAGCGGCGGATGTAGAAGAGGATTTCCTGGGCGCGCTCGAGGGCGAACGAGGGGATTATCACCTTGCCGCCGCCGTCGAGCGTGCGCCCCAGGACCTCGGCGAACTCGACCAGGGTCTCCTGGAAGGGGCGGTGGGGCCGGTCGCCGTAGGTCGACTCGCTGAGGGTCAGGTCGGCCACCCGCGGGTAGTCGGGGTCGGGCAGGGTCTCCTTGCGGCGGTTGCCCAGGTCGCCCGAGAAGACCAGGGTACGGCCCTCCGCCTGGACCTCGACGAAGGCGCTGCCGGGCAGGTGACCGGCGTTCTTGAGGGTCAGGCGGAAGGGGCCGATCTTGCGGGGGCTGTAGTAGGGCACGGGCTTGCCGCGCTCGTTGAAGAGGCGGATGTCGGCGTCGTCCCAGAGCAGCTCGGGTACGGGTAGTTTCTTGCGGCGGGCCCGCCTGATGTCTTCTTTCATCAGCTTCAGGGCGTCCTCGAGAATGGGCCGGACCAGCTTGAGGGTGGGCGCGGTGGCGTAGACGCGGCCCTGGTAGCCCTCGTGAAAGAGGCGCGGTATGCGGCCGGCGTGGTCGAGGTGGGCGTGGCTGAGGACCACGGCGTCGATCTGGCGGGGGTCGAACGCGAACCCGGCGCGGTTTCGCTCTTCGGCCTCCCCCTGGTAGGCGCCGCAGTCGAGCAGCAGGCGGAAACCCCGGTGCTCAAGCAAATGGCAGCTACCGGTAACGGTGCCGCAGGCTCCCCAGGTGGTCAGTTTCATGTTCTCAGTCTAGCCGCGGTCGTGCGGGGCGGTTACGGTGGAATGTCCTGCGGCCGGTTTTCCAGGCTTCCCCCGCCGCGCCCGCTTTGCAAACGCGCTTTTCGGGGGCGGGCTCCGGTGGGTGGGGAGGGTTGTCCTGGCGGCGACGTCGCCCGGGCCGGTACCATTTTTTTGTGGAAACATACTCGCTTTCTGCCATAGTCTGCCCCCACGACACCGTCAAGAACGTCTCCAACTGGATTGAGTTCTTCGTGGTCCTGGGGCAACTGGCCGGGGTGGAGATCGGGTACACGTTCGCCCCGGAGTTCGAGGATTTCGCCGCCCACCTGGGCACCTCCCCGCTGGTCTACGCCAGCCCCCTCGACGCGCTTCGCGCCGAGCAGGAGTTCGGCTACCTGCCGGTGGCCTCGCCGGAGCGCAGCGACGAGGTGGTCTACGCGGCGCGCGAGGACGTTGAGGGCGACGTCGAGAGCTTCGCGGGGGCGGAGGTCGCCGGGGTTCCCGGGCAGTTCGCCACCCGCTACGGCTGCACGCTGCTGCGCGAGCGGGGGCTGGCCATCGGGAGCCTGCGCCCTTACGAGACCTGCAACGAGGTGCTGGAGGCGCTGCGCCGGGGCGAGGCGGAGCGCGCCATACTCTACAAGGACTTTCTAGAGCACCTCGACCAGACCTCGCTCGAGGGGGTGCGCGTCGTCGAGATAACCGACACGGGGCGCTTCCAGCACGTTCTCATGCTCCACCCCGACTACGCCGAACTGCGCGGCCGTTTGCAGGAGGCGCTGGCCAGGATGGAAGAGCACGTAATCGGCGCGGACCTGGTGCGCGATTTGGGGCTGGGCGAGTGGCGGCCGCGCGACGACATCGGCGCGCTTCACGACCTGCAGGATTGCTAGCCCCCGCCGCCGGCCGGGTAGACTGAGTCTGTATGGCCCGGGTGCTGGTCGTCGAAGACGAGCCCGCCCTGCGCTTCAGCCTCGAGCGCAGTCTGCTGCGCGCGGGCTTCGACGTCACCGTAGCGGCCAGCGCCGCCGAGGGCTGGGAGCACCTCGCCGACGCCGACGTGCTGGTGCTCGACTGGATGCTGCCCGACGAAGACGGGCTGCGTTTCCTGGCGCGGCTGCGCCGCACCCCCGCCTATGAGAGCCTGCCGGTGCTCATGCTCACCGCCCGGGCCAGCGAAGCCGACCGGGTCGAGGGGCTCCTCGGCGGGGCCGACGATTACCTGACCAAGCCCTTCTCGACCGCCGAACTCGCGGCCCGGCTCACCGCCCTTCTGCGCCGCGGCCGGCCCCCGCTCAGGCTCGAGCGCGGCCGCCTGCGCATCGACCGGGAGCGGATGGAGGTCTGCCTGGATGGCGAGGACGTGTCCCTGACCCGTCGCGAGTTCGACCTGCTGGCCTTCCTGGCCGCGCACCCCGGGCGCGTTTACGCCCGCGAGGAGCTTCTGGAGCGCGTCTGGGGGGCGGATTTTGCGGGAACGTCGCGCACCGTCGATCAGCACGTGGCCCAGCTGCGCGAGAAGCTGGGCCGGGAATGGATAGAGACGGTGCGCGGGCGCGGCTACCGATTCCGGGAGTGCCGATGAACCGCTGGCGCGAGGCCTGGGAGGCGAGCGAGCTGGGGCTGGTGCTGCTCGAGGGCGGGCGGGTGGTCTACCTCAACCCGGCGGCGGCCCGGTTACTCGACGTCGAGCGCGAGCGGGTTGGCGGTCAGCCGGCGGCCTTCGTGCTGCGGCACCACCGCCTGCTCGAGCTCGCCGGCGGCGGAGGCGAAGAGACCCTCGCCGTCGGCGGGCGGCGCCTGCGGGTGCGGGCGCGCGCCGGCGCGGTCTTCCTGGAAGACGTTACCGACGCCGAGCGCGACCGCGAGGCGGTGGAACGCGAGAGGCGGATGCTCGCCCACGAGTTCCGCACGCCGGTGGCCGGGCTGGCGGGGCTTCTGGAGGTGCTGCGCGACGAGCCAGCCGGCCCCGAGCGCGAGCGCGCCCTCCAGCTTCTGGCCGAGGAGGTGGCGCGCCTGCTGCGCCTCGTCGAGGGGCAGGGGCGCGCGCGGGCGGAGGCCTGGTCGCCCGCGGAGCTGCGCCCGCGCCTGGAGCGCTTGCTGCCCGGCGCGGGCGCGGTGGCCTGGCGGGTTGAACACCGCACCAGCGCCGACCCCGACCGCGTCTACCAGGTGCTGGTCAACCTGGTCGAGAACGCCCTGAAATACGGGCGGCCGCCGGTCGTGGTCCGCACCCGCCGGCTGGCTGACGGGCGGCTGGGGCTCGAAGTGTTAGACGCCGGCCCGCCGCTGGCCGACTACGAGCGGCTTTTCGAGCCGGGGAGCCGCGGCCTCCACGCCGCCGGCGTTCGCGGCAGCGGCCTGGGGCTGGCCCTGGTGCGGCGCATCGCCCGCGCCTGGGGCGGCGAGGCCTACGGTGTCAGACTGAAGGAGGGAAACGCCTTCGGGGTGGTTTTGCCAGAGGAGGGTGAAGGAGATGCGGGAAGCGCTGGAAAGAGACCTTAACAGGATTACCGAAAACTTCTTGCGGATGGTCGGCCTGGTGCGCGAGGAGCTGGAGCTGGCCACCGCCGGCCTGGTCGAGCAGGACGTCGGCCGGGCCGAGGAGGCGGTCCGCCTGGACGAGCGGGTGGACGATCTGGACCTGGAGATCGAAAACGAGGTGCTGGCGGCCATCGCCCGCCACCAGCCGGTGGCCGGCGACCTGCGCTTTCTGGCGACCATCCTCAAGGCGCTGACCGACATGGAGCGGGCCGGCGACTACGCGGCGCACGTCGCCGAAGACGCCCTGGCGCTGGCCGCCGAGCCGCCCCTGAAAAAGTATTTCGTCCTCAGCGAGATGAGCGAGCGGCTGGAGCGGATGCTGGAGTTGCTGGCCAAGGCCATCGCCGAACGCGACCTGGCGGCGGCCGAGCGGGTCCTCAAGCTCGACGACGACGTCGACGACCTGTACGAGCAGATAGTCCGCGAGCTTCTGACCTACATGATCGAGGACCCGCGGACCATCTCCAAGGCGTTGACGCTGATGCGCGTCGCCCGCAGCTACGAGCGGCTGGGCGACCACCTCGAGAACATCGCCGAACGCGTCTTCTTCTGGCTGACCGGCAAGCTCGACGCCCACCCCGGCGGCTGACGAAAAGCTGACAATCGGCCGGCAGAATACTCCTGGAGGTAGACGTTGATGAAAAAGAGCCTTATTGCCGCTCTGTTCCTCGCGGGCCTGGCCTTCGCGGGGGGAGTAACCCTCAACGGGGCCGGCGCCACCTTTCCCTACCCCCTGTATGCAAAGTACTTCAGCGAGTACCACAAGCTGACCGGCGTCCGCGTCAACTACCAGTCGATCGGCTCGGGCGGCGGCATCCGCCAGCTCTTCGCCCAGACTGTCCACTTCGGCGCCAGCGACGCGCCGCTCACCGACGAAAAGCTGGCCGAGTTCGAGTCGAAGTTCGGCACGCCGGTAGTCCACGTCCCCACCGCTCTCGGCGCGGTGGTGCCGGTTTACAACGTCACCGGCGTCAATGAGCCGCTCAACTTCTCGGGCGGGGTGCTGGCCGGCATCTTCCTCGGCGAGATCAGGAAGTGGAACGACCCGGCCATCGCCGAGCTCAACCCCGGTGTCAAGCTGCCGCCCCTGCCCATCACCGTGGTTCACCGCTCCGACGGCTCGGGAACGACCTACATCTGGACCGAATACCTGGCCAAGGTCTCTCCCGACTGGCGTCGGCGGGTCGGGGCCGGCAAGAGCGTTTCCTGGCCGGTCGGCCTCGGCGGCAAGGGAAACGAAGGGGTGAGCGGCCTGGTCCGCCAGGTCCCCGGGGCCATCGGCTACGCCGAGCTGGCCTACGCGCTGCAAAACAAGATCGCCTACGGGGCCGTGCAAAACCGCTCCGGTAAGTTCGTCCTGGCCGACCTCGACTCGGTCAGGGCGGCGGCCGAGCTCCCCGACTTCCCCGCGGACACCCGCGTCTCCCTGACCGACACCCCGGCGCCGGACGGCTACCCGATCGCCAGCTTCACCTGGATTCTGGTCTACCGCGACCTCGACAGGAACAGGGCCGTCAGATCGAAGGCCGAGGCCGAGGCGCTGGCGCGGCTGCTCGACTGGATAATCCACGACGGCCAGAAGTACAATCCGGCCCTTAATTACGCCGCCCTGCCCGGGGTGGCCGTCAGGGCCAGCGAGGCTAACCTGGCCGGGTTGCGTTACCGGGGCGAGGCCCTGACGGGCCGCTAGCCCCGGCCGCGAGAGCGCCCGCGCGGCGGGCGGAAGGGGGCGAGAGTGCGGAGCAGAATCTACGGCAGGCTGGGCGACCGCGTCTTCACCACCGTCCTGGTGGCGCTGGGCGGCGCGGTCATGCTGATTGCCGCGTTGATGGCCTGGGAGCTCTGGTCGGGCGGCGCGGAGGCCTTCCGCGCCTTCGGTTTCTGGGGTTTCACGCTCGGGCGCGAGTGGGACGTGGTGGCCGGCCGCTTCGGCGCCTGGCCCTTCCTGCTGGGGACCGTTCTCACCAGCGCCGTCGCCCTGGGGCTGGCCTTTCTGCCCTCGCTGGCGGCGGCCATCGCCATCGCCGAGTACGCGCCCCGCTGGCTGGGCGAGGTGGTCGCCTACCTGATCGATCTGCTGGCGGCCCTGCCCAGCGTGGTCTACGGGCTTTGGGGCATCTTCGTGCTGGTGCCGCTGGTCCGCGACCACCTGGAGCAGCCCCTCTTCCTCTGGAGCGCCGCCCACGCGCCGGCGCTGATGGGTCTGCTCGGCCCGCCCACCGGTATCGGACTCCTCTCGGCGGTGCTGGTGCTGGCGCTGATGATAATTCCTTACTCCTCATCGCTGGCCCGCGACGCCATCCGCCTGGTGCCGCGGGAGCAGCGCGAGGCGATGTACGCGCTGGGGGCGACGCGCTGGGAGGTGGTCAGGCGGGTGGTGCTCCCCTACGCCCGCGGCGGCATCTTCGCCGGCGTCATCCTGGCGCTGGCGCGGGCGCTGGGCGAGACGATGGCGGTGACCATGCTCATCGGCAACGGTCACCAGCTACCCTTCAGCGCCTTCGGCCCGGCGGCCACCATGGCCAGCGTCATCGCCAACGAGTTCGCCGAGGCCGACGGCGGCTTGCAGCTCTCCAGCCTGCTGGCGGTGGGCTTCTTGCTCTTCCTGCTTTCGCTGCTGGTCAACGTCGCCGCCGACTGGGTGCTCAGGCGAATGGCCGTCGGGGAGGGGCAGAAGTGAACCTGCGCCGCCGTTACCTGCGCGACCGGCTGATGGTGGCTTTGGTCTACCTGGGCACGCTGCTGGTTCTCCTGCCGCTGCTCTTCATCCTGGGCTACGTCTTCGTCAAGGGCGCGGGCGCGCTCAACCCGGCCTTCTTCACCAGGCCCCCCGCCCCGCCCGGGGAGGCCGGCGGCGGGATGCTGCCGGCAATCGTCGGCACCTTCATCATCGACCTGATGGCCCTGGCCATGGGCGGCCTGCTGGGCCTCGGCGGCGGGGTGCTGCTGGCCGAGTACCCCGACCACCCGCTGGGCCGGCCTTTGCGAATGGTGGCCAACGTTCTCGGCGGCATCCCGGCCATTTTGATGGGCCTCTTCGCCTTCGTCGTCGTGGTGGTGCCGATGGGCGGCTTCTCGGCGTTCTCGGGCTCGGTGGCGCTGGCGATTCTGATGATTCCCATCATCATGCGCTCGACCGAGGAGGTGCTCAAGCTGCTGCCCTGGGAGCTGCGCGAAGCGGGGCTGGCGCTGGGGCTGCCGCGCTGGCGGGTGACGCTCAGCCTGATTTTGCCGGCGGCCCGGGGCGGGGTGGTTACCGGCCTCTTGCTGGCGCTGGCGCGGGCGGCGGGCGAGGCGGCGCCCCTGCTCTTCACCGCCTTCGGCAACCAGTTCCTCTCCTTCGACCCGCTGGGGCCGATGGACAGCCTGCCGCTGAAAATATACGTTTACGCAATCTCCCCGTACGAAGACTGGATTCGCCAGGCCTGGGGGGCGGCGCTGTTGCTGGTGCTGCTCTTGATGGCCACCAACCTGCTGGCGCGGCGGGCGATGCGCCGCCGATAGGAGGACGCGTGCAAGAGTTGCGAATGGAAAGCAGGAACCTGACCGTCTACTACGGCAGGAAGGCCGGCGTTCGCGGCGTCAGCCTGCCGGTCTACGACCGCAAGATAACCGCCTTGATAGGGCCTTCGGGCTGCGGCAAGACGACCTACCTGCGGGCGCTCAACCGCATGCACGACCTCAACCCGATAGTTCGCATCGAGGGCGAGGTGCTCCTCGACGGCGAGAACGTTTACGCTCCCGGGGTGGACCCGGTGGTCATCCGCCGGCGGGTGGGCATGGTCTTCCAGCGGCCGACGCCCTTCCCGACGATGAGCATCTTCGAGAACGTCGTCGCCGGCCTGCGGCTGGTGGGGGTGAAAGACCGCCAGCGGTTGCGCGAGGTGGCCGAGCGCTCGCTGCGCCAGGCGGCCCTCTGGGACGAGGTCAAGGACCGCCTCGGCGAGCCGGCGGTGGGCCTCTCGGGCGGGCAGCAGCAGCGAATCTCGATAGCCCGGGCGCTGGCGGTCGAGCCCGAGGTGCTGCTGATGGACGAACCGACGAGCGCCCTCGACCCCATCTCGACCCAGGCCATCGAAGACCTGCTGGCCGATTTGAAAGAGCAGGTGACGGTGGTTATCGTCACCCACAACATGCAGCAGGCGGCGCGCGTCTCCGACTACACGGCCTTCTTCCTCGACGGCGAGCTGATCGAGTTCGGCCCCACCGAGCGGATCTTCACCAACCCGGCCGACGAGCGCACCGAGGCCTACATCACCGGGCGGTTCGGCTGATGACCGAGGTCCACCTGATCCGCCACGCCCGCGCTCAGCCGCGCCGGCAGGGCCTGCCCGACGAGGAGAGGTTGCTGACGGCGGCGGGGATAGCCCAGGCGGAGCGGCTGCGGGCGGCGCTGGAGAGGCTGGGTGTGCGCTACGAGGTGGTCTGGACCAGCCCGGTACTGCGTTCGCGACAGACCGCCGAGCGGCTGGCGCCGCTGGCCGGGGCGGTGATAGAAGAGGCGGCGCTGGCTGGCGGTTGGGGCGCGGAGCTGCTGCAAAGGCTGCGGTCACCCGGCCGGGCGGTGGCGGTGGTGGCCCACGAGCCCGAGCTGAGCGCGGCGGTGGCGGAGCTGCTGGGCGGGGAGGCGGCGGCCTACCCGTTCAAGAAGAGCGGCCTCTACGCATTGCGCTGGGGGCGGCGGCCGCAGCTCCGCTACGCGCTGACGCCGGGGGCGCTGCGCCGGCTACTGGGTGACGACGACTAGGCGGCGGCCGAAGACGCGCTCGAAGAGGGCGGCGTCCTTCTGGGCCTCCCAGACCTCTACCCAGGGGTTGGCCGGGCCGCCGACCTGCAGCGTGACCCGGTCGGCGGCCAGCTCTACTTCCAGGCGTTCCAGGCGACCGCTGCGGGCGCGCTCGAGGTGTTCGGCCAGCCGCAGCATAACCGCCAGCTTTTGCAGGCGCTCTTCGCCTTCTTCGCCCAGGATGGCGGCATAAGCGCCGGCGCGGGGCCGGCCCTTGCGATGGTAGCGCACCAGCAGCGCCAGCAGCGCCTGCTCGGCGTGGCTCCAGCCGGCCAGGAGGTGATTGGTTACCAGGTAGGCCCCGTGTTTGTGGTGGTCGTAAAAGTCGACCGCCAGGCCGATGTCGTGCAGGCGGGCGGCGGCGTCGAGAAGGCGGCCGTCGGCGGGGGAGAGACGGTGCAGCGGGGCCAGCCCGGCGAAGAGGAGGGCGGCCAGGCGTCGTACACTTTGGATATGTTGCGGATCAGCGGGGAAGCGGGCCTCGAGACCGTGCAGGTGCAGTTCGCGAACCTCGCCGGGCGTCTGTGGCGCGGGAAAGAAGTGGTTGAAGAAAGCCCCCTCGCGGACGCCGAAGCCGGAGATGAACAGCTCCTCGCGGCCGCTTTCTTCGAGGAGGGTCAGGTAGACCTGCGCCCCGGCGACGATGACGTCGGCCCGGTCTGCAGAGAGGCCGCTGACCCGCTTGCGGCCGGCGGAGCTGAGCTCCTCAAGCCGCTGGCAAAGCGCGGCCAGGTCGGCGGTGCGCAGTCGGTAGCCGTGGAGCCGCTCCAGCGGGTAGCGCTGGCGGCGCTGAACTGCCCGCGCCAGGTTGCGGATGGTGCCGCCCATGGCGACGAGGGGGGCGGGGTCGTTTCGCAGGCGTTCGATCGCCCCGGCCAGCTCCTGGCGGACGAAGCGGCGCAGCGCCTTCAGCTCGCGCGGTTTCGGCGGGTCGTGCTCCAGAAAGCGCTCGGTCAGCCGCACCGCTCCCAGCGGGTAGGCCCGCCCCTCGCTCCAGCGGCGCTCGCGCATCCGGCTCACCTGGGCGCTGCCGCCGCCCAGGTCCATCACCCAGGCGTCGGCCAGGGTGAAGCCGCCGGCGACGGCCAGGACGCCGTAGGCCGCCTCCTCCTCGCCGGAGAGAACGCGCAACGGCACGCCCAGCAGCCGCGCCGGCTCGAGCAGCTCGGCGCGGTTCTCGGCCGAGCGGACGGCGCTGGTGGCGAAGGCCTCGAGGCTTTCCAGGCCGGTGGCGCGGGCGTAGTCGTTGACGGCCGCCAGAAAGCCCAGCGCCCGCTGCACGGCCGCCGGCGCCAGCCGGCCGCTGGCCGCCAGCCCCTCGCCCAGGCGCACCGGCTCGCGCAGCTCGTCGACCAGCCGGTAGCGCCGCCGCGGTTCGTACTCGTAGACCACCAGCCGGGCGGTTCCCGAGCCGACGTCGACTATTCCCGCGCGGGCCATGCCCCAGCCTACCGCGTCCGGGGAGGCGGGCATGCCCGTTAGCCGCGAGCTCTCCTGGTTCCGCTTCAACCGCCGGGTGCTGGCCACCGCCCGCCGCCCCGACGTGCCCCTGCTCGAGAGGCTCCGCTACCTGGCCATCTTCGCCGCCAACTCCGACGAGTTCTTCTCGGCCCGGATCTACCGGCTCTTCCAGGAAGCCCGCGCCAGAAAGCGCGTTCCCCGCGCTTACCGCGAGCTGCTGGCCGAGGTGGGCGACGCGGCCGCCGAGGCCTCCGCCCTCTACGCGGAGCTGGCCCGCGAGCTGGCCGCCGCCGGCGTCCGGCTGCTCGAGCCCGCCGGGCTGACCCCGACCGAACAGCGCTACTTCGGCGCCTACCTGGCCGAGGAGGTCGCCCCCCGAACCGACCTCCTCGACGCCGCGGCCATCGGCGACCTTTCCTCGCGCGCCCTCTACTTCGCCGCCGGCCGCCGCAACCTGCGCTACCTGCTGCGCCAGCCGCCGGGACGGCGTTTTCTGGAGGTTCCCGGCCGGCCCGGCGCCTTCGTGCGCCTGGGGGCGCTCATCCGCTGGCGCAGCGACCTCTTCCTGCCGCAGCCGATGCCGATGTACGAGCTGCGGCTGACCCGCATCGCCCGCCTGGAGGCGGCGCGGCTCGACTGGGAGGAGCTGCCGCAGGCGCTGGAGAGCCGGCTCGACGGCCGCCCCAGCCGTCTGGAGGTGGAGCGCGGTTTTCCCTGGCGCGCGGCCATCGCCCGCAGCCTGGAGCTGAGGCCCGAAGAGGTCTTCGAGCTGCCCGCGCCCCTCGACCTGCGTCTCCTCTTCGAGCTGGCCGCCCTGGACATTCCCGGGCTGCGCTGGCCGCCGCGCCGCCCGCGCCGCCGCCGCGGTTTCGCCGCCGACCCGCTGGCCTACCTGCGCCGGCGCGACCTGTTGCTCTACCACCCCGGCGACGACTACGACCAGGTGGTGGCCTTCGTCGCCGCCGCGGCCCGCGATCCGGGAGTGGAACGCCTGCGGGCGACCCTCTACAGGGTCGGCGAGCAGAACCCAATTATGGACGCTCTGCTGGAAGCCGCCGACCGGGGCAAGCAGGTCGAGGTGCTGCTGGAGGGGCGGGCCCGCTTCGACGAGCTGGTCAACCTCTACTGGCGGCTCTGGCTCGAGGGGCGCGGGGTGCGGGTGCTCGACTACCCTCCCGCGCGCAAAGTACACGCCAAGCTCTTCCTGGCCGAGGGGGACGGGCTGCGCTACGCCCACCTGGGCAGCGGCAACTACAACCCCGAAAACGGCCGCCTGTACACCGACGTTTCCTTGCTGACCACCCGTCCCGAACCTGCCGGAGACGTGGCCCGCTTCTTCGCGGCGCTGCGCCGCGGCGCGGTTCCGCGGCTGCGGCGGCTGCTAACCGGCCCGGCGGCCCGCAAAGCGTTCCTGAGCGAGATAGCCGCCACCGCCGCCGTTCGCGGGCGGATAATCGTCAAGGTCAATCACCTGACCGACGCCCGCTTGCTGGCGGCTCTGGGGCGGGCGGCCGCGGCCGGGGCGCGGGTGGAGCTGATAGTCCGCTCCACGCTGACCGGATTGCCGCCGGGGGCGCGGGCGGTCAGCATAGTCGGCCGCTATCTGGAGCACGCCCGGGTGATGGCCTTCTGCCGCGAGGGCGAGCTGAGCGTCTGGGCGGGCAGCGGCGACTGGATGGAGCGCAACTTCGACCGGCGCCTCGAGGTCTTCTTCCCGATTCCCGAGCCGGAACGGCGGCGGCTCTGGCGCTTCCTCAATTTCCAGCTCAGCGACGACGTGAACGCCTTCGTTCTCGAGCCGTCGGGCGGTTTCCGCCCGAAGTGGGGTGGCCACCGTAACTCCCAGCTAAAACTCCTCTAGCTTGTTATCATTAGTGCGATGCACACTCGCAACGCCGCGGTCGCCCTGGCCGGGCTGCTGGCCTTCGCCGGACTCTGGTCCGGCTGGCCGGGAGCCTACGCGGTCGCGGTGATGGCCGCTTTCCTCATCTCGCTGGCCTGGGGCTTCGCGCCGGCGGCGCCGGCGGCGCTGGCGATGCTCGTCGTGGCCTGGCTGCGAAGACCGGAACCGGAGGCCGCCCTCTTCATGGCCGCGGCGCTGGTGCTGGCCGTCTGGATGGGGCGCGAGCTGGAGCTGCGCATCCGGACGGTCGAGCGGCGTCAGCGGCGGCTCAAAGAAGACCTGCGGGCGATGCTGCGGGCGGCCGACCGCGCCGGCCGCTTCCAGGATCCCGAGGAGTTGTTGCGCCGCCTGCCCGAGCTCTTGAGCGACACCCGGTTGCGCCAGGTCTGCGTGCTGGACGCCCGCAACGAGCTACAGCTCGAGGGCGGCTGCGACGCCCGGCGGCTGCCCGTTTCGCCGGCGGAGGTACTGAACGCGGGCCTGCCCAGTTACCACCCGGGTCCCGAGGGCAGCCTGCTCCTGCTGCCAATGTGCGACCGCTACGTGGTGGTCATCGAGTCGGCGACGCCGCTCGATGAGGACGAGCGCTCTCTTTTCGCCGCCTTCGTCGACGTCGTCTGCCTGCTGAGGCGGCGGCTGGAAGAGAACGTCGAGGCGCGTCGTTTCGGGCGCTTGATGGAGGCGATGGCCTCGAGCGAGCGCCTGGAAACGGCGGTCGCCAAGGTCCTGGAGCTGCTGCTGCCGATGCTCGAGGCCTCGTCGGGGGTGGTGATGATCTTCCGGATGGGCCGCTTCGAGCCCCTGGCGATGGCCGGCCGGATGCCGCCGGCCGAGGAGGCGCTGCTTTTGGCCGGTCTGCCGGCGGGCTGGGGCGGCATCTGGAAGAGCTACGTCAGCTACCGGCCGCTCTTCATCTCCGACTACGGCCGGTTCAGCCTGCGGGTTCAGGAAGTCTACGACGCCGGCGTTCGCTCGCTGGCCTTCGTGCCCGTTTCCGGCGAGCGGCGGGCGCGGATAGTCCTGGTCGTTCAGGACGAGCGGGTGCGCGAGTGGACCGAGGAGGAGCGCGACTTCCTGGCCCTGGTCGCCCGGGGGCTCGGCCTGATGGCCGAGCGCTTCCTGGTCAGCGAGCGCCTCGACGCCCTCCTGCGGCTGGAGCGCGAGGTGCTGGGTCTGATGATCGACGAGGCCTACGAAACGCTGATGCACTACGCGGTCCTCCTGGTTCCCGGCGCCGAGGCCGGCAGCCTGCTGGTGCGCACCGAGTCCGGCGACTACGCCTACGCCGCCGCCCTGGGTTACGACCTGGAAAAGCTGCGGCAGATCACCTACACGCTGGAGGACATCCGCGACGGCTGGTACCGCGCCGGCCGCGGCAAGTGGGAGAGGGGCGAGCCGCGCGTCATCTCCACCGCCGAGCGGGACATCGCCCAGATGAGCTACAAAACGGCGCCCGTCGAGGTAATCGACCAGGCGGGGCGGGTGCGGGAGATAAAGGCCAACCTCTGCTTCCCCATCGTCTACCAGGGCGAGGTGCTGGCGCTGATGAACCTCGACTCGTTTTCCGACCCCGAGGCCTTCGACGAGGAGTCGCTCGAGGTCTCGCGAATCTTCGCCCAGCAGACCGCCTTGCTCCTCCACGAGCAGCACTACCGCCGCCTGCTGGAGCGGGCGGCCCACACCGACCCGCTGACCGGCCTGGCCAACCGCCGCTCCTTCGACGAGGACTACGAGGTCTTCTGGAACAGCGCCAGGCGCTACGGCTACCCGCTGGCGATACTGATATTCGACCTGAGCGGTTTCAAGGAGGTCAACGACCGCTTCGGTCACGCCGCCGGCGACCGGGCGTTGCGGGAGGTGGCGCGGGTGCTGCGCGAGCAGGTGCGCAACGGCGACCACGTTTACCGCTGGGGCGGCGACGAGTTCGCCGTGCTGCTGCCGCACACCTCCCTCAGCGGGGCCGTGCGGGCGGCCCGCCGCTACGCCGCCGCCATCGCGAAGGTCTGCCTGGAGGGCCACTGCATACAGGCCAACTTCGGGGCCGCGGCGTATCCGGAAGACACCGCCGACCCCGAAGAGCTGCTCAAGCTGGCCGACTCGCGGATGTACCAGGCCAAGGCCTCGGGCCTGGTGGTCGAGCCGCGCGATTAGCGGTCCGCTTCCGCGCCGCCGGCCGGGGGCGCCGCTTGAAAGGGGCGTTTTGCGTCGCGGTCGGGAGGGGGCTCCGCCTCGAGCCGCCCGCAAAGGGAGCCCGCCTTCCGGCGTTCCGGCCTCGCGCGCCGCGCCGGGCGCCGCGGGAGCGCTGGGATTCCGGAACAACCGAACCGGACCCGCGGCCCGCGCGGGAGGGGCCGGAGCCTAGCCCTTTTCCTCCACGTCGATCAGGCGGCCGTCGCGCAGGTGAAGAATGCGCTCGGCCCGCGAGGCGACCTGCAGGTCGTGGGTCACCAGCACCAGCCGTCGCTCGCCGACGGCGTGTTCGAGCAGCAGGTCGAGCACCATCCGGCCCGCGGCCGAGTCGAGGTTGCCGGTGGGTTCGTCGGCGAAGAGGACCGCCGGCTCCAGCGCCAGCGCCCGGGCGATGGCTACCCGCTGCTGCTCGCCGCCGGAGAGCTGGTTGGGGCGGTGGTTGGCGCGGCCGGCCAGGCCGACCCGCTCCAGCAGCCCCAGGGCGCGGCGCTCCCGCTCGCCGCGGGGGACACCGGCCAGCAGGAGCGGAAAGGCGACGTTCTCGAGGGCCGAGAGCGTCGGCAGCAGGTTCCAGCTCTGGAAGACGAAGCCGGCGTGTTGCAGCCGGACGCCGGCGCGGTCGTCCTCGTCCAGCTCGTCTATTCGCACCCCGGCCAGCTCCACGGAGCCGGCGCTGGGCCGGTCGAAGCCGGCCAGCAGGTTGAGCAGGGTGGTCTTGCCGGAGCCGCTGGGGCCGACCACCGCGGTCGCCCCGGGCGGAAAGTCGTAGCTGAAGCCGTCGAGGGCGGTAATCGTCGCCTCGCCCTGGCGGTAGCGCTTGGTCAGTTCCCGGGCCCGCAGCATCACACCCTCCCCAGGGCCTCGGTAACCGGTATGCGGCTGGCGTTGCGCGCCGGCAGCAGCCCGGCTATCAGGCCCAGCGCCAGCGCCACCGCCATCGAGAAGAGCGCCAGCCGCGGCGTGACCGCCGAAAGAGCCAGGCCGACGGCGTGCTCGGTGTAGACGTTGATGACCGCCGAGCCGGCCACCCCCGCGGCCACCCCGGCCAGGCCGCCGGTCAGCGCCAGAAAGAGGGCCTCGGAGAGGACCAGGCCGAAGATGAAACGGCGGCGGGCGCCGATGGCCCGCATCACGCCGAACTCGCGGGTCCGCTCGTAGACGCTCATCATCACCGTGTTGGCCACCAGCAGGCCGCCGACGACCAGCGCCACCAGGCTGATGCCGAAGCGGATCAGGTCGCCGATGCGCATGGCCCGCTCGGCGAACTTGAGGGCCTCGTTGGTGCTCTGGGCGTCTATGCCGGGAATCGCCTCCTCCAGCTTCCGGGCGACTTCGTCTACGTTCACGCCGGGCTCGAGCTGGAGCAGGAAGACGCCGTAGTTCTTGGTGCCCAGGACCCGCTGCAGCGTCTTCATGGGCACGAAGATGAAGCTATCGACCATGCTGCCGGCCGGTTTCATCACCCCGACCACCGGCACGGTCACCTCGCGGCTGAGGCGCAGCGGCTTGCCCAGGGTCAGGTGGTTCAGCTCGGCCTTTTTGGAGCCGACCACCGCCCCGTTCGGGTGCGGGTCGAGGCGGCCGGCGGCCACCTCCGCCTTCGGGTAGAAGTCGCGCGGGTCGGAACCCTCGGGCAGGCCGTAGAAGAGAAAGCTGCTGGCCGGGTCGAAGCCGCCGCGAAACATGACCACCGCCGGAATTACCTTCTCGATTCCCAGCTCGGGGGCCAGCTCTTCGATCTGGCCCAGCATCTCCGGCGGCAGTTCCGGCAGCGGCGGACTGAAGGCGTCGGTTCCCTGGGCGACTATCCGGATCTGCGGGCCCATGTTGCCCATCTCGGCCGCCAGGGCGTGCCGCAGCCCCTCGCCGAAGGAGAGGAAGAGGACCATCGAGGCCGTCGCCACGGCGATACCCAGCCAGGTAAAGGTGCTGCGGGTCAGCCGGGCGGTCAGGTTGCGCCAGACCAGGGTTAGCAGTTCCACAAGCGAAGTTTAACGCCGCCAGCGTGAATAAGAGTAGAGCGCGGTATAATCCCGCTTGATGACGACCGCCGAGATTCGCGAAAAATACCTGAGCTTTTTTGAAGAAAAGGGCCACCTGCGCCTGCCTTCCTTCAGCCTGATCCCCGAGGACGACCCGACCCTCCTCTTCACGGTGGCCGGAATGGCCCCGCTCAAGCCCTACTTCATGGGCGCCAGGCCGGTCTTCCCCGGCTACGAGGGCGAGCACCGGCGGGTGACCACCTGCCAGAAGTGCCTGCGCGTCGGCGACATCGAAAACGTGGGTCGCACCGCCCGCCACAACACCTTCTTCGAAATGCTCGGCAACTTTTCGTTCGGCGACTACTTCAAGAAAGAGGCCATTGCCTGGGCCTGGGAGTTCGTGACCGACCCCAGGTGGCTGGGCCTCGAGCCCGAGCGCCTCTACGTGACCGTTTACAAGGACGACGACGAGGCCTACCGCATCTGGCGCGACGAGGTGGGGGTGCCCGAGGAGCGCATCAGCCGCTGGGACGAGGACGAAAACTTCTGGCCGGCCAACGCCATCAGCCAGGGTCCCAACGGGCCTTGCGGCCCCTGCAGCGAGATCTTCTACGACCGCGGCCCCGGCTTCGGCAGCCCCGACGAGACCGGGCCCAACACCGGCTCCGGCGACCGCTTCGTGGAAATCTGGAACCTGGTCTTCACCCAGTTCAACCGCTCCGGCCCCATCCCCGGCCAGGGGGTTCTGGAGCCGCTGCCGCAGCGGAACATCGACACCGGCATGGGCCTCTACCGGGTGGCGGCCATCCTTCAGGACGTCGAAGACTTTTACGCCACCGACACCTTCAAGCCGCTCATCGACCGCGTCGCCGAGCTCTCGGGCGTCGGTTACAAGGGGGCGGTCAGCGTAAGTCACCGGGTCATCGCCGACCACGCGCGCGCGGTGGTCGCCGCCCTCTCCGACGGGGCCACCTTCTCGAACACCGGCCGCGGCTACGTTATCCGCCGGCTCCTGCGGCGGGCGGTCCGCCACGGCTATTTGCTGGGCCTCAAGGAGCCGTTCATGCACGAGCTGGCTCCCATCGTGGCCCGCTTGCTGGGCGACTTCTACCCGGAGATGCGCGAGCAGCTGCCCAGCGTTCAGGCCGCCATCCGCGCCGAGGAAGCGCGCTTCCTGGAGACCCTGGAGCAGGGCATCCGCCGGCTCGAGGCGCTGCTGGCGGGGCTGAAAGAGGGCGACGTCTTGCCTGGCGAGGAGGCCTTCCGCCTGCACGATACCTACGGATTCCCCCTCGACCTGACCGAAGAAATAGCCGCCGAGCGCGGCGTTCGCGTTGACCGCGAGGGGTTCGAGAAGGCGATGCGGGAGCAGGTCGAGCGGGCCCGCGCCGCCAGCGCCTTTTCGGGCGACGTTTTCGCCGCCGCCTCGCCGGCGCTGGAGCGGGTCTTCGAGAACCACGGCGCCACCGAGTTCACCGGTTACGAGCGTCTCGAAGACGAGGGAAAGGTGCTGCTCATTCTCCAGGGCGAGGTCGAGCTGGACAGGCTGGAAGCCGGCTCCGGCGGCCAGGTGGTGCTCGACCGCACCCCCTTCTACGCGGAGGGCGGCGGTCAGGTGGGCGACACCGGCTACCTCGAGTGGCCCGGCGGCCGCGCCCGGGTGCTGGGCACCAGAAAGAGCAAGCAGGGCCTCCACCTGCACCAGGTCGAGGTGGAGGAGGGCGGGCTCGAGGTGGGCGCGTCGGTGCGGGCGGTCGTCGACCCCGTGCGGCGCGATACCGAGAAGAACCACACCGCCACCCACCTCCTCCACGCCGCTTTGCGGGCGGTGCTGGGAACGCACGTCCGCCAGGCGGGCAGTCTGGTGGCTCCGGACCGCCTGCGCTTCGACTTCACCCACCCCTCGCCGCTCACGGCCGGGGAGCTGCGCAACGTAGAGCTGCTGGTCAACCGCTGGGTCCAGGCCGATTTTCCGGTTAGCTGGACCTACATGCCGCTCGAGGAGGCCAGGAAGGCTGGAGCGATGGCGCTCTTCGGCGAGAAATACGGCGATACCGTGCGGGTGGTGCGGGTCGAGGGCAGCCCCGACACCAGCGGCATCCTCCAGACCGGGGTGAGCTCGATGGAGCTCTGCGGCGGTTGCCACGTGCGCCGCACCGGCGAGATCGGCTACTTCCTGATAATCAGCGAGGAGGCCGTTTCCTCCGGGGTGCGCCGCCTCGAGGCGCTAACCGGCGAGGCGGCGGTTCGTTACGCCCGCGACTTTTTCGACCGCACCGCGGCTCTGGCCCGCGAGCTGGGCACCGCGCCCGAGGCCCTGGCCGAGCGGGTCGGCAAGCTGCAACAGGAAATCAAGCAGCTGCGCCGCGACAACGAGCGCCTGGCCAGCCAGCTGGCCCACGCCCAGCTGGGGGGCGGCGGCAGCGCGGCGGTTAGAGAGGCGGGCGGCTGGCGCTACGTGGCCGTAGAGTTTTCCGGGCTCGACGTTCCGGCGCTGCGCCAGGTGGCCGACGAGCTGCTGGAGAAGCACGGCGTAGACCTGGTGGCCGTTGGCGCGGGGGGAATGCTGATAGTCAAGGTCAGCCCCGACGCCGTCGCACGGGGGCTTGCGGCCGGCCAGGTCATCAAGGCCCTCGGCGAGCGCTCCGGCGGTCGCGGCGGCGGCAAGCCGCAGCTTGCCCAGGGGGGCGGCTTCGATCTGGAACGCGCCTTCGCGGCCCTCGAAGAGGTGCTGGCCAACCAGCCTTGAATGGGGGCCGCCACGAAAAGCGCCCGGCAGTGCCGGGCGCTTTTCGGGAAAGGAGGTGGTGCGCTTTCGCGCGTATTCCAGGAGCAATGGGGTGGGGGATATCTGCTCCGTAACTTCAAGTTAGTACCTGTTGCTTTCCATGAGTACCCTCAAATGAGGGTATCGCCCGGTTTTGCTAGCATGGGTTCGTGAAACTGCTGGGTCTCGACGTCGGTGACGCGCGGATAGGCGTGGCGGTGGCCGAGAGCGGCCGCCCCTTCGCCTTCGGCCGCGGCTGGATAGAGCGCGGCGACGGCGACCCCGTCGAGGCGGTGGTCGAGCTGGCCCGCCGCGAGGGGGCCGGGCTGGTCGTCGTCGGTCTGCCCCTGCGCACCGGCGGCGAGGAGGGCGAGCAGGCGGCCAAGACGCGCCGCTTCGCCGCGGCGCTGGAGAAGGCCGGCCTGCGCGTCGAGTTCGTCGACGAGCGCTTTACCAGCCGGCTGGCGGGGCAGCGGCTGGCCCACCTTCCCAGGAAGAAACGGCGCGAAAAGGGGCGTTTGGACGAGGCCGCCGCCGTGGCCATCCTCGAGAGCTACCTGGAGAGTCGCGGGTGAGCGGGAACGGAGCCGGGCGGGCGCGCCGGCGGCTCCGCCGGCCGTGGCTGCTGGTGCTGCCGGTCTTATTGCTGGCGGTGCTGGCGGCGGCCGGCTGGGCGGCCTGGCTGCTGGGTCCCACCGGCGCCAGCGCCATAGTCGAGATTCCCCGGGGCGCCGGCGCCGGCCAGGTCGGCCGGATTCTCGAAGAGAACGGCCTGGTGCGTTCCGGCCGCGCCTTTGCCCTCTATGCCCGCTGGCGCGGCGTAGAGGACAAACTGCAAAGCGGCTATTACAGGCTCCGCGGCGAGGGAGCGGCCTCCCTGTTGCGAGACCTGACCGGTTCCGGCGAGCAGGTGATGGTCCGCCTCGTCTTTCCGGAGGGCTGGCGGGCGGTCGACTACGCCCGGCGACTATCAGGAGCGGGTTTCGACGGCGAGGGCTTTTTGCGGCTGGTCAACCACCCGCCGGCGGAGTGGACGCCCGCCTACGTCGCCGGCCCGACCCTCGAGGGCTACCTCTTCCCCGACACCTACGACCTGCCCAGGGGCGCCGACCCTGAGCTGATAGTCGCCGTCATGCTGCGCCGCTTCGACCGCGAGGTTACCCCCGAGCGGGTGGAAGCGGCCCGCCGCCTCAATCTGACGATTCACGGCTGGGTGACGCTGGCCTCTATCGTCCAGGCCGAGGCCGGCAGCGCGGAGGAGATGCCCTGGATAGCCGGGGTCTTCCTCAACAGGCTGGACGCCGGCATGCCGCTGCAATCAGACCCGACGGTCGCCTACGCCCTGGGCAAGAAGCTGCCCGAGCTCGACCGCTACGCCGGCGACTTCGAGGTAAACTCTCCGTACAACACCTACCTCCACACCGGCCTGCCCCCGGGCCCCATCGACAACCCCGGAGCCGCGGCGCTCGAGGCAACGCTGCACCCCAAACGCACCAACGAGAACGGCCTGCCCTACTTCTACTTCTTCCACGCCGGCGGCAAGCTCTACCTGAGCAGCACATTCAACGAGCACCTGCGCAAGCTCAATCGCTATTACTACTAGCCCGTTCCACCAGCAACACCGGCAGCCCGCCCGGCGAAAGATAGGCGGCCATCCGTCCCCAGGGCACCCCGCGGGTCCAGATGGGCGCCAGGTCGTACTCGCGCAGGCGCTCCACCTCGGCGGCGGCGTCGCGGACCCGCAGGGCCAGCATCGCCGGCGTGTCCAGATCGGGCGTGAAGGCCAGCACCAGCCGGCGACCGGCGGCGTCGCTCAGCTCCGCCCACTGGGTCACCTCGTCGCGGAAAGCCTCGGTCAGCCCCAGCTGCTTTTCGTACCAGGTGATGCTCGATACCAGGTCAACTACCGGGTAGACCGGTCCCAGTACCTCCGCCTGGCCGCGGCTGGTGGCGGCGGCCGGCGGGGGTTCGTAGATGAGCGGGTTGCCCTCCAGATCGCGAAGCGGCCCGAGGCCGTCGAAGACGGCGGCCAGGCGCGCGCTTTCGCCGCTTTGCAGCCAGAGCTCCGGCCCGCTGGCCGGCACCAGACGGGCGCGGCCGTCCTCCAGCTCGCACAGGGCGAAGCCCAGCACCTGCAGGAAGCCGACGTCGGCGCTGGTATCGGGGCTCTGCAGAGAAAGGGCGACGAGCGACATCGCCTCCATTAGAGCACAAAAAGAACGCCCCGGGCAGGGGCGTTCTTTTTTATCGAAGTCTCTAGGCGGTAGCGGCGGCGGTCTGCTGCCGGCCCTTTTCCCAGACCTGCCAGAGATAGACCGCCACGAAGATGGCCACGCCGATCAGGTCGTTCTTCAAGGGCGTGGTCAGCAGCAGGTAGCCGCCGACCATCATGGCGATGCGGGCCGCCCAGCCGATCACGCCGCGCATGTAGGTCAGCATGTAGCCCTGGTTGCCGATGACGAAGAAGGTCATGCCGATGAAACCGGTCAGGACCACCCAGACGCCCTGCCAGACGCTGCTCAGGTTGAGGAGCAGGAGCTGCGGGTAGAAGATGAAGACGAAGGGCAGCAGCGCGGTGCGCATGTCGTAACCGAAGCCCTGGAAGCCGGTCTTGACGGGGTCGCTGCGGGCAATGGCCGCGGCGGCGTAGGCGGCCAGGCCCACCGGCGGGGTGTCGTCGGCCAGGATGCCGAAGTAGAAGACGAAGAGGTGAATCGCCACCAGCGGCACGTCCAGGCCGTGCGACTCGGCTATGTAGCGCAACACCGGCGCCACCAGCGAGGCCATGACGATGTAGTTGGCCGTCGTCGGCAGGCCCAGGCCGAGGAGCAGCGAGGCGAGCATGGTGATGAAGAGGGCGATTAGCAGGTTGCCGCCGGAGATGGTCTCGACGATCTGGGTCAGGCCGTAACCGACGTTGGTGATGGCCACCATACCGACGATGATGCCGGCGGCGGCGGTGGCGACGGCGATGGTGCTCATGTTACGGCCGGCGGCCTCGAATCCCTCGAGCACGTCGGCTACGAAGTTCTTGAGCGCGACGCCCAGGCTCTGGCCCAGCCGGTTGCCGGTGAAGGCGACCATGATGATGCCGATTATCAGCACCGCCAGC
>Ga0256914_1000858_pt1 | contig 29373 bp, 24 predicted proteins | sample HulkmetaG_FD_191571 | JGI IMG/M metagenome (GOLD analysis project Ga0256914, IMG submission 191571) | Hydrothermal chimney microbial communities from Main Endeavour vent field at the Juan de Fuca Ridge, Pacific Ocean - Hulk | ecosystem: Environmental > Aquatic > Marine > Hydrothermal vents ... | reverse complement strand
TCTTGTCGTGCATCTTCACGGTGAGGGTGTCGCCGGGAACCACCTCCTTCACGTCACCCTTGGTGAAGATGACGCCGTTCTTCTGGCCGGAGCGGTAGAAGTCCTCGCCCGGGGCGCCGGGGGTGCGCAGGTTGTTGTAGACGATGGTGGTATCGCAATCGCCGTTCTGCGTCTTGAAGTAGAGCGCCTGCTTGATGGAGACCAAGTCGCCCACGCCGGAGTCGTAGGGCAGCTCGCCCTCCTTGTCGGAGTTTTGGCCCACGTCCTGGACGAAGACCACGGCCTTGACCTCCTTGCCGTCGGAGGGGCGCTTGATGGGGCCGTCTCCCGCCGCCTTGGCCAGCTCTTCGAGCTCCAACTGGGTGATCACGTCGGGCGAGTCGCTGTAGTGCAGTTCGCTCAAGCCGGAAGGATCCCAGGGAGTGAAACCGGTGGCCTGGATGATGGAGCCGATGTTCTCGGTGACGGTCTCGCCGGACTCCTTGGAGATGTCCACGCTGAAGCGGCCGGGCGCGCCGGAGGTCTTGGTGATGCGGCTGTTGAGGTGAACGGTGATGCGGTCGTTCTCCTCCACCCGACGGATGAGGTCTTCGATGCCGGTCTCCTCGGGCATCGGCAGATTGGCGTCCGGCGAGTTGGGCGTTCCGATGGGTGCCGCCTTGAAGGGCACGCGCTTGTGCAACTTGGCGGCATGGCCGCCCAGTTGCCCCGTTTTCTCCACCAGATGAACGTTGTAGCCGGCCGCTGCCGCTTCCAAGGCCGCGGTGAGCCCCGTGACGCCGCCGCCGACCACGAGCACGTTGGGGTTCCGGTCCTGCTGCCCGGAGGGTTTGGGCGGGTTCATCTGCTTGATTTCGGCGCAGGCCATGCGCACATAGTCGTCGGCCATCTCCTGGGTGGTCTCACGCGCCTCGTCTGTGTCGGGACGGGCCCAGATCACCCCCTCGCGCAGATTGGCGCGGGTGACGGCCACCTTGGAGTCGGGGAAGGCGAAGGCTTCCACCTTGGCACGACGTGAGCAGGCGGCGATGACGATGTGGGTGACGCCATCGTTGTCGATGTCGTCCTGGATCATCTTCACGCCGTCCTTGCTGCACAGCATTTCGTGCTGTTTGACCACGTTCATGCGGCCTTCACGCGAGGCCACGTTCTCCAGCTGGGCGGCATCCAGGCGATCGCCGAGGCCGCAGCCGGTGCAAATGTATGCTGCAAATTTCTTTTCGTCTGACATCTGCTCAGCCCTCCGCTCCTGCTACGCGATTGATCACCTGAATGGCTTTGAGCGCGGCGCCGGTGGCGCTCTGTACCGCCCGGTTCACGTCCAGGGCGTCCGTGGCGCAACCGGCGGGGAAGATGCCGCCGTTCTCCTCGGAAGGTTCAATGAAGCCTTCGCGGTTGAGCGCCACCTCCATGGGGAATTCGTCGATGCCCACGGAGGGCTGCATGCCGACGGCCAGGACCACCAGGTCGTGCTCGTTGGCGTAGCGGTGGTAGCCTTCGGTGTCCACGCCGTTGAGGATGGGGTTGCCGTTCTCCTTGTTGAGGGTGATGGAGGCCACCTTGGACTTGATGAACTTCACGTTGTCCATGGCCTTCACGTTGGCGTAGAAATCCTCGAAGCGGTCGATGGCGCGGATGTCGATGTAATAGATGCTCACCTGGGCCTCATCGCCGTAGGCGTCCACCACGTAGTGGGTCTGCTTGAGGGAGGCCATGCAGCAGATGCGCGAACAGTGCCACAGGTGGTTGCGGTCACGCGAGCCGGCGCACTGGATGAAGGCGACGTTCTTCGCCTCCTTGCCGTCGGAGGGACGGACGATCTTGCCGCCGGTGGGACCTTTGGGGTCCGCCATGCGCTCGAACTCCACGCTGGTGATGACGTTCTCGAAACGGTCGTAGCCGTAGGGCTGGATCTTGGCCGCGTCGTAGGGCTGCCAACCGGTCGCCCAGACCACGGCGCCGCAAGGGAAGCTGATCTCCTGCGCTTCCATCTCCAGATCGATGGCGTCGTACTTGCACGCTTCTTTCGCCTTCTGGGCGTCGTCGGTGCCGATGATGCGGGGATCCAGCACATATTTCATGGGGTGGGCCATGACGTGGGGCAGATAGGCGCCCTTGCGTTTGGTGAGGCCGTAGTTGTATTCATCGTCGAACTCCGCCTCCACCGCCTTGGCGCAATCGCCGCAGGCGGTACAGTTGTCGTTGACGTAGGTGGGCGTGATCTTCACCGTGGCCTTGTAATTTCCAGGTTCCCCTTCCAGGGCTGTCACTTCGGCGCTGGTGATGATGGTGAGGTTGGGGTTCATCTTGGCCCGGCGCTGGTTGATCTCCAGCCCGCAGGTGGGATGACACAGCTTGGGGAAATATTTGTAGAGCTGGCTGGTGCGGCCTCCCAGGTAGGGGCGTTTTTCGACCAGTACGACCTGAGCCCCGGCTTCAGCGGCCTCGAGCGCGGCGGTCATGCCGCTGATGCCGCCACCGACCACCAGGATGGTCTGGTTCGTGGCTACTACCTCCGTCATGGAATACCTCCGTTGCGGATTGCGGTTTCTTTAAGGTTTGGCCTCCCGGTAGTTGGGGAGCCGGAAAACGGGGTTCGGGCGCGGGCCCGGATTCAAGCGGATAACGATACTCCCCTTCGCAATTCCGATCCATGCCGAAACAATCGAATTTTCCAATATGCTGATAGATGTGCCGTATGCGCTGGGCCATTTCCCTGCGTGGGGCCGGTAATACACGGCTGGCGAAAGGGTTAACATGCGGACAAGTCGGGCTTGAAGGTGCCGGGGGAAGAACCACGGAGGCACGGAGGGCACAGAGAGAAAAGATAAGCCCTGTAGGCCGACTCCGGCAGCAACGCCTTTGAACAACCTCAGGAGTAAAACCCAAGTGAACCAGCACGCCCGGGTGCTCACGCCGGAAGAACACCTGTTCGAGAAGGAGCCGTATTACGAGCCCGTGGGCGAGGAGATCGCCGTCTTCGAGGCCGCCTGGCGCAACGGGCTGCCGGTGCTCGTCAAAGGCCCCACCGGCTGTGGCAAGACGCGATTCATGGAGCACATGGCGTGGCGGCTCCGTCTCCCGCTGATCACCGTATCCTGCCACGACGACCTCACCGCCTCGGACCTGGTGGGCCGGTTCCTGGTGCGAGGCGGCGAGACGGTGTGGGTGGACGGGCCGCTGGCGCGGGCGGTGCGCAACGGCGCCATCTGCTATCTGGACGAGGTGGTGGAGGCGCGCAAGGACACCACGGTGGTGATCCACCCCCTGGCCGACGACCGCCGGGTGCTGCCCATGGAGAAACTCGGCGAGTTGCTCGAGGCGCCTCCCCAATTCTGCCTCGCCATCTCCTACAATCCCGGCTACCAATCGGTGCTCAAGGAGTTGAAGCAGTCCACCCGCCAGCGGTTCGTGGCCCTCGAATTCGACTATCCCGAGGCTGCACTGGAACAGAAGATCATCGAGAACGAGACGGGCATCGACGCCGCCACCGCCCGCCGGCTGGTGAAATTCGCCCAGATGACGCGGAACCTCAAGGGGCAGGGGTTGGACGAAGGGGCTTCCACGCGGCTGTTGGTCCACGCCGCCCGGCTGATGGTGGACGGCATTGCGCCGGTCACCGCCTGTGACAGCGCCGTGGCCCAGGCCCTCACCGATGATCCCGACATGCTGGCGGCGGTGAACGAGTTGAGCGCGTCGCTCTTCTGAAGGTTTTGGCTGGAGTTGGCCGCCGGTTGTGCCGGCGTCGGCCGCTGGGCGGCCTCGTCCGGCCTACGGAGCCGGGTCGTGGGTCTGCCGAGGCCGCAGGCCGATGCGGGCGGAGCGCCGGTGGTGCCGGACCCGGGGCCGGCCTACAATGGGGACGTTCCGGCCTGGAGAGCAGTTCCATGCACAGACACATCGCCGTCCAGGAGACCCCCTTCGACGCCGCCGCCGAGGAGAAGGCGGTGCGCGCCGGCAATCCCCGGGTGGGGGCGGTGGTCACCTTCCTTGGGCTGATGCGCGACATCAACGAGGGGGACGAGGTCGTCGCCATGACCTTGGAGCACTATCCCGGCATGACCGAGAAGGCGCTGACGGCCATCGTCGAGGAGGCGGCCTCGCGCTGGACCTTGGAAGGGGTGCGGGTGATCCACCGGGTGGGGGAGCTCCGGCCCGAAGAGCCCATCGTGCTGGTCACCGTGGCCAGCCGCCATCGCGGCGACGCCTTCCGTGCCTGCGAGTTCATCATCGATTACCTGAAGACCCGTGCGCCCTTCTGGAAGAAAGAGCGCACCGCGAAAGGCGAACGGTGGGTGGCGGCGAGGGCGTCGGACCGGGAGGCCGAGGCCAGGTGGTAGCGGGGCCGTTCGGTTCCGTAGTGAAGCAAGCCGTTCCCGTGCCGGAGTCGGCCGCTGCGCGGCCTCGTCCGGCCTACGGGTCGTTCGGCCTGCGGGGCCGGGTCGTAGGCCCGCCGAGGCCGCAGGCCGACGCGGGCGGCGTGCTGCACTCTCCTCAACGAAAAACGCCCCCGAAGGGGCGCTTGGCGTGGAGACGGATGAAGGTCACACGCTGTAGTACATATCGAACTCCACCGGATGGGTGGTCATGCGCAGGCGCGTGACCTCTTCCATCTTCAGCTCGATGTAGCCGTCGATGACGTCGTCGGTGAAGACGCCGCCGGCCTTGAGGAACTCGCGGTCCTTGTCCAGCTCCTCCAGCGCCTGGTCCAGGCTGTGGCAGACGGTGGGGATGTTGGCCGCTTCTTCCGCGGGCAGGTCGTAGAGGTCCTTGTCCATGGCGTCGCCGGGATGGATCTTGTTCTGGATGCCGTCCAGGCCGGCCATGAGCATGGCGGAGAAGGCCAGGTAGGGGTTGGCCGTGGGGTCGGGGAAGCGGACCTCGATGCGGCGCGCTTTGGGGCTGGAGACCCAGGGGATCCGGATGGAGGCGGAACGGTTGCGGGCGGAGTAGGCCAGCATCACGGGCGCTTCGAAGCCGGGCACCAGCCGCTTGTAGGAGTTGGTGGAGGCGTTGGTGAAGGCGTTCAGCGCCCGGGCGTGCTTGATGATGCCGCCGATGTAGTAGAGCGCGGTCTCGCTCAGGCCGCCGTACTGGTCGCCGGCGAAGATGTTCTCGCCGTCTTTCGCCAGGGACTGGTGAACGTGCATGCCGGAGCCGTTGTCACCCACCAGCGGCTTGGGCATGAAGGTGGCGGTCTTGCCGTAGGCGTGGGCCACGTTGTGCACCACGTACTTGAGGATCTGGTTCCAGTCGGCGCGCTTGACCAGGGTGGCGAACTGGGTGCCGATCTCGCACTGGCCGCCGGTGGCCACCTCGTGGTGGTGCACTTCGACCTTGACGCCCATCTCTTCCAGGGCCAGGCACATGGCGGTGCGCAGGTCGTGCAGGGAGTCCACCGGGGGAACGGGGAAGTAGCCGCCCTTCAGGCCGGGGCGGTGGCCGATGTTGCCGTCCTCGTAGACGCGCTCGGAGTTCCACTCGGCCTCCTCGGAGTCCACCTTGTAGAAAGCGCCGGACATGTCGGCGCCCCAGCGCACGTCGTCGAGTACGAAGAACTCGGGCTCGGGACCGAAGTAGGCGGTGTCGGCGATGCCGGTGGACTTGAGATAGGCCTCGGCGCGCTTGGCCACGGAGCGGGGGTCACGCTCGTAGCCTTCCATGGTGGAGGGCTCGAGGATGTCGCAGCGCAGGTTGAGCATGGTCTCGTCGGCAAAGGGGTCGAGCACCGCGGTCTCGGGGTCGGGCATGAGGATCATGTCGGACTCGTTGATCCCTTTCCAGCCGGCGATGGACGAGCCGTCGAACATCTTGCCTTCTTCGAAGATCTCTTCGTCGATGACATCCGCCGGCACGGTGACGTGCTGCTCCTTGCCGCGGGTGTCGGTGAAGCGGAAATCGACGAATTTCACGTCGTTGTCTTTGATCATCTTGAGGACGTCTTTTGCGGACATGTGCCCCTCCAGTTGTGGTTAGCGATTCGGTCGGCCGCGGCAAGGCGACCGGAAAAATTCGGCTCGTCATTAGAAGGCATGAACCATGCCACCCTGGTGTTTTGGGGTCAAGACACAAAGTTTGATTGGCGCATCAAATGGGTTTGAAGGGCGATGCAGACTGCGGCTCGATGCAAGTTGCTGAAAATCCAGCGCTTCCATTGAGCGGTGCGATGATCCGTTTCGCGATTGACGGTGACGTCCGGCTGAAGCCGGTTTGGGAGGATATCCACACGAGAAGCACCAATATGGTGCAGAGCGCGCCCGTCCGCCCTGTTTTGGTGCGCCTTCAGCCGGTTTCACCGAAGAACAGGCGCACGTCCCGATAGTACGCTCGGTGGGCCAGCGCTTGGCGCATCCGCCGGCGGAGCGTCTTCGCGGCGGCTTCGCTTTCGAAACAGGCCAAAGGATAGAAGACCTCTACGGTGATGGCGCCGTTGAGGTAGTGCAACAAGATTCGTTCCTGTCGATCGAGGCAGCGCAGCGGGTGCCAAGCCTGGTGCAGCTCCTGCAGGATTTCGTGGCGCAGGGGCAATCCTTGGCAACTGGGCTGCTCCTCGTCATTCTCCGGGTCGATGTGAACGGTGATGTCGGTCACTTCGGGCACCGCCGCCTTGATGCGTTCTTCCACCGCCAGCGCCACCATGTGCCCTTCGGAGACGGAGATCCAGGGGGCCACCTGGACGTGGACGTCGGCCATGGCTTCGTGCCCCTGGCGGCGGGTGCGCAGCATGTGGATGGAGCTGACGCCGGGAATGTCCATGATGGCGCGGCGGATCAGGCGCACTTTCTCTTCTTCCAGCGCTTCGTCCACCAGCTCGCGCATGGCCCCCCAGCCCAGGTCCCAGCCGATCTTGGCCACCATGAATCCGACGATGAGGGCGGCCACCAGGTCGAGCCAGACCACACCCAGCAGCGCGCCGCCCACCCCCGCCAGCACCACCAAGGAAGAGACGGCGTCGGAACGGTGGTGCCAGGCGTTGGCCATGAGCAGGTCGGAACGGATGCGCCGTGCCACGCCGCGGGTGTACCAGTACAGGCCCTCGTTGGCGAGGATGGAGAAGAGGGCGGCGTAGAGGGCGATGGCCTCGGGTTGCTGCATGGCCTCGGGCCGCGCCAGCCGTTCGATGGAGTCCCACATGATGCCGCCGGCGATGAGCACCAGGAAAGCGCCCAGCCCGAGGGTGGCGGCGGTTTCGAAGCGGCCGTGGCCGTACGGGTGTTCGGCGTCCGGGCCGTGGGCGGCGTGGCGGGCGGCCACCACCACGAGCACATCGGTGAGCAGGTCCGACAGCGAGTGGATGCCGTCGATGACGAGGGCTTGGGAGTGGCCCACCACTCCCACCACCACTTTGACCGCACTCAGCACCAGATTGACCAGGGCGCCCACCACCGCCACCCGGGCGGATGCGTCTCGGCGCAGATCGCGGTGGGCCTGGGTGCCGAAATCGGGTGTCATGGCGCCCCCACGCGGATGAGGATACGGTACTCGCCTCCCGCTTCCCGCGCCTCGAGAATCTCGTGCCCGTTGATCCGGCACCAGGCGGGAATGTCGTGCATCACGCCGGGATCGGTGCAGATCGCTTCCAGTTCCTCACCGGGCGCCAGCTCGGCGATGCGGTCCTGAACCCGGATCACCGGCATGGGGCAGAGCAGACGGCGGCAATCGAGCGTATGGCGGCTCACAGGATCCACTCCCTGACCAGCTCGTGGGGCGGCAGCGGCGCCACCTTCATGCGTCGGGTGGCACCCTGGGGTTCGCGGTATTCCAGCTCCACCTCGGGCGCGTTCTTTCCCTGGCTGTAGCGGGCCACGATACGGGCGGCCAGCGCCAACTGCGCTTCGTCGGGCGTGCCGTCGATGAGGGCCAGGGGGCCGGCGTGGCTCACCGTCTTCAAGCTGGGATAGCGGCCGCGGTAGCCCTGGAGGAAATTGCCCTCCCCTTCCTCGCGGGAGACGATGAGCTTGAATTCGGGCGCCGGCCGAATATGGCGTCCGACTTTGAGCAGCATAATGTCGTCCATCTCGTACTGTTTTCTCCCCCGGGCCCGCCACAGGTCCTGGAGTTTCACCGAGTACTGTTCGTCGGTGAGGAAGCAGCAGCCGCCGGCGGGCTGGGCGTAGTCCTCGATGCCGTATTTTCTCGCCAGCGCCATCTGCGGCTTGCGCGAGCGGCCGGAGAAGTCGTAGAGCTTTTCCCGGTCCACCCAGCCCTCGCGCTCGGGCAGGGTGGGCGGCAGGTTCTTGGCGCAGAGGGGGCGCAGCAGCCGATCGCCGATGCCGGAGTCGCGCTGCACCACCGGCATGGTGTCCCGGCGCTGGGACTTGGGCCGCTGGCCCACCACCTCGCCGGTGATGATGAAATCGAAACCGTGGGTCTCCATCCACGCCTTCGCCTTCTTCACCATGAAGATCTTGCAGTCGAGGCAAGGGTTGAGGTGGGCGCCATAGCCGTATTTCGGGTTGAACACCACCTCCTTGTACTCTTCCACGATGTCGATGATGTGGAGCTTGATGCCGAGCCGCTCGGCCACCCACAGGGCGTTGTTGCGCTTGGGTTTTTTTTGGTCACGCTTGCGGATGGCGTGGGTGTGCCCCTCCACGCAGAAGCCGGTGAAGAAGTTGATGCCTTCCACATGGATGCCCTGCTCCTGGATGACCTTCACGGCCAGCATGGAGTCCAGGCCGCCGGAAACCAGGGCCACTGCTTTGCGTTGCATGTCGAGTGTCGAAGAATCGGGGGTCGTTCAGGATGGAACCGGGCCGATTATACGCACAAACCGGTGCCGTTCGGGCTTCGAGGCGTGAACTCATGCCGATCGTCCTCTGCCGAACAATGGCATACTCACGCAAATGGATTTCAAGGACCAGGGGCGCTCTCCAGGAATGCCACTCTTCTCGGACACGAAGCCAAGACGAAGGCGCCGGCGGTGCGCAGCCGGCGTGCTGCTCGCCCTGATGTTGGTGCAGAACGCATCGGCCCAAGCGCGGACCGTGGTCACCGGCGTTTACCACAATGCGCCCAAGGTGTTCATGGACGCAGAGGGTCGGGCGCGCGGTTTCTTCATCGATCTCATCGAGGCGGTGGCGCGGGACGAGGGCTGGCGGCTGGAGTACCGCCCCTGTCGGTGGGAGCAGTGTTTGAAGCTCCTCGAAATGGGAGAGATCGATTTGATGCCGGATGTGGCCTGGTCCTTGGAACGGGCGCAAAAGCTGCGTTTCGGCCGGGAAGTGGCTTTGTCGAGCTGGTCCGTTTTCTATACCCGGCGTGATCGGGTGCTCATCTCCTTGAAAGACCTGGACGGCGCCACCGTGGCGGTGGTGCCCGACAGCATCCAGTATCGGGCGTTGAAGAGTCTGGCCGCCGAGCTCGGCATTCGGCCTCGCTATCTGGAAGTTGCGGAGATGGAGGCGGCTTTTCGCAAAGTGCGTGACGGCACGGCCGATGCCGCCCTGGTGAATGTCTATTTCGGACGGCGAAACGCCCCGGCCTTCGGCCTGGAAGGGAGCCGGGTGCTGGTGCGACCGACGCTGCTCTACTTCGCTGCAGCGCCGTCATCCTCGGATCAGCTGTTGCCGGTCATCGATGATCATCTGCGGGCTTGGAAGCAGGACCGGGATTCCGTCTACCACCAGGCCATGGCACGCTGGTTGTCGCCGGAGGAAGGGCGGCTCTCGCCTTGGTTGCTTTGGGGCGCCGTGGCGGGTGTGGGTTCGGCCGTGGTGTTGCTGGCTTTGGTATTCCTGTTCCGCGCCTTGCTCAAGCGGCGCACCGCCGAGCTGGAGGCCAAGCAGCGCCACCTGGATCATCTGGCGCATCATGATCCCCTCACCGGGCTGCCCAACCGGCTTCTCTTCTTCGATCGGCTTGAGCAGGCCATCCGGCACGCCCATCGCCGCCGACAAGGGGTGGCGCTTCTATTTTTGGATTTGGATCAATTCAAACAGATCAACGACACCTACGGGCACGATTTGGGAGATCGGTTCTTGCAGGAGGTGGCCAGGCGTTTGCGCCACACTGTCCGGGAGAGCGATACCGTCGCCCGCATCGGAGGGGACGAGTTCGCCGTGATCCTGGAAGGGTTACATGAAGCGACCGACGTGGCGGCGGCGGTGCAGCATCTGATCCAGGTGTTTTCCAAGCCCGTCAAATTGGACGGCCAGAACTTTTTGGCCAGTTGCAGCATCGGCATCAGTCTCTATCCCCAAGATGGGGCGGATGTCGCCACCTTGCTGCGGAACGCGGACACGGCCATGTTCCGTGCCAAAGCGGCCGGTCGCAATACGTTTCGCCTCTACGACGAAGCCATGACCCGTGAGACAGTGGAGCTGGCCCGGATGGAATCGGCCTTGATCGAAGCGGTGGAAAATCAGGAGCTGGAAATCTACTACCAACCCCAGCGTGTCTTGTCGAACGGGCGGCTGGTCGGGTTCGAAGCGCTGCTCAGGTGGCGGCATCCGGAGTTGGGAGAGGTGCCGCCCGATCGGTTTCTTCCCTTGGCGGAGGACGCCGGACTCATGGACAAGTTGGGCCTGTGGGTGTTGGATGCCGCATGCCGGCAGTCGGTGCTCTGGCAACGGAAAGGGCTGCCCGCGATCCGCATGGCGGTGAACTTGTCGGGGCGCCAGCTGCGCAAAGCCGATCTGCCGGAGCGGGTGGATCGGTTGCTGAACGATTGTGAATGCAAGTCAACCATGCTGGAATTCGAGATCACCGAAAGCTTCGTCATGCAACAGGTGGAGACTTCCATTTCCATCATGACGCGGCTGCGCGAGATGGGCATCGAGCTGGCCATCGACGACTTCGGTACCGGCTACTCCTCCCTCGCCTATCTCAAGGCCTTGCCGCTGTCCAGGCTCAAGATCGACCGCTCTTTCGTCGCCGGCGTGCCGGAGGACGAGAACGACTGCGCCATCGTGCGCGCCATCGTGGCATTGGCCCGCGCCTTGGGGCTGAAGGTGCTGGCCGAGGGGGTGGAGCGGCCAGCCCAAGCCCGGTTCCTCCGCGAAATCGGATGCGACGAGGCGCAGGGCTATCTCTATGGCAAGCCCATGACTGCAGAGGAGGCCGAGCGGCTGCTGCGCCGGGAGTGAGGCCCGCCCGTTCAAGGCGCCGGATTGGGATGGCGCCTGTGGATGGCCTCGATGGCCTCCAGCACGTCGGGAGTGAGGGTCAGATCGACGCTCTCCAAGTCGGTTTTCAGTTGGTCCAGGGTGGTGGCGCCGATGATGGTGCTGGTGGTGAACGGACGGCTGGTGACGAAAGCGAGGGCCATCTGGGCCGGATCCAATCCGCTCGCCCGGGCCAGCGCCACATATTCCCGGGTGGCCGCTTCCGCTTGGGGATTGGAATAGCGGGTGTAGTCGGGAAAGCGGGTGAGGCGCGCCCCGGGCGGGCGTCGGCCGTCCAGGTATTTTCCCGTGAGCACGCCGAAGCCCAGGGGCGAGTAGGCCAGCAGCCCCACCGATTCGAAACGGCTGATCTCCGCCAATCCCACCTCGAAGCTGCGGTTGAGCAGGCTGTAGGGGTTCTGAATGCCCTGGATACGGGGCCATCCGCGCGATTCGCTCAAGCACAGCAGGCGCATCAGGCCCCAAGGCGTCTCGTTGGACACGCCCACGTGGCGCACCTTGCCGGCGCGTACCAGGTCATCGAGCGCCTCCAGCGTCTCCTCCAGGGGCACCGTCTCCGGTTCCAGCTCCGGCCAGTCGTAGCCCAGCCGCCCGAAGCAGTTGGTCCGCCGGTCGGGCCAGTGCAGTTGGTAATAATCAATGTAGTCGGTCTGCAGCCGGCGTAGACTGTCGTCCACCGCAGCCTGGATGTTGGCCCGGTCGAGACGGTTGCCGCCTCCGCGGAAGTGGTCCAGCCAGTCGCGGCCCGGCCCGGCCACCTTGGTGGCCAGGATCACCTGGTGGCGGTTGCCCCGGGCCTTCATCCAGTTGCCGATGATGGTTTCGGTCGCGCCTTGGGTTTCCGCCCTCGGCGGGATGGGATAGAGTTCCGCGGTGTCGATGAAATTGACCCCGCGCTCGAAGGCGTAGTCCAGTTGGGCGTGGCCTTCGTCTTCGGTGTTCTGTTCGCCGAAGGTCATGGTGCCCAGGCAGATGGCGCTCACCCGAAGGTCGCTGCGACCGAGCCTGCGGTATTCCATAGCGTTGCGTTCCCGTTTGGTGTCATGGAGCTGTCCGGTAGTTTATTCCATCCGGTCTGGCAGGCGGTCTTCGCCCTGCCGGTGGGGTTGGCCCTGTGGTACGCCGTGCGCTGGGCGGACCGGGCCCGGTTGCGCGACCGCAACCAGCAGCACGTCTGGCTGGGCACCATCGTGTTCCTCTTTTTTTTATGGAACATGCGGGTGGAGATCGAGCCCGGCTTCTGGTGGCACCTGTCGGCGATGGTGGTGGTGACCCTCATGTGGCGCTGGTCTCTGGCGGTGCTGGCCGGAAGCATCGCCCAGTCGGCGGTGGCGGCGGTGGGGCTCAACGACTGGAGCGGACTGCTGCCTTCCCTCTTTCTCGGCGTGGTCTTGCCCGCTTCGCTCACCCAGGTGATCCTGGGGCTCACCCGGGCCTACGCGCCCAAACACTTCTTCGTCTATGTGCTGGTCAACGCCTTTCTCGCCGGCGGGTTCATCTTCTTGTTCACCGCCTTCCTGGTGGTGGGCGGACTGTTGGCGCTGGGCGTCTATCCCTGGCATGAGCTGAAGCAGAACTTCCTCTTCCTGGTGCCCATGATGGCCTTTCCCGAAAGCATGCTCAACGGCTGGCTGGCGGCCATCGTGGTGGCCTACAAGCCCCACTGGATCGGTTCGTTCGACGACGAGGAGTATCTCCGCGGCAAATGACCGCCTTGTTCCCACCCGGGGGGGCGGCTACCATCGGCGGCATGTGCACCGCCGGGGTGATCCTCTCATGACCGCTTCTCTCGATCCGCTGCTGCTCAATGTGCTCTACGCCTGCATGGGCGGGTTGCTCACCTTGTTGTTCATGTGGCTCGGCTGCAAGGTGTTCAGCCACATCGTCAATTTCAGCATTCCGGAACAGCTCTCCCGAGGCAACCAGGCGGTGGGGCTGATGATCATGGGCATGTTCATCGGCATCGGCACCGCCATGGGGCTGGTCATCGGCTTGGGCCTGAACTGATGCCGGGGAGGGCGTCGCCGCTGCCGGGTCGCCTGCCCGGCTTGCTGCTGTTCCTGCCGGCCTTGGCGCTGGCCGCCGCCTTCAAGGGGGTGGACCACGACCACTGGACCGACGAGTACGACCACCATTTCCGAAAGCACGCCAAGCACTATTTCGGCCCGGCCTTCGACTGGCGCTGGTTCAAGGCCCAGGCCATCGCCGAATCCGGGCTGGATCCCCGAGCCCGGAGCCGATCCGGAGCCGTGGGCATCATGCAGATCCTCCCCTCCACTTTCCGCTATATCCGCAAGAAGAACCCGCTGCTGGCCGCCGCCGATTTGAAGGATCCGGCGTGGAACATCGCCGCCGGCATCTTCTATGACCGCTACCTCTACGACAAATGGGAAGAGGAGCTGGCGCCGGGCTTGGAGCGGCTCTTTTTCGCCTTCGGTGCCTACAACGCCGGCCACATGCGGGTGCGTCGAGCCTATAACAAAGCGGTGCAACGGGAAGGGCGGGTCAGCCGTTGGGCACAGGTCGAGCCGCTGGTGCCGGGGCAGACCCGCCACTATGTGCGGCGCATCCGGCGGCTGATGGCCGAGGTCCTGTGAACGATCCGCGGCTCATGCTGCTGGCGGCGATGTGGTTGGGGTATTTCTTGCTCCACTCCTGGCTCGCCAGCCTGCGAGTGAAGCGCTGGGTGGCCTGCCGCTTGCCGAGGCTGGCGCCGGCCTACCGCCTGTTCTACAACCTCGTGGCTTTGGCCGCCTTGGTGCCGCCGGTCTATTTCGCATTCGCTCTGGGCGGTGAGCCGGTGCTCCGGTGGCAAGGTCCATGGCGGTGGCTGGCCGATCTGGCGGCCTTGGCGGCGGCGGTCGGCTTCCTGGCCTCGTTGCGTTGGTACGACGGCCTGACCTTCCTGGGCCTGCGGCAACTGGCCGAAGGACGGATGGACGACGGGGGACGACTGCGCATCTCGCCCCTGCACCGATGGGTGCGGCATCCCTGGTATTTTTTCGGCCTGATTCTGCTCTGGACCCGGGACCTGACGCCCGCGTTCTTGGTGAGCGCGGTCATGGCGACCCTCTATCTCATCGTGGGCTCCCGCCTGGAGGAACGCAAGCTGCGCCAGGAACATGGAGAGGCGTACGCTCGCTATTGCGAGCGGGTGCCGCCCTTGTTGCCTCTGCCCTGGAAGCGGCTGGACGCCGATGAGGCGGCGCGGTTGGAGGCTCGGGCTGGATGCGACCGCCCGCGGCCGGGCGGTTCCTCCAAACGGGCTCAGCGGTAAGGGGGATAGACACCATAGCCTGCGGGCGGGAGCGGCGGGGCGCCGTAACTCGGGCCGGGAAGCGGTGCCTTCTGCTCTGCGGCGGCCGGTGGCGGGGCGGGATAGCGCCAGGGCGCCGGGCCGTAGGCCGGCGGCAAGAGCCGCCCCATTTCGTCGATGGCCCGATCCAGACGTGCCTCCATGGCGCGGAGCCACGCCTCTTCTTCCCGCCGAAGCCGTTCCATCTCGGCTTCCAGTTCGCGTTGCCGCGCGAGCATCTCGGCGCGGAAGCGGGCGGCCTCTTCTTCCATCCGGCGGCGGCGCTCCTCCATCCGCTCTTCCAACCGTTTGCGCAGGGCTTGTCGCCGCGCCTCCATGGATTCCAGAAGCGCATCGCGCGAACGGTGGCGCTGTCGGGTGCCGGTCCGCTCCGGCGCCTTTTCCGCGACCGAGGCACCGGAGGCGGTGGCCTCTTCTTCCGTCGTCTGGGGCGTTCCCGGTTGTGCTTCGGCACCCGCGGCGGTCTTCCCGCCCGGTTCGGCGGCGCTCGACGGCGCACTCGAGGCGGATTCGGCTTCCGACGGGCCGGCATCGGCTGCAGGCCGTGCAGCCGACCCGCTCGCCGGTGCCGGCTCGGCTTTGGAAGGAGCGGCGCCTTGGGGCACCGTCGAGGCCGTGGGCTGTGCATTCTCCTGAACGAGAACGGGCTCGGCCCAGGCGGTGGCCAACGACAGGGCGGCCAGGGCCGGGACGAAGATGCGTGCTTTCATTTCCATATCCCCCTTGCGTGCAGGCCTGCTCTTGGTGGAACTTGTCGATTCGTGGATGGAATGGCAGGCTTGGTTTCGAGCATGGCCACCCCTGAATGAGATGTCAACACCCCTGCTGACCCAGGTGCTGGCCCGGGTGGAGGCGGCGCCCCACTCGGCGGCCAGCCTCACCCTCTACGCCCTCATGCTGACCCTCGAGCGGGAGGCCGCCGGTTGCCTGTTCCGCCTGACCAAGCTCAGGGATCTGGACCCCGAGGGGCGCCGGTTGGCCTACGCCCTGATGGAACGGATGGCCTGCGGAGACCTTCTGGACGACGAATGGCGGACCACCATGCGACGGATCGAAGCCCTCATCCGGGACGGGTGAGAAAAAGGGGCCGTCCATGAAGGAACCGCGGTGGGGTCGCGCCCGCCGGCTCGTGACTCCTGTGGCCGGTGCAGGCACAATAGCGCCCCATGGATCTGCCCCCCCTCCATCTCTCCAAGGGCCGTGAACGGCGGCTGCGGTCCGGCCATCCGTGGATCTACAGCAATGAGGTGGACACCACACGCTCGCCCCTCAACGCCTTCGCGCCGGGGGATCCGGTGGCGGTGCTGGACCACCGGGGGCGCTGGCTGGCCTGGGCCTACGTCAACCCCCACAGCCTCATCTGCGCCCGCGTGGTGAGCCGCGACCGCGCCCACCCGTTGGACCGCTCCCTGCTGGTGCATCGCATCAAGGTGGCGTTGGGATTGCGTCGGCGCCGTTACCCCACGCCCCACTACCGGCTCTTCTTCGCGGAGTCGGACGGCATGCCGGGGCTGGTGGTGGACCGTTACGGCGACCACCTCGTGGCCCAGCTCACCACCGCCGGCATGGAGCGCCGCCGCCAGGAGGTGGTGGAGGCGCTGGACAAGGTGTTGCGCCCCGCCGGCATCCTGTTGCGCAACGACACGCCGGTGCGCGCGCTCGAAGGGCTGGAGGCTTACGTGGAAGTGGCCGCCGGCGACGTGCCCGAAGAGGCGGCGCTGGAAGAGGGCGGCGTCCGCTTCATCGCCCGTCTCCACCAGGGGCAGAAGACCGGCTGGTATTACGACCAGGCGGCCAACCGGGAGCGCCTGCTCCCCTGGGTGGGGGGCGCCCGGGTGCTGGATCTGTTCAGCCACGCGGGCGGCTGGGGCGTGAGGGCCGCCGTGGCGGGCGCCGCCGAGGTGCTTTGCGTGGACCAGTCGGCGCGCGCCCTCGAGGACGTGGCGCGCCATGCCGAGCTGAACGGCGTGGCGGGGCGGGTCTCGGTGCGGCGCGGGGACGCCTTCGACGTGGTGCGTGATCTGCGACAGCATCGTGAGCGGTTCGACGTGGTGGTGGTGGATCCGCCGGCCTTCATCAAAAGGCGCAAGGATCTGGCCGAGGGGACCTTGGCCTATCGCCGCATCAACGAGGCGGTGATGCCTCTGCTCAACCGCGACGGCCTTCTGGTGACCTCCTCCTGTTCCTATCACATGACTGCGGAACACCTTTTGGAGACGGTGCACAAAGCGGCCCGTCACCGGGACCGGCGGTTGCAGCTGATCGAGCGCGGGGGCCAGGGGCCGGACCATCCGGTGCATCCGGCCGTGCCCGAGACGGCCTATCTGAAAACCCTCTTCTTGCGCGTGCTGCCCGCTTCCTGAGCCATGAACTATCCCGATCTGGATCCCGTGGCCCTGGCGTTGGGGCCGATCAAGATCCACTGGTATGGATTGATGTACCTGGTGGGGTTGGCCGGCGGTTGGGCCCTGGCCCGCCGACGCATCCGCAAGCGGGCCGATTTGGGCTGGACCGCGCAACAGGTGGATGACCTGCTGTTCTACTGCGCCGTGGGCGTGGTGGCGGGGGGGCGCATCGGCTACATCCTGTTCTACAACTTCGACGCCTGGGTGGACGATCCTTTGCGCCTGTTTCGGGTGTGGGAAGGCGGCATGTCCTTCCATGGCGGCCTTCTGGGGGTGCTGGGGGCCATGGCGCTCTATGCCCGTCGCCATGGGCGGCGCTTTTTCGATGTGACCGACTTCATCGCCCCCTACGTTCCCATCGGCCTGTTCGCCGGGCGCATCGGCAACTTCATCAACGGCGAGCTGTGGGGCGCACCCTCCAACCTGCCTTGGGCCATGCGGTTGCCGTGCGACCGTTTCTTCGTCCTGTGCCGCGATAAACTGGGACTGCCGCCGGAAGCGGCCTGGACGCCGCCCCTCCACCCCACGCAGCTCTACGAGGCGTTGGGAGAGGGGTTGTTGCTGTTTTTGTTGCTCTGGTGGTTCTCGGCCCGGCCCCGGCCGCGCGCCGCGGTGTCCGCCCTCTTTTTGCTGGGGTACGGCGTGGCGCGCTTCGCGGTGGAGTTCGTGCGCCTGCCCGATGCCCACATCGGCTATCTGGCCTGGGGTTGGCTCACCATGGGGCAATTGCTCTCCCTGCCGATGATTCTGGCGGGAGCGGCGCTGTTGGTCTGGCGTTGCCGCCGCGGTTGTCGATCGCGGGCGGCTTCCGTTCACCATTGACATTGGAACACCATGGAACAGTATCTCGAGCTGCTCAGAAAAGTGCGCACCGAAGGGGCGCCCAAGGCGGACCGCACCGGCACCGGCACCTGGTCGGTGTTCGGCCACCAGATGCGTTTCGATCTGGCTGAAGGCTTTCCCTTGGTCACCACCAAGAAGATCCACCTGAAGTCGGTGATCCACGAGCTGTTGTGGTTCTTGCGCGGCGACACCAACATCGCCTATCTGAACCGCCACGGGGTGACCATCTGGGACGAATGGGCGGACGAGCGGGGCGAGCTGGGCCCCATCTACGGCCGCCAGTGGCGCGCCTGGCCGACGCCCGGCGGCGCCATCGACCAGATCCAGCAGGTGGTGGAGCAGATCCGCGCCACGCCCCATTCACGGCGCCTGGTGGTGTCGGCATGGAACCCGGCGGACCTGCCGGACGAGTCCATCTCTCCCCAGGAGAACGTGCGCCGGGGGCGCATGGCGCTGGCGCCCTGTCACGCCCTGTTTCAGTTCTACGTCCGCGACGGCCGCCTTTCGTGCCAGCTCTACCAGCGCAGCGCCGATGTCTTTCTGGGCGTGCCCTTCAACATCGCCAGCTACGCCCTGCTCACCCTCATGGTGGCCCAGGTGTGCGATCTGGCGCCGGGAGAGTTCATCCACACCCTGGGAGACGCCCATCTCTATCGCAACCATTTGCGGCAGGCCGATGAGCAGCTCTCGCGCACTCCTTATCCCTTGCCCGCCTTGCGGCTCAACCCCGAAGTGCGTTCGTTGGACCGTTTCACTTACGACGATTTCGAGCTGGTCGGCTATCGCTGCCACCCGGCCATACCCGCGCCCATCGCGGTTTGAAGCCGCGCCTCATTCATCGCGGATGGCATCCGCCGGGTCGATGTGGGTGGCCTTCCATGCGGCCAACAGGGCGCTGGCCACCGCCACGCCCAGGGTCAGCGCGGCGGCCGCCGCCACGTGGCCGGCCGGCAACTGGCAGATGCGGCCGCTGGCCGGCATCTCTTCCGCGAACACCCGGTTGATGACGGCCGCCAGGGCGGCGTAGCTTCCCAGCGCGGTGAGCAGGCCGCCCCCCGCGATCATCAATCCTTCGAAGACCGGAAACAGAAACAGGTCGCCGCGCGAGAAGCCGATGAGCCGCAACATGGCCAGATCGCGCCGTTTGCGTTCGACGGAGGCATAGAGGCTGGCCACCAGCACCGCCACCCCGCCGCCGATGCCGAGCACGGCGATGAGCCAGAACAGGCGGGTGAGCCCTCGGTCCAGCACCTGGATGCGGGTGATGGCTTCGATCTCGGCCACCACCGGCACCCCTTCCGCCTCCAGTCGGCGGGCCAGTGCCGGCACCTGGTCGATGGTGTGGGTGTAGAGGCGGAAGCCGCGGTAGCCGCCCGTCTCCATTCGGAAAGCGCCCGCCTCGAAGCGCACCGGGCGACGGCGGGCGGTTTGCAGCCATCCGGCCAGCTCCACCGGCACCACGGCGTAAGGGCCTTCGGCGGCGCCCACCACCCGCAGCGGAAACTCGAGCGGCAGGCGACCCTGGAACCGGGCTTGAAGCCGGGATTCGCCGGCGTGGGCCGCGGGGGCCAACACCTGGAGCAGGGAGCGGCTGTCGGGGGCGCGCCGCACACCGCCCCAGGGGGTGGCGGGGCGGGAGAGGCGGCGGGCGTCGGTGGCGCTCAGGGAGAGGCCGTAGGTCGTCACCGTTTCGCCCTCCAGCATCAGCTCGAAACGGGCCACCGCCGGCAACACCACCGCGCCGCGCCCCCGCAACTTCTGTTTCACCGCGCGCCAGGCGGCGTGGCTCACGTGGCCGCGGGGCACGGTGAGCGCCCACGCCTCCCACCCCGAGGGGAGGGAGAAGGGCAACCAACGCGCCAGGGCCTGGGCGTCCAACGGCTCGATGTCGGCCAGGCCGCTCTCGATGAGCAGCGCGTTGCGCTGTAGCGGGGGAAGCGGTTTGGGCGAGAGGACCAGCACCGCCTGGTAACTGGCGAAGGGGACGGGCTCGCCACCGGGCCAGCCGCGTTCGGGCACGCCGAAGCCCTGTTTGAATCGCTCCACCGCCTCGACCAGCTCCAGCGGGGCGTAGACGCGCGCCAGCGTGCCGGCCGCTTCGGGCAACACGCCGGCCACTTCCAGGGTCGCGGGGCCGTATTCGCCGCGTCCCTTGCGTCTGCGGGTGGCCCTCAAGGTGAGGCGGTCGCCGCGCTCCACCCCCAGCCGACGGGCGGCGGGTGCGGTGAGCACGCAGGCGCCCGGGCCGGGGACCGGAACGCCGTGCGCCAACAGCAGCGGGTCACCCGGCGCGGTGGGCAGCAGGTCCAGGTTGTGGTAACGGCCGTCGGCGCCCCGCGCCTGGATCACCGAGGCGGCGGGCGAGATGGTGGGCACCAGGAACTGCACCGCCGGATCGTCCTCGAGGCGATCGAGCCAAGCGCGGCGGTATTCCTGGGTCTGGGCCGGGCGGATCTCGCGGTATGCGGGGTTTTCCACCAGTTGCTGGCGCAAGGTGGCGATGGTGCCGTACTTCAGCCCGAGCAGCACCAGCAGGGGCGCCACCACCGCCGCCACGGCGATGACCAGACAGAGGGTCAGGATCCACTCGTGACGCAGATCGGCGGCGGCCAGTTCGGGCAGCAGCCGTTTCATGCCCGCCTCACGCAACGGGAGCGGACGTGGCGCTCGTCGGAGGCGTCCACCTCGAAGCCGTAGTGGCGGTCTACCCCCTGGGCCACCAGGCTGCGGTCGTGGGTGACCATGACGATGGCGGTCCCTTCCTCGCGCGCCAGATCGTGGAACTGGGCCAGGATGCGGTGGGCCCTTTCGCTGTCCACCGCCGCCGTGGGCTCGTCGGCCAGGATCAAGGCCGGCCGGTGGGCCATGGCGCGCAGGATGGCCACCCGCTGGCGCTGGCCTCCGGAGAGGGAGGCCGGCATGCGGTCGAACAGCCCCGCCACCCCCATCCGCTCCGCTTGGGCGTGGATGCGCCCGCGATAGTCACGCTGGCCGTTGAGGCGCGGCGGCAGATAGAGGTTGGCGGCCACGCCGAGAAAAGGGATCAAGCCGCCGCTCTGGGGCACGTAGCCCAGCCGCCGCCGGCGCAGCCGAGCCAGGGCCTGTTCGTCGTCCTCGGCCCAGAGGGCGCCCACGTCCACCTCCTCGTCGCCGTCCAGGAGAAGGAAACGCCCCCCGGGTTCGGGACGCAACACCAGGGCGAGGAGATCCAGCAGGGTGCTCTTGCCACAGCCGGACTCGCCGGTGACGGCGATGAAGGCGCCGGGCGTCACCTCGAACTCGGGAATCTCCAGCTCGAAGCGGCTGCCGCCCTGGGCGCGCGCCACCTTGCATCCCTGCAGGTGGAGGAGGCGCGGGGCGGCGGCCGGTGCGGGCTCGACCATCAGGGCAGGTAGTCCAGGTTGAGGGGATAGACCATCTGCCCGGCGTCGTCGCTCTCGTTGAGCTTGCGCCAGGCGTCCACCTGCTGCTCGATCTCCCGGTACTGCTTGAGCTTGGCGAGCAGGCTCCATTGCAACCGGGCCTGGTCGTCGGCGGTCATGCTGGCGTACATCTCGTCGGTGAGGGCGAGGATGTCGCTCTTGTACGGGAGCGAGGCGATGAAGGCGGGCAGCAGGCCGGTGTCCACCAGCCGTTGGGCCTGCCCGATGGCCTCGGGCCGCTTCATGGTCTGTCCGGCCACCCCTTGCAGCGCCTTGAAGAACTGCTCCTGGGTCACCTCGGCCCGCATCATGGCCTGGATCACCCGGTCCAGGGCCTGAACCAGGGAACCGAGCTGGTCACGGGTGATCAACACCCGCACCTCCAGGGCGCGCTGGGTGGGATCCACCAGGTCACGATCCAGCACCCAGGCGACGATGTCCTTGGGCGGCTCGGCCTCCTGGCCCAGATACTCCACCAGGGCGGCGCTCCAGGCTTTGTCGAAGGCGGCGCCGGCGCCCGAGGCGTCCGCCGAGGCGGCCTCGCCGGATTCGGGCAGCACCTCCACCACTTCGCCCTTCCGGGCCTTGGCCAGGGCCTCGCCCAGTTGGCCGGAGACGCGGTCGGCGATCTCGTTCATGGCCTGTTCGAACTCCTGTTTCTGGAAGGCGTCCACGGCGTAGTAGGCCGAGTCCTCCTCGCTGCCGCGCACCCGCGACAAGGTGCGGAACTGGCGCTCGGCCAGGGGATGGTCCTTGGCCGCGCGGGGGTCCTTCAAATGGAGAGCCACCAGATGGATGCGGTTGTCCGTCAACTGGCGCAGCAGGTCGTCGGCCCCCTTGCCGGTGAGGTTCTGCTCGTGTCCGCGCGGATGGGAGCTGGCGTCGCCCACCAGAATGACGAAGCGCAGGCTCTCCTCCCGCCAGGGCGCGGAGAGGGCGCGGTCCACGCCGGCGAACACCTCCTCCTGGTAGTCGCCGGAGCCCACACGAGCCGCCTTGGCCTGGGCGAGCACCTTGGCCAAGGTGGCGGCGTCCACCAGCTCGGGGGTGAACAGACGGGTTTCGTACTCCAGCCCCGGGGCCCGCTTCAGACTGTCGCGGTAGCCGATGAGTCCGAAGCGCACCCGCTCTCGAAGGTCTTTTCCGAGGCGGCGGGCCAAGGCCTGCATGGCGTCTCGAGTGATGTCGATGTAGGGCTGCATGCTGCGGGTGGTATCGAAGACGAAGACCACGTCCACCTGCAGCTTCTCCAGGTCGGCGGCGGCCGCCTCTCCGCGCCCGGCGCGGGCCTGGCCGGCGTAATCGGCATCGGTCAGGGTGTCGGGACCGCGGGCGCCGGGCACGGCGGCGGCGATCTGCAGCAGCCGGGCCTCGTCGCCTTCGAGGTCCACGGTGTCGAACTGGAGAATGGGCAGGAGATAGAAATGTTCGTTGATGTCCACGAACCGCTTGGGCTCCATGCTCACCACCGCTTCCGGCACCCGGCCCTGGTCGATTTCGGAATAGAGGGCGTCGGCAGCCTCCGCCGGATCGTCGCTGTCGATCAACGACTCCAGCGCCTGGCGGTCGCGGAACATGAGGACGGGACGGCGGCCTTCGGCCGGATCGCCGGGATGGGTGTAGGCCACGGTGAGGGCCTGGCGCCATTCGAAGACATCGGCGGCGCGCATCCAGCCTTCGGGCGCCTGCTCGCTGGCGCCCACCCGGTACCACCCTTTGGGCGCGGCCGGATCGCTCAGGTCCAGTCCCTCCCGGGCGAAGACGAACCAGGGGTGGAAGGCGGGCACATTGGCCTTGAGAATGTTCGCCTTGTCCGCCTGCGGCGCCTTGTAGAGATGGCTGAAGGGACGCGGCAACACGCGCAGCGGCAGTCGCGTGCCGCGTTCGACGCAGACCCGATCCCGTTCACACACGACATCGGCCGGAATCGGTCCCGCGGCGGTGGCCGTGCCGGCCGATGCCGCCCCCTCGAGAGCGTCGGGATCGGGCAATGCCCCCTCGAGGGCATCGGGATCGGGCGGGTTGCCCTCCAGCACGTCGGGATCCGCGCCGGGCGGCATCCCTCCGGCGGCCGGCGGTTCGGCCCAGGCGGTGCCGGCCAGGAGGAGGGCGGTGAGCAGGGGCAGCCAGCGGCGGCAGGTGGTATCGATCATGGCTGGGAACTCCTCTGTTGGTGGGGGCGAGTGGTTCGGGCGTGATTCGCCCTTCTCTCTTCCTCGATCATCCGTACCAGGTCTTCCAGGCGCAGGCCGGTGCCGAAACCCAGAAGCCGCCCGTCGGAATCCACGGGCCAGGCGCCCTGGCGGCCGTGGAGCAGGCGGGGCTTGCCGTCGTCGCCCGCTTTCAGGAAGAGCACCACCCGCCGGCAGGGCGGGGGCAGGAGGGCGGCGTCCTCGAAACTCGGCGGCAGGGTATCGATCTCCAGGATTCGGTCCAGGGGCCAGAGCCCCTTGAGCAATTCCATCGGCGCCAGCCGGTGGCGCACGCGCCCGGCGCGGGGCTGCCGGTCCACCGTGCGCGCCACCAGGATGAGGTCGGCCTGGGCCACCAGCGTCGTCGGCGGCACCGTGGCCACCATGGCGGATGCGGTGGCGCAGAACACCAGCAGTGTCGTCAAGCAAGCGATCTTCATGGCCCCAGGCTCTCGATGGGTTTGAGGCCGAACATGCGGCGCCACTTGTTTTTCCGATCGATCTCCTCCTGGATGAGATCCGGCAACGAGGCGGCGCTCTGGATGACGGGCCTGTTGGTACAGTACCAGTCCCGGACCAGCCGGACGGCGGTGATATAGAGGCCGGTGGCCTTGCCCTCCCGAATGGCGGCCATGAGCTTCCGGAACCGCTCCATTTTCCCCTCGGCCAGTAATCGCGCCGCCGTCTTGGCCAGCGCCTCGGGCACCCCTCGGGCCTTCAAGCCCCGGTAGACACGATCCGCGGCCTCGGCCACCACGCTCAAGTGGGCCCTGGGGTTGATGCCGAGAGCGGTCCCGATGCGGCCGGCCGCCATTCGCCCGATGAGGTCGCCGGCGATGTAGGCGCCGGCGCCGACCACGAACCCCACCACCGTCCCACCCAGGGGAACCACGCTGCCGGAGAGTGCGCCGGCGGCGGAGGCCGCCGCCAGGCCGCCCAAGAAGCCGAGCCCTTCGTCGAGGGCCGTCTGGGGCTTGTCCGCCGCCTCCGCCTGCGAGGTCTGATAGACGGCGAACAGGCCGCCGATGACGAGGGCCAACCGCTCCGCGGCCTTGGCGCCCCGCACGGCGCCGGCCCCTTCGCTTTGGACGCCCATCCGCTCCAGCTTCAGGCGGGCGTTGGCCTTGCGCAGGGCGGCGGCCAGGTCCTTCGCCACTCTCTTCTCCCCCATGGCGAGGGCCTGCTCGATGAGCTCACCCTGCTGTGCGGGGGTGAGGTTACGGACCACCCACTCGCTCATCTCGTTCAGCATCCGGCCTGCGGTGGCCGGATCCTTGGAGCTGGTCTTCAGCAGCGCCTGGGTATAGTCACGGATCACCTTGTTCATCACCAGGTCGTCCACGCTACCGAAGGCGGCGTTCTCGAGCTGGCTGGCGACACCACGCTCCTTGACCAGCTTCTGGATGAAGCGGTCGAACCCCTTGCCCTTGGTTCCGGAAGCGGCGCCGCCGTAGGTCTGCTCCAGGATCTCCGTGGTGGTGTTGATGCGATCCATGTACTTGGCCGCCAGCGCCCTGCGGCTCTGGGCTTCGATAAGGAGATCCTTGGCCGCCTTCGGGTTGGAGTTTCTGATCATCCGCGCGCTGTTTTCGAGCATGCGCGCCTCGTTCAAGAAGCGTCTGCCCAGTTTCAAGTTGTCCAGCACATAGTCCGTGGTGGCCCTGGGGCCGAGTTTGCCTACGGCCTGTTTGCCGCCGGTGCGGAAGGTCTTTTCCACCAGCGCCGAATTGGGCCGCTCATAGGCGGCACCGCCCCGACTGTTGATGTACTCGTTGATACGCTGGAACTCCTTGGGCGAAGTGTATTGGGGATCGGGCATGAAATCGGTCAAGGTGCTTTCCATGCTCGCGTTCCCTCCCGTCCGGGTGCGCACCTTGTCCAGATAGCTGTTCTCGAGACGTTTGACGTCTTCCAGCGTGATCGGCCTGCCGTCGGCGCGCCGCACGATGATGTCGGTGTCGGTGTAGGGCTTGTACCTGGTGGCGCCGGGCTTGGCCTTCTGCACCACCACCTCCAGGCCGTTCTCCTTGGCCGCCTGCCGGATGAGGTCGTCGTTGAGCGACTTGAAGACCTCCTGCCCCTTCTGGAAGAGGCTGTCGGGAATGTCGCCGGAAAAGGCCATGTTCTGGAACTGCTTGTGGTAGCGCATCAGGTAACCGGCGGCTCGTTCCCGGGTGGCCTGGTCGGCGCCCTTTTCGATGACCTTGAGGGCCGTCTTCATCGCTTCGGGGTCGAAGTGCGAAGGCAGGCTCAACGCCCAGGCGGCCGACAGCCACCAGGCCCACAGCAGCAAGACCCCAACCAGCCATGGGAGCCGGCGGTTCACCGGGCCGCTCCTTCGGCGAGGACCCGTTCGGCCAGCATCTCGGCCAGGCGGGCCTGGTTCTGCCGCAATCGGCGGGTGGTGAGCTCGGCGATGGCCCGGGTGAGTTCCTGGCGCTGCCCCACGAACTTGCGCCCCGCCGGGCTGGTGAAGAAGGCCACCAGGGCGTGCAGCTCCTCGGGGGTGAATCGTTGCCGATACAGTTCGGCCAAGGGGTGGCGCAGGGCTTCCCACCCCACCGCGTCCTCGAGGTAACGGGCCACCAGGTCGCGGTGGGCCGCCAGGGCGGGTTCGGTTCGGATCAACTGGTCGGCGAGGACGGGGCGCATCTGCTGGATGGTCCGGGGCACATCCAGGGCCTGCAGCAGCCGCTCCGCGTCGTCGGCCCGGCCCGGCGGCACCGCCGTCACCGTGGCGAACATGAGCAGGGCCAGGGTCGTGCGCTTCATTTCTCTCCTCCCGTCATTGCAGTTGCAGGTAGAAATCGAGCCGCTCGTACCGATCCTGGATGCGCGGGTCGGGTTTGAGCCGCAGGGCTTCGCGGTATTTGTTGCGGGCGCCGGCGAAGTCGCCGTGGGCCTGGCGGTATTCGGCTTCCTTCACCAGCCGGCGGGCGCGTTCCTCCCGCGAGGCGGCGTCGTGGACCAGTAAGCCGTCGAGGGCGGCGAACAGGTCCATGCGCAGGTCCAGGTGGGGGCCGAGCCAGACCACGCCCTTGTCGGGCAGATTGCGCGCGTCGGCCTTGGGCGCCTCCTCGGTGCCGACGAGGGTGATGCGGCGCAGGGTCGCCACCCCGGCCGGGTTCACCGCCATGACGTCCACCGGATGCTCGCCCCAGCCCAGGGGCAGGGTCACCTGCCAGTGGCCGGAGGCGCCTGTCGGGGCGGCCTTGCGCCAGGGGCCCTCGTCCACCCGGGCGGCGGCCAGGATGAGGGCGTCGGGCGAATGGAAGCGGATCTGCACCCGGCCGCCGGCGCGGCTGCCGTCGGCGGGCGTGAGCTCTTCGATGGCGGGCCCTTCGCCCTGGGCCACGATCTCGGCCCGCGCCTCGCCGACGTTGCCGCTGCCGTCCTCCGCCCGCCAGCGGATCTCGTGCCGCCCGGGCTGCAGCAGCAGGGGAATGCGCTGCCGGCCGGAGAAGGGCTCGACCGTCTGCCACAGGCCGCCGTCCACGGAGACCGCCACCCGGGCCAGCTCCTGGTCGTCGTCCGCCTGCACCATGAGCTGGAACACGCCGGCCGGCACCGGAGCGGAGGGCGCCTCGATGGCGACCCGCGGGGGCGTGTCGTCACCGGCCACATGGAGGAAGCGGACCGTTTCGTCGTTGGCCGGATCCATGTCTTTCATGCCCGCCGGCGGCACCACCTTGAGGTGCAGTTCCAGGTCGCCGCCGGGCGCCTTGAAGGGGATCCGCACCGGCGTCAGCCCCTCCAGCGCCGGCGTCTCCACCCGCACCCGGGCCAGCTCGGTTCGCCGTCCGTCCCGGAAGGCCCGCTCCAGCACCAGGTCGGCCCAGGGCGGCACCATGGAGCCGAGGTTGCGCAAGGCCGCCTGCAGCACCATGGCGTCGCCCGCCTTGGGCTTTTCCGGTCCCTCGATGCGCAAGCCGGTGGCGGCCAGGCTCAGGTCCAGGGCCCGTTCGTCGATCCCGTCCACGGCCGCGGCGCGCCGGCGCGCCTCCTCGTCGTTGCGCGCCACCACCGGGAAGGGGATGGCGGTGAAGCGGAACTTGAAGCGGAACTCGCTGTTGACCACGTAGTGGCCGCCGCGCAGGTGGCGGGAGCGGATGCTCACCTGGTTGCCGGCGGGGCGGCCGCCCTTGCCGAAGCGGATGAGCCGCGGGGGGATGCGGAAGCTGTAGTTGCCCTCAGGGACGGTGTCGCGCAGGCGGCCGATGACCTCGCCGTTGAACAGGATGTCCACGTCGTGGGGGTGGTAGAGGCTGCGGTTCCAGGGCAGGCTGAAGCCCATCTCCAGCCAGGCCTCCACCAGGTTGGTCTCCCGCCACCGGTTGCCGTCGAAGTAGGCGGAGTAGTCGTAGACGCCGTCCCGGCCCACGTCGGCGTGGACGAAATCGACCTTGCCGTCGCCGTCGGTGTCGTCGCCGCTCCAGGCGGTGTCGTCCACATTCAGGTGCCAGCGGTCGGGGCGGCCGTCGCCGTCCAGGTCCTCCGGCCTTTCGGCGCCGCTCCAGTCCAGCGCGGCGGGGTCCAGGTCGGCGGCGCGGGCGTAGTTGCGGCCGTGTCGCTGGAGCGCCTGGAGGTAGTCGGGATCCGTGGGAGCGTAACCCGGGATCCGCAGCAGCCAGTGGACCTTTTCACCGGGGGCCAGCCGCAACCGGTAGGGCTGGGTGAACTCCCGTTCCAGGGCGCGGGCCACCAGTTCGGTGGAGACGCCCCGGAAGCCTTCGTCCAGCACCGGACGGACCCGGACCTCCAGCCGTTCGCCGGCGGCCAGCTTGCCGTGGTTCACGGCCGGGATGATTTCCACCTTGTCGGGGTGGCGGGCGGTGAGGTTCAGGTCGGTGAGGGTGTCGCCGGCGTTGTAGAGCGCGAAGCGGCGGGTCATGCCGTCCGGCTCCAGACCCAGATCCTTCCATTGCAGGTCGACGCGCGGCAGGCGCACCAGCAGCTTCACTTCGGCTTCGTCGCTCAGGCCGTTGTCGGCCAGGATGCGCACCGGCAGCGTGTGCTCGGCGGTGACCACGTCCTGGGCGCTCACCCCGAGGAAGAATCGGCGCCGCTCCCCCGGCTTCAGGGTCGCCGGCTGGTCGGCCGAGCCTTCGCCCACGAAGCCGGCCAGAAGGCGCGGATCCTCCGGCCGGCCCGCCTCCAGGTGGACCTCGAGCGGCTCGTCGCCGTTGTTGACCACTTCGATGCCCACCCGCTGGTCGTAGTCGCGGTCGATGGTGGCGCCGAAGCGGGCCTGGGTGAAGGCCAGCCCCTTGAGCAGATGGAACCGGCGGATCGGCGACCAACCGTCGGCGGTGGCGATGCGGTATTCATAGGTGTATCCCGGCGCCAGGTCGCGGATGACGAGGCTGCGCTGCCGTCCCGGGCGGCCGCGCAGCTCGTGCCAGCGGCCTTCGCCCGTCCTGCGGTACTGCAACCGCGCCGGACCCGGCGCCCGGCCCACCCAGCTCACGCGCACGTTGCGGCCGGTGAGGCGGGCGCCGTCTTCCGGTTCCAGGCCGAAGGTTTCGCTCAGGCGGAAGCTCCGTTCCACGCGCGTCTTGCGTCCCAGAGTGTCCTCGGCCTCCACCACCAGGCGGTGCTCGCCGGCGCCCAGCCGCGCCCAGGGCGGCTCGACGCGGAAGGGCGCTTTGAACAGGGTGGCCAGCGGCTGGCCGTCCAGCTCGAAACGCACCTGTTTCACCCGCGCGCCGCGACCGGCGCGGACGTGGGCCACCACCGGTTTGGCGTTTTGGGCCAGCCCGTTCGGGGCAAAGGGCTCCAGGGCGAGCTGCGGCGCTCCGGCGTCGCTCAGGCCGCGGGCGTCCACCCAGATGGTCTGTTCCACCCACAGGTCCGGACCCACCGGTTCCAGGGGAATGGGGTCTCCGGCCGGATCGAACGCCACGATTTCGCTCACCGACTTGCAACAGTCACCGCCGGTGGCGCGCAGCCGCAGGTAGCGGGCCTTGACCGGCCGGAAGGCGAGTTGCTCCAGGTACCCCTCGTCCCGGCTGCGGGTGCTGAAGCTGTCCATGCCCCAATTCACGCGACCCATGTTGCGCTCGATCTTGA
>Ga0256914_1000857_pt1 | contig 29377 bp, 24 predicted proteins | sample HulkmetaG_FD_191571 | JGI IMG/M metagenome (GOLD analysis project Ga0256914, IMG submission 191571) | Hydrothermal chimney microbial communities from Main Endeavour vent field at the Juan de Fuca Ridge, Pacific Ocean - Hulk | ecosystem: Environmental > Aquatic > Marine > Hydrothermal vents ... | reverse complement strand
ACGCCGTTTTTCGAGAGGTAATTTTTCATGGGTCAAGAAGAGCGATCCACCCAGTTGCCCCAGGTCAGCAGCCTGGTTCCCGTGCTTCCCCTGCGAGACGTGGTGGTCTATCCCCACATGGTGATTCCCCTGTTCGTGGGCCGGGACAAGTCCATCAAGGCCTTGGAGGCCACCATGCAGGACAACAAGCAGATCCTGCTGGTGGCGCAGAAGAGCCCCGAGGTGGACGATCCCACCCCCGAGGACGTCTACCGGGTGGGCACCATGGCCAGCATCCTGCAGCTGCTCAAGCTGCCCGACGGCACCGTGAAGGTGCTGGTGGAGGGGAGCCGCCGCTGCCGTATCCAGTCCATGAGCGAGACCGACGGCTACTACGTGGCCGAGATCACCCGCATCGAGGACGAGATCGACGTGCCCGAGCGGGAGATGGAGGTGCTCATGCGCACCGCCACCAGCCTGTTCGATCAGTACGTGAAGCTGAACAAGAAGGTGCCGCCCGAGGTGCTCACCTCCCTGGCCAGCATCGAGGAGCCGGCGCGCCTGGCCGACACCATGGCGGCCCACATGTCCCTCAAGCTGGACGAGAAGCAGCAGGTGCTGGAGATGGCCAACGTGCGCGAGCGCCTGGAGCACATCATGGGGCTGATGGAGGCGGAGAGCGACATCCTGCAGATGGAGAAGCGCATCCGCGGCCGCGTCAAGAAGCAGATGGAGAAGAACCAGCGCGAGTACTACCTGAATGAGCAGATGAAGGCCATTCAGAAGGAGCTCGGCGAGCTGGAGGACGTGCCCAACGAGTTCGAGGAGCTGGCCGAGAAGATCGCCAGGGCGGGCATGAGCAAGGAGGCGCGTGAGAAGGCCGAGGCGGAGCTGAACAAGCTCAAGCTGATGTCGCCCATGTCGGCCGAGGCCACGGTGGTGCGCAACTACATCGACGTCCTGCTCAGCGTGCCATGGAAGAAGCGCACCCGCATCCGCAACGACATCGCCAAGGCCGAGGAGGTGCTCGAGGCCGACCACTACGGCCTGGAGAAGGTGAAGGAGCGCATCCTCGAGTACCTGGCGGTGCAGCAGCGCGTGCGCAAGCTCAAGGGCCCCATCCTCTGCCTGGTGGGACCGCCTGGCGTGGGCAAGACCTCGCTGGGGCAGTCCATCGCCCGCGCCACCAACCGCAAGTTCGTGCGCATGGCCCTGGGCGGTGTGCGCGACGAGGCGGAGATCCGCGGCCACCGGCGTACCTACATCGGCGCCATGCCGGGCAAGATCATCCAGAACCTGAGCAAGGTGGGGGTGAAGAACCCGCTCTTCCTGCTGGACGAGATCGACAAGATGGCCATGGACTTCCGCGGCGATCCTGCCTCGGCGCTGCTGGAGGTGCTGGACCCCGAGCAGAACCACACCTTCCAGGACCACTACCTGGAGGTGGACTTCGACCTCTCCGAGGTGATGTTCGTGGCCACCGCCAACAGCATGAACATCCCGGCGCCGCTGCTGGATCGGATGGAGGTGATCCGCCTGTCGGGCTACACCGAGGACGAGAAGGTGAACATCGCCGAGCGGTACCTCATTCCCAAGCAGATGAAGAACAACGGCCTCAAGCCCGAGGAGCTGGAGATCCGCGAGTCGGCGGTACGCGACATCGTGCGCTACTACACCCGCGAGGCGGGCGTGCGCAGCCTGGAACGCGAGATCGCCAAGATCTGCCGCAAGGTGGTCAAGGAGATCCTGCTCGGCAAGAACAAGGGCAAGAAGATCGTGGTTACCCCCAGGCGGCTGGAGAAGTACCTGGGCGTGCAGCGCTTCCGCTACGGCAAGGCGGAGGAGCGCGACCAGGTCGGGCAGGTCACCGGGCTCGCCTGGACCGAGGTGGGCGGCGAGCTGCTCACCATCGAGGCGGCGCTCATGCCCGGCAAGGGACGACTCACCCACACCGGCCAGCTGGGCGACGTGATGAAGGAGTCGATCCAGGCCGCCATGACCGTGGTGCGTTCGCGCGCCGAGGTGCTGGGGCTGAACAAGGACTTCCACGAGAAGGTGGACGTGCACATCCACGTGCCCGAGGGGGCCACGCCCAAGGATGGCCCCAGTGCCGGCATCGGCATGTGCACGGCCCTGGTCTCGGCGCTGACCAACATCCCGGTGCGGGCCGACGTGGCCATGACCGGCGAGATCACCCTGCGCGGCGAGGTGCTGCCCATCGGCGGCCTCAAGGAGAAGCTGCTGGCCGCGGCCCGTGGCGGCATCAAGACGGTGATTATTCCCGAGGAGAACGAGCGTGACCTCAAGGAGATTCCGAAGAACGTCACCCAGTCCCTCGATATCCGTCCGGTGAAGTGGATCGACGAGGTGCTGGAGATCGCCCTCACCGAGCAGCCGGTGCCGGTGGGCGAGGAGAAGGTCGAGGCACCCGTGGAAGCAGCCAAGAGCGGCAGTGGCAAGAAGACGCGCCGCAAGCGCCTGACGACCCACTGACCGTCCCTGCAAGAGAAAACGGGTGGAAGTGATTCCACCCGTTTTTTCGTCTCTTCATTCGCGGTTTTCCTTGACAGTTTTCAATGCGAATTGGTATAAATCCGCACGCTTTGAAATTGCCCGGAAGTATCCCGCCGCACCTCCTGCCGCAGGGTATTCAGGTGCCTCAATAGACGATAACCACCATATAACAGATTTCTCTAGGGGCTTTTCCAGTATGAACAAGAAAGAACTTGCCGAGGCCATGGCAGACGCGGCCGACATCTCCCAGGCGGCTGCAGCGCGGGCTCTCGACGGCATGATCGCCGCGGTCACCAAGGCGCTCCAGGATGGTGAATCCGTCTCCATCGTTGGCTTTGGCACCTTCCTCGTGCGGGACCGTGCAGCGCGTACCGGGCGCAATCCCAAGACGGGCGAAACCATCCAGATCGCAGCTTCCAAATCCCCCGCATTCAAGGCTGGCAAAGCGCTGAAGGATGCAGTAAACTAGCGCGCCTCTAAGCGGGGTGCTTAGCTCAGCTGGGAGAGCATCGCCCTTACAAGGCGAGGGTCGCAGGTTCGATCCCTGCAGCACCCACCAGGAAAAATACGGAGTGGTAGTTCAGTTGGTTAGAATACCGGCCTGTCACGCCGGGGGTCGCGGGTTCGAGTCCCGTCCACTCCGCCATACATGAGCTGAACGGGGTATCGTCTTGGTACCCCGTTTTTGTTTCCGGCACCAGAGAAAACACGAAGAACCATGCTGCTCGAGATCAGAGAAAAGGCCCAGGGCTGGTTCGCCTGGCTCATTGTCGCGTTCATCACCATCCCCTTCGCGCTCTGGGGCATCCAGAGCTACCTGGGCGTGGGCGAGGAGCCGGTGATGGCCTCTGTGAACGGTGAAAAGATCACCCAGCGCGAGGCCGAGCAGCAGGTGCGGCGGCTGCGCGAGCGCCTGCGCAGCGAGCTCGGCGGCGCCTACCGGCCGGAGATGTTCACCGACGAGATGCTGCGCAAGCAGGTGGTGGAGCAGCTCATCAATCAGGCGGTGCTGCGGCAGACGGCCGAAGATTGGAACCTGCGCGCCAGCGACGAGCTGGTGCGCCAGTTCATTCGTTCCATCCCGGTCTTCCAGCGGAATGGCCGGTTCGATGTCCAGGCCTACAACATCGCCGTGCGCAACCAGGGCATGAGCCAGCGCGCCTTCGAGGAGAGTGTTCGCCTGGACCTGGTGCTGGACCAGCTGCAGCGCGGCATCACCGCTTCGGCCATCGCCACCGACCGTGAAGTGAACGAATTCATCCGCCTGCGTGACCAGCAGCGCGAGGTAGGCTGGTTGCGGGTGAGGGGAGAGAAGCTGCTGCAGGACTACGCCCCGTCCGAAGAGGAGCTGAAGCAGTACTACGAGGCCCACAGGGAGCGCTGGATGGTTCCCGAGCGGGTGAAGGTGGAGTACATCCTGCTCGATCCCGAGATCGCAGGTGCCGGCGTCGAGGTGACCGACGAGGCGCTGCGCGACTACTGGCGCCAGCATCAGGACGAGTTCAGGGCGCCCGAGGAGCGCAAGGTGCGTCACATTCTCATCGCCGTGCCGGAAAACGCGGACGAGGAGACGGTGGCCAGGGCCAGGGCCCGCGCCGAGGACGTCTACAAGCGCCTGGAAGAGGGAGAGGCCTTCGACGAGATCGCAAGGGAAGTTTCGGAAGATCCGGGTTCGAAGGAACAGGGTGGCGAGCTGGGCTGGATCAGCCCCGGCCTCATGCCAAAGACCTTCGAGGCCGTCGCCTTCGCCCTGGACAAGGGCACCGTCAGCAAGCCGGTGCGCACACCCTTCGGCTTCCATGTGCTTCAGGTCACCGACATCAAGTCGGGGGGCGAAGCCGGCTTCGAGAGCCTGCATGATCAGGTCGAGGCGGCCTACCGGCGCCAGCAGGCGGAACAGCAGCTCTTCGACAAGGCGGAGAAGCTGGCCGATCTCACCTACGAGAACCCGGACGACCTGAACACCGCCGCCGAGGAGCTGGGGCTGGAGATCCGCCAGTCCGACTGGTTCGACCGCAGCGGCGGCAAGGGGCCCCTTGCTTCCCCGAAAGTGGTGGCCGCCGCCTTCAGTGAGGACGTGCTCAACGAGGGCCACAACAGCGAGCTCATCGAGCTGGACGAGGACAGGGTGCTGGTGCTGCGGGTGGTGGAGCACGAGGCCGAGCAGGTGCCCCCCTTCGAGCAGGTGAAGGAGAAGGTGCGCAAGGCGCTGATGAAGAGCAAGGCGGCCGAGCTGGCGCGTGAGCGGGGCGAAAAGCTGGTGGAAGCGCTCTCTTCCGGCAAAGCCACCCTGGAGTCGCTGGCCGAGCGCGAGGGCTGGACGCTGGAAGCGCCCGCCTTCATCGGGCGTGACGCCACGCAGGTACCCCGGGCAGTGGTGGAGAAGGCCTTCGGCCTGCCCCGTCCCGCGTCCGGCCAGGCTTCCGTGGCCGGCGTGGCCCTCGATAACGGCGACTATGCGGTGCTGGCGGTCTTCGCGGTGAAGGATGGTGACCCCGGCAAACTGGACGACGAGGCGCGCAAGCGCGAGATGGCGCAGCTTGCCCGTCGCAAGGGAGCCGCCCAGTACCAGCTGCTGGTACGCTTCCTGCGCGACCGTGCGGAGGTGGAGCTCAAGGAAACGCAGTAGTTCTGTCTCTCCACTGGAACCATGAAATGAAAAGGGCGCTTGTTGCGCCCTTTTTTCGTAACGATCCGAGCTGGTCGAGGGCCTTCTGCCGAGGTGGATGACGGGACGTCCGAGGCCATGGATGGCCGAGGTCGAGCGATACAGGGATGTACTTGAGCGTTCCCGTCATCCACCTCGGCAGAAGGCCCCGCCCCGCAGGTTCAGGCCATGCCCACCACGTGGTAGCCGGCGTCCACGTAGAGCACGTCGCCGGTGATGCCCGAGGCCAGGTCCGAGCAGAGGAAGGCGGTGGCGTTGCCCACCTCGTCGATGGTGACGTTACGGCGCAGGGGGTTCTTCTTCTCCCCCTCGGCCAGCATGCTGCGGAAGTTGTTGATGCCGGAGGCGGCCAGGGTGCGGATGGGGCCGGCGGAGACGGCGTTCACGCGGATGCCGTCGGGGCCCAGGGAGTCGGCCAGGTAGCGGGTGGTGGCCTCCAGCGCCGCCTTGGCCACCCCCATGACGTTGTAGTTGGGGATGGTGCGCACCGCGCCCAGGTAGGTCATGGTCACCAGCGCGGCGTTGCGCTCTTTCATCAGCTCCCGCCCCGCCTTGGCCAGGGCGGCGAAGCTGTAGGTGCTGATGTCCAGCGCCGTGCGGAATCCCTCGCGGTTGATTGCCTCCACGAAGCTTCCCTCCAGCTGGTCGCGGGGGGCGAAGCCGATGGAGTGGACCAGGCCGTCCAGGCCGCCCCAGCGGCTGCCCAGCTCGGCGAAGACCGCCTCGATCTCCTCGTCGCGGGTCACATCCAGGGGCAGCACGATGTCGGAGCCGAACTCCTCGGCGAACTTCTCCACCCGTCCCTTGAGCTTGTCGCCCTGGTAGGTGAAGGCCAGCTGCGCCCCCTCGCGGTGCATGGCTCTGGCCACGCCATAGGCGATGGAACGGTTACTGGCCACGCCGGTGATGAGAATCTTCTTGTCCTGGAGAAAGCCCATGTGGAATCCTTCAGTCGTTGATCGGAAAGCCGCTATTGTACAAAAGGACGGGACAGCCGGGGTGATTCGGGAAGCGGTTCCTGGCCTGCAATGGCCGCCGGTGGGAGGATAGGGACGATGAAGGCACTCCTGGAAGAAATCATCGGCGATCCGGCCTTTCCGGAAGGGGAGGCGTGGCGGCGCCACCGCCTGCAGCCCAACCAGGTGATCGTCCGCGAAGGGGAACCGGGGCGCTCCCTCTTCCTCGTGGAGGCCGGCGAGCTCCGGGTCACCGGGCGGGTGCGGCTGGAAGGGGCACGCCACGTGCAGCCGGGTATCTGCGACCTGCGGGCGGGGGACGTGTTTGGCGAGCTGAGCCTCTTCGACAGCGGGCCGCGCACGGCGACGGTCACCGCCATCGGCGAGGCGCGGGTGGTGGAGCTGGACGGCGCGCGCCTGAACCGCTTTCTCGACGAGCATCCCGACCTGGGCTATCGCCTGCTCCGATCACTCTACGAAACCCTGGCGGCACGTCTGCGTCGTACCGACCGGCAGCTGGAGGGCCTCATCGCCTGGGGGCTCCGGGCCCACGGGATCGAGGAGCACCTGTAGGAGGCCTGCCCCCGGGCCGAACCTGCAACAGACTCAGGAACCAAGGGGAAAGTGACAGGCGAGCTGCCGTCTCTGCCCGGCCGCCTGCAGCACGGGGCGCGCCTCCCGGCAGCGTGACCGGGCCCGGGGGCAGCGGGTGTGGAAGGCGCATCCCGTCGGCGGAGAGAGGGGCGAGGGAAGGTCGCCGCCCAGGGGCGCGGCGTTCCGGGCCCGCTCCCGCTCCGGGTCGGGCAGGGGCACCGAGTCGAGCAGCGCCCGGGTGTAGGGGTGGAAGGGCGTATCGTAGAGCGCATCCCGAGGAGCCAGCTCCGCCATCCTGCCCAGGTACATCACCATCACCTCGTGGCTGATCTGGCGCACCACCGCCAGGTCGTGGGCGATGAAGAGCATGGCCAGCCCCATCTCCTGCTGCAGGTCCATGAGCAGGTTGACGATCTGCGCCTGGATGGAGACGTCCAGGGCGCTCACCGGTTCGTCGCAGACCAGCAGCCTCGGCCGCAGGACCAGGGCGCGGGCGATGCCGATGCGCTGACACTGGCCGCCGGAGAACTCGTGGGGGTAGCGGTTCACCTGGGAGGCGGCCAGGCCCACCCGCTCCATCATGGTACGCACCCGACCCGCCCGCGCCGCGCGGCCCAGGCGGGGCTCGAACACCCGCAGGGGCTCGGCGATGATCTCGCCCACAGTCATGCGCGGGTCCAGAGAGGCGAAGGGATCCTGGAAGACGATCTGCATCTCCCGGCGCAGCAGGCGCATCCGCGCTGGCGGCAGGGCGGTGAGCTCCTCACCCTCCAGCTTCACGCTGCCGGCGGTGGCCGGCACCAGGCCGAGGAGGGCGCGCGCCAGGGTGGACTTGCCGCAACCCGACTCTCCCACGATGCCCAGGGTACGGCCCGCCTCCAGGGTGAAGCCGACGCCGTCCACCGCCCGGAGCTCCTTCGGTTTCGCCAGCCAGCCCTCTCCGGGGAGCTGGAAACGGACTTCGAGGTCCCGTACCTCCAGGAGGAGACTCATTCCCCGTCTCCGTGAAGGTGGCAGGCCACTCCGTGCCCGGGTGCCGCCTCCCGCATCGCCGGCTGCACCTCGTTGCACTGCGCCATCCGCTCGCCGCAGCGGGGCGCGAAGGCGCATCCCGGCGGCAGCGCCAGCAGGCTGGGCGGGTTGCCGGGAATGGCCCGCAGCCGCTCCCCGGCGGGGGTGTCCAGCCGCGGCACCGAGCCCAGCAGGCCGCGGGTGTAGGGGTGGCGCGGGTGGCGGAATAGCTCGTCCACCGCCGCCTCCTCGCAGGTGCGGCCGCCGTACATCACCAGCACCCGGTCACCGAGGGAGGCCACCACGCCCAGGTCGTGGGTGATGAGCAGGATGCCCATGTGGAACTCCTGCTGCAGGTCGCGCAGCAGGCGCAGGATCTGGGCCTGCACGGTGACGTCCAGGGCGGTGGTGGGCTCGTCGGCGATGAGCAGGTCGGGCCGGCAGAGCAGGGCCATGGCGATCATCACCCGCTGGCGCATGCCGCCGGAGAACTCGTGGGGATAGCGCCGGATGCGCTTGTGCGCGTCGGGGATCTGCACCGCCTCCAGCATCTCGATGGCGCGGCGGCGCGCCTCCCGCCGCTTCACCCCTTCGTGGTGCTCCAGCACCTCGGTCATCTGCCGTTCTACGGTGAGGTGGCCGTTCAGCGCGGTCATGGGATCCTGGAAGATCATGGCGATGCGGTTGCCCCGGATGCGGTTCATCGCCTTCCGGTCCAGGGTGGAGAGCTCCCGGCCCTGGAAGCGGATGCTCCCCTGGAAGCTGCCGTTGTCCGCCAGCAGCTGCAGGATGGAGAGCACCGCCTGGCTCTTGCCCGAGCCCGACTCGCCCACCAGCCCCAGGGTCTCGCCCTTCTCCAGGGAGAAGGAGAGGCCGTTCACCGCGCGCACCTCGCCGTCGTTGGTGCGGAAGCGGACATGGAGATCCTTCACCTCGAGCAATGCCATCACCGGTCCCTGGGGTCGAGGGCGTCGCGCAGGCCGTCGCCGATGAAGTTGAAGCAGAAGAGGGTGGCGGCGAGGAAGCCGGCGGGAAAGAGCAGGCTCCAGGGGGCACTCTCCATCTCCTGCGCCCCCTCGTTGACCAGGGCGCCCCAGCTGGTGGCCGGTTCCTGCACGCCCAGGCCGAGGAAGCTGAGGAAGGATTCCACCAGGATCACCTGGGGGATGGTGAGGGTGACGTAGACCGCCACCACCCCCAGCAGGTTGGGCACGATGTGGCGGGCGATGATGCGCGGCGCGGTGAGGCCGCAGGCCACGGCTGCCTCCACGAACTCGCGCTGCTTCAGCGCCAGGGTCTGGCCGCGCACGATGCGCGCCATGTCGAGCCAGTTGATGGCGCCGATGGCGACGAAGATGAGCAGGATGTCGCGCCCGAAGAAGACCATCAGCAGGATCACGAAGAACATGAAGGGCATGGCGTAGAGGATGTCCACCACCCGCATCATGAAGCCGTCCACGCGCCCGCCCAGGTAGCCGGCGGTGGCGCCCCAGGCGATGCCGATGACGAGACTCACCGCCGTGGCCACCAGCCCCACCATGAGCGACATGCGTCCGCCGTGGAGGGTGCGCACGAAGAGATCCCGGCCCACGCTGTCGGTGCCGAACCAGTGGCGCGTCTCCAGGCTGGGCGGGGTGGAGATGTGGTCCCAGTCGATTTCGTCGAGGCTCCAGGGGCTGAGCCAGGGACCGGCCGTCACCAGCAGGACGATCAGCGCCAGCAGCACCAGGGCGGTCACCGCCGCGCGGTTGCGCTTCAGGCGCGCCAGGGCGTCCTGCCAGAGGCTGCGTCCGCGGATCTCTTCCGTCACCGGTACCTCACCCTGGGGTCCAGCGCCGCGTAGAGCAGGTCCACCACGAAGTTGAGGAGCACGATGAGGGCGCCGTAGAAGACCACCACCCCCATCACCAGGGTGTAGTCGCGGTTCAGCGCCCCCTGCACGAAGTGGCGGCCCAGCCCCGGGATGCCGAAGATCTGCTCGATGACCACCGACCCGGTGATGACGGCGGCGGTGGCCGGGCCGAGGAAGGAGACCACCGGCAGCAGTGCCGGCTTCAGCGCGTGGCGCAGGATCACCGTCCGCTCCGGCAGGCCCTTGGCGCGGGCGGTGCGGATGGCGTTGCCACGCAGCACCTCGATCATGCTGCCGCGCATGAGGCGGGCGATGTAGGCGACCTGGGGCAGGGCCAGCGCGATCACCGGCAGCACCAGGTTGCGCCACTGCCCGCCGTTCCAGCCCCCCGCCGGCAGCCAGCCCAGGTGCACGGCGAAGAGCAGGATGAGCAGGGGGGCGAGGACGAAGTTGGGGATGGAGATGCCGGTCATGGCCAGGGTCATGATGCCGTGGTCGGCGGGCCGGTTCTGGCGCAGGGCGGCGAGGGTGCCCAGGGCCACGCCCACCACCAGGGCGATGGCGATGGAGGCCAGGCCCAGGCGCAGGGAGACGGGAAAGCCGCTGGCGATGAGCTCGTTCACGGTGTAGTCCCGGTACTGGAAGGAGGGGCCGAAGTCGCCGTGGAGCAGGTCCCACAGGTAGCGGCCATACTGCTGCAGCAGGGGCTCGTCCAGGTGGTACTTGCGGTCCAGGTTGGCCTGGATCTCCGGCGGCAGCGACTTCTCGCTGTCGAAGGGGCCGCCCGGCGCCAGGCGCATCATGAAGAAGGCCAGGGTGAGCAGGATCAGCAGAGTGGGGATGGCGCCGAGCAGCCGTTTCAGCGAGTAGCGCAGCATGGCGTCAGTGGCCGGCGGCGACCCTTCCCGCTTCCGTTCCCGGCCCTTCCACGCCGGCCGCCCGGGTGCCCAGCCCCTTGGTGGACTGGAGCCCGAGCTGCTGGAAGAAGGGCCGCAGGGAGCGCGGCCGCCCGAGGAAGGCGCGGATGGAGTCCTCGATCTCGCGTGAGCCGCCCACGGCGTAGATCTCGCGCCGCAGCCGCATACCCGCTTCGCGGTCCATGAAGCGGCCGGGCGCCTTGCGGAAGACCGAGGCCAGGTCTGCGGCGATGGCGTCGGCCCAGGCGTAGCCGTAGTAGCCGGCGTCGTAGCCTCCCGCCAGGTGGCCGAAGGAGGCGACGAAGGCGGTATCTTCCGGCACCGGCAGGTAGGCGTCGCTCATGATGCGGTTGCTCACCTCCACGAAGTTCTCGAAGACCCGGTCGTCGGTGGTCATGTGCAGCGCCAGGTCGAGGAGGCCGTAGCCGATCTGGCCGCGGTAGTGGGTGGCGATGGTGGCCAGGCGCGCCGCCTCCATCTGGTCGAGGATCTCGGCGGGGATGCGGCTGGTGCCGTCGCGGTAGTCCACGGCGAAGCGGTCCAGTACCTTCTTGTCGCGCACCCAGTTCTCCAGCATCTGCGAAGGGGCCTCCACGAAGTCGCGTGGCACCGAGGTGCCGGAGAACTCCAGGTAGTTCGCCTCGGTGAGCACCGAGTGGAGGGCGTGGCCGAACTCGTGGAAGAGGGTCTCCACGTGGTCGAAGGTGAGCAGGGAGGGCTTGTCTCCCGCCGGCGGCGGAAAGTTGCACACCAGGGCCACCACCGGGCGTTGGTAGCGGCCATCGGCCAGGCGCTTGCCCGGCGTGATACCGAACTGGGCGAAGTGGTTGTACTTGCCCTTGCGCGGGAACATGTCCATGTAGATGAGGCCCAGGGGCGCGCCACTGGCGGCGTCGGTGACGGCGTAGAGGCGCAGGTCCTCCACCCAGCGGTACCACTTCCCCGACACCGGCGTGATGCGCAGCCCGAAGAGCTCCTCGAAGATGCGGAACATGCCGTCCAAGGTGCGTTCCAGCTCGAAGTAGACCTTCAGCTTCTCGCTGTCGATGTGGTAGCGCTGCTTCTTGAGCCGGTTCTTGTAGTAACCCACGTCCCAGTAGTGCAGCTGCGCATCCCGGTCGCCCGTCTCTGCCACCTTGAGCAGACGCAGGGTCTCCAGCTCGGAGCGGAACTTGGGTTCCAGGCCGTTCTTCAGGTCCACCAGGAAGCGGCGGGCGGTCCTGCCGGTCTTCGCCATCTTGGGTTCGGTGCGATAGTCGGCCCAGTGGTCGTAGCCCAGCAGCGTGGCGATGCGGGCACGGGTGCGCAGCATCTCGGTGAAGCGCGGCACGTTCTCTTCGCGGGCACGGTTCATGCGCGCCAGCACCAGGCGGCGGCGGGTCTCCTCGCTGCGGGCGTTGCGCAGCACCTCCAGCACCTGCCAGGTGACGTTGGCGTTGACGTGGTAGCGGCCGTCCTCCCCGCGGATGGCGGGGTTGTCCAGGAAGTCGTCGGAGACGCCGTCGAGCTCCTCGCGGGTGAAGACCACTTCCACGTCGGCCTCCTTCACCGCCTTCTGGAAGGCGAGGTTGAGCTCGTTGAGCCGGTTCTTCAGACGCTGCAGCTCGTCGCGTTTCTCCTGCGGAAGGTCCATGCCGTTTCGGCGGTAGTCGCGCAGCACCGTCTCGAGCAGCATGGCGTCCTCGCCCTCGAGGGTCGGGCCGGTGTCGGCGAAGGCCTTCACCACGCGGTAGACGTCCTCGCGGAAGGAGGCGTCGGTGAGCCAGGCCTCCAGGGCGCGGCTCGCCTCGTGGGCGGCGTCGCGCAGCTTCTCGTCGGGGCTGGTGGCGTCGATCATGTCCACGCGCCCGAGCATCATCACCACCGGCAGCCAGGCGTCGTCGAGAGCGGCCACGGTGTTGCGGAAGGTGGCTTCGCCGGGCTCGAGGGTGGCGATGGCGTCCAGCCGCCGGTTGCCTTCCGCCATGGCCGCCTCGGCCGCGGCCTCGATCTGCGCGGGATCGGTTTCCCATTGCGGCAGTTTCAGCACCACCCCGGCGTGACCGGCAGCTTCCTGCAGTTGGGTGAGCGGGGTGGTTTCCGCGGAGAGGGCCGCCGCGGGAAGCAGCAGGCAGGTGAGCAGGAGCAGTGTCCGTCCCAGGATGTCAGCGTTCACGAATGTAGAGGTCCTTGGTGTAGTGGTGGTCCAGGATGTTGTCCACCCAGCCGCCCACCCGGGGTTTCACCAGGTGCTTGGAGACGTAGCCGAAGAGGGGGATCACCGGGTGGTCGGCCAGGGCGATGGCCTCGGCCCTGCGCAGCAGCGCGAAGCGCTTCTCCGGGTCGGTCTCCACCGAGGCCCGGTCGAGGAGGGCGTCGTACTGCGGGTTGGCGTAGCCCTCGTCGTTGAGGCCGTGGCGGCTGTGCAGGATCTCCAGGAAGGTGTAGGGGTCGTTGTAGTCGCCGATCCAGCCGGCGCGGAAGAGCCGGGTGACCCGCTTCTGCTTGCGGTTCTCCAGGAACACCTTCCACTCCTCGTTGACCAGCCGGACCTTCACGCCCAGGGCCTGTTTCCACATGGCGGCGATGGCGATGGCCACCTTCCTGTGGTTCTCCGAGGTGTTGTAGCGCAGCTCCACGGTGAGGGGCCGCGCGCGGGAGTAGCCCGCCTCGGCGTAGAGCCGCCTCGCCTCCGCCACCCGTTTCGAGTGGGGCCAGTCGGCGTAGTCCAGCCGGGCCGGCTCGTAGCCGGGAATGCCCTCGGGCACCCAGGAGTAGAGGGGCTTTTCGCCCATGGCGGTGATCTTCTCCACCAGGATCTCCCGGTTCACGGCCAGGGAGAGGGCGCGGCGCAGCTTCGGGGCGTCCCTGAAGGGCGGCTGGGTGAGGTTGAAACCATAGTAGTAGGTGCCGAGGTAGGGGGCCACTTTCAGCTCGTCGCCCAGGTTGCTGCGGATCCAGCGGAACTGCTGCAAGGGGATCGCCTCGGTGATGTCGATCTCGCCGGCCCGGTAGCGCTTGAGCTCGGCGGAGGAGTCCTCAATGGGGTAGTAGTAGACGGTGTCGATGCGGGTGGCGGCGTCGTTCCAGTAGTGGCGGTTGCGCACCAGCTTGACGTGGGACTGTACCACCCACTCGGCGAGGCGGTAGGCGCCGTTGGAGACCAGCCTGCCGGGGCGGGAGAAGCGTTCGCCGTACTGCTCCACGCTGGGGCGGTGCACGGGATAGGTGCTGGAGTGGGTGAGCAGCCCGAGAAAATAGGGGGTGGGTGCCTTGAGGGTGATCTCCAGGAGATGGTCGTCCAGCGCCTTCACCCCCAGTTCCTCCACCGGCAGCTCGCCGGCCACGATCGCCTCGGCGTTGAGGATGGGCGCCAGGACCTGGGCGTACTTGGAGCCGGTGGCGGGATCCACCGAGCGGCGCAGGCCGTAGACGAAGTCCCGGGCGGTGACGGGGGCGCCGTTGGACCAGCGGGCCTCCTCCCGGATGTGGAAGCGGTAGACCCTGCCCCCTTCGTCGATCTCCCAGCGGTCCGCCGCGCCGGGGACCAGGCGGCCGTCGGGCGCCTCGATGACCAGTCCTTCGTAGAGATCGCGCAGGATGTTGGAGGCGGGCACACCCTCGGCCCGGTGGGGGTCCAGGGTCTGCACCTCGGCGCCGTTGCCGCGGCGCAGCACCTGCTCCGCGCCGGCGGCGGCCTGGAGGGAGAGGATCGGCAGCAGGAGAAGGAGCAGCAGTCGGCGCATCTCGGGAGGCCGGATCACAGTGTCCGGATCACCGTGAGGGTCTGGCCCGGGCGCAGCCGGTTGCTGGCCAGCCGGTTCCAGCGCATCAGGTCCTGCACGCGCACGCCAAACTGGCGGGCGATGCGGTAGAGCGAGTCCCCCTTGCGCACCCGGTACTTCAGCTTCTGCCGGGCCACCGGCGTGGCCGGTTCGATGGGCGCCGAGGCGGAGAGGGGGATGATGAGATCCTTGCCGGCGCGGATGCGGTGGTCGCGCAGGTGGTTGGCCTTCATCAGCGCGGCCATGGTGATGCCGTACCTGCGGGCGATGCCCGAGAGGGTCTCGCCGCTGCGGATGCGGTGGCGGGTCCAGCGCAGCCGCTTCTCCGGCGGCAGTTCGGCGAGGCGCTGGCGGAAGGGTTCCGCCTTCTCCACCGGCAGCAGCAGGTAGTGGGGCCCCTCGGGGTGGGTGGCCCAGCGGTTGAAGCCGGGATTGAGGGCGATGAGCGCCTCCGGCCTCATCTCCGCCAGCTCTGCGGCGATCTTCAGGTCCAGCTGACCTTCGAATTCCACTTGGGCGAAACGGGGGTCATTGGTGATCTCCGGCAGGGTGACACCGTGGGCGTCGGGATCGGCGATGATGCGCGCCAGTGCCAGGATGCGGGGCACATAGTGGCGGGTCTCCCGGGGCAGCTTCAGCGACCAGAAGTCGGTGGGTTTCCCCTTCTCCCGGTTGATGCGCACGGCGCGGGCGATGGTGCCGCCCCCGGCGTTGTAGGCGGCCATGGTGAGCAGCCAGTCGCCGTCGAAGCGCTCGTTGAGCTGCTCCAGGTAGTCCAGTGCCGCCCGGGTGGAGGCCACGGTATCGCGCCGGGCGTCGTACCACCAATCCTGCTTGAGTCCCAGGTAGCGGCCGGTGGCCGGCATGAACTGCCAGAGACCGGCGGCGCCGTGGCGGGAGTAGGCCACGGGCTGGAAACCGCTCTCGATGCAGGGTACGAGGGCGATCTCCGTGGGCATGCCGCGTTTCCGCACCTCGTGGAGGATGTAGTAGAGGTAGGGCTCGCCGCGGGCCAGCTGGCGGGTGAGGGAGTCGGCGCGGGCGCTGAAGCGCTTCACCTCCCGGTCGATGGCGGGATGCCGTACCCCGGAGAGGCCGAAGCCGGAGGTCAGGAAGTGCCACAGGTCGTCACGCCGGGCCGTTTCCGTCTCCGTCTCTGCCAGGGCGTCGGTGTCTGGGCGGACGGCCTCCGCCAGCGCCTGCTCCACCATTTCGGTATCCTCCGCCGGAGCCGCCGCCTCCTTCTTCGCGGGATTGCTCTGGCAGCCGGCCAGCAGCAGAAGGATGAGGAGAAGCAGACTTCGGTGGGTCATGGGGTGAGGAATCCGCCTGTGCACGACACCCGGGAACTATACGAGATTTGGCAGGGTGCTTCCAGACGGGGGGAGGGAGGCCGGGTGTACCGAAGGAGAAAACGGGAACCCGGTAACGGAAAACCCGACTTGGTCACGCTTTCCCGATACAATGGCCGGGATGAAGGAGACCGCGGTCAACAGTGCGCGGGTGGAGTCCCTGGACCGGTGGTTCCACACCGATCTGGGCAGGCTCGTGCTCGAGCGGGAACGGCAGCAGCTGGCCGAGGTGGTCGGCAGCCTCTTCGGCTACTATCTCATCGAGGTGAGCCTTCTCTGCGAGCGGCCCGACTACCTGCAGGAGTGCCCCATCCGGCGCCGTTTCCGCATCAGCCCCTGCGTCGCGCCGGGCAACCACCTGCTCGCGTCCCCGGAACAGTTGCCGGTGGCCGGTGACTACATCGACGCCGTGATCCTGCTGCACACCCTCGACTTTGCCGAAGATCCCCGCCAGGTGCTGCGCGAGGTGGAGCGGGTGCTGATCCCCGAGGGCAAGGTGGTGATCACCGGCTTCAACCCCTGGAGCCTGTGGGGGCTGTGGCGGGCCATGCCCGGCGCCGGACGCAAGCTGCCCTGGAAGGGGCACTTCCTCTCCTTCTCCCAGGTGGAAGACTGGCTCTCGCTGCTCGGCTTCGACGTGGAGCGGGTGCGCACCCTGCTGTTTCGCCCTCCCTGGAAGCGCGCCTTTCTCATGCGCAGGGCCATGGTGATGGAACGCCTCGGCGAGCGCTTCTGGCCCTGGCTGGCCGGGGTCTACGTGATCGTGGCCACCAAGCGGGTCTCCACCCTCACTCCCGTACGCCCGCGCTGGCGGCTGCAGCGCAAGCTGCGGCGCGCGCCGGTGGAGCCGGTGGCCAATTTCGGGGAGGACGCCGATGGCAGATGACGTGGTGATGCTCTACACCGACGGCGCCTGCAAGGGCAATCCCGGCCCCGGCGGCTGGGGCGCGCTGCTCCAGTACAAGGGGGTGGAGAAGGAGCTCTGGGGCGGCGAGCCGGAGACCACCAACAACCGCATGGAACTCACCGCGGTGATCGAGGGACTCAAGGCGCTCAAGCGCCCCAGCCGGGTGCGTATCGTCACCGACTCCCAGTACGTGAAGAACGGCATGCAGCAGTGGATCCACAACTGGAAGCGCAACGGCTGGCGCACCGCGGCGAAGAAGCCGGTGAAGAACGCCGAGCTGTGGCGCGAGCTGGACCGGCTGGTGAATCTCCACCAGGTGGAGTGGGAGTGGGTGCGGGGACACAGCGGTCATCCCGAGAACGAACGGGTGGACGCCCTGGCCAACAAGGCCATCGAGGAGAAGCAGCAGTGAGACAGATCGTACTGGATACCGAGACCACCGGCCTGGAGCCCGAGCAGGGCCACCGCATCATCGAGATCGGCTGCGTGGAGCTGGTGGACCGCCGGCCCACGGGCAACGACTTTCACCAGTACCTGCAGCCCGACCGGCTCATCGACGCCGGCGCGGTGGAGGTGCACGGCATTACCAACGAGTTCCTCGCCGACAAGCCCCGCTTCGAGGACATCGTGGCGGACTTCATCGACTACATCCGCGACGCCGAGCTGATCATCCACAACGCTCCCTTCGACGTGGGCTTCCTCAACGCCGAGCTGGCGCGCCTGGAGGGGTGGCAGCCGCTGGAGCACTACTGTACCGTCACCGACACCCTGGTGATGGCGCGCAAGAAGCATCCCGGCCAGCGCAACAGCCTGGACGCCCTCTGCAGCCGCTACGACATCGACAATTCCCAGCGCCAGAAGCACGGCGCCCTGCTCGACGCCGAGATCCTGGCCGAGGTCTACCTGGCCATGACGGGCGGCCAGTCGGCTCTTCTGCTGGATGCCGGGAGCGAGGAGAGCGAGAGGGTGACGGGTTCGGTGGTCCGTCCCCTGTCGGGCGACCGGCCGCCGCTGCCGGTGATCCACGCCAGCGAGGCGGAGCTGGCCCTGCACCAGGCGCGTCTCGAGGCCATCGACGAGGCGAGCGGCGGCAACTGCCTCTGGCTGAAACAGTAGGATCGGCGCCCCCGCCGCTGTCCCGCTCTCGAGAATGTTCGGGACGATCTGCCTCTTCCGCTTGACCGCCCCTCGTTTTGTTTCATTTTGGCTCCTCGTCATTTCGTGTGGAATTCCCTTTGAAAGCTGTGCCAAGGTATCCACAGGATCAGTGACGAGGAAAGCGGCATGAACGACAACCAGATTCTGCTCCTTGCCCTGGGCCTGGAGGCCCCCTGGAAACTGGTGGACCAGCGCTTGGATACCAGCAAGCAGCCCCACGAACTGCACCTGGCCATCCAGGCCGATCGGGGTGCGCAATACCCTTGCCCAGTCTGTGGTGCCCTGTGCAAGGCTCACGACTTCAAGGAGAAGCAGTGGCGGCACCTGAACTTCTTTCAGCACCACTGCTACATCCACGCCTCGGTGCCACGGGTGAAGTGCCCGGAGCATGGTGTCAAGCAGGTCAAGGTGCCCTGGGCGCGCAAGGGCACGGGGATACCGTAATGACAGCACCTTCATCACCATGATCTACCTGATCGCCAGCCCGGCAGGTTCCATTCTGAAATCCACATAAAATGATGAAGAACCAACCTTTATCGGCAGGCGCCCGCTGCTGACCATGTTGTAGGCATGCTGTTGCTGGCAACCCTGTTCAGGGTCGGCTGGTACATCGTCTTTCGCGAGGTCGATGAGAATGCGATAACTCCCGTACAGGCAACGGAGATGCTGGACAACGGCGCCCTGCTGGTGGATGTACGGCAGCTGGAAGAATTCGAGGAAGCTCATGTCGCTGGCGCCCGGTTGATTCCCCTGGGTGAGTTGTCCGATCGGCTGAGTGAGTTGCAGGCGTACCGGGACAGACCCGTGATCGTTGTCTGTCGCACGGGCGGACGCTCGGCCATCGGCAGCCTGATCCTGATGAACGCCGGTTTCACCCGGGTTCACAATCTGGAAGGCGGCATGATGGCCTGGAAACAGGCCGGTTTGTCGGTGGAACGATGATCTCCCGTCCGTGGGGCACCTCGGATCGGACGGCGTGCTCGGGCAAGCTGCCAGGATCGCTTCTGGCGCCATGGCTCCGGTGTCGGCCTGGGGTGACCCGGATGACCAGTTCTGGTCATAGGGCGGTGGACAGGTTCATCGCGATGACTCCCAGGCAATTGTCGGACGAGAGAGGGTGTCGTCCGCTGCGAGAACGCGTGGATGACGGGGAACCATAATTATCGCCATATCGAGGACAACAAATGACCAACGAACCCATCTTCCCAACACTCCTGTCTTCCGCACTTTGTGGCAGCATGCTGCTGAGCACACCGGTACGGGCGGACGACACCATGTCGGACGACTGGCAATACAAAGCGGCGATCTACCTGTGGGGAGCGAGCATCGGCGGTGACACCACCGTACAAGGTAATGACCAGAGCACCAGTTCCCAGGCGGATCTGGACATCTCTTTCGATACCCTGCTGGACAACCTCGACATGGCTTTCATGGGCTCCTTCGAAGCCCGCAAGGGCAAATGGTCCGTCATCATGGACCTGCTATACCTCGGCATCTCTGCCGGTAACCGGAGCACGATCAGTCTGCCCACGAATCCGCTCGTACGCGTGAACACTCGAACCAAACTGAAACTGAGCGGGGGGGTGTTGCAGGCGGCAGGTGGCTACAATCTGTTCTCGGATGAACGCTCTTCCTTCGACGTCGTCGTCGGCGCCCGGTATTTCGAACTGGATACGGATTTCTCCGCCGATCTCTCCCTCTCCAGTTTCGGGCGTGAGTACAAGGCCTCCTCGTCCGGAAGTGTGCTGGACGCCTTCGTTGGCATGAAGGGGAGCTATGTGCTGGCGCCGAACTGGACGGCCCTGTATTACGCCGACCTGGGGGCAGGCCAGTCCGATTTCACCTGGCAGGCAAATGCGGGAATATCCTACAAGGCAACGAAGCACCTGGATGTTGCCTTGACCTATCGTCACCTGGAATGGGACATCGGAGGCGATACGCTGGACAACATGAATTTCAGCGGCCCCCTTCTGGGCGTGATATACAACTGGTAGAACCGCTGCCCCGGCTTCCTTCGCGGAAGCAGGGGGGCAACGGTTGTTGTTACGGCTTTCCTATTTATAACGTTCACCGTTTTTGGGCTTGTAGATTTCCCAGGCTCTCGGGTCTCCAGGCCACTCCTCGATCGGTGTGACAGGATAGTCATACGTGTACTTGTGAGGCCATTTGAGCACATCCCAGTTGACGTTCTCGCCAAAGTACATCACATGGAAGTCCATGTCCTTGATGTCTTCCTTGCCAAGGCTGACGACCCGCTCTTTCAGGAAGGTATGTTCATGTGAACGGGTGAACTGCGCAGCATCGATGATGCCGGATGCGTAGGGATGGTTGATCCCCTCCACATTGTAGTGGCCGGGAAAGACCACTTTGGCGTGCAATATCTCCTTTCCGATCTTGTTGCCCCATCTGGGTGTCGTGATGTGTCCATCATCACTGATCGCAGAGATGAAGATATCGATATCACCGATCTGCTCGAACATCTCCTTCGGCGGGTTCTGTCTGTTGTCACCCCAGTGCAGGATCTTCATGCCACCCGTCTCGATCAGGATCATGGAGTTGTCCCACTCCATGTTCTCTCCTGGCGGATAATTGTGCTTTCCAAAAGCCTTCTCCAGGATGATTCCATCGTAGATCTCGTTTTCCGGGTTGCTCACGTGCTTGTCGGGAAAGCCTGTGATCTTCACGTCGCCGATCTCGATGGTGCCGGCAAACCTGTCCAGCATCATGGGCGCCTTCACGCGGCACATGCCATCGTGGTCACCATGAGCGTGGGTGGAGATGACGATGTCCGCATAGATCTCGGGGAACTGTGAGAGAAACCAGATGCCACCCCTGAATTCACAGAATAACCGCAACGCCTGAATCTGAATGGGAGCCAGTTGCCGCCTGGAATGGGTGGCTCTGACCCCAAACCCAGACAGGCATGCGCATGAGGCACTACAGGCAACTGACTCAAGAGGAACGATACCAGATTTCGGCGCTGAAGCGGCTGGGCTACACGCAGCGACAGATTGCCCGGGGGCTAGGGCGGTCCCCGAGCACCATCAGCCGTGAGCTGCGGCGCAACCGGGGGATTGATGGTTACCAGGCCGAGACGGCACAGCGACTGTCCGATCGAAGGCGACAGGAGGCGCACAAATACCACAAGCGGATACCGGAGCTGATCGCTTGGATTGAGGCCCGGCTGAAAGAAGACTGGAGTCCGGAGCAGATCGCGGGTTCCGCAAAATGAATCTTGTGAGCGGTGACCCGCTGTGAACTCGGGCGGCGGTTTTCGCTGCAGAAACAAAAAGCCCGGGTCGTGCCCGGGCGTCTCGCTGCCTTGGGAGGCGTTCAGAAAGCGTAGGAGGCGTTGAGGTAGAAGTAGCGCCCCGGCTCGTTGAGCAGCATCACCTCACTGCCACCGGTGGTGAGCAGGATCAGGTCCTTGTAGGTGTTGCTCACCGCGTAGGTCTTGTCGAAGACGTTGTCGATGCCGCCGGTGAGCAGGACCCGCTCGGTGACCTGGTGGCGCACGTTGAGGTTGAGGATGCCCCAGCCGCTGAGGCGCTGCTCCCCGTTGTCCTCGTCGTAGCGGGTCCAGGCGTCGGAGGCGATGAACTCGGCGCGGGCCACGCCGGCGGGGGTGTACTGCCAGTTCAGCGCCAGGTTGCCCTTCAGGGGCGGGATCTCGGGCATGTCGGTGTCGCTCTGCCCGGTAAGGGGGTCCTTCTTCTCGCCGCGCTGGTAGGCCAGGCCGAAGTCGAGCCAGAGAGTGTCGGTGAAGTTCCAGGAGCCGTTCAGCGAGAAGCCCCAGAGCGTGGCGTCCATGTTCTCGAACTTGTACATCATCTTGCTGTCGTTGTAGAAGATGAAGTCGCCCAGCCAGCTGTAGAAGAGCTTGGCCTTGAGGTAGAGATCGTCGGCCTCGGTCTCCACGCCGAGATCGATCTCGGTGTTGCTGGTCTGGTCGAGATCGGGGTTGCCGACCACCATGCCGCCGCCCATGGCGCTGCGGAAGTAGAGTTCCCGTGCGTCGGGCACGCGGTGGGAGCGGCCCACGCCGCCGAACAGGCGGGTGGTCTCGTTCAGGCCCCAGGTGCCGAAGGCGAAGGCGCTGAAACTGTTGTAGTCGTTGTCGGGCAGGGTGCCGGCGTTGGGTTCGATGCGGGTGTCGTCGTAGCGGCCGCCCAGCCTGAGATTGAAGTTGTCGAAGTCACGCTCGTACTCGACGAAGATACCGAGGTTGTCGGTATCCACGTCGTCGATGCTCTTGATGCCGGTGATGCCGGCGTTGGTGCCGAATCCTTCGTAGGTGCCGTCCCAGTTGCGGCGGCTGGTGTCGATGCCGTAGCGCACCTCGCTGGCCGCGTCGATCTCCATGGTGTTCTTCACGCGGAAGCCCTGGATACGGCTCTCCAGGTAGCTGATCTTCTCGTTGACCGAATTGGGGCCGGAGGCGTTGCGGTAGTAGGTGGACATGGGGTGCTCCACCTTGGAGTTGTAGAAGCTCACCTCCAGTGCGCTGGACCAGCGGCCGAGGTCGCGGATGCTGTAGTCCACCGTCCAGATGTCCGAGTCGTCGTAGAGGGCGTCCATCTTGCTGGAGGGATAGAGCACGTCGTCGCTGCGGTTGGCGGTGTAGCTCACCTTGAGCTGCTGGTTCTCGGTGATGTCGAAGATCACCTTGCCCATGAAGGTTTCCTTCTCGTAGGCCTTGAGATCCTCGTATTCCGCCTTGTACCGGGTCATGGGCGAGACGTTGTTGGCCTCCATCTGCTCCACGAAGTCGTTGCCGTCGCCATCCTCGTACTGGTCGCTCTCCTCGTGGGAGAGGCTCACCAGCGCCTTGATCCGGTCGCTGCCGCCACTGAGCGTGGCCGCCGCCTTCCAGTAGTTCCAGCTGCCCACGTTGATGCTGAAATTGCCGTGCATGCCGGCCTCGGGTTCCCGGGTGGTGATCTTCACGGCGCCGCTGAGGGTGCCGAAGTTCTCCACGTCGTAGGGGCCCTCGGTCACCTCCACCGCTTCCACGTTGTTGGTGAGAATGTGGGAGGTGGGCGGATCCATGCGGTTGGGGCAGGCGCCGTAGATCTTGGCGCCGTCGACGAGAATGTTGATGTTGTCCTTTTTCTGGCCACGGAGGATGATGTCGTTGGCGATACCGCTGCGACGTACCAGGGAGACGTTGGCCATGTTCTTGAATAGTGCCTCGGCCAGGTCGGCCGACTTCACCTGGGTGCCGCTCACGTCGGCGATCCTGCTCCCTTCCACCACGAGGGGGGCCATCTCTTCCGCCTCCTCGGCGGCCATGCCCAGGGTGCAGAAGGTGCTGAAGATGACGAGGGGTGCCAGCGGTTTTCTTTTCATTGTCTGCTCTCTCTGGTTGGAGTTGGAGTTGAAATCCCGGCACACAAGGCAATTCTCATGCCTGTTTTGAAAACATCCACAAATCAACGTCTTGTGATTTTCCGGGGCGGTTGCGGAGGGGGGAGGCTGGGGGAAATGACACACCGGCAGTGGCATATGGCACTTGCCTCGCCGGGGAGGCGGTCCGATGGATGAATTGGTCGATGCCCTGTTGCGCGCCGACGCCTGGCCTTTTCCGGTGACCTCGGTGGAGCACCTGGAGACGCACATCTCCCACCTCTTCCTGGTGGAGGATTTCGCCTACAAGGTGAAGAAACCGGTGGACCTGGGCTTCCTCGATTTCTCTACCCTGGAGAAGCGCCGCTTCTACTGCGACGAGGAACTGCGCCTCAACAGCCGCATGGCGCCGGGGCTCTACCTGGCGCGGGTGCAGATCGTGCGGGACGAGCGCGGTTTCCACGTGGAAGGGGAAGGTGAAGCGGTGGAGTACGCGGTGAAGATGCGCCGTTTCGACCAGTCGTGCCTCTTCGACCGTCTTCCTCTCGGTGACGGCCACATCGATGCGCTGGCCGAAAGGGTGGCGGCTTTTCATGCCGCCCTGCCTTCCGCGCCGGAGGAGGCGGAGTGGGGCAGGCCGGAGAAGGTCTGGTTCCCCATGGAGCAGAACTTCCGGCAGATCCGCGAACTGGGGTTCTTCCCGGAGCTGGCCAGGCGCCTGGAACGGCTGCAGGAGCGGGCCCTGCGGGCTTTCGAGGCCCTGCGCCCCCTGTTGTGGCGGCGGCGGGCGCAGGGCTGGATCCGGGAGTGTCACGGTGACATGCACCTGGGCAACATCGCATGGGTGGGGGGCGAGGTGATGGTCTTCGACGGCATCGAGTTCAATGCCGACCTGCGCTGGATCGACACCACCAACGACATCGCCTTCCTGCTCATGGACCTGGAGCGGCGCGGCATGGAGCGGCTGGCATGGCGGTTCCTCAACCGCTACCTGGAACGGACCGGTGATTACGAGGGGGTTCCCCTGCTGGCCTTCTACAAGAGTTACCGGGCCATGGTCCGGGCCAAGGTGGCGGCCATCCGTCTTGCCCAGGAGGGTGCCGGTTCAGAGGGGGCGAAGCGGGAGTTTGCGGACTATCTCGAATACGCAGAACAGTGTCTGGGGCCTGCGGGCCGGCCCGGGTTGTGCATCACCTTCGGCCTCTCCGGCAGCGGCAAGAGCCATTTCTGTCGGGAGCTGCGGGAGCAGCTGGGGCTGGTTCACCTGCGTTCCGACCTGGAGCGCAAGCGGCTCTTCGGCCTGGCGCCGGAGGCGGATTCCCGCTCTGCGGTGGAAGGAGGCATCTACACGTCCGAGGCCACGGAGCGAACCTACGGACGGCTCGAAGAGCTGGCGGGGATGTTGCTGAAAGCCGGTTACAGCGTGGTGGTGGATGCCACCTTTCTCGAAGCGGTGCGGCGGGAACGGTTCCGTGGCCTGGCGGCAAGGGAGGACGCGGATTTCCACCTCCTCGCTTTCGAAGTGCCGGAAGCGGTGCTGCGCGAACGGGTGGTGGCACGCAGCCGGGAAGGCAAGGATGCTTCCGAGGCGGACCTGGCGGTGCTGGAACGGCAGATCGAGAAGCAACAGCCGTTGTCCAACGCCGAACGGAAAGCGGCGGTGCAGGTGGACACCACCGAAAGGCCGGACTGGGAGGCGCTCCGGAAATCGTTGGCCTGTGGCGCCAGGACGGGGGCCATGTAGGAGACCCGTCCCCGTGCTCAGGCCACCCTGCGTGGCGGTTCCGCCTGGGAGAGACCTGCGCTCTCCAGCGGGCGCAGGGGGTCGGCGCCGATGGTGCCCACCAGGCTCTCCAGGTAGTCGTTGCTGCGCACCTCTTCCAAACGGGCGCGGGCCTGCGCCAGCCGGCCGGCGATGTCCAGGCGTTCCGCCTCGTCCTCGTAGCCGGATTGGGCCAGGAAGTTCTCCAGCGACTCGATGTGCCGCTCCCAGAGGGCGATGTCGCGCTGCTGCTTCACCTCCAGCCGTTGCCGGTACCAGTCGGACCGGAGCAGGTACTCGCGGGTGAACATGGCGCGGATTTCCGGATGGTGCACGTCCTTGCCATCGTACTCTCCGGTGGCCATGATGTAGAGCAGGGCACGCAGGGGCGGGCAGGCCTCCTCCACGCTGCCGTCGTCCAGGTAGCGCTGGGCCACCTTGCGCTGGGCCTCCACGATGTTGTTCACGCCGTCCACGAAGACCTCCAGGTCCTGCAGCTCGGGCTTGAGGATCTCCTCGGTGAAGACCTGGCTGGGGTTGTCGAAGATCTTGCCCATGAAGCCGTGCACGAAGCGGTCGGTGATGCGGTAGCCGAGGCGGCTGGCCAGCACCTTCTGCCCCTTGTGTTCGAAATCCTTCAGCGGCTCCAGGTAGCCGTGCTCGATGAGGCTCTTCGGGTCGCGCTGGCTGGGATGCAGGCGCGCCCAGATCTCGGGAATGAGCAGGCTCACGTCGTGGTCCACCCGCAGGTGGGGGCCGATGTGGCCGGCGGAGCTGGAGTAGCCGGCGTAGCCGGTGAGGATGAAGGAGACCAGGGCGTTGTTCAGGTCCGCCGTGGGGCGCAGGGCGTTGAAGGGGCCCTTGGTGAGCGCGCCCTCGCTGCCGGCGCCCGTGGTGCTGGGTGACTTGCCGGTGAGCGAGCAGATGAAGTCCATGAAGAGCTCGGGCAGCTCCTGGTAGTGGATGGGGTTGTAGACCGCCAGCGGCCGGATGCCCGGTTCGGGCGGGTTGTTGCGGCGGCCCGCCAGCACCGCGTCCACCGGGTGGCATACCTTCTGACCCAGGGGCAGCTTGCGGTGGAAGCGGGTGCCGATCTCGGCCACGTAGCTGCGCACCGGGTTTACCAGGTCGGGCCGGGTCTGCAGGTAGCGGGGGTTCTTCGACGGCCTGCCGTCCACCAGGCGTGGGTGGGCGGAGGAGACCACGTAGCCCTCGCCCTCCTCGTAGGCCTCCTCGAGCAGCTTGCGCATGGGCTCGGTGAAGTTGCAGAAGGTCATCACGTCCTCCACCACCTCGGTCAGCTTCTCTCCCTTGAGCGGCTCGTAGTTGGCAAGGAAATTGCCCGGCGAAGCGATGTCTTTCTCCGCCTGCTTGTCGTAGCCGGGGATGATGGCGTCGTCCGGCCGCTGGAAGAGGCGGTACTCGCAGTTGCGCACCAGTTTCACGCTGTTGGGGTTGTCCGCCTCCTCGGGCCGGCAGTCGCTCAGGACGCGGGCGGGCACCACGATGGAGGCGGTGATGTCGTCCTCCATCTGCAGCTTCTCGGCGGCGATGAAGTCCTGGCGCACCTTGAACACCCGCCACTTGTTGTTGCGGTCGAAGCCCATGCGCAGGTAGGAGGCGATCACCTTGCGGTCGTGGAGCTTGAGCTCGTGGCCGGGGGCGCCGTCCACCACGTCCACGCTCAGGTGCTCGCGCCAGTTGTCGCCCCACTCGGGGCGGTAGAAGCGTTTGATCATGAGCGCCAGGGCGAGGATGCGCGGCGGGATCGACTCCAGCCACGTGTTGTACTCGTCGGTGTAGCTGGAGGAGGGGGTGAGCAGCTTGATCACCGAGCCCAGGCTGCGCTCCTCGCTCAGCGGCTTGCGCGTGGGATCACGATCCTCGTGCTCGTGGCCCGGCTTGAATCGGTCGGTGTAGTCGCGGTCGAAGATCTCCTGCACCCGGTCCAGGTCGGCCTGCAGGTCGTCCACGAAGAGCGGCGAGTAGATCACCGCATCGTTGAGGGACTTGGAGATCTCCGACTTGCCGCCGCCGGAGACGGTGCTCGGCTTGTGGCAGAGCGTGCCCTCGGGATCGGTGCCCACCAGGCGCCAGGAGGGGGCGCCGGGGTGCTTCTTCATCTCGATCTTGTAGCCGTTGGGCTGGATGTAGATCTTGCCCGGCTGCAGGCGGATCTTCTGTTTCTTCCCGTCCTTGATCCAGGTGATGGTCTGGCGGTTGAGGTCCATGCGCAGGTCCTGGGGTACGTAGATCACCTCGGGGAAGCGCTTGTCGATGCCGTAGCCCTCGGGTTGCACCTCCATGATCTCGCCGTAGCGTGCCACCACCTCCTCGAAGGAGTAGTTGGGGTCGCGGGTGCGGCTGTCCACGCCGTACTCCTCGCCGTGATTGCGGCGGGGGAAGGCCAGCGCACCGCCGGCGTGCTCCTCTTCGGCCAGGCCGTAGAGGTTGGCGGCGTAACCGATCTGGGTCTTCACCTCCTTCTTGCAGTAGCCATAGTAGTTGTCGGCGAGGATGGTGACGATGACGCCGCGCTCGTCGCGGGCGGTGATCTTGAAGGCCTGACCGTCGTTGTAGAGCTCGTCCGGCTCCTTCCAGCACATGCCGTCCCTGCGTTGTCGCTCCGTTGCCTGGTCCCAGTGGGGCAGGCCCACCTCTCTCTTGGTGAGCTTCACCAGGTGGGGCGCGAGGATCACGCAGCCGGTGTGTCCGGTCCAGTGCTCCACGTCCAGGGCGGCGTCGAACTTGGGCAGGTAGGGGTTGCCGCCGTTGCCGAAGATGCTCTCCACGAAGTCGAGGTTGCTCACCAGGTTGCCCGGCGCGAAGAAGCGGATCTCCATGCTCTTCTCGGCCTCCAGCCCCGGTACCTCGGGGCAGACCACGGGCCGCAGCAGGAGGGAGACGAACATGCGCGCCGGCCTGGGCTCTTCCGCGGTGAAGGGCAGCACCAGCAGCTCCTCGGGCGGATTCAGCGCGTGGCGCAGCATGGCGGCGAATGTGGCCTTGGGCACCGCCTTCTTGTCGCCGGGGATGGGCAGGCCGCCCTCGGCAATGTGGAAGGAGCCCTTGGTGGTACGGCGGTCGCTGGCGGGGTTGTGCAGTACGCCCTGCTTCACCCGGTAGCTGGAGACGATCTCGGACTTGAACTCGTCCTTGCCCATGGGCAGGGAGAGTTCGCGTGCCACGCCGTGGCGATCAAGGATGAAGGTGTTGTTGGGCAGGCGGGGTGTCTCTTCCCCCAGGCCCGCCAGGTAGTTCTCGAGGAAGGCCTCGATACGCCGGTCGGCCGGGCAGCGGTAGTCCGAGAGCAGGCGGTTCTTCTCCCGGTAGGTGCGCAGCAGGTCCTGGGCGGTTTCGAGGAAGTCGGCCGCCTCTCCGTCCATGCAGGTGGGCTGGCCGGACGAAGCGAGCTTCAGGTTGATGTAGAGGTGGAGCTTTTCTCGTTCTTCTTCGGGATTCAGGGTGGGCTGGCCCAGCCCGAGGGAGCGGTTGAGATCCATGATCTCTGTCTACCTCCGGCGGTGATCCGGTTGCCAGGATCTCCGCTCAGCAATTGAACAGTGGGCCGGTAAGGGTGCCCGAAGTTGTGATCCGGTTCAAGGGTGCGAAGCCCTTTTGTTAGTCCAAAGCAGTAATGTCCCCTTTCTCCAAATTCTAAGATGTCCCCTTTTGCTTTCAGGAGGGGCGGTGACAGAGGAGCACATTACGATGGGTCAACGGGAGCTGGACCGGGTGGGGGTGATCCGGCAGGGGATCCTCGACCTGGTTCGGTTCCACTATGCCGATTTTGGCCCCACCCTCGCCTGTGAGAAGCGGGTCGAATGCCATGACCACAAGATCTCCGTCGAGACCCTGCGCCAATGGATGATCGCCGACGACCTCTGGAAACCCAGGGCACGCCGGCAGGCGCGCATCCACCAACGCCGACCGCACCGGCCCTGCCGGGGGGGGCTGGTTCAGATCGACGGCTCTCCCCATGACGGGTTCGAGGGACGGGGTCCACGCTGCACGCTGATCGTCTTCGTCGACGACGCCACCAGCGAGCTGCTGGCCCAGCGCTTCGCGCCCGCTGAGACCACCCGGGCCTACCTGGAAACCCTCGGCGGCCATCTGGCGCAACACGGGCGTCCAGTGGCCCTCCATTCCGACAAGCACAGTATCTTCCGGGTCAACCACCCGGAGCAACCAGACCCTCCAGGACCGCCTGGTCAAGGAACTGCGCCTGCGGAACATCTCGGACATCGACACGGCCAACGCCTTACCTTCCCGAGTTCATCGAGGACTACAGCCGGCGATTCGCCGTCTCGCCCCAGAACCCCACCGATGCCCATCGGCCCGTGCTCCACGGTACGGAGGAACTGGCCCGGATTCTCTGCCTGCACCACACCCGCACCCTCTCCAGAAACCTCACCTTCCAGTTCAAGAACCGGGAGTATCCACTCCAGGGCAAGGGGTATCGCCTCCGGGGGGCTCGTGTGACCCTCTGCGAGGCCTTCAATGGGACCGTGACCGTGATGCACGCAGGGCACATCCTGGATTACCGCATCCTTGCGCAAGGAGCGCCTCCGGTCCCCCTCGACGATGAAAAAAGTGT
>Ga0256914_1000856_pt1 | contig 29377 bp, 26 predicted proteins | sample HulkmetaG_FD_191571 | JGI IMG/M metagenome (GOLD analysis project Ga0256914, IMG submission 191571) | Hydrothermal chimney microbial communities from Main Endeavour vent field at the Juan de Fuca Ridge, Pacific Ocean - Hulk | ecosystem: Environmental > Aquatic > Marine > Hydrothermal vents ... | reverse complement strand
CTCGTCCAAAATTTTTTTGATGTTGGAAAGATGTGAACTGAACGTGCTCAAATTTTCTTCAATGGATTGCTCGTCGCCGATGTCAATCATTATTTTTTCGAAAAAATGAAAATTCGAATCGGGGCTTGCGGGGATGTGCAAACCGCTTTTAACCAATAAATTCAGTATCCCCACGGTTTTCAGAACCACAGTTTTACCGCCCGCATTGGGACCTGTAATGAGAATCACCTTGTAATCTTCGAATTTTAAATCAAGCGGAATTGTCCTTTTTTCACCGAGCGAACGCAACAAAACGGGATGACGCGCTTGCAGAATTTCAATCGGCTTGCGTTCGTCAACTTGCGGATAAGCGCAATTGTATTTCAAAGAAAATTTTGCGGCGGCGAAAATCTTTTCGACTTCCGCCAGTGCGTTCTGAGTTCGCACCAATTCTTCTGAAATTACGGCGACGCGTTTTGTCAGTTCGGTTAACAAACGTCGGATTTCCCTTTTCTCTTCGAAACCGAGCGAAATAATTTCATTGTTCAAATTCAGAATTTCTTCCGGCTCGATGTAAACAGTCTGCCCCGTTGCGGATTCCGAATGAATAAATCCGCGTATCTGACGTTTGTATTCCGCCTTGACGGGAATAACGTAACGTCCGTCGTGAAGCGTAAGGAAATCCTCTTGCGTAACTTTCGCTTTGCTTAACTCGCGCAATTTTTTTTCCGCAACGCGATTCAGTTGAATATTCTTTTCAGAAATTTCACGTCTTATTTCGCGCAAACGCGGCGAAGCGGAATCTTTCACTTCGCCGTTTTTCCCGATAATTTTCGCAACGGAATTTTCGAACAACGCGTCCGTGTAAATCAAATCGCAAAATTCTTCGCAAAGAGTTTCGGCTTGTTCGGTATTTTTCAGATAGCGGGAAAAAGCGCGCGCGGTAAAAAGCAAGTCTGCAATTTTCAAAATCGTTTTGGGTTCGAGCGTAATTCCTTCGATACGACTTTTAACAATGTGTTCCGTTAAATCGTCTTCGTACGCATACGGCGGTTCGAGCCCTTCTTCCAAAAGTCTTTTTGCGACGGAAACAAGTTCGCCGTAACGAACGGCGTCGCGTTTCGTACTAAACGGCTTGTGATTCAGAATTGATTTTTTAGCAAGAACCGAACGCGTGTTTTCCGCAATAAATTCGAGAATTTTATCGTATTCAAGTTTTTGGTATAGTTCGGCTTCCGTCATACTTCCTTAACGTCGGTTGTTTCTTCGAATTTTTTCAGAAACTCGTCGAAAAGTTCTTCCGTGTTATTTTCTCCCGTTACGAAATCGATTGTGGAAGGAATAATGGAATAAATCGGTTTGTAAAGGCGCGAATTATCGCGAATATTTTGCGGCGGCAAATTGAAAATATGAAAGAAAAGAAGAAAACCGCTCAGAAAAAAAGCCATTTGCACGGTGCCGAAAATTCCGCCGAGTATTTGATTTACGAATTTGTTTACTTTGTCAGCAGGATGAACAATCCGCTTGATTACGGAAACTATTCCGAGCACACCGAAAAAAATAAGCATTGCGGCTACAACGCGAGAAAGCCCTGCATCGTCGTTAAAATAAGGCGTAAGAATAACGCCGAGCGAATCGGAATAAATGTAACTCAGTAACACCGCAAGTATTAATCCAGCGAGACCAATCAATTTTCTGACTATTCCGTCTTTGTAACCGAGCGCAAACCCGATTACAAGAATCGTGAGAAGTATTACGTCAACGTAATTCATAAATCAACTTAAAATTTTTTCCGCAATTTGTCTAATCACGTTTCCGTCCGCTTTTCCTTTGAGTTCTTTCATCGCCGCGCCCATTAGTTTCCCGAAATCGCGTTTGGTTTCCGCTCCGATTTTTTCAGCGATTTCCTTAACTTTCGCTTCCACTTCTTCTTCGCTCAATTGAGCAGGCAAATACGTTTCTATTATTTTCAATTCCGCTTCTTCTTTCGAAGCCAAATCTTCACGTCCGGCATTGCGATATTGCTCTATCGCGTCTTTTCTTTTTTTGGCGGCTGAAGTTAACAATTTGATTTCATCCTCTTCGGTCATTTCGCGGTTTGCGCCGCTTTTTTCGAATTCGAGGATCAGAGCGCGAATCGAACGAATCGTTTGCAGGCGAACCTTGTCGCCGCTTTTCATCGCTTCTTTCAAATCGTTATTAATTTTATCTTTCAAGTTCATCGATTTCTCCGAAAAAATTTTTTTAAATTGAAAATTTCAATTAAATATCAATTCAAAAAAAAAGGCAGGCTATAAATCAATTACAACCTGCCCGCATTCCAAAATTGGAACAAACTATTCTTTTATCATCGCCGAATAATTTATACGCCGCGCGTCGGCTTTTCTCAATTCCTGCTGAATGTCGGTAACGACACCCATATCGGAATTTTTATCGATACGCAACGAGACGATTACGTTCGGCAACGCCTGTCTTTTCTTATACATTATGGGTTGAATTTCATCGACTTTCACAAGCGCGTCTTCCACTTGGATTCGTCCGTCTTTCCCTACCCAAATGTAAGAAACGAGACGTTTGTTTTCTATTTTCTCAATCGCTTCGGCTTCCGGCAATTGATATTGCACGTAAACGTCAACTTCTCTCAACGTGGTCGTTACCATAAAGAAGAGAAGCAACATAAACACGATATCCGGCATTGAAGCGGTCGGAATTTCTTGTTTCGTATTTGCGCGTTTCTTTTCGAATTTCATTTTGAAAAATCCTTAAATTTATTTTACTACTTCAGGCTCCGCCAAAGAAATAATAATCGGTATTTTATTTTTCTTTATGTCGTTTAATTCTTCTTCGTTCAAATCGTCAAGTCCCTTTCCGTATTTGGAGCGGGCGTATTCTTCCTGAACTTCGAAGTAAGTTTTCTTAACGGCGTCAAGAACCTGAATGTAAACGTTGTACGGTGTTTTTCTGTCCGTTTTAATTGAAACGACAAGTTTTTTCTTCTTGGGTTCGTTTATTTTCGCAACAATTCTCGGCTTCAACTGTTCTTCAATTTGAGAAACCGAAATAACTTCGTTGTTCAAAAGCACTTCGCCGTCGGCGTTAACGAGAATTGCCGCCATTCTGTCTTTGGACAAAGGAGCGAATTCCTGTTCTTCCGGCGGAATATACTCGGGCAAAGTCAAACCGATACCTGTGTCAACGTCTATCGTTGTGGCAACCAAGAAGAAAAGCAGAAGTAAGAAAGCGATGTCCGCCATCGAAGATGTCGGAATTTCCGCCTCTTTAGGTTTTCTTTTTTTGAATTGTGCCATGTTAATTCTCTCGGTTTAGATTTTGTTTGTTTTTTTCTTGTAAATATAAAGAGCATCGATAAGCTCAACCGAGCTTTCTTCCATATCGCCGACGAGTTTGTCGATTTTAGCGACAAAGTAGTTATAAAATATTTGAAGAATCATAGCGGTAACAAGACCGAACAACGTGGTCAACAACGCAACCGAAATACCGTTTGCAACGATACCGGGAGAAATCTGAGCCGCCGCCGCGATTGCGTCGAACGCTTCGATCATACCTTGTACCGTTCCGGTAAATCCGAGCATCGGCGCGATTGTGATGAAAGTGGAAATCCAAATCAAACCTCTTTCGAGAAAGTTCATTTCAAGCGCTCCGTACGCCATAATTGCTTTTTCGACCGCATCAAGACCTTCATCGGCTCTCATCAAACCCGCATGAAATACCGAAGCGATTGCGCTTCTGCTGTTTTCGCAAACTTTGATTGCTTCTTCGATACCGCCCGTTTCGAGAGCTTCTTTGATTTTAACTACAAATTTCTTGGTATTTGTGCTTGCTCTGTTCAAAGTCCAAAATCTTTCAATAACAAAAGCCAAGCCGAGTATTAAACTGAAAAGGATGGGCCACATAAAACCGCCGCCCGCTTCGAATTTTTCCTGAAGATAAGTTAATACGCCGCTGTCATTGGTTTGCGCGATTACGTAATTCATCGTTCCGATTACTTCTGCAATAAACATGAGAGATAACCTCCGTTATGATTTTGTTTTAATTAATTTCAAATTGAATTGTTAACGTTAATCAAATATGATAAGAATGTCAATTAAAAATAGTTTGATTAAACTCTTGATTTTAAAAAATTATTTTTTACTGAATTTCACCGTTATTTTCCGCCAAACGTGCCAACGCTTCTTTTGCGGCGTTTTGTTCCGCCGACTTTTTATTGCGTCCCGTGCCCACCGCCAATTTCTTTCCGCCTATACTTACTGCAACCGTAAAAGTCTTGTCGTGTTCGGGTCCTTTGACATTTACGAGTTCGTAAACGGGGTTCCCGTGTCCCCGCTTATGCGAAAGTTCCAACAACTGCCCTTTATAGTTCGAATCGATCGAATAGTCGATAAAATCGATAATCTTTTCTTCGATGAACGTTTTCGCTCTCATCAATCCTTGGTCGAGATAAATCGCGCCGATTAACGCTTCCATGGCGTCGGCGAGTATCGATTTCAAACCCGTTTCGTTATCTTTTATGAAACGCCTGTCGTACAAAACTATTTCCTGCATTTTCAAGTTCAAAGCCGTTTTATACAGCGCGTTTTTATCAACGAGGCGAACACGGAATTTCGTTAAATCGCCTTCATGCAAATCGGGATAATGTTGAAAAAGATATTCCGCCACTATTGCGCCGAGAATCGCATCTCCGAGAAATTCCAACCGTTGATTGGATTTTTCGAGAGTTTTCATTTGATTCAAAATCGATTGGTGCGTTATCGCCTCAAGAAAAACGGAAGAGTCGTTAATCGGCGAACCTATTAACGACTCCAATTTTTTAATTCTCTCTTCCGGCGATTGCCCTTCGCTTGATTTAATTCCGAAAAAAGATTTTATCTTTTCGAAAAAGCCCATCACCTATTCTTCAAATTTTTTAAACACCAGTGTAGCGTTATGTCCGCCGAAACCGAACGTATTACTTAACGCATATTTAATTTCTCTTTTCGCCGCAACTTTCGGCGTGTAATTCAAATCGCATTCGGGGTCGGGTTCGTCCAAGTTGATTGTCGGGGGAATTATGCCTTCCTTAATCGCCATTATGCTTGCGATGGCTTCCACCGCACCCGCCGCGCCGAGCAAATGTCCCGTCATCGACTTTGTGGAACTGATAGCCATTTCGTAGGCGTGTTCGCCGAAAAGTTTTTTAATTGCTTTCGTTTCGTTCAAATCGTTCAACGGCGTGGAAGTTCCGTGCGCGTTTATATAATCGATGTCGTCGGTTGAAATTCCGGCGTCGCGAATCGCTTCCCGCATGGAACGGAACGCGCCTTCGCCTTCGGGAGCGGGAGCGGTTATGTGATAAGCGTCCGCGGTCATTCCCACACCGATAATTTCGCCGTAAATTTTAGCCCCGCGTTTTTTTGCGTGTTCATATTCTTCCAAAATTAATGAGCCGGCGCCTTCGCCCATTACGAAGCCGTTACGGTCTTTATCGAAAGGACGGGATGCTTCGGAATATCTGTCGTTCCACGTTGAAATGGCGCGCGATGCGTTAAAGCCCGCTATCGACATAGGGATAATCGGCGCTTCCGCACCGCCTGTCACCATAACGTCAGCCGCGCCTCTTTGAATTAAAATAAACGCGTCGCCTATCGCGTGAGTGGATGTGGCGCAAGCGGAAGTAACGGCATAATTCGGACCTTTGAAACCGTATTTAATCGAAATGTGTCCTGGTGCGATGTCGGAAATAAGCATCGGAATAAAAAACGGTGAAACGCGACGCGGTCCCGATTTCAAGAACACCGCATGTTGTTTTTCGAACGTTTCCATTCCGCCGATACCGCTGCCGTAAACAACTCCAATTCTGTCCAAATCTTCGTTTTCAATATCGAGAGCGGAATCTTCCACCGCTTGAATTGCGGAAGCGAGCGCGTAATGCGTAAACAAATCCATTCTTCGCGCTTCTTTTTTATCGATGTATTTTTCAACGTCGAAATCTTTCACTTCGCAGGCAAATCGGGTTGCAAATTGCGAAGCGTCGAATTTGGTGATAAGGCAAGCGCCGTTTTTGCCGTTTTTCAAGCCTTCCCAATATTCTTCAACGGAATTGCCAAGGGGCGTTATCGCTCCCATTCCCGTAATAACTACTCTTTTTCGTTCCATGTCAATTCCTCAGTCCTTTCTAATAAGAAAAAAGGCTATCCTTTTAAGAATCTCTCAAAAGAATAGCCGTAATATTTAAGTTCTTATTCTGCCGTTTTTTCTTTAAGGTAATTTAACGCATCGCCTACCGTAGCAATTTTTTCAGCATCTTCGTCGGGAATGGATACGCCGAACTCTTCTTCAAAAGCCATAATCAATTCCACGGTATCGAGCGAATCCGCTCCGAGATCATTCGTAAAAGACGCTTCGGGGGTAATTTGGGATTCGTCAACTCCTAACTTATCCATAATAATTTCTTTTACCTTTTTTTCCAAGTCCATGACTATCTCCTAATTTGTTTGTTAATTAATTATTTGGAAACTTATATTCCGAATTTATTTCGGTTGCACTAATTGAAACTGAAATAAGCCCGGAAATTTTTCCAAATAAATTTACATAACCATACCGCCGTCAACCGTAATTACTTGTCCGGTAATATACGACGCATCGTCGCTTGAAAGGAACGAAACCGTTTTCGCAATATCTTCGGGCGTTCCCATTCGGTTCAAAGGAATTAAGCCGAGCAACGCTTCTTTTTGCGCGTCGGTTAATTCTTCGGTCATCTCCGTGGCAATATAACCGGGCGCAACCGCATTAACGTTTATTCCGCGCGATGCGAATTCTTTCGCGACCGATTTCGTAAATCCGATTAATCCGGCTTTCGAGGCGGAATAATTCGCTTGTCCGGCGTTTCCCGTAATTCCCACAACCGACGTAATATTGATAATCTTCCCGGAACGCTGTTTTAACATTTGACGCGAAACCGCTTTGGTAAAGTTAAACGCGCTTTTGAGATTAACTTCTATTACTCTGTCGAAATCCGCTTCGCTCATGCGCATAAGCAGGTTATCTTTCGTAATGCCTGCGTTATTAACCAAAATATCCACGGCGCCGAACTTTGCGATTATTTCTTTTACGGTGTTTTGCACGGCGTCGAACGAAGAAACGTCAACTTTGTAAGCGATAACCTCCGCGCCGCTATCTTTCAATTCGGCAATCAAACTTTCGGCGCATTCGTCGCAACTGTTATAAACGAAAGCGACGTCGGCAAAAGGTTCGCCGTCGATTTTCTTTGTAGCCAATTCCTTTACAATCGCTCTTCCTATTCCGCGCGTGCCGCCCGTTACAATCGCTTTTTTCAACGCCATTTTTTACCTTTTTTCACGTAAAATTATGAATATCGAAATAATTAATTTACAAGTTAATTAAATCTTCGAATTTGTCAACGCCTAAAATTTTGACGTTGCGGTTAATTCTTTTTATCAAACCCTGTAAAACTTTTCCCGCGCCGATTTCCACAAAAGTATCGTAGCCGTCGGAAATCATGTTGTTAATCGTTTCTTCCCAACGCACGGGCGAAGTTAATTGTTCCAACAATAATCTTCTGATTTCGGTCGGTTCGGTTACGGGTTTCGCCGTTACGTTTGCATAAACGGGAACTTTCACGGGTTTAATTTCCGCTTGTTCAAGCGCTTCGGAAAATTCATCCACGGCGTATCTCATCAATTCCGAGTGAAACGCACCGCTTACGACAAGTTCCTTAACGATTTTTGCGCCCGCTTCTTTCGCCAATGTCATTGTTTCGCGCACGGCGGCGGGTTCGCCCGAAATAACGATTTGTCCGGGACAATTAAAATTGGCGCATTGCACAATGCCTTTCTCCGCGGCTTGTTTGCAGGCTTCTTCAAGTTTATCTTGCGCCAAACCGATTACAGCCGCCATTGTTCCCGTTTTAATTTTACCCGCGTTGAGCATCGCTTCGCCGCGTTTGCGAACAAGTTTCAATCCGTCTTCGAACGAAATTGCGCCCGCCGAGAACAACGCGGAATATTCGCCGAGAGAGTGTCCCGCCGCTCCGTCAAAATTTTTATCTTTCATAATTTCAAACAGCACTGCGCTGTGCAAAAACAAAGCGGGCTGCGTAACATCGGTTTGTTTCAAATCTTCAACGGGACCTTCGAACATAACGTCGGAAATACGAAAGCCGAGAATTTCATCGGCTTTTTCGAACAATTCTCTTGCCGAAGAATTGTTTTCGTAAAGGTCTTTTCCCATGCCGACGTACTGCGAACCCTGTCCGGGAAAAACAAACGCAACTTTGCTCATCAGTCCATACTCCAAACCAAATAAACCGAACCGAAAGTGTAACCCGCTCCGAAAGCGGAAAGAATAAGTTTATCGCCGCGTTTCAATTTTCCCGCTTCGTAATAATCCGCCAAGCCCAAAGGAATTGTCGCCGCCGTCGTGTTTCCGTATTTATCGATATTAATAACCACTTGGTCTTCCGAAATTCCCATTCTGTTTGCGGTTGCGGAAATAATTCTCATATTCGCTTGGTGCGGCACAAGATAAGCCACGTCGTCGCTTGTCAAATTATTACGTTTCATAATTTCGACCGAAACGTCCGCCATTCCTTTTACCGCAACCTTGAAAACTTTCTGTCCGTCTTGATAAATGTAATGCAATTTTTTATCGACGGTTTCGTGCGAAGCGGGCATTGCGCTTCCGCCCGCCGCCATATAAAGCGCGTCGCGTCCCGAACCGTCGCAGTGTAAAATCACGTCTTGAATTCCGTAATCCAAATCTTCCGTAGGTTCAAGCAATACCGCCGCCCCGGCGTCGCCGAAAAGCACGCAAGTCGTTCTGTCGGTGTAATCCACAATCGAACTCATTTTATCCGCGCCAATTACAACAACTTTCTTGTAATCTCCCGATTGAATAAGACTTGCGCCCGCTTTAAGCGCAAAAAGGAAACCGGAGCACGCGCCCGAAAGGTCGAAGCCCCAAGCGTTTTTCGCGCCGACGTTATCTTGCACAAGGCATGACGTTGCGGGGAAAAACATATCGGGCGTAACCGTTGCAACTACAATAACATCAATTTCTTCGGGTTTCAATCCTGTATTTTTCATCAGATTTTCGAGTGCGCGGGTTGCAAGCACGCTTGTTCCGCCTTCTTCGAGCATGCGGCGTTCCACAATACCCGTGCGGGTTCTGATCCATTCGTCGCTTGTGTCAACTATCTGTTCGAAATATTTATTGTCAAGCACCTTTTCGGGAAGATATTTTCCGATGCCCGTTATTTGCGCATTAACTACTTTGCGTTCTTTCGTGTTCATTCTCAATAGCCTCCTTGAGTTTATTAACCAAATCCGCATCAAAGGCTTTTGCGGCTTGCAAAATCATATTTTTTATTCCTTTCGGTTTGCTCGAACCGTGTCCGATTATCGTAATGCCGTTTATTCCCAACAGCGGCGTGCCTCCGACGTTATCGACGTCGGCATCGTACAACGCTTTCTTAATTGCGGGAACAGCCAGCCCGATTTGCAATTTCGCAATCAGACTCGTTTCGGCGTATTGTTTGAATTTCGTTTTTAAAAAGGAGAGCATGCTTTCGGCTTGTTTTAGCAACAAGTTCCCGATGAAACCGTCGCAAAGAGCAATATCGACGGTCCCTTTGAATATATCTCGTCCTTCTATGTTGCCTATAAAATTCAAATCGGTTTTCTTCATTAAATCGAAAGTTTCTTTGGTAAACTTCAATCCTTTGGATTCTTCTTCTCCGACATTTAGTAAACCGACGGAAGGATTTTTCACTCCGTAAACTTCCGACAAATAAGTTGCCGTAAGCGTTGCGAACTCGACAAGATGATCGGGTTTGGAATCGACAAACGCACCGGCGTCAGAAATATATGTAAAACTTCTTTTTTCGTTGGGAATGGGAGCGGCGATAGTGGGACGCGAAACGCCTTTGATTCTCCCGATAATAAAAATCGATGCGACGCCCACGGCGCCGGTATTTCCCGCGCTTACCAAAGCGTCAGCCTCGTCATTTTTAACGAGATTAGCGGCGACAACGAGCGACGAATCTTTTTTTTCCTTAACCGCCTTACTCGGCGAATCGTGCATCGTTATTACTTCTGCGGCGTGTCGAATTTGAATTTTATCGCCGGAATATTCCGCCTTTTTCAGTTCTTCCGCTATTTTATTTTCGTCTCCGACCAGAATAATCCGCAATTTGTCGGGTAATTCCCTTAAAGCCAAAACCGCGCCCTGAACCTCGTTACGGGGAGCGAAATCGCCCCCCATAGCGTCCAAGGCAATTCTTATTTCGGAATTTTTCGGGGAACTCATAGAAAACTCTATGATTCGGGAACAAACATCGATTTGCCGGCGTAATAGCCGCAATTCGGGCATGCACGGTGACTTAGTTTCATTTCACCGCAATTCGGGCACGCTACAAGAGTAGGAGCGCTCGCTTTATAATGCGTTCTTCTTTTATCTCTTCTACTCTTCGATACTTTTCTTTTCGGATGCGCCATTTTCTCACCTTATTTATTTTAATTCGTTATTGTTTTTCAATTTCAAAAGCGGTTCCCAAACGGGATTAACCGTTTCGGTTTTGCAATTGCACGTTTCGTAATTCAAATTCGCTCCGCACGTCGGACAAAGTCCTTTGCAATCTTCCGAACATAAACGTTTCATCGGCAATGCAAGTTTCACGTAATCAAAAAAATCTTTTGTCAAATCGACGTAAACCGTTTCGGGCGTCAACTGATAAATATCGTTTTTCTCGTCTTCTTCGGTTACGGTATCCGCCATATAAATAATGCGAAATTCGCCCGATAACTTTTCGTCGTACAACTCAAGACATCTGTCGCATTGTAAACGCGCAACAACGTTAAAAGAACAATCGAAAATTATTTGTCCGTTCGATTTATCCACACGAACCGCGGCTCGAATATCGCCGTAAAACGGTTCTTCCAAATCATATTCTTTCACGCTTTTCGTAAGAACAAAATCGTGAATGCCGTTAGGCAACGAATTTACTTTTATCTTCATAGTAACAGGCGTAAAATTTTAGCCTGTTAATATAAATATTGGATTTTTCAGAAGCAAACGGACGAAATATCCAATATTCGAAACGTTTTTTTAATTCAATTAATTTCGTCGAACGCGCGCATGGCGTTTTGCACGAAGGCTTTTACCTTCTCCGGACTTTTATTGCCGTTTTCGTCTTCCACGCCCGTATGAGCGTCAACGCCCGCAGGCATAACCGCGCGAATCGCTTCGGCGACGTTTTCGGGCGTCAATCCTCCCGCCAAGATTAACGGCTTGGAAGATTTTTCTCTTAACTTCGCACTTACGTTCCAATCGTGCGTTTTGCCCGTTGCGCCTTCCGCTCCCGTTTTCGGGTCGAAAGTATCCGTAATAAAAGCATCGACAAACGGGGACAATTTTTCGACCGACACAAGTAAGTCGGATAAATTATTTTCTCGCACGACAAGACTTTTGATAATTTTCAATTCGGGCTTTATCGCTTTTAACGACGCCAATTCGTCCTCCGTAATTTCCCCGTGCAATTGAACAATCTTTACATCGATGTAGTCTGCGAACTCCGCAATTTCGCCGTGTTCGGAAAGGTACGTTATCAAAACGGGCTTCGCTTCGTTTTTGATTTCCGCTATTATCGCTTTCGCTTCTTCTTCCGAAATATCCTCCGCGTTCACGGTAAGGCGAAGCGGAAACCCGATAAATTCAACTCCTTCGTTGATAAGCGTACGCGCTTCGTCAAGCGATTTTACGCCTGCGATTTGAATAAAATTCTTCCACATAAATTCGTTCATTATTTAAACGTAAAAAAGCCGACAATAAACTTGTCGGCTGAAATTTATTCTTCAAAATTTCGAATTGAAAATTATTCGGCTTTGAAACTATTGACAAATCTCGTCAGTTGCGATTTTCTTCTTGCCGCGGTATTCTTGTGCAATCTGCCTTTGCTTACGTTTTTGTCAATTTTGGAAACCGCTTCTTTCAAGAATTTTTCGGCGTCTTCTTTCGTCTCGGCGCTTCTTACTTTTTTCATAAGCGTTTTGATTTCGCGCAACGCCGCTTTGTTTCTCAATCTTCTGACTTCGTTTTGTCTAATTCTTTTTTTCGCCGACTTATGATGAGCCATACTTTAACCTTTTTCCTTTTTATTTTTCATTAAGTTTACAAATATATTAGAATATTTTTTTTTAAGCAATCGTTTATCGCACCTTGTTTTTTATTTTTTTCCGTATGTTTTATAGTTTTGAAAACATTTAAACTTAAATAATTTCTAATACGTCAAACACAATAAAATTTCATGAGGTTTTATGAGCGAATATAAGATATCGGAAAATCTCGCCGTAAGTGAAAGCGGATTTTTGTTTATGGCAAACACGGGTGAATCTTTTACCGTCAACGAAACGGGAAAAGAAATAATCGAATTGCTTAAAGATGAAAAATCGAAAGAAGAAATCATCGCGGCGTTAATGGAAAAGTTTGAAGTTGACGCCGAAACGGCGGAAAGAGATTTCGAAGAATTTATTTCGACGCTTAAAGATTTAAAATTGGTAACGAAATCATGAAAGTTGCAATAACGGGTTTAAATAATATCGACAGTCCGGGACCAGGTGTTCCCGTGATTCGCGGAATTCGGGATTCGGGCAAATTCGACGGCGAAATAATCGGATTAATATATGACGCGCTCGAACCCGGCGCTTACATGCCGCAAGTCGCCGACAGAAGTTACATTATTCCTTACCCTTCCGCGGGCGTAAACTCGTTTTACGAACGGCTTTCGCAAATTCATTCCATCGAAAATCTCGATGTAATCATTCCCACACTCGATGCGGAACTTTTCGCATTTTCTAAACTTGCGCCAAGTCTCGAAAAACTCGGAATAAAAACTTTTCTTCCCACAAAAGAACAATTGATTTTACGCGGGAAAGACAAACTTCTCGATTTCTGCAAGAAGAACAATATTAACGCGCCTTTCAATATAGTGGCGACCTCGGTTAACGATTTGTACAAATTGCCTCCGACGTTACAATACCCGCTTGTAATAAAAGGAATTTTCTACGACGCTTACGTCGCGCATAATTTTCAGGAGGCGACTTCGTATTTTTCAAAAATCGCGGCGAAATGGGGACTTCCCGTTATCGTGCAGGAATTTTTACAGGGCGAAGAATATAACGTGGTCGCGCTTGGCGACGGAAGCGGTACTACAATCGGAGCGGTGGCAAGCAAGAAAACCTACATTACAGAAAAAGGTAAAGGTTGGGCGGGAGTTTCGATTTACGACGAAACATTGCTTTCCATTTCGAAAAAAATAGTTGAAATTTTAAATTGGCGCGGCGGCGCGGAATTCGAGTTTGTTAAAAGAAGCGATTCCGGCGAATTTTATTTGCTTGAAATAAATCCGCGTTTCCCCGCTTGGGTTTATCTCGCCGTGGGCGCGGGACAAAACCTTCCTTACGCCGCTTTACAACTTGCACGCGGCGAAAAGGTCGAACCTTTTGAAAATTACGAAGTGGGGAAAATCTTTATCCGCTATTCGTGGGATTTAATTGTAGATATGAAAAAATTCGAAGAAATATCCGTAAAAGGAGTAATCAAAAATGACTAAAAAAGTTTACGAAAAACCGATTATTATTAAACAACAATCAGGCTTAATGAATAAATTCGGCGCGGCACAAGCGATGCGCCCCATAACGGAAATCGACGGAGTTTCAATAGACGAACTTATCGAGCGTTTCGGTTCGCCGCTCTTCGTCTTTTCGGAAAAGCAAATTCGCGAGAAGTATAAAAAACTTTATCGCATTTTCAAAACACGCTACCCGAAAATACGCTTCGCGTGGTCTTACAAAACAAATTATTTAAGCGCAATTTGCTCGATTTATCATCAAGAAGGTTCTTGGGCTGAAGTCGTTTCGGAATTCGAATACGATAAAGCGCGCGAACTCGGCGTAAAAGGCGAAAATATTATTTTTAACGGACCTTACAAAACCGAATCGGCTCTTGAAAAAGCGATAAGCGAAAAAGCGCTTATTCACATTGACCATTTCGACGAACTTTTTTCAATCATTGAAATTACCGAACGTTTGGATTTGACGGCAAACGTTGCGGTTCGCGTAAATATGGACACGGGAATTTATCCGCCTTGGAATCGTTTCGGTTTCAATTATGAGAACGGCGAAGCGATGCTTGCGTTAAAAAGAATTGTCCATACCGAACGCCTCAATTTGAAAGGTTTGCATACACATATCGGAACATACATTATGAGCGCCGATCCGTACAGACAAGCGGCTCTGAAACTCGTCGATTTGGCGAAAGCGTTGCGCGAACGTTACGAAATCAATCTGGAATATATCGACATCGGCGGTGGTTTCCCTTCGAACAATACACTTAAAGGACAATATTTGGAAGCCGAACAAATTTTGCCTTCGCCAGAGGAATACGCCGACGCAATAACTTCCGCGCTGTTCGAACTCGATATGCCTATTGAAGATTTGCCCGTACTAACTCTCGAAACGGGACGCGGATTAATCGATGAAGCGGGATATTTGATTTCCACTGTTTTCGCCACCAAACGACTTTCAACGGGAAGACAGGCTTTGATTCTGGACGCCGGCGTAAATTATTTGTTTACAAGTTACTGGTTCAATCATAAATTGGCAATAACTAAGGAAAGCGGCGGGTTTACGGAAACCACGACCGTTTACGGACCGCTCTGTATGAACATAGATGTAATTCGCGACGAAATTCTTCTTCCGCCGTTGAGAAAAGGCGACAAAATAATAATTCTTCACGTCGGAGCATACGCCGTTACGCAATGGATGCAATTTATTACGTTACGCCCGAACGTTGTTCTTATTACCGAAGAAGGCGAAGTTGAAATTATTCGCAGCGCGGAAAAACTTCAAAACGTTACCGCGCCGGAAAAATTGCCCGATAAACTTAAAGAGTTCTCGTTGCAATGAAACAAACCGTTAAAGAACTCTACATAGATTCCATTTTATACAGTTACGCGCAAATTTTCTTCTCGAACAGAAAATGGTTCGGTTTTGCGGCGCTTCTGATTTCCTTTTTCGATGTCAAAGTCGGAGCGATGGGTTTGCTCGGCGTTTCGCTTTCGAACGCATTCGCTCTTTTTCTCGATTTCGACAAGGAGAAAATCCGCAACGGTTTTTACGGATTTAACGGAATTTTAATCGGCGGCGCAATCGCTTTCTTTTTCGAACTTACGCCGATAATCATTGCGCTTGCAATCGTCTTTATTTTTCTCGCCTTTTTTATTTCGGCATCGCTCGAACATTTTATGGCGAACATTTTCAATCTTCCCGGTTTGAGTTTGCCGTTCGTTCTTTCGTTTTACATTTTCTTGATAGTTGCGCCGAATTTTTACAACGTCATTTATCGAAATATTTTCGCCGAACAAGGCAATTGGATACTTGCGTTCCCCGATTGGGCGAATGTGCTTTTAACCGCCGTGGCGTTTATTCTTTTGCAAAGCAAGGCGATAGCGGGAATATTCTTTTTGATTATCATTCTTTTCTTTTCGCGAATAATGTTCGTCAACACGCTGATTGCGTTTTTCGTCAATTATTTCATCGTAACGTTTCTGTTTATTCAGCCCGACCCGACTTTCCTAATGCTGACGTCGTTCAATGCGGTGCTTACGGCGTTCGCTCTCGGCGGTTCGATGATTATTATTTCGAAAAAAACTCTGCCGTTATTGTTGATGACAATTTTTTTCATAATAATTTTCACGCTTTTCTTCCAAAATATTTTAAGCGAAAAACTCCTTCCCGTGCTCGTTTTGCCGTTTAACGTGGTAACGCTTTCGACCATTTACAGTCTGAAATTCCGCAGAGAAAGCACGGATTTGACCTTGCTCTATTTTACGCCGGGTTCGCCCGAAGAAAATTATTATTATCACACTTCGCGCGTGGCTCGTTTCGAAGGGTTTAAATATCTTTTTCCGGAATTACCTTTCCACGGCGAATGGAAAGTAACGCAGGCTTTCGACGGCGAATTTACGCACAAGGACGAATGGCGTTACGCGTGGGATTTCGAAATAGCGGACGAAAAGGGTTGCTTCCACGACGGCACGGGAACACAACGGGAAGATTATTATTGCTACAATACGATAGTTGTTGCGCCGCTCGACGGAAAAGTGGTGCGCGTGGTTGACGGAATTTATGACAACGAAATCGGAGCGGTAAATCTCGAACAAAATTGGGGAAACACCGTAATTATCGACCACGGACAAGGCTTGTTCTCTTCCCTTTCGCATTTGAAAAACAAATCGATTTCGGTTAAGGAAGGCGACGAAGTTAAAAAGGGACAAATTATTGCGCGGTGCGGCAATAGCGGGCGTTCGCCGCGTCCTCACCTGCATTTTCAGTTTCAATTGACTGACAAACTCGGCGACAAAACGTACAAATTCCCGATTTCGCAATACATCGCCGAAAACGAAAACGGCGAACAACTTCGCGTGTTCGATTATCCCAAGCAAAATCAAACGGTTAAGAACATCGACGTTCATAAATCGGTTAAGGAAGCGTTCACGTTCAAACTCGGCGACGATTTGATTTGGCAATGTGAATACGGCGGGAAATCGTTCGAAGAAGAATGGAAAGTGAAAGTCGATATGCTTAACGTTCTTTACATAGAAAATTCGAACGGCGACAGATTAAACATTTATCAGCCGGGAAAAATATTTTACGCGTCAAGTTACGTGGGGAGCAAAAAAAGCGCGCTTTATTTCTTTTATCTTTCCGCTTCGAAAGTTCCGCTCGGTTATTCGTCCAAACTCGTGTGGGAGGACGTTTATCCGCTTTCTTCCGCACCCGTTTCCTTAATGCGATACGTAACAGAACCGCTTTTGCTTTTCACCGAAACTTTGGAAGCGCGCGGGAAATTCAATTGGTTCAAAACCGAAACGAACGTTTTAAATCTCATTTCCAAGTTGGAAATTTCGGGAAAAGGTCTCTTCTCTTTCTACGCGAAGGAAGGTTACGGAAAAATCACGATAAACAACGAAACGGGTTTAACCGAATTTTCATACACTTACGATGAAAAAACTTTTAATGCAAAAATTAAAAAAGGAGATACATAAAATGACAAGAAAGCTCGGCTTTGCGGCGCTCGTGATTTTGGTGCTGAGCGCAAACGTATTTTCGCAGGAAAACGAAAACGATAAATTACAAATTTTCTATAAGTCCGTCGCCGCGGAAAAAATAGGCAATTACGACGACGCCATAAACATTCTTTCGAAAAATTACGGCAAAGCGAAAAACGATTACAATTACAATTTGCGTCTCGGATGGCTTTATTATTTAAAAGGCGATTATAAAAACTCAACGTTTTACTACAAAAACGCGATAAGAATTAGCGAAGGAAGTATAGAATCGCTACTCGGAATCACTTATCCTTATGCGGGAAGCGGAAACACGGACAAATTGAAAGAAATTTATAAACAAATACTTAAAAAAGACGATTTGCATTACCAAGCGAATTTAAATCTCGCGTTGATATATTTTAACGAAACCGATTATCTCAACGCAATCAATTATCTTGAAAAAATTCAAAAAGAATACCCCGGCGATTACACCGCCAATCTTTATCTCGGTTGGGCGAATTATTACGTCGGCGGTACGAAAAAAGCGCACGAATATTTCGAACGCGCTCTTATGGCGTTGCCGAACGACGCAAGCGCACAAAAAGGTTACGACGCGACGAAATGAATTCGTCGAAAAAGAACGTTTTAATCATATCGCTTTTTATTTTACTCGCCTTAACGGCGAAAGCGCAACCGTTACGCAAAAGCGTTCTTTCGCTTGCGACGGGTTACGTTTCGGGCGATAATTCACTTTCAAGAAATAACTCGTCGCAAGTTTTATTTTGGGGTAACTACGCTTTTTCGACACTCGATGAAATTTCCGCGGTTTACAAAAAATTCAGTTACAATAATTCCCAACAAAAATATAACGAAACCTTTTTCGCCATTAAAACGAATCTGAATTTTTTCCCGTTTTACGTTTCGGCAAGTTACGGCGGGCTTTCGGGAACTTTCACGCCGCGCAATTCTTACCCCGACGCCAAAGCGACATTTTATGCGGGCGACGTTACTTATTACAATAATCTTTTCTTCTACAGGGCGGCGGCGGAATATGTATCGATCGATTGGCAATCGAAAGAAAACGTTGTTACTGTCGAAGGAGATATTACATGGAGACCCACCAAATATTTCTATGTAATGCTCGGCGGTAACCACGCAAAAAGCGATTCGGGATATTCTTTCTCGTCCGTATCGTATGAAATTTTTTGGCAACCCGTTAATTTTTTCAACGTGACATTTAAAAAGTATTTCGGGAAACATAGATTTTACTACGACGCCGATTACATGATAATGTACAACTTCCCTTTTACCGAGCAAGGCGCGCAAGCGCTTTATTTGAGATTTTATCCGTGGAAAACCCTATCGGTGATTTTCAACTACGAACGGCGAGAATACGAACTTTTTTCGGTCGAATACTATTCAATAAGTTTGCGCTACGACTTCATTTTTTAGCCCGCAAATTCCTCGGTGCATTTAAAAACAAAAAAGCGACGAACAAATCGTCGCTTAAAGTCGGGGTGATAGGATTTGAACCTACGACCTCTTCGTCCCGAACGAAGCGCGCTACCGGGCTGCGCCACACCCCGAAAATTTTTGAACAACAAATTTATATAATTTTTCTTTAAAAGAAAATACGAAATTACGATAACCAAATTATCACTTTCGTTCCGACGGGTTCATTGAGGAAAATTCCATTGTGCAATTATTCGCCTTACAATATCCGCGGGCGACTGGCAAACCGAGTCCGACGCCGTCGAACTTTCGTCTGTAACCCGAACTTACTTGTTCGAATAAATTGAAAATAACAACTTTCTTCTCTTCGGGAATTCCGATACCCGTATCCGTCACGGCAATACCGATTTTTCCGTTCTCTTCAAACACGCGGACGACAATTTCTCCCTTTTCCGTATATTTAACGGCGTTGTCGATAATATTATCCAAAACGAAACCGATAGCGTCCGGGTCGTATTCCAAGACTATCTCCTCGGAAGTCGTTTCAAAAGAAATTTTCAAACCTTTCTTTTCCGCCTTTTCTTTATATTTCAAAAAAACGCCTTTCGCCGTTTCGACGATATTCAGACGTTTCTTTTTAACCTTATATTTTCCGTATAATAAATCGGACATTCGCAAAATCAAATCGGAACTTCTGTGAATTCTTTCCGCTCCGTGTTCAAGAGCGCGCAAGGCGAAATCAACATTTTCTTGCGTATATTCGTCGTGATATTTAATAATATTCAAAGCCTGAAACACCTTGTGAACGGGCGTTCGGATTTCGTGCGACATTTGAGATAAAAACCACTCTTTAAGTTTTTCGGCGTCTTCGGCTTTTTGTTTCGCCTTGATTATTTCTTCTTCCGCTTTTTTCAGGTAGGAAATATTTCTTGAAATGCTGTGAATATAACGAATTCTTCCCTTTTCATCGTAAATCGGCTTTAAAAATATCGAAAACCATTCGAACGATTGTTTACCGATTAATACTCTCGCCTCAAACCTTGCGATTATTCCGCTCAAGCACTGTTTGAATTCCTTTCTCGCGATTTTACGGTCGTTTTTATAAAAGAAATGTTCGTAATGTTTCCCTACGATTTCGTGATGTTCCAGCCCGGTAAGTTCGACGAACGCCCGGTTACAACCGATAATTTCTCCCGAAGGTTTTATTTTAATAATTGCGTCTATCGCGCTTTCCACAAGCTCTCGATATTTTTCCTCGCTCTCTTTTAATTTTTTCTCCACTTCCTTTCTCGATTCGATTTCTTTCCGCAAAACTTCAATGTTGCGTTTATGTCTGTAAAATATGAAAATAACCACAAGAGCCGTAAAGGCAAGAACGGACAATTTGAACAGCCGCGTATTGTAAAAATATGGAAGCACCGTTATTTTCAGTTTTTGTTTCCCTTTCGCCCAGCGATTGTTATTGTTTGACGCGGAATATAAAAATTCATATTCTCCCGGAGGCAAATTCGTAAATACCACTCGATTATCGTATGAAATTTTACTCCACCTTTTTTGGAAACCTTTCAAAAAATAAACATATCTACTTACCGCGGGATTCGTGTATTCAAGAGCGGCAAGATTTATGATAAACGAATTTTCGTTCGGTTTAAGCGTCAATTCCCGAAGATACGGCGCGGATATTTTGAGCTTTCTCTCGGAATCAACAAGAAAAATATCGGAAATTACCACGTTCGGACGAAAAGAATTTCGCTTGATTGAATCGGGGTAAAAGTAAATCAATCCGTTGCTCGTTCCGAAAATCAATTTTTTATCCTTCGTTACGCAAACGGAATTGGAAGAGAAGCGATTAGAGGGCAAACCGTCGGTCTCGTAAAAATTCATCGCATAATATGAGTTTTTCGAAAACGCGGACAACCCGTATGCCGTGCCGCACCATACTCTTCTGTTAACGCTTGCGATAATGCTTTCAATATAATTATTTGCCAAGCCCGAATTTGCTCTGTTAAAATTGGTAAAAAGCGCTTGCTTTTCGTGAAAAGTAAGTTTGGAAAGACCGTTCAACGTTCCTATCCACAAAGCCCCGTTGTTATCGGCGGCAATGCTCGTTACGTAATCGGTTACAAGACTTCTCGGATTTGCGGCGTCGTGCTGAAAAAGTTGTATTTCCAAAGGCAGGTCGAATTCCAAAACCTTTTCGTTCCTTTTCCAAAAACCAAGTCCGTTCGCCGTACCGACCCATAAATTGCCGTCGTCGTCTTCGAAAAGCGTAGTCAGTTTATCGTATTCTTCGGAAGCAATAACTATGTAACTGTGTATTTTGCCCGTCCGCATGTTGTAATTCAAAATAGAGCCGTCCTCGAAAGCCAGCCAAACCGTTTCCTTTCTCTTTACACCTTTGACGGCGGCAATCAAAGAAGAAGGATTATTTTCGATACATTCGTTCAAGTTCGTAACGGGACGCACGCGTTTCGTTTTCGTATCATATTCGTAAAATTTCAACCACGGATTATAAATGTAAAGTTTGCCTTCGGAATAAAAACCGTGCGTGTACACGTTAAATGAAATTTCGATTTTTCCCAAATCCACTCGCGAATGTTCTGCAATTCCGCCCTTGTTATTGAAAATTAGTTTCCCCACACCTCTGTTCGTTCCGAAATAAACGGTACCGTCCTCGGTTTCCGCAATAAAAGAGTTATCGGCAAGAATCGTATTTAATTTATGAATTCCGCGGTTTTTTAAATTCAGTTTCGCCAAGCCGTTTTCAAGCGTGCCTATCCACAAGTTATGCGTTCTGTCCTCGAAAAGACTTCTGATATGATTATCGGGCAACGAATGTTTGTGAAAAAGTTTTTTCGAAAATCTGTAAAAACCTTTTCTCCCCGCACCGTAAAGAATAATTCCTCCGCCTTGCGTCCCCAGCCAAATTCGCCCCGCATGGTCTTCGAAAATGACAAAAACGGTCGTAAACTCAAGTCCGAAATTCCTTCTCGAAAACATTTGGTGGCGGAATTGCCCTTTTTTTAATTTACCCTCCAATTTTTCGGGATGTTCGATTATGAAAATTCCGTAATCCGTACCTAAATACAATTTATTTTCCCGCGAAACGAAAATCGAATAAACAACGGGAGAAGGCAATCCGTATTTAATCTTGGGTAAAACGAAGCGCTCGAAAATCCCTTTCTCCCGATTTTCCTTTTTCAATCTGAAAAAACCATTATCGGAAGCGAACCAGAGATTTCCGTTCTTATCTTCCGCTACGCCTCTGACGCGCTTGGAAGAAATACTATTAGGATTGTTTTCATCATAAATGTAGTTAATAAAAAAGCCATTTTCCCGATTTTTCTTATCCAATCGGGAAAGTCCGTTCGATTCGGAACAAAACCAAAGCGTTCCGAAGCTGTCTTCGAATATTTGTTGGATACGCCTTCCTGCAAGCGAATTCGGATTATCCGCTTCGGGTTTGTAATGCTTAAAAGTTTCCGTCCTCGGGTCGAACAAGTCGGCTCCTTCGCCCCAAGTGCCGATCCAGATTTTCCCTTGAGAATCGTAAAACAAATTGCCTGCGTCATTAAAACTTAGCGAATTGGTATCGTTCGGGTTTTGTTGAAAAACTTTAAATTTTCTGCCGTCGAAGCGACAAACGCCCTGTTGCGTTCCTATCCATAAAAATCCAAGACTATCCTGCACGACCGAAAAAATCGAATTCGAAGGTAGCCCGTCCTCAATCGTATAATTGGTAAATCCGTATTCATAGACGTCTTGCCCGAATGTAATTGTAGGGGAAAAGAAAAATATTAGCGAAAAGAAAAAAAAGGGGAGTATGTAAAAAATTTTTCTTTTCATAAAATCGTTGAAATTTTTTCGTTAGGTTGATATCTCAAGAATTTGTTAAAGGAATTGTGACGGTAACGCGTGTTCCCTTCGGCGTATTTATCTCCAAATTCATAGAACATGAATTTAATTTACAATAATTAATCGAAACCGTCAAGCCAAGACCGGTACCGTCGAATTTTCGATGGTAACCTTGCTCGCCTTGTTCAAAAGGTCTGAAAATTATTTCTTTTTCCTTCTCCGAAATTCCTTTGCCCGTGTCGGTTACCGCAACGGTTAATTCCGTTTCGTTTCTTTCCATTCTAATTTCCACACTTCCTTCCGAAGTATATTTTATCGCGTTGTTTACGATATTGTCGATAATCAAATCAAGCGCGTCGGGGTCAACTTCAACGAAAATTTCTTTTTCTTTACAAGAAAACTCAAAAGACAAGTTTTTGTTTTCCGCTTTCGGTTTGTACTTTTCGTAAATCAGCGAAACAATTTTCACGACATCGGTTTTTGATTTTTCCGGACTATATTCTCCCGCTTGTAATTCCGACATTCGCAAAATCAAGTCTATCGTCCTGAAAATCCTCTCCGTTGCATTATCCAAGGCGCTTAACGAAAGTTTTTTCGCTTCTTCACCGTATTCATCCGCATTTTTTAATATTTCCGCCGCGTTGACAATCGTAAAAACGGGCGTTCTAATTTCGTGGGAAATTTGTCCCAAAAAGTAAGTTTTTAATTTCCCCGACGCTTCCGCTTTTTCCTTGGCTTTTTCCAATTCGGCTATCATTCGCTTTCGTTCGTCATTCTCTTCTTTTAATTTGCGATATTTAACACGCCGCTTGTAATCGATGAAAAAGAGCAGAAAAATAAATAACACCGTTATGAAAAACTTAAACCAATAAGTTTCCCAAAAATGGGGCTCAATTATAATATGGAGTTTTGTTCTTCCTCTGTTCCAAACGCGGTTATTGTTCGAACCCGCATATTTGAAAACATATTCTCCCGGCGGTAAGTTCATATAAAAAACTTCGTTTTTTCCTTTCGAATATTTCCATTTTTTGTCGTAACCCTGCAATTTAAAATAAAATCCGTTGGCAATCGGATTTGTAAATTCCAATGCGGATAGCCCGATAAAAAATGAAGTTTCATCGGGTTTCAATTCGATTTTTTTCTTGTACGCCACGTTTCCCGATATTTTTCTCTGAGAATTCAGCAATGTGAACTCGGAAACGACTACGGTCGGCTTATACGGATTTCTTTTGAATCGCGCAGGGTGAAAAACCAGAAATCCTTTCCGCGTACCGAACGCAAGGCGTCCGTCGTCGAATTCCTTAAACGCCCCGACAATAAATTTATTGTCGGGAATTCCGTCAACGACGTAATAGTTCCGAAACTTATGCGACATATGATGCAAAAAGGAAAGTCCGTACTCGGTCGAAATCCAAATATTTCCGTCTTGGTCGGAAAGAATACCGCAGACGCCGTTGTTTGCAAGTCCGTCGAACATCGTAAAATTTAAAAATTGCGCTTTACCTTCTTGATTAAACTTCAAGCGCGAAATTCCGTTAATCGTACCCACCCAAATATTTCCCGAAATATCTTCGTTTATTACCTGTACGTAATTGTCCACAAGAGAATTGACGCAACTGTCGGAATGATAAAACATTTCGGTTTCCAACGGCATTTCGAACTCGACGACTTTTTCGTTTCTCTTCCAAAAACCAAGTCCGTGCGTGGTGCCCAACCAAAGATTGCCCGCGCCGTCTTCGAACATCGTCGTAATCGCTTCAAGTTCCTTCGACGTAAGAAGAAAATACTCGTAAATTTTTTCGGTTTCGATAGCGTAACGCAGAATCGTGCCGTTTGTAAGAGCAATCCAAACGCTTTTCTTTTTTTCGTAATCGCTTACAAAAAGCGCTTCTATATCGGAATTCTCACGCTCTATTTTCGAATTCAAATTGCGGGGATATTTTACTTTCGCCGTTTCGGGATTTAACACAACAATCCTTCTTCGCTCGAATACCGCCCATATATTACCGTTGTAATCTTTGGAAATGATATTATAAAATTTTCCTTGCAAAATCGGGACTTTCCCGAATTTCTCCCGATACGGTTTTTCTCCGATAAGCCCTTTGTCGGTCGCAATAATTATTTTTCCCTTGTTATCGACGGCAAAAGAATGTACTTCCCGGTACGGCAACCTCCAATTCCGAAAACCGTTGTTTTTCAAATTAACTTTCTGTATCCCGTTATTCATCGTTCCGAACCAAAGATTATGAGAACGGTCTTCATAGAGATCGGTGATTTGATTATCGGAAAATTTACTTGACAACCTATCTTCGACTTTATAATACCGCACTACCGTATCGCTTTCGACAACGAACAAGCCGTCACCAAGCGTCGCAAGCCATAACTCACCGCGAAAATCCACGTGCATGGCGGAAATCGGCGCCGCAATTTTTTCACCGTGGGGTAAAAGGACATCATTTTCCGTCCATTTCCCGTCGAACGTATCGGGATTTTTTATTCTCAAATACCCGCCGTTTAATCCGACAAGAAGATTATTTTCTTTTGTGACGTAGAGAGAAAAAACCGCGGCATCATGTGAAAACCTTTCGGGGACGGAAAATCTTTCGAAAAATCCCGCGTCGCGATTTTCCTTTTTTAATCTGCAAAATCCGTCGTCCGTAGCGAACCAAAGATTTTTGTTAGAATCTTCCACGACACTGCGAACGCGAAGCGAACTGATGGAACGTTTGTTATTTTTTCTCGGAACATAATTCGTAAAAACGCCTTTTTCACGATTTTTCGGTTCAAGACGCGCAACGCCGTGCATGTGCGAACAAAACCAAAGCGTTCCGAAACTGTCTTCGAAAATCGTCTGAATTCTTCTGCCGTGTAACGCCGAAGGGTTATTTACGTCGGGGAAATAATGAGTGAAATTTTCGGTAATCGGGTCGAAACATTCCGCACCGTTGCCCCACGTACCAATCCAAATTTTCCCTTTCGAATCGTAGAATAAATTTCCCGCATTATTGAAACTTAAAGAATTTTCACTCTTCGGGTCGGTACGGTAAGTTTTGAATTTTATTCCGTCGAATCGCGTAAAACCTTGTCTTGTGCCCGCCCAAATAAAACCCAAACTGTCCTGAATAATCGAAAAAACGGTATTCGAAGGCAAGCCGTTCTCGACGGTGTAGTTCACAAAATACAAATTAATTCTCAGCCTTTCACCGGAATACGCATTTGCGGAGAAGGCAAAGATGAAAATTAAAATTAGAAATCCCAGTATTGTCGTTTTTTCCTTCGGAATATACTTCCCCACTTTTCTTTGAACAAAAAGTAAAAACCACAGTGAATTTTCGAAAATTTTATGCAAAAGGTTAATCCTTTTTCTTATTTTTTATAAAAAAATTTAGGAAAGAAAATGAAAAATATAAAAATCAATTCTCAAAAATTAAACGTCGGAAAAATCGTCTGCGTGGGAAGAAACTACGCCGAACATGCGAAGGAATTGGGAAACGAAATTCCCGAATTCCCTTTGATTTTTCTCAAACCCGCTTCCAATCTGATTTTCAGCGGCGAAAAAATAGTTCACCCCGATTATTCGAACGAAATGCATCATGAAGTCGAACTCGTTTTGCTAATAGGAAAGAAAATTAAAAACGCCGACGAAAGCGCCGCGCTGAACGCGATTGCGGGATATGCCGTCGGATTGGATATGACTTTGCGCGACATTCAATCGGAATTGAAAAAGAAAGGGCATCCGTGGACGCTCGCAAAATGTTTCGACGGCTCGGCCGTGGTTTCGGATTTCGTTTCAAGCGAAAATTACAATTTGAAAGGCAACGAAAAAATTACGCTTTCGGTTAACGACGAAACAAGACAAAATTCGACATTGGATAAAATGATTTTTCCCCCCGTAGAAATCGTGAAATACATTTCAGAAAAAATGACGCTTGAGCCGGGAGATTTGATTTTTACGGGAACGCCGAAAGGAGTGAGCAAAGTCACACGCGGCGATAAAATTTTCGCGGAAATCGAAAATATAGGTAGATTGGAAACGGAAATAATTTAATTTTAAATGTGAATTTTTCAATTTTTCGTATTCTTCACAGGGGAAGGTTCACAAACATCGCAACAAATTTAAGGAGTAAAAAATGATTGAAAAAGTAAGAGAACTTCTCGGGGCGGAAGCCGAAGACCTTTTAACGTACAAAGCGAAGTTTCCCGCCGAACAATTGACTTTGCCGGGACCCGATTTCGTTGACCGCGTTCTTTATCATTCCGACAGAAACGTAAACGTGCTTAAAAATCTTCAATGGATTTTCAACACGGGCAGACTCGCCGGAACGGGCTATTTATCGATACTTCCGGTTGACCAAGGAATCGAACACACGGCGGGAGCGTCGTTTGCGCCCAATCCCGAATACTTCGACCCTGAAAATATCGTGCGTCTTGCAATCGAAGGCGGAACAAACGGCGTGGCTTCAACGCTCGGCGTGCTCGGAATGGTTTCGCGCAAATACGCTCACAAAATTCCGTTTATCGTAAAAATCAATCACAACGAACTTTTGACTTACCCGAACAAATACGACCAAATCATGTTCGCAAGCGTGGAACAAGCGTACGATATGGGCGCGGCGGCGGTCGGCGCCACGATTTATTTCGGTTCGCCCGAAAGCAATCGCCAAATAGTCGAAGTGAGCGAAGCCTTCCAGTACGCGCACGAACTCGGCATGGCGACGGTTCTTTGGTGCTACTTGCGCAATTCCGATTTCAAAGCGGACAAGGATTATCACGTAGCCGCGGACTTAACGGGGCAAGCGAATCACCTCGGCGTTACAATCGAAGCGGATATCGTAAAACAGAAACTGCCCGAAAACAACGGCGGTTTTCTCGCTCTTAAATTCGGAAAAACCAATCCGAAAATGTACGACGAACTGACAAGCGATCATCCCATCGATTTGACACGCTACCAAGTAATCAATTCCTACATGGGAAAAGTCGGTTTGATTAATAGCGGCGGTCCTTCGGGACAAAACGATTTGGCGCAAGCGGTTAAAACCGCGGTCATTAACAAACGCGCCGGCGGTATGGGATTGATTTCGGGACGCAAGGCTTTCCAAAAACCGATGAAGGACGGCGTGGAACTTCTTAACGCCATTCAAGACGTTTATCTCGACAAAGAAATTACAATTGCATAAAACACTTTTTTTATCGTAATTTCAAGCCTCCGCTAACATTTTTGTTGCGGAGGTTTTTTTATTTTATCATAAAAATCGTTAATGTTTTAATTATGAGGAAAAAATGATAAAACCCGCTGAAAGACTTGATTTGATTGAAGAATATTATTTTTCCAAACGCGCGAAAGAAATTGCGAAAGTGCGCGAAAGCGGAAAGAAAATTCTTAACTTTTCAATCGGAAATCCCGACTTGCCGCCCGCGTCGTCCGTCATCGACGCGCTTTACAAATCGGCTCGAAACCCGAACAATCACGGCTATCAACCTTACGCCGGCACACCCGAACTCAAAGAAGCCTTCGCCGAATGGTACGGGAAAACGTTCGGCGTCGAATTAAATCCCGCCACGGAAATACTGCCTTTAATCGGTTCGAAAGAAGGATTGTATCACATTTCGATGGCTTACTTGAATCCCGGCGATACGGCGCTCGTTCCGAACCCCGGTTACGCCGTTTATGCGGTTGCGACGAAACTCGCGGGCGGAACGCCGATTTATTACGATTTGGATGAAAGCGATAATTGGTTGCCCGCCCTTGAAAAAATAGACGAAGAAGCCGCGCGAAACGCTAAAATCATGTGGATAAATTATCCCAACATGCCGACGGGCGCGGTTGCGACAAAAAGCGATTTGCAAAAAATCGTTGACTTTGCGCGCAAATACGATTTACTTTTGTGCAACGATAACCCTTATTCGCTTGTACTTCCGCAACAAGAACCTTTAAGCGTCCTTTCTCTCGACGGCGCAAAGGAAATCGCGGTCGAATTCAATTCGCTCAGTAAATCGCACAATATGGCGGGCTGGCGTATCGGAATGGTCGCCGGACGCAACGAACTGATTGCGCCGATTCTGAAATTTATGAGCAACATTAACACGGGTATTTTCAAACCGATACAAGACGGCGCAATTTACGCCCTACGAAACGTTGACGAAAAATGGCACGAAGAGCGAAACTCGATTTACGCGAAACGCAAAGAGATGATTTTCGAAATTATCGAAATGCTCGGACTTACCGCTAATAAAAAAACAAACGGAATGTTCGTTTGGGCGAAAGTTCCCGAAAAGATAAAAGACGTTGACGAATTTGTTGATAAATTACTTTACGAATTCGGAATAGTGCTTACGCCCGGACGAATTTTCGGTTCGAACGGAAATCGTTTCGTGCGGTTTTCTCTTGGAGTAAAAGAGGAAGAAATCGCGGAAGCCGTTGAAATCATTAGGCGAAACCGCGATAAATTCGCATAGATAATTTGCACAAATTCTTTATTAAAAAGGATGTAATAAAATAGCTTTCAGCGTCGAGCGCACAGCGTTCGGTAAATTGAGGTTGAGGCTAAAATTAAGTTGAGGATAAGAAAGCCGAAACAAATGCAATAATAAATGTAGAGACGCGCTATAGCGCGTCTCTTTTTGTAATGGAACACGGACGACGCTGATTTTATTGGATTTCCGCTGATTAAAAAAATTCGCGTCATTGCAACGACTGAAAATTTCGCGTCATTGCGATCCAGCCGAAGGCGGAGGAAGTAATCTGTCGATTTGTTAGCAAAAGACTATTTGGCACAGAAATATTACGGATTGCTTCGTCGTTTTTTGCTTGCGCAAAAATCTCCTCGCAACGACTGTGTTTGTTTGGGTTTGGAGACGGCGCGTCCTCGCAAGGACTGAAAAATTCAACATTTTTTCAATCCCGCCTTGGCTGGACAACCATTCATTCAATCAATCAATCATTCATAATTTAACATTCATAATTCATAA
>Ga0256914_1000855_pt1 | contig 29395 bp, 26 predicted proteins | sample HulkmetaG_FD_191571 | JGI IMG/M metagenome (GOLD analysis project Ga0256914, IMG submission 191571) | Hydrothermal chimney microbial communities from Main Endeavour vent field at the Juan de Fuca Ridge, Pacific Ocean - Hulk | ecosystem: Environmental > Aquatic > Marine > Hydrothermal vents ... | reverse complement strand
CCTTATTGCATTGATTCGGTAACGGACCTTTGCAGCGCTATCCAGCTACCGTGTGTGCGGCCAGGTTTTGCCCGGATCCCTGTTTTTCGGCCATGGAAATCCAGACCGGATCCTTGATCCCGCATTGCGGCTCGTAGCCACTTACAGTTTGGCGTAACAACCCAAGGAGAGCGGGCACATCCCGCTGCTGGCACGCCAGCTCAAGCCGTTCCAGCGTCACTACCAGCTGGGACCATGGAACCATCACTTCATGTGCCCGCAGGATGCGCGGATGTTGGGTAGCGCTGACCTTGCAGCCTATGAGCAGCTCCTCATACAGCTTTTCCCCCGGTCGCAGGCCGGTAATCTGGATCTCGATATCTCCATCCGGATTATTATCATCACGGAGTGTCATGCCACTGAGAGCAATCATCCTGCGCGCAAGATCGTAGATACGAACCGGCTCACCCATATCCAGTACGAAGACATCGCCCCCTTCCGCCATGGAGCCAGCCTGAATCACCAGCTGCGCCGCTTCCGGTATGGTCATGAAGTAGCGAATCACCTCCCGATGGGTTACGGTCACCGGCCCCCCAGCCCGTATCTGTTCGCGAAACAAAGGGACCACTGATCCAGAGGAGCCCAGCACATTGCCAAATCGAACTATACCGAAACGCGTGGTCCGATACCCGGCGGCCAACTCCCGCATAACCGTTTCATGTTGATTGAGCCCTTGCAACACCAGCTCTGCCATCCGCTTGCTCGCACCCATGACGTTGGTTGGTCGTACCGCCTTATCTGTCGATACAAGAACAAAGGTGCCAACCTTCGCAGCCAATGCCGCCTGCGCAGTGTAAAACGTGCCGAATACGTTATTGAAAACACCTGCCGACGGATTCTGCTCAACCAAAGGAACATGCTTGTAAGCGGCCGCGTGGTAGACTGTGTCGATCTCAAAGGCATCGAAAACCCTCTTCAATGCTGTTTGGTCGACAACACTGCCGAGAACCGGAACGATCTCCACTCCAGACACCACACTGCGACCACATGTGGGGCGGAAACCTCGCAGCTCCCGCTCGATCTGGTAGAGAGAGAATTCAGATGATTCATAGAGGATGAGACGGCGGGGACCCAGCATGAATATCTGCCTGGCCAACTCGGAACCGATGGAACCCCCTGCCCCCGTTATCATCACAGTTTTCCCGTCAACACAGGCCTGCATCAACGCATCATCGGGTGCCACTGGCTCACGTCCCAAAAGGTCCTCGATGTCCACATCCCGCAGCTGTTCCACAGTGGCCCGTTCCCAAACCAACTCATGAAGAGAAGGAACGGTCTTCACTGCTACCGGATAGCGCTCAAGCAGGGCTAATACCTCTTTTCGCCGGAGCATCGATGCGGAAGGGATAGCCAACAGCACCTGGGACACGTCGTAGCGTCGAATCAAGCGCCTCAGGCTGCTACGGGGATAGACCTTCAGCCCCAGCAGCTCTTTGCCCTGGAAGCTTCGTTTATCATCAATGAATGCTACCGGCTCTGTTTCCCAACCGGCCTGCAATGCCTGAACCAGCTCGGCCCCTGCGCTTCCAGCTCCAAAGACAATTACCCGAACCGGGGATTGGCGATTCCTCAGCGCTCTTTTCAAGGAGCTTTGCACGATGAAGCGGCTGCCGACAACCATTACCAAGCTGATCAGCCAGTAAATAAGGAATACCGAGTATGGAGGTGTAGCGTCACTAACCAGAGAAACCACCCCAGTGAGCAACATCGCCTGTATGCTGACCGCCTTCGCAACCTCCCCAAAGGCCTTGCTGCCGGCATAGCGAAGCATGGTGCGATACAGACCAAAATAGCTGAAAACAGGAATGGCCAGCACTGCGGAGACGGGAAACATCCACCATTGCCCGGACAGTCCTTCCGACCACCAAGAACCCGCATGCAAAGCAAATGAGAGCAACAATGCCAACGGCAGAACGGCGGCATCCAGCAGTGGCATCACCAACCGGTTATCACAACGCAACAGCTTGTTATATAGGTCATTCATTTCTACGCTATTGCCCGATACAGAGTGTAAGGAACCGACCGGAAAATCAGCTTAAACCGGCATGAATACAGGGATAACCCAACAAGCGAAGCTGGTAATACAAGGACCCAACAAAGGTTAGACTCAGTCCGATATTTTACAAACGGCCACGATTTCATCGCCCCCCTGGCATCCTTGTTGTTTTATTGGTATATTCAGTCAAAATATTCGAATGACTTTATCCTCAAGCACACCCCTTATTCTAGGAAGCCCGGCAGGGGTTGCAACGAATATGTGTTATTTTTTTGTTTCAATACTTTTTGGTTGACTCTCTCCTGGGAAACGGCTGAAAAAAAAACAATAAACGAAACCAAGAATAAAGATTCTGAACCTTCGCACCCGCCCGATTCGCCAATGGCCCATCAGATCCGATCATGACAACAATATCGATCATTGACATCAAGCAGAACGAACTGGAAGCAAAGGCTGTCTGGAATGAAATTTTCAGTCAGGACAAACACGCGTCGGCCTTCTTGAGCTGGGAATGGATCAGCAGCTGGAAAAATTACTTTTCCGACAATAGAGAGCTCCAGCTCGTATATATCACAGATGTAAACAACCTCCCGGTCGCCGCACTTCCTATCATGATCGAGCCGGTCAGACTTTCTGGTATTTCCCTTACGAAGCGGATTCAGTTATTGGGCGCCGACAGTCTCGCCTGTTCCGAGCACCTTGGTTTCTTGATCAAGGAAGGCACCGATATTGATTTGTTGCATCAACTACTGACCCATTTGTGGCAAAACCATGGAAACAAGAAGTACCTGCTCTTTTCCGAACTCGATATCGATTCCCGTGAGAAAGAGATTGTCGCCCATTGGTCACACAATATGGCCATCAGGCAGGAGACAAAAAGCCGTGGGGGATGCTGGCAAGTTGAGCTCCCCGATACGTGGGACAGCTTTCTCGCCAAGTTGAGCAGCAATTTCCGTCAGCAGATTCGCCGCAGTCTGCGAAAGATTGCACAATCCTCCTCCTTCTCCATCCGGCAGATCAGTGAATCAAAAGAGGTTGAATCCGTTACCTATAAGCTGATGGAACTCAATCAAAGCCGCATGGCTGGAAAGGGGGTGAATTCCTGCTTCAACACCCAGGCAATGCGTGATTTCTTTGTTGAGATGAGCGTGGGGATGGTTGCGTCGAAAAAGGCTTGGCTGGATGCCTTGTTTGCAGACGGAGAGATAGTGGCCGCCAGCCTGCATCTGGTGGACAATACCACCGTGGCCTACTACCAGGGAGGATTCGATGAACAATTTGCAAAACAGAAACCCATGGTGGTCCTGTTTGCCACCGCCATCCAACGGGCCATCGAACAAAACAAGATCATCTACGACTTCCTGGGCGGAAACGAGTCTTACAAGCAGCGCTGGGGAGCAACCCTGAAGCCCTATACTAGCCTTTCGCTTCTCCCATCCAGTACAGGGCAGCAGATGCTGATACAACTATTTGAACTTTATCACCGGGCAAAAGCGGCCAAGGCGTACTATTTTCCGTGAGACATTGAGGGAAACCTGATTACATTACAATCATTCCCCTCAATTCCCAATCCGGCAACCTGCTCTACCTGGCACCAACAACCCCTGTTTTGGAAAATGGTGCATCCACCGCCTTCAGCAAGGGGTGATCTGCGGCCAACTTCATGTCGCCCTTGAGTCGGTAATTCATTCCCTCACCCTGCATCAACATCTGATAAAGGGAACCACCCATCTCGAGAAAATTCAGCTCTACAGGAATAGTCAGGTTGCTGCGTCCTTTTCCTTGTAAAGACAGCTTCTTGTCAAGCATACTCTTCGCCCATGGTTTGCCGTTGATGGAAAGCACATAGGCAAGCTGGTTGATATCGAGTCCGAACGAGTTGGGATTGTTGATGCTGGCACCGATGACCACACTGGCACCGCTCAGAGTGAGTTTTTTTATATCGATACCGGTCAGCGAGATGTCGGGTATCTTGGGCACCGGAAAGCTGCCTTTCTGACTGGCAGGAAACTTCTTCACCCCGACCACCGGGAGATCCACCAAAGCAGCGGTTTTTAATTCATAGTCCAGATTTTCCTTCTTCAATCCGCCGGAAATCAGCCGCGAAAGATCGGAAAATTTCAGGGAGACCGGCACCGTTACCCGGCTATCACCCCGCGCCTTGATGCGAACCCTATTCCGCTTCTCGCCCGCCATCAGCTGCTTGCCATCCAGCATCAAGGCATAATCGAAGCCGGCCAGATTGAGCGGGACGGGATTGGGATTCTTCACATCGAGGGTAAACTGCAAGGTCAGCCCCTCAGGCGACAACCGGGAGATCCCGACTCCCGCAACGGAGACCGTCGGATCCTTGATGCCTGCTGCCTGCTTGACCGCATCTATGGAGGCACAACCCGCCCCAAGAACAAACAACAGCGGAAGCAATCCCTTTACAAACAAAAATCCTATTTTCGACATAATCTCGTTTCCCTGATGAAAGACCGATGATCCTGTGGGATGGCTTTTGCCCCGATTCAACTCCAGCTGAGCACTCCACCAGTTTGGTACTCGGTGACCCGCGTTTCGAAGAAGTTCTTCTCCTTACGCAGATTGGCCTGCTCATCCAACCATGGCAAGGCATTGCGAGCACCGGGGAACGGCTCCTCCAACCCCAACTGGCGCGCCCTGCGGTTAGCAGTGTGACGGAACTGCTCAACGTGATTCTCGGCACTGTAACCGATGATGGGGCGCGGGAGGATATAGCGAGCATAGTCACTCTCTGCCGCCTCCGCCTCATCCCACATCTCGCGAATTGCCCCGGGATCAAGGTTGATCCGATTTTCGGCGAAGATCTGTTTCACTACACGGATACCAAAGGCGCAGTGCAACACCTCATCGCGCATGATGTATTGCAGTTGCTCGGCGGTCCCCTTCATCAACCCCTGGCGCTGCAGCGCAAAGATGGGACTAAAGCCATTGTAGAACCAACACCCCTCAAAAACTGCGGCAAAAAACATGTAGGACATGACGAAATTGGTCAGCTCATCCTGATCGTTCAGATCGATATCTGCTCGCAGGATGGAATGCAAGCGGCGGTTCGTGATCTGGATCTTGCGGTTGATCTCTGGAACCACCCGGTAGCGGTTGTAGATCTCACCTTGGTCGAGACCGATGGTCTCGATGCAGTGCTGATAGGTCCAAGTATGCAACGCCTCTTCATAGACCTGCCGAGCTTGATAGATTTGCAGCTCTGGGGCAGTCATCTTTTCCATCACCGCCAAGCCGATATTACGCATCGCCAGCACATCGGAAGTAGTGAGATAAGCCAGCACGTTTTCGTAGACGTGGCGCTGCTCCGGCGTCAGCCGGTGCTGATAATCCTGGACATCCTGAGTCATGTTGATGTCCACTGGTGTCCAGTGATTTTTGTTGGCATTGAGAAAAAACTCCCATGCCCAAGGATACTTGAACGGTGCCAGCTGGTTGATGTCTGTCAGACCGTTAACCACCCGCTTGTCGTCAGCATGCACCGGCTCCATAGACGGAGCCGGTTCAGAGATCTCCCGTTCCTCTTCAAGAGAGGATTTCGACTCTTCCTCACGCAGCGTCTCGAGCACCTGCTCCACCACCGCCGGCTCGTTCGGAACCGATGCCTTTTGCTGTTCTTTCACCGCAGATTCAAGCCCCAACGGATCATCCCAATTCAACATCACATGCTCCCCCATAGAATCCGATTTACCATATCTTCATGACTCACTGGCATGCCTCACAATCCGGATCGAGAATCGAACAAGCTTTTGGAGCATCCTCCAATCCGGCTCCCATCCCTCCAGCCACAGCGTCACCCTCTACCGGTTCCACAACAGTGTTTTTCTCCATGTGGGTGGCTCCCATGGAGCGTAGATAGTAGGTGGTCTTCAGCCCCCGAACCCAAGCCAGCTTGTAGAGGTTATCCAATTTGGTACCGCTTGGTTCGGCCATATAAAGATTAAGCGACTGGGCCTGGTCCAACCACTTCTGGCGTCGCGAGGCAGCCTCCACCAGCCAGCGGGGATCGATCTCAAACGCCGTGGTATAGATCTGTTTCAGTTCGTCGGGTACCCGGTCGATGGGTTGTACGCTACCATCGTAGTACTTCAGATCATTAACCATCACCTCATCCCACAGCCCCCGAGCCTTCAGATCCCGCACCAGATAAGGATTGACCACTACGAACTCCCCCGACAGGTTGGATTTGACGAACAGGTTCTGATAGGTGGGTTCGATGGACTGGCTCACGCCACAGATGTTGGAGATAGTAGCGGTGGGGGCGATGGCCATGGTATTGGAATTACGCATCCCGATACTCTTCACCCTTTCACGCAGGGATTCCCAATCCAGGGTGGTGGAGCGATCCTGCTGCAGGAACCCCCCTCGACCTTGCTCCAGAAGATCGATGGAATCGATAGGCAGGATCCCCTTGCTCCACAAGGAGCCGGCATAGGTAGAGTAGGTACCACGCTCCGCCGCTAGCTCACAGGAGGCGCTGATAGCATAGTAACTCACTGCCTCCATGGAGCGATCCGCAAACTCCACCGCTTCTTCGGAGGCATATGGGATACCCAGCTTATAGAGTGCATCCTGGAATCCCATAATCCCCAGCCCCACCGGACGATGACGGAGATTGGCGCGCCTAGCCTGGGGAACGCTGTAATAGTTGTATTCGATGACGTTGTCCAGCATCCGCATGGCGGTACGGATGGTCCGCTCCAACTTGGCAGTATCGATCCCCCCTTTTTCATCCACATGCCGGACCAGATTGACCGAGCCCAGATTGCAGACAGCAATCTCCTCATCCGAAGTGTTCAGGGTAATCTCGGTACAGAGGTTGGAACTGTGCACCACACCCACATGCTGTTGCGGAGAACGCAGGTTGCAGGGGTCTTTGAAGGTAATCCAGGGGTGTCCCGTTTCGAACAGCATTCCCAGCATCTTCCGCCATAGCTCCACCGCCTTGACCACTTTGAAGTTGGCAATCTCCCCGTGGACAGCCTTCTCCTCGTAATAGCGATAGCGTTCTTCAAAGGCCAGCCCTACTAGATCATGCAGATCCGGTACCTCGTCGGGGGAGAAAAGGGTCCACTCCCCCTCCTCTGCCACTCGCTTCATGAACAGGTCAGGAATCCAGCTGGCAGTATTCATATCGTGGGTGCGGCGGCGCTCGTCGCCAGTATTCTTGCGCAACTCCAGAAACTCCTCGATATCGATATGCCAGCACTCCAGATAAGCACACACCGCTCCCTTGCGCTTGCCTCCCTGATTGACTGCCACTGCGGTATCGTTGGCCACCTTGAGGAAAGGCACTACCCCTTGGGATTTGCCGTTGGTTCCTTTAATCCGTGCACCAAGTCCCCGTACCCGGGTCCAGTCATTACCCAGTCCGCCAGCATATTTGGAAAGCAGCGCATTGTCGCGGATGGCACTATAAATCCCCTCCAGGTTATCCGGCACAGTGGTGAGATAGCAGGAGGAAAGTTGGGGACGCATGGTGCCGCTATTGAAAAGGGTGGGCGTCGAACTCATGAAATCGAACGAAGAGAGTAGATTGTAGAACTCAATGGCCCGCTCCTCTCGCTCGATCTCATTGATGGCAAGCCCCATGGCTACCCGCATGAAGAAGGCCTGTGGCAATTCAAAACGTCGCTCGTTACTGTGGATGAAATAACGGTCGTAGAGTGTCTGCAACCCAAGATAGGTGAAGTTGTGATCCCGCTCCGGCTTGAGAGCTGCTCCCAAACGCTGCAGATCGAAACGGGTCAACTCACCATCCAGCAGCTCCAGCTCCGCTCCTTTGCGGATATAGCTGGTGAAGTATTCCCCATAGCGCTGGGCCATCTCCTCTTGAGTGGCAGTGACCGGCCTTCCCTCAAGGAAACTGAGCGCCTCCCGACGTAAACTATCCAGCAGCAGCCTCGCTGCTACATAACTGTAATCGGGGTCCTTCTCGATATAACCCCGGGCCGTCATCACCGTTACAGTGGCAATCTCTTTCTCCAGCATACCATCGTAGAGATTGCGCAGGGTATCCCGGACAAGCAACGCCCGATCCACGTTCTCCAGGCCTTCACACGCCTCCGCTACCAATCGCTCAAGACGTCCCTTGTCCAGCGGCTGGCTAGTGCCATCTTCCAGTACTACATGAAGAACAGGCCCCTGTTCCGCTTTGCGGCCCTTGCCCTTCTTCGCAGCCTCCGCGGCCATTCGCTCCCGTGCCCGTTCTTCCCGGTAGAGCACGTAGGCACGCGCCACCTTGTGATGCCCGCCACGCATCAGAGCGAGCTCCACCTGATCCTGGATATCCTCGATATGGACCGTTCCCCCTCCGGGCAACCGCCGGGTCAGACTACCAATTACCTGTTTGGTGAGCTCCTCCACCGTCTCATGGATCCGCTTGCTGGCCGCGGCGCTCCCACCTTCCACCGCCAGAAACGCCTTGGTAATGGCGACAGAGATCTTGCTGCCGTCAAAAGCGGTGATCTTGCCATTGCGACGGATCACACGATAACCGCCCGGCGTGATCAGGGCGGCATTTTCCGCCAAATCGCCCTGCTGCTGAACCGATACGCCAGCTTCCGGAGCCTCATTCTCAATGGTGGATGTTTCGTTGTACATCAGGCTTGTGCTCCCCTTTTATAAGCTCATTGCGAAAAGCGCCACATTCCCTGCATTTGTAGCGGAAGCAGCGGTGTCATAAAACGATAGACAGATGACTCCCCCAAGCGTGGGTGGAGAAGACGCCCCCTTTGAACAAAGGGACGAACACTCAAGGATTTAACGTTTACTTCTTAACCAAAAAATTGAGAAGATCGACTATCCAGCACAATATATAGTGGATGTTTACCTAATGAAATGCAATATAATGTGTTTAAGCCGGCAGATCAAGATCTATTAAAACCGCTATCTCCCGGCTGTTGTTTCTCTTCCACAGCGCGGATACCGCGCAGGGTTTGGAATGATACAGAACGCGCCACGTCGAGAAAGGATTTCAGATAGGAAGCCTTCCCCACATCGCAGGAGAAAGCACAATGGAGCGTCCCCCACATCCCCGACCTGCCCAGCGGTCGGGAGGAGACATATCCCCGAGCGAGATGCTCGGACACCGCCCAATCCGGCAACGCAGCCACTCCTCGCCGGCTGGCCACCAGCTGCAGGATAATCAGCGTGAGCTCCGCAGTACGCCGCTCTGCCGGCATCACCCCGGCAGGCTCCAGGAAGTGGCGATAAACATCGAGCCGTCGGGTGGGAACAGGATAGGTAATCAACGTCTCGTCTCGTAGATCAGCAGGTTCGATCCATGCCTTTTTGACGAGCGGATGCTCATTGGCCATCACCAGCACCCCCTGGAAACGAAACAGTGGATGATAAACAATACCGGGCAGGGGTTGCGGATCAGAGGTAATCACCAAATCCAGATCACCACGCACCAGTGCCGGTAACGGCTCGAAGCTGTAGGCCAGGGTGACATCCATCTCTACCTCCGGCCAGCGAGGACGATAGGTATCCATCGCTGGCATCAGCCACTCAAAACAACTATGACATTCGATGGCGATGTGCAGCCGCCCGCTCTCCCCTTTTGCCATTCGCCTCAGTTCGGCTTCGGCGCTATCCACCTCCGGCATCACACGCTCCGCCAGCCGCAACAGACGCTCCCCTGCTGATGTAAAGCGTAGCGGCTTTCCCTTGCGATGGTAGAGTTTCAGGCCCAATCGCTGTTCCAACTCCTTCAGTTGATGGGAAAGTGCCGACTGGGTCACATGGAGCCGCTCTGCAGCCTTCGCCAATGTTCCAAGTTCACGCAGTGCCAATAGAGTCTGAAGGTGCCGAATCTCTATAATCATGAATTTTTCTAATTAAAACTATGAAAATTATGAAATTGATTCAATCATAGATTGATAGCACACTTGTCGCAACCGGTATTGATAATCAAACAAGGAAACAGTGATATGACCAAGACGCACAATCTGGGGTTTCCCCGTATCGGTCTGCGACGGGAGCTGAAGCAGGCGGTCGAGGCCTACTGGCGAGGTGAGATCGACCGCGTTCAGCTGGAGCAAATTGGCAAGGAACTACGCCAACGCCACTGGCAGCTCCAGGCAGAAACCGGACTGAACTGGGTCCCGGTAGGAGATTTTTCCTGGTATGACCAGATCCTGGATCTCTCCGCCATGCTGGGTGTGATACCGCCACGCTTCGGTTGGGAAGAAGGGGAGGAGGTGGACCTGGACCTCATCTTTCGCATGGCACGTGGTCGAGCACCCAGTGGCACGCCCGCCGCTGCCTGCGAGATGACCAAGTGGTTCGATACCAACTATCATTATCTGGTACCCGAGTTCCAGCCGGAACAGGTTTTCTCCCTTTCAAGCAGCAAATTGTTTGACGAGGTCGCTGAGGCACAGGCGTTGGGTCATGCGGTCAAACCGGTCATTCCAGGCCCGCTCACCTATCTCTGGCTAGGAAAGACCAAGGGAGAGACGTTCGACAAACTGATACTGCTGGAAAGACTGCTTCCTGTCTATGGCGAGATTCTGCAACGATTGAAAAAACAGGGGATAGAGTGGGTTCAGATCGACGAGCCGATCCTGGTACTGGATCTGCCGCAGCAATGGAAAAACGCCTTCGAGGCCGCGTACAACCGGCTTCAGACGCCAGGACTCAGGCTGTTGCTCACCACCTATTTCGGTGCGCTGGGAGACAATTTGGCAACCGCCGCCAGATTACCGGTGGCAGGGCTCCACATCGACATGGTGCGGGCACCGGAACAGTTGGAGATAATCGTTGATCAGCTGCCCGCCTACAAGATACTCTCGCTGGGCATTATCGACGGGCGCAACATCTGGCGAACCGATCTGGACCGGGCGCTGGCGACTTTGGAGGGCGCCTACCATCGGCTGGGCGAAAGACTCTGGATTGCTCCTTCCTGTTCCCTGCTCCATGTGCCGGTAGATCTGCAACAGGAAGACGGGTTGGATGAAGAGCTAAAGAGCTGGCTCGCCTTTGCCACCCAGAAACTGGACGAACTGGTCACTTTGCAACGGGCGCTCTTTTCCAGGGACGACCCGGAAGTGAAAGCCAGACTGGCCGATGCCCGGAAGGCATATCATAACCGTCGTAACTCTCCGCGAATCCATTCACCTGCTGTGCAACGGCGACTGGGAGAAGTCACAGAGGCCATGACACGCCGTGATCTTCCTTACCCCGAGCGTGCCCCTTTGCAGCGGAAATGGCTGAAGCTCCCTCTTTTTCCTACTACTACCATTGGTTCCTTTCCCCAGACCCAGGAGATCCGTCGTACCCGCAAGGCCTTTCGCAACGGAACCCTGGACGAACGGGAATACACCACGCGCATGCAGGCGGAGATCGCTCTGGTGATAGAAAAGCAGGAGCAGCTGGGCCTAGATGTTTTGGTCCACGGAGAACCAGAACGCAATGACATGGTAGAGTACTTCGGTGAACTGCTGGAAGGTTTCGCTTTTACTCGGCACGGCTGGGTACAGTCCTACGGTTCACGCTGTGTCAAGCCCCCCATCATATTCGGTGACGTCAGCCGTCCCGGCCCTATGACTGTGGAATGGATCCGCCACGCCCAGTCACTCACCGGAAAGCCGGTGAAAGGAATGCTCACCGGCCCCGTCACCATCCTCAACTGGTCCTTCGTACGCGACGACCAACCCCGTAGCGTCACCTGCACCCAGCTCGCCCTGGCCATCCGTGACGAGGTGGAGGATCTGGAGCAGGCGGGCATCAAGGTGATCCAGATCGACGAGGCTGCTCTGCGGGAAGGACTCCCCCTGCGCAAGGACGAGTGGCAGGACTATCTGGGATGGGCGGTTGAATCCTTCCGTCTCGCTGCATCCGGAGTGGCAAACGATACCCAGATCCACACCCACATGTGCTATTCAGAATTCAATGACATCATCGAATCCATCGCGGCCATGGACGCCGATGTCATCACCATCGAAACCTCACGCTCCGACATGGAGCTGCTAGATGTCTTTGAGAAGTTCGACTATCCGAACGAGATCGGTCCTGGAGTCTATGACATTCACTCCCCAAATGTCCCCTCCGTAGAGGAGATTATGGGGCTGATGACTGAAGCCGCTCGGCGCATTCCTCCCGAACGGCTCTGGGTCAATCCCGATTGTGGACTCAAGACCCGCGGCTGGCCCGAGGTGGAAAAGGCATTGATCAACATGGTAAAAGCTGCCCGACGACTGCGGAAACGCGCCACCAGACTCAAACAGACCGCCTGATATGAAATGAAAGAAGGGGGATTTTTCCCCCTTCTTTTATACCGCCCGGAACCTTTTGGTTACAGACCAGGCGGCGATTGGCCCGTTCCCGTTACAGAGCGAAGCCGTCGTTCAAAAATGATAATAGACCGCGGCGAAGGGCCCGCTCACAGTGAAGTCTAGTTCCACATTATCCACATCCTTCAGCACTATCGCTTGACGCCGCAATCCCAGCAGCGCCCCCAGTCCCAGATCGCTCTCGTACCCCACTGTGGCGGTGATGTCGGTTACGCTATTATCCCCAACCGAGAGCAGTGCCCCCTCCACGCCAGCAAAGAAATTGGTGAAAGGGAATTCAAACACAGCGTTGGCATAGAGCATCGGAATGGTGGCAGAAAAACTTTCCTTGGTGCGTTGTCCATGACCACTAACCTCCACACTGCCATCGATGTTCTTGAAGTTGAGCCCCAGATCCACGTTCACCCAGTTATCCAGTACCTCGTAATAGAGGATGGCATCCATCTGATCCAGCTCGATGCGGGTGTCGATTCCCGGCACGTTGGCCTGAACCGAGCCGAAATCAGCTTTCAACTGACCATTCTTCCCTTCCAGCGTCAACGGGGTCCTGGAGAGCTTGACGTTGGGTAACAACGGAACAGGATGTTCCACCAGCGCCCAAAGAACAGTCTCCTGGGAATCCTTCAGATTCAAATCGTCACTAAAGTCGTTCTTACCCAGATTCTGGTACTCCACATCGCCGCTGGGATCGGGATTCCAATAAGCAGCACCCACAGCGAAACCGATGAAATCAGCCGAAGCAGTAAAGGGCAGCAGCGCAATGGCCGCAACGGAAGCGAGTTTTTTCATCATGGATTCCTTATCAACTAACGGTTCGAGTGCGAGCATAGAACAATCGGCCCTTCGAATCCAGCTTCATCATCACATCAAGGAGCGAGTCCAGTAATCCACTGCGATTCCCACGAAGATCGCCAGCCCAAACCAGTTATTGTTCAGAAATGCCTGGAAGCAGCGCTTGGGCTCCCGATCCTTGATCAATTCCTGCTGATACAGGGCCAACCCGATAGCAACCGTCACCCCCATATAATAAAAGGCGCCCATGGGTACCAACGCCCCGGCCAGGAACAGAGCCAAAAAAACCATCGCCTGGATAATGCCTATGATGATCACATCCACGTCGCCAAAGAGAATGGCTGTCGATTTCACACCGATCTTCAGATCATCCTCCCGATCTACCATTCCGTACATTGTGTCATAGGCGGTAGTCCATAGCACGTTGGCAATGAACAATAGCCAAGTGATGCGGTTAACCTCTCCAGTCTGGGCAGTAAAGGCCATGGGAATCGCCATGCTGAAGGCGGTTCCCAGTACGACCTGGGGAAGATAGGTATGGCGTTTGGCAAACGGATAAAGCGCCGCCAATGCCACCGCCACGAAAGAGAGCAAGATGGTCTGCCAGTTGAGTAACAGTACGAGACCAAAGGCGACAAGGCAAAGCACGGCAAACAGTTTGAGCGCCTCCTCAGGAGCTACCCGTCCCGCCGCGATGGGTCGATCCTTGGTGCGCCGCACGTGAGGATCAAAGTGGCGATCGGCATAATCATTGATGACGCAACCCGCCGAACGCATCACGATCACTCCCAGAACCAACACTATAACCACCTTGGGATCCGGTCTCCCCTCTCCGGCAATCCACACTGCCCACAATGTAGGCCAGAGCAACAACAGAATGCCAATGGGGCGATCCAGACGCATCAACAGCGCGTATTGACGCAGTCGATCTTTCACGACATCGGCCGAAATATCCATCTATCTCCCTTTCCCGGGGCATTTACCGATGGCCGGAAGAAAGATCTCACTGACCAGTAACGGCCGGCCGGAAAGGCGAAATACCGAACGGCGTCCCCACAACACCGGTGGTCTTTCAGAGAGCGCTTTACTGGCCAACCGATGCAACCTCATGGATGGCTCCAGTCTGGCAACCTGTACCTCGCTGCGCTGCATAGAAGGATCGGCAAATAGTACCGCTCCCAGCGGCCGGGTGCCCAGATGAACAAACCGCCGTCTCCTGCCGCTAAGGGTGGAACGAGGGATCACCGTACGTGCATAGACCCAAGGGATCCCGTTGCAAAGAAGCTGCACTTGGCGCACCAAGGCATGCCGCTTGGGGCGGATTCCCAGTAACCGCGCTTCATCGGGTAGCGGAGTCTCCCATCCCTGGCTCAGCAGGCGGACCTGGAAATCACCACCGCTGGCCTGCTGCAACAGGCGTGTCAACGAGCCAGGAGCTAGCAACCAGCGCTCGATCTCCAAGGGCATGCTTCCCGGATGCAGCTGATGTATCGAACGCCACTTTGCCACCTGTGTTATTCGCATAAAACCATTTTCTGATGAGAAAACCCTTTGAACCGATCAAGCATAGCTCAAACCCCGCCGTACTGGCTACGGTCCCCTATCCAGCGCGCCACCAACGGTGCCACTCGCTGGGGATAGCGGGCAAGGATCTGCGCCGCCGCCCGTGCCACTTCGATCAGCAGTCCCTGGTCCCGCTGCAAGTCGGCAATACGGAACTGCATCAAACCGGTCTGACGGGTTCCCAGAAGCTCCCCTGGCCCTCGCAGCTCCAGATCCCGTTGGGCGATGACAAAGCCGTCGCTGCTCTCCCGAAGCACCGCCAACCGCCGGTGTGCCGCCTCGCTCAGCACCCCATGATACATCAAGACACAACTGCTCTCCCTGCTACCACGCCCCACTCGTCCCCGTAGCTGGTGGAGCTGGGCCAATCCCAATCGCTCGGGATTCTCGATGATCATCAGGCTGGCGTTGGGAACATCAACCCCTACCTCGATCACCGTCGTAGCCACCAGCAAGTCGATCTCGCCTTCCTTGAAAGCACGCATCACTGGCTCCCGCTCCTGAGGCCGCATCCGCCCGTGAATCAACCCCACCGCGATCTCTGGGAGCCTCTCAGCCAGCAACGCCGCCGTATCCTCCGCCGCTTGTGCTGCCAGCACCTCCGACTCCTCGATCAGGGTACAGACCCAATAAGCCTGGCGCCCCTCCCGGCAAGCCTTGCCTACCCGCTCAATCACCTCCTCCCGACGGCTGTCGGGCACTGCCACGGTGGTCACCGGGGTACGGCCCGGGGGGAGTTCATCGATTACCGAGACATCCAGATCGGCGTAAGCAGTCATGGCCAGCGTACGAGGAATGGGGGTAGCAGTCATGATCAGCTGGTGAGGATAACCACCGTCATGGTGACCCTTATCCCGCAAGGCGAGACGCTGATGGACCCCGAAACGATGCTGTTCATCGATGATCACCAGCCCCAAGCAATGAAATACCACCTCTTCCTGAAACAGGGCGTGGGTTCCCACTGCCAGCTGGATGCTACCGTCGGCCAGACGTACCAGCACCTCTTTCTTTTCCGCCGCTTTCAATTGGCCCGAGAGCCATGCCACCTCAATACCCAGCGGCGCCAGCCACTGCCGGAAATTGAGATGATGCTGCTCCGCCAGCAGCTCAGTGGGAGCCATGACAACCGCCTGCAGTCCGCATTCTAGCGCCTGCAAGGCCGCCAAGGCTGCCACCACCGTCTTTCCGGACCCCACATCCCCCTGCACCAGACGTTGCATTGGGCGGGGTTGCGCCAGATCCTGGCGGATCTCCTCCCATACCCGCTGCTGCGCCGAAGTGAGAGAAAAAGGCAGCCGGGAGAGGAAGGCTTGGCTCAACTTTCCTGCTCCCTGCAATCGAGGCGCCGCGTGGCGTTGCATGGTATCGCGCAGTTTGCGCAGACTCAAATGATGTGCCAATAACTCCTCGAAGGCCAGCCGCCGCCTCGCCGGATGCTCCCCTTCCTCAAGACGCTCCAGGGATGTTTCGGGTGGAGGACGGTGGAGAAACCACAGTGCCTCTTGCAACGAGAGGAGCTGGAACTCCTCCCGCATCTCACCAGGCAGCCACTCTTGGATATCACCATTTTCCAAGAGAGAAAGTGCCTGCACCATCAGTGAACGTAACGCCTGCTGATGCACCCCTTCGGTAGTGCGGTAGATGGGAGTCAGATAGGGCTCGACTGGCAGCGGCTCATCCGTCCTTTCCAGCAAGCGATACTCCGGATGTACCATCTCCGGGAGACTGCCGCCTTCCCGCACCTCCCCGAAACAACACAACCGCTTTCCTCTAACCAGAGCAGCCTTCTGCGCGGCACTAAAATGGAAGAAGCGTAGCAAAAGGAAACCAGAACCATCGCTGATACAGCAGAGTAGCATACGCCGTCGGCCAAACCGAAGTTCCGTATACTGTATCTCTCCTTGCACCGTCACAGCCATGCCAGGACGCAGTGCACCTAGCGGAATCACGCGAGTCCGATCCTGGTAACGTAGCGGCAAATGAAACAGCAGTTCCTCCACCGTCGTAATCCGCAAACGGCTGAGGCGCTCTGCCATCCGGGAACCCACCCCTTTCAGCACGGTCACCGGCACGGGTTCCATGCCAGAGGTTATGCTCTCCGGGTGCCGCATTGCCTCGCTGGAGATTCAGCCCAGCTCCATCACCGCATCCATCTCCACCACTGCGCCCTTTGGCAACGCCGCCACGCCAACTGCCGCTCGGGCTGGATAGGGCTCGGCAAAATAACGCGCCATCACCTCATTGACCAGTGGGAAATGAGCCAGATCTGTCAGATAGATATTCAGCTTGACAATGTCGGAGAGGCCGCCGCCTGCCGCCTGGGCCACGGCACTAAGGTTGTCGAACACACGGCTGATCTGCTCCGCCATTCCCCCTTCCACCAGCTCCATGGTTTCGGGTACCAAAGGGATCTGGCCCGACAGATAGACCGTCGTTCCTACCTTGATCGCTTGTGAATAGGTACCGATGGCCGCTGGTGCCTTGTCGGTGTGAATCACTTCCCGCCTCATTCCGGACTCCTCTGTCAGCTCTGCTTGCGCACGATGCGGATTACATTTTCGATGTGGCGCAAACGACGCATGATGGTAGCCAAGTGACGCCGATCACGCACACTGATGGTAAACAGCAGGGCGCTATGACGACCATCCCGCTCCTCCATATCCACGTTCTCAATATTGGCATCCAGCTCAGAGATGGCTGCCGCAATGGTAGCCAGTACGCCCCGCTGATTGACTACATCCAGGCGCAACTCTACCGGGAAACATCCCTCGATACCATCCCCCCACTGAACATCAATCCATTTCTCAGGATTATTCTTGAACTCACTGATATTATTGCAATTTGCTGTATGAATTACGATGCCGCGTCCGGTGCTGATAAAACCCAGGATAGGATCGCCGGGGATGGGATAGCAGCACTTGGCGTAGGTTACCACCATGCCTTCTGTACCCCGGATGGCTAGGGGGATGGCGTTGGCGGCTGAGTCCGACTCCTCTCCGCCGCTCAATTTTTCTGCCAGCGATCTGGCTACGATTGGGGCCATCCGGCGGCCAAGACCGATCTCGGCCAGCAAGTCATCCAGGGATGCGAGATTCAGCTCCCCCAGCAAGCGTTCCAGCCGACCTTCCGATAGCTTATTACACGAGAGAGAATAGGTGATCAGGCTCTTGTCCAGCAAACGCCGCCCGAGGGCAATCGCCTCGTCGTGTCGCAGTCCTTTCAGGTAGGCACGAATGGTGGAACGGGCTTTGCCGGTGACCACATAATCCAGCCAGGCCGGATTGGGCAATGCCCCGGGAGCAGTGATGATTTCCACAGTTTGGCCATTCAGCAAGCGAGTGTTCAGCGGCATTAACCGGTTATCGATCTTGGCTGCCACACAACTGTTACCCACATCGGTATGCACGGCATAGGCATAATCCACCGCAGTAGCACCGCGGGGAAGCACCAGGATCTCTCCCTTGGGGGAAAAAACGTAGACCTCGTCGGGAAACAGATCCACTTTCACATGCTCCAGAAACTCCATGGAGTTTCCGGCGTTTTGTTGCAGTTCCAGCAACTCCCGCAGCCATTCACGGGCATGATGCTGGGCTGGTGTGCCGTCGCTGCCACTCTTGTAGAGCCAGTGGGAAGCGATGCCTGCCTCTGCCACCTTATGCATGTCTGTGGTGCGGATCTGGATCTCGATGGGTACCCCGTAGGGGCTGAATAATACGGTATGCAAAGACTGGTAGCCGTTGGCCTTAGGGATAGCAATGTAATCCTTGAACCGCCCCGGAACCGGTTTATAGAGGCTGTGAACAATCCCCAGCATCCGGTAACAGGTATCCACCGAATCCACGATAATCCGAAAGGCATAGACATCGAACACCTCGCGGAAAGAGAGCCGTTTCTGTACCATCTTCTGGTAAATACTGTAGAGATGCTTTTCCCGCCCCATCACCTCTGCTTCAAGCCCTTCCTGGCGGATCCGCTCAGCAATGGTGGTCTCGATCTTGCGAACGATTTCCCGCCGGTTGCCTCGTGCCCGGCGCATCTCTCGGGAGAGCACTCGATAACGACGGGGATAGAGGGCAGCAAAACCGTGGTCCTGCAGTTCCACCCGCATCGTGTTCATTCCCAACCGATTGGCGATGGGGGCATAGATCTCCAGCGTTTCCCGAGCGATACGGCGCCGCTTGTCGGGGCGCAAAGCGCCCAAGGTACGCATGTTATGAAGACGGTCTGCCAGCTTGATGAGGATAACCCGGATATCTCGCACCATGGCGAGCATCATCTTGCGGAAGTTTTCGGCCTGGGCCTCAGCCTTGCTACTAAACTGGACCTGGGTCAGTTTGCTCACCCCATCCACCAGCTCCGCCACCTCCTCCCCGAAAACATCCACCAGCTGCTGTTTAGCCGTGGGGGTGTCCTCGATGACATCATGAAGGATAGCGGCGACGATACTCTGATGATCCAGCCGCATGCCGGCCAAAATCTTGGCTACCGCCAGCGGATGATGGATGTAGGGTTCTCCAGAGAGGCGCTGCTGGCCAGTATGAGCAGCGGCGGCAAACTCGTAGGCACGGTAAACCTCTTCGATTTGCTCCGGCTCCAGATAGTTCTGCAGCAACCGGAGCAGGCTGGCAACCTCCGACGCCGGGCCGCCCTTGCGCCCGGCAAGTCTCAGAAGAGTCTGGGCTGCTCGCCTAGCCGGCCGAGGCCGTGGTCTGCTGGGACTGCTGCTGCTCGGCAGCAGGCCGCTCCACAGTCTCTTCATCGAGCACCTCTTTGGTGGTCAGGCCTGCGGCAATCTCCCGTAGCGCCACCACGGTGGGCTTGTCATTCTCCCACGGCACCTTTGGCTCCGCTCCCAGCGCAATCTGCCGTGCCCGCTTGGCCGCGACCAGCACCAGTTGGAACCGGTTATCCACGTGCTCGAGACAATCTTCTACCGTAATTCGTGCCATAACCCTGGAAACTCCCACTCATTCGAAACATCAAATCATTCTACTGGAACCACCGATCCCTCGCCACATCTCACTGAGGAACAAGATCCTGTAACAGATCCTGCAGTTTTACCTGCTGCACCTCCAAGCGCAGTCGCCGCGCTATGACGATGGAGCACAGATCCTTCAGAGCCCTTTCAAATTCATCGTTAACTAACAGATAATCGAACTCCTGGTAGTGAGACATCTCATCGGTCGCCTCCCGCATACGGCGAGCGATCACCTCCTCGGCATCCTGCCCACGGTTGCGCAGGCGCTGCTCCAGGGCCTGTCGTGAAGGGGGAATGATGAATATACCCACTGATTCAGGCAGCGCCATACGGACCTGCCGGGCCCCCTGCCAATCAATCTCCAGAATGACGTCGATACCCGCATCCAGTCGTTCCAGGATGTTCGTCCTTGCCGTACCATAGAAATTCCCAAACACTTCAGCATGTTCCAGAAATTCCCCCCGATCGACCATCTGCTGGAAGAGTCGCCGATCGACAAAATGATAGTTGACTCCGTTCCGTTCGCCAGGGCGAGGCGGTCGGGTTGTATAGGAGATGGAAACCTCCACACCGGGCACCTGCTCCACCAGCGCTTTCACCAGGCTGGTCTTGCCTGCACCCGAGGGAGCTGCAACGATATACAGCGTGCCGATCCTCATTCGATATTCTGTACCTGCTCCCGCATCTGCTCTATCAAGACCTTCAGCTCTACCGCAGCCTGGGTGGTCTCAGCATCCCCTGCCTTGGAACCGATGGTGTTGGCCTCCCGGTTGAGCTCCTGCATCAGAAAGTCTAGTCGTCTTCCCACCGGCTCATTCTGCGCCAGTACCCGCCTCACTTCCCTGACATGGGTAACAAGACGATCCAGCTCCTCGGTGATATCAACCTTCTGGGCAAACATAAGCATCTCTTGCTCCAGCCGTGAGGGATCCAGTTCCTCCTTCAACTCTCCCAATCTCTCCAACAACCGCTCCCGCCAGCGGAGGCTCAGTTCCGGGAGATGAGCACGCAACCCAGCCACCACCTTTTCAATGGCATCACAGCGCTGTTCGATGAGGGGCCTCAACTGCTCTCCCTCTCTCGCCCGGGTAGCTGTGAACTCCTCCAGGACCTCCTCCAGCAACCCAAGCACCTGCTCCTTCCACAATTCCGTATCCAGCTTCGGAGGCAACAGGACATCCGGCCACCGAAGGATGTCCATAGAATTGACTGCCGAAGGATTGTAGAGCATGCCATCGATCACCCGGCTGGCATGCGCCAGTTGGCGAGCCAACTCCTCATTGATCACCAGTTCGCTGTGGGAACCGGAAGGTCGGAAATTCAGGCGACACTCCACCTTGCCCCTTCCCAGGCGGGTCCCCATCCGTTCCCGCACCGCCATCTCCAGAAAACGCAATTCCTCTGGCAGGCGGACACTCATCTCCAGGTAGCGGTGGTTCACTGATCGCAGCTCTATCTCTACGGAACCCCACTCCCCATGTCGCTCCCCCCGAGCAAAAGCTGTCATGCTTCGAATCATTTGACCCTGCCAACCATCTGTATCAACCCTCCTCCTTGTGGATAGTGGAAATAGTCTAACCGAATCAAGTCGATTGGAGCTATAATTATTCGTTTTTCCAACAACAGGAATCCGTTATGCGAGCAGATGGACGCAAGCCGGGGGAGATCCGGCCGGTTAAAATCACCCCTGCTTATATCAAACATGCCGAAGGTTCGGCACTGGTGGAGTTTGGCGATACCCGTGTCATCTGCACTGCCAGCGTGGACGAGCAGATTCCCCGTTTTCTCAAGGGCACCGGACAAGGATGGGTTACGGCGGAATATGGCATGCTGCCCCGCTCCACCGGCAATCGAATGCGGCGCGAGGCAGCCCAAGGCCGGCAGGGAGGGCGAACCATGGAAATCCAGCGGCTCATCGGCCGCTCCCTGCGCGCAGTGGTGGACTTCACCGCGCTGGGGGAGCGTACCATCGCCATTGACTGCGACGTCATCCAGGCCGATGGCGGCACCCGCACGGCCTCTATCACCGGAGCCTATGTGGCGCTGGTGGAAGCAGTACGGCACTTGCTCGAGAAAAAGATCATCCAGCAGAACCCCATTCATGGGCAGGTGGCCTCCGTCTCGGTAGGGATCGTCGATGGGGAAGCCGTGGTAGATCTGAACTATGAGGAAGACTCCACTGCGGAGACCGACATGAATGTGGTGATGAACGATGCCGGGGCATTTATCGAAATCCAGGGAACTGCTGAAGGTCATGCCTTCCGGCGGGATGAACTCGATGCCATGCTGGATCTGGCCAGCCCAGCCATCGCCCGGCTGATCGAAAAACAGCAGGAGGTCTTGGAGGGATAACGATATGCAACGTGTCGTCCTGGCCACCGGGAACCCTGGCAAGGTACGCGAAATGGGACAGCTGTTGGCCGAACTCGGCCTCGAGATCCTGCCACAGTCGAAATTTGGCATCCCGGAAGCGGAGGAGACCGGTCTCACCTTTGTGGAAAACGCACTGCTCAAGGCTCGCAACGCCACCCTACATACCGGTCTTCCGGCCATTGCCGACGACTCCGGCCTGGAGGTGGATGCCTTGCGAGGAGCGCCGGGGATCCGCTCTTCCCGCTATGCGGGGCCGGGCGCCTCAGATGAAGAGAACATCCACAAACTGCTTCAGGCACTGCAAGGGATCCCTGAACCTGAACGGAACGCCCGTTTCCGTTGCGTAGTGGTCTATCTGCGCCACCCCGATGATCCTTCACCACTCATCTGCGAAGGAACCTGGGAGGGCACTATCCTCACAGCCCCACGGGGAAGGAACGGCTTTGGTTACGATCCAGTCTTCCATGTCCCCGAGACAGGATGTAGCAGCGCTGAGCTAGAGCCGGATACCAAGAACCGGCTCAGTCACCGGGGCCAGGCCCTGGCGTGCTTGAAGAGGGCTCTATGCCGACACATGAAACTGCCATCTTGACGGCGGTAACCGGGAAAATCTCTCCCCGGTTTGAAACACTGCCCCCACTGGCGCTTTATATCCATATTCCCTGGTGCACGCGGAAATGCCCCTATTGCGATTTCAACTCTCATGAGCTGCAACAGGATTCCCTACCGGAAGCCACCTATCTAGAAGCCCTGATCACCGATCTGGAACAGGATCTCCCATTGGTCTGGGGACGACCTGTGGAGACAGTGTTTATCGGGGGTGGCACACCAAGCCTGCTCTCCCCTGATGGCATTGACTGGCTTCTCTCCCAACTTCGCGCCCGGCTACCACTCAAGCCAGACATGGAAATCACACTGGAGGCCAACCCGGGCACCATCGAAGCCCAACGTTTCAAGGAATTTTACGATGCGGGAATCAACCGTCTCTCCATCGGGGTACAAAGCTTCGATGATGACACTCTTTTCCAGCTGGGACGCATTCACACGGGAGAACAAGCGCAGCAAGCCATGGTGAAGGCAAGAGAAGCCGGTTTCGAAAGCATCAACCTGGATCTGATGTTCGGACTACCTGGACAAAGCACTGAAGCGGCGATGCAGGACCTCTCCACCGCCCTCGCTCTACAGCCCGATCACCTCTCCTACTACCAGCTCACTATCGAACCAGGCACGCCGTTTCATCACCATCCGCCACCCAGGCCAGATGATGACCATATCGCTTTGATACAGACACAGGGACAACAGCTACTGGCCGCACATGGCTACATCCAATATGAGGTATCCGCTTATGCCAGAACTGGCCACCGCTGCCGCCACAATCTCAATTACTGGCGCTTCGGTGATTATCTGGGCATCGGCGCCGGTGCGCATGGCAAACTCACTGATCCCCACACCCATGCCATAGTGCGAATGTCGAAGATCCGCAGCCCCTTTCGATACCTGGAGAACGTTGGAACACCCGCTTGCATTCAGCGGCATCACCGGCTACAGGCAGAGGAGATCGTTCTGGAGTTCCTGATGAACGCCTTGCGCCTCAACGAGGGATTCGACAGCCGGCTTTTCACTGAACGCACCGGTTTACCACTGTATATTGTTGGGAAATCCCTGGATAAAGCAGAAGCCGATGGGCTGCTGGAGCGCAACGATCTTCGGATACGCCCAACGAACCTGGGAAGACGATACTTGAACAATCTGCTGGAATACTTTGTTATTTCATAAAAAAGGCCGCCTTGAGGCGGCCTTCTCCTGCGTAGTGAAAGCGGATATCATACAGGCAGGGAATGCTCTTCCTCGGTCCGGTTTCGGTACTTGGCATCACCTCGCTGCCTTTGGGAAATATTCTGCAGCTGGCGCCGGGCTGCATCAAACGCATCACGAATCGCCACATAGAGATCCTCGTGGGGCTCCCGCTTCACTACCACTTCAGAGCCCGGTACAGTGATGTCGATAGAGGCATTGTAGAGAACCCCTTTGTTGTGGTGGCGATGCGGTGCCTCCACTACGACCCGACAACTCATTATTCCGTCATAGAAGCGCTCCAGCTTCCGCGCTTTTTCCCTTACCGCCGCCTCGATAGCCTCGGTAAGCACGATGTTTCTGGCGGTAATCTGCAATGGTAACTTCATGTATAGAACCCCCTTGATTCAGTCGTTCCGGGTAATTATCGACCCAACCACAATATATGTCGTACTCAGCCCTTCTGCCCGCCACCTCCCGGCGCCTCATCGTCAATTGCAGTCACGGCACTCTCTGCTAAACGACCACAGATCCCGGGAAACAAAAGCCAAGGTTCGCTGCGGTTATATCCCGCTGAAGGAATATCCAGCATTTGCGCGTTAGCTGCCGTTCTACCGCATATCCAGATTCTTGAATGCAACATATATTGTGGTCGGGTCGATGAATGAGATATTCCAGGGTTTTTGCTACCGTCATCCTTGGCACCTTCGGCACCGGTCTCTTCAGATTGTCGAAAGAGACGGAAGAGCTCGCCCTCGACGTGCCGAATCTGTACCCGTTTTATTTGAACCCAAATTCAATGATAGACCATTTTCTGGATTGTTAAAGTTTAATGAACTACCGATTCTCCACATGCACCGCAAGCACATCACAAGGGGCGGAATGGAGTACCGCATTGGCGGTGGAACCCAACAAGCGGGAAAGCCCATGTCGCCCGTGGGAACCAATGACTATCAGATCAACCTCCCATTGCTCCGCATGCTCTATGATGGTCCATTTCACCGCGCCAATCTCCACCGTCCAGTTAGCATCCTCCAGCCCCTCCTTTTCCAGCAACTGTTTTAGAGAATCACGAGCCGAATCCAACATCTGATCCTCAAAGTCCACTGGTAACGAAGGCATCCCCTCGTAGGGTGGCGCCATGACCAGGGGCTCCACCACGTGAATAACACTTAGCCGGGCATCACAGCACTTTGCCAACCCCTTGGCACGCTGGCAGATTTGTTCAACCCCCGGCATAAAATCCACTGCCAGCAGAATGTGTTGGTAACCATTCATCACGACCTCCTCCCTCGATTCAAACCAGAGACAGCAGCAACAGCACAAACAGCACCACCAACCCGATTGGCACTAGAAGCGCCTTCCAGTCGTCTGCAGTCGCCTTGGGCGCTGTTTTCAAAGTGTGTTTCAAGCCAGGAAAGAACCAGACCAGAACAACCACTACCAGCAACCCCAGCAACAGCTGTTCCCACAGCGCCATCGCCTCCATCACTACCCTCCGTGATCAACACCGCACACTACCATTGAGACTCCAGGTTGGCACTGCCTGTTCCATGGCCCGAAAACAAAAAAGCGCTGGCAACGCCAGCGCTTTTTTTTTGATCGATACAACGGTTGAGCCTCGGCTCATCCGTAAACATCGAACTACAGAATTGCCACATCCTCAGCCTGCAGACCCTTCTGCCCTTGAGTCACAGAAAACTCCACCTGCTGTCCCTCTTCCAAGGTACGGTAGCCCTCGCCCTGTATGGCACGGAAGTGCACGAAGACATCGTCACCTTGTTCCCGCTGAATAAATCCATACCCCTTGGAGTTGTTAAACCACTTTACCGTACCTGTTTCACGTTCTGACATAATCGAATCTCTCTATAAACATATAATCAAACACTCCCGGCATCGAGAGTATTTTCATTGTAGCGGATTTTTCAGCCAAGGTAAGTCCTTTGGATCAATAAAAAGTCATTATTCCAATGGCTTGCTCCTTGAGCCGGATGGGTTTCTGGCCCTTTTTTTGCTAGAAATTCAGGGTTCTCTTAATGAGCCAAATCATTTTATCATCTACTTAGACAAAATTATTTTTAAATCACCTAAAGGACAAGAGACAATATCATGAAAAATATTGGCTTTCCTGCGTTAATGCTTTCCCTGACAACACTCCTGATAGCGACTCCGGCAGCAGCCGAGCTCCCTGCGGGACATCCTCCACTCCCCGGCACCGAAAGAGAAAACCGCGATAATACCGCCTCTGCTTCTGTACTGCCAAACGAGGGTCAGGTGCTCAACACATTCCAGAGCGGGGGTTACCGCTACATCGAAGTTACTGCCGATGGAACATCCCAATGGCTGGCCGCGCCTTTGATAGAAGTTGAAAAGGGGATGCGCATTCGTTATTCAAAGGGGGTACCTATGGCCAATTTCTACAGCAAATCATTGGACAAAACCTTTGAACGGATTCTGCTTGTGGGAAAGATAAAGGTGGTCAAGCCTTAAAGCGAAACCAGTCAGTCGAGCCGGTTGAACTGGGGTGGGCCAGCAATGTGGCCCACCGTTTTTTGGGGAATCTTGCTTCAGCGCATCACTTGTTATGACACTTTAGACAGAGCGCACTACCTGCATTGTCCACCCGAAGGAAGGCAGGATTCACACTTTCATGGGGATCGTGGCATGAGGCACACTGGACAAACCCGTTAAACAAACGCACTCCGGTCAACGTGGCTGGGTCAGCCAGTGCGCCATCCGTGGTAGCCAAGGCTGTATCGTACCTGAAATTAACTGGATGATCGTCGGTGAGATCGTTTCCGATGTTGGACGTCCCGCTCGGCATGACACCACCTGCCCCGGTTCCAGTCATGTTCGGATTACCACCCAGCGCGTTGGAAGGGTTGTTAAGTGAGTTGATCGCTATCGTGCCGTCGTGGCAGGAAAGACAAAGATTACTCACCGCGGCAGTGGCCGCATTTGTCCCACCGAGATCCGCCACGCTCGACGCCCCATCAAAAGTAGGACTGGTGTAGACGCCATAACTTGCCTCGCTGGATAAGGTATGGTTCCACAATGGAATATTGTCATTCTTTATCGCCTGGTGAGGTGTATGGCAAAAAATACAAATCTCTGTTTCATCAGTGGATTTTACGGTTCCTGTGCCGCTGGTGGAAAGATTGTGCTTGGTGGACGCAATACTGGCATGTGCCATGCCTAGAGGCAGCAACACTCCAAGGCCAACCAGAATACCAAGACAAAAAGGCTTCACATTGAGTTCAAAACGCTGTTTCATAACCGCTCTCCTCTCCCCGCCGTTCATGATTTTTGGGGATCCATCAGTTTATTATTCTGGAAAAATGCTTCTTGAACATACCATTGGCTATCTTATCGGTACTATCGGCCGAAACCATTAACGACCCTGTCCTCTCTTTTCGATGTTTTTACTTTCTGGCTCACCCATGCCCTTACTGGAACAGATACTGCCCATGTATGCTAGTGCGTACCATCAGCAGGCCGTAGGTAGTAAAAAGCATCATGACATATGGCAACAGGCCGAAAAGGAAGCGACTCTCCACCTCCCGCCACTTGGGTTTGAGCCGCAAATGCAATACAAATGCGTAGGACAAGCCTGTTGCCAACGCCCAACTCTCGATGGGATCCCATCCCCAGTAGCGCCCCCATGCCAAGCTGGCCCAATAGGAACCTGCGGCAATCATAGCGCACCACAGGAAGAAGGCCCATGCCAGCAGCCTTCCCTTCAAAGCTGCGGGGAGCGATGAGGGGACCAACACCGCAGCTGCAGCAAGCGTGCCCGCCCCCACCGCCAGACTATTCAGAGAGGCATGAATCACCAACCAATTGGTACGCAAGGCTGGCGTCCATGGGAAACTTTGCGGGTTATAGGTCAATGCCGCCACAGCACCGATAGCAGCTATGGGCAGGACAAACAATCCGCAGCGCCGTAGCTCCGGAATTCGCCACTGAGCCAGCAAATAGATGCTGACAACCGCCAGGGAATCGACACTAATGTTCTCATAGCGGGTAACGATGGGAAGTTGCCCATACTCCATCCATCGCCGCAGTACCAGAAACAGATGTATTGCGAGACCAGATAGAGCCAACCAAATCCCCGGCATTCCGGCCCTGTATTTTAAAACAACGAAGCCCCCTCCCAACAGATAGAAAGCTGCGACTCCTCCCTGCAATATCACAGGTTCCGGCAATCCCATCATCTGACCATCTGCCAACAATGTGTGTTCATGTCCAGGATTTCATCTCCCGGAACGAGGCAGGGAGTGCTGCACCTTCAAGAGTTCTCGAGTCAAAAACGTGGTCAAACCCTGACATCACCTTCTTATCCCTGTCAGGCTTCGTCGACATCTGCAGCAGATAGTTGCTCCCATGACTCCTTGAAACGCCAATCGGACGGCATCACCCATGCCCGCAGCTCCCACTCCCCGTCTCTCTGCACTATCTCGATACGGCGCGGATACACCACGAGATGAACCAGAAATCCCCCAAGCATCACGATAAATCCCGCAAATACCATATATTTGGGATAGTCGGTAGCCAGATAGAAGCCGAGCCAGGGCACGACTCCTTTAAATACCAAACTGTATGCCCCCAGATCCACCATCGAGCCGCTCTTGAGCTCTCCATCGAACAGGGTATTGGCACCATGTTTCACTACCAGCCCCAACACAGGGTCATCTCTCCCTCTCAACCTCATCTCGTACAATAACGCTGTATCATCCAGCTCCACGAGGACATCCCGCTCTACCACCCACTCGCCTTCCCAGTTCCATTCGTTGAGAGGGACGTTGAAATGGATGAACATCCGTCTTCTGATACCATCTTCCCTGATTCGCTCAAAAACAGCACTGTAGCCACCGGTTTTGTTCAGAGACAACTCATAGACACCAAGCTTCAAAGGATGATTAATTTCCACGGTCGCATGATCCGGCGCATTATCCCTTTTGTTCACCAGGAAGAAGGCCTGCAGTTCCCGTAAATAACCATGCGAGGAAAGAGCCACCCTGACCCGTTCCAATCTAAGCGAGGCCCCTAACTTTGCGGGCATTTCCTCTCCCCGGTCTGCTGACAGCTTCTCCGCCTGTCCCATGTATGGCTCACTTTCGCTCAGCTCAAGATGTGCCCCAAATCCCTGGATACCACTCCAGATCCCGCCAAGGACGATTACAACGATACCCAGATGAAAGACGGGAAGCCCCCATAACCCCACAACCCCTCGCGACTGGCTTTTTGAAGAGGGTGAAAAACCGAATGCTGAACCCAGCGGCTGCATAACTTTGGCGGAGAAATGACCATCTCTTCTCAGCTGATAAGAAGGAGCAAACTCTCCCCGATACCAACGGAGTCTCCAGAGGAGAGACTGAATCGTACCCGCCATGGCGCTAACGACCAATGCGGTATAAAGGGCGCTGTACCACCAGGAACCAAAGAGATGGGAAAGCTGCAGTGTATCCAGCCAGTAGGAAAGATCATCCCATTCGGTCTGGAACCCAACACGTTGTTCGGGAGACAAACGGCCAG